>Ga0315273_10003977_pt1 | contig 17949 bp, 16 predicted proteins | sample YL17G02_0_MG_FD_205753 | JGI IMG/M metagenome (GOLD analysis project Ga0315273, IMG submission 205753) | Sediment microbial communities from Yellowstone Lake, YNP, Wyoming, USA - YL17G02_0 | ecosystem: Environmental > Aquatic > Freshwater > Lake > Sediment | place: USA: Wyoming | collected...
TGTGCCTCATTCATGTACGCATAAAGCCAATCATATCCGATGCCGAAGGCGCACGACATCTCGGCCGTGTCGAGGAAGTGCGAGGGGTTCCAGTCGGGGAACGCCGCCGCGGCCTCCATCTCCTTCAAGGCCCGCGCCGCATACTTCGGGTCGCCGCCCAGCCGGTAGACGAGGGCCAGCGTGGCGACGCGGTCGAGGCACCGGCGGCTCTTGTCGAGGAGGCGCGGGCCGACGAGGACGTGCTCGACCGGCGGCTCGTTCAGCACGCGGTCGGCCTGGGCGCGGAGCTTGCCGAAGAGGTCCTTCATCGCCGGGTCGGCCTGGACGGCCTGGCGAAGCTGCTCGAGCGATTCGGGCGTGAGGAACAGGCGCGGGTGACCCTCGCGCAGCTTCCGTGTCAGCTTGAACTCCAGCATGCTCGGTCCTGGTTCCTCGGCCGCGCCGGCCGCCGAAGCGCACAGGGCCAGGATGATGCCCGCCAGGGCCGGCCATACGAAGTGTTCCATGAGAACCTCCTGCGATTATCTCTCGGCCAGCACCGCGGCGCGGATGTAATCTGAAAGGCCGCGAAAACCCCTGGCCTTGGCCCGGGATTCGAGGATCGCCTTCTCCTCGGGCGTCAGGCGCACGTTGGCCTGCACCGACCGACTGCCCTCGCGGGCCGGAGCCGGCGGCGCCTGGTCCTTCTCCAGCAGGTAGGCCACCGCCGTCACGAGGGCTTCACGGGTATCGGCCACCGCCGCCCGGACCGTCCTGCCATCTCCGAACACCAGGGGCATCTCCAGCCCGTGGCCGTACCACCGGCCCTTCTCGCATTCCACGATGATCTTGTAGCGGCCGGCGACGGCCCTGGCCTTCGCCAAGACGGCCCGGTCGAAGGGACGGCTGAGGACCTTGCCGCGGCTACTGGAGTTTCGCGATCTTACGGACGTAGACATAGTTCACCTTTCCGTGCCGAACGGGGATCACCACAGGCCACGCGCCGGGCTTCTCAAACACGTGATGCGATCCCCGGATGCGGTCCAGCCGGTAGCCCCTGGCTTCCAGCATCTTTCTGACTTCAGAGAACCTCACCTCGCTCGGCATCGCTGAAGTATAGCCCAGGTTATACGCCGATCAAGCAGGAAAACTCGGAGCCGGGGCGATCGGTCAGTTACAGGGGCGTGACGGCGCCCTTTTCCGAGCCGCGACCGTAAGGGAGCGGTGCTGTGAAGCACCAAGGCAGACAACACCGCTCCCTTACGGTCGCGGCTCTGTTTCGTCCCCCTGTAACTGACCGACTAATACTGAACGCCACTTCGCGCGGCGGCTAAATCGGTTGACTCCGGTCCCCGCGGCCGTATACTCGCGGCGCACCGCCTGCCCGTCGGCAGGCGGGCCGGACTCGCCCCGGCGGCGCTGCGGCCTCTCCCCGTGCGGGGAGCGTGGATTGAAATCTGTGAAGCCGAACGCGCGAACGTCCGATAAACAGGAGGAGGCTTTGCCCGGGCGAGGGGCTCGAAGCCGATTCTCCAAGGAGTCAGTCTATCCATGTCGAACGCCATCTGCTTTGTCCACGCCCGTGAGATCCTGGATTCCCGCGGCACCCCCACCCTGGAAGCCGACGTCGAGTTGGGCGGCGGCGCGCGCGGGCGCGCGGCCGTCCCGAGCGGCGCCTCGACCGGCGAGCACGAGGCCGTCGAGCTTCGCGACGGCGACAAGAAGCGGTACCTCGGCAAGGGCGTCCTGAAGGCCGTCAGGAACGTCAACGATATCCTTGGGCCGAAGATCCTCGGCCTCGACGCCCGCGACCAGGTGGCCGTCGACGAGACGATGATCGACCTCGACGGCACGCCCAACAAGGGCCGGCTCGGCGCCAACGCGATCCTGGCCGTCAGCCTGGCGGTGGCCAAGGCGGCCGCCCAGCAGGCGAATCTGCCACTCTATAAGTACCTGGGCGGCCCGACGGCCCGCGTCCTGCCGGTGCCGATGTGTAACATCCTCAACGGCGGCGCGCATGCCGGCTGGCAGATCGACCTCCAGGAATTCATGGTCATGCCGTTCGGCGCGAGGTCTTTCCGCGAGGGCCTGCGGATGGCCGCCGAGATCTTCCAGGCCCTCAAGAAGGTCCTGAAGGAGAAGGGCTACTCGACGAACGTCGGCGACGAGGGCGGCTTCGCGCCGTCGCTGCGCGAAGGCAACGAGGAGGCCTGCAAACTCATCCTCCAGGCCATCAAGGACGCCGGGTACAGGGCGGGCAAAGACGTGTGGCTGGCCCTCGACCCGGCCTCCAGCGGCTTCTTCGAAAACGGCAAGTACCTGCTGCGGAGCGAGAAGCGGAAACTCTCGATCGACCAGATGGTCGACTTCTACGCCGACTGGGTCGGCAAGTACCCGATCCGCAGCATCGAAGACGGCATGGCCGAAGACGACTGGGCCGGCTGGAAGAAGATGACCGACCGGCTGGGCGCCCGAATCCAGATCGTCGGCGACGACATCTTCGTGACGAACACGAAGCGCCTGGCCACGGGCATCGAGAAGGGGTGCGCCAACAGCATCCTGATCAAGGTCAACCAGATCGGCAGCCTGACGGAGACGCTGGCAGCCATCGACATGGCTCACCGGGCGGGGTGGACGACCGTCGTCAGCCACCGCTCCGGCGAGACCGAGGACACGACCATCGCCGACCTGGTGGTCGCCACCGGCGCGGGGCAGATCAAGACGGGCAGCCTGTGCCGGACCGACCGCGTCGCCAAGTACAACCAGCTCCTGAGGATCGAGGAAGAGCTCGGCGAGTCGGCCCGTTACGGCAACTTCCTATGGAAGAAGGCATGAACGCACACTTTAATTCGCCCCCGGTGAATCACCGGGGGTTAAATGACGTTTGGACCCGCCGCCTGGCGAGCGCCTGGCTCTTCTGGCCGGCGTGCGTGGCGGGGGTGATGCTCCTCGGGCTGGCGGTGCTCGGCCCCGAGGCGGACCGGCGGCTCGGCGTCGAAGCCCAGTGCGCCGCCATGCAGGCCGAGGTCGACTCGCTGAAGCTCTTGCGCGACCAGCTTGCCGCCAAGGAAGACGCCCTCCAGAACGATCCGGAGTACATCGAGCGCGTGGTGCGCGGGAACCTGCGCCTCACGAAGCCGGGCGAGATCGCCCTGCCCCAGCCGGTCAAGATCGGCGCGGCCAGGAAGGCCGAGCCCAAGGCCGTTGAACCCAGGATCGCCGGCCCCCTGCTCGTGCCGCCGGTGATGGAGTCGCTGGCCAGGTACGGGAACCCCTGGATGCAGTTGGCGGCCCTGGTGGGCGGCGTAACGCTCTTGGCCGTGGCGATTCTGCTGAGCCTTCCGGGCCAACAGCCCGCGCCGCAAGTGTAGGCCGCGGCAAGCTTCTTCCACTATGTTTAGTTCGCCCCCGGTGAATCACCGGGGGCTATGTGCGGTGCCAGACGCCCGGTGCGTGCGGAGCACGCACGCTACGCCTGCTCAGGTTGTTCCCCAAGTCTTTTTACCGCAGAGGGCGCAGAGAACGCAGAGAGAGAAAAAAGAGGAAACGGATTCACCACAGAGATCACAGAGAGCACGGAGAAAGAGGATCATGATATAGGCTAGAGATTTCTCTTTCTGTTGCTGTTTGTTTTTGCCCCGGTTTCTTCTTCTGTTTTTCTCTGTGTTCTCCGTGATCTCTGTGGTGCCTTCCTCTTTGCTTTTGTCTTTTCTCTCCGCGTTCTCTGCGGCCTCTGCGGTGAATCGTTGCGGAGAAGGCCTACCGGCTTGGACCGGTGCGTCAAGTTTTCGAGGCTGCATTTTGCAGGTGGCGAATCACCGGGGGCCAAATAACCTCCCCCGGCACCGCCGGGGGCTTGTGCGCCACGCCCGCAATTCTCAATCCTCAATCCGCAGTTTCTTATCAAGGTTCAATTTGCATCGCGCTGGGAAACTGCTAAGATGCTGCCGCTTGAACCGGTTGCAGGGTCACGGCGCCTGCCGGCAGGTAGGGGCCGCGCCCCTGCGGGTACCGTACTTCGCCCCCGGTGAATCACCGGGGGCTGAATAAGTTGGCGGAAGGAGGTCGTCATGACCAGCATCCTCGCCGTGTTTGGCAAGTCGCCGTTCGAGCCCCTGGTGGACCATGCCCGCAAGGTCCACGCGTGCGTGAAGATGGTGCGTCCGATCGCCGACGCCGTGCTGGCCTGCGACATGGACCGCCTGAACAAGCTCCAGCATGATATGTCGAAGACGGAGTATGAGGCGGACCTCCTGAAGGACCAGGTCCGCCACAACCTCCCGCACCGCTACTTCCTGCCCGTGAACCGGGAGGACATCGAGCGGTTCCTGGGGCAGATGGACCGCATCGCCGACGACGCCCAGGACTTCTCCATCGTGGCGACGTTCCGGTGCATCGCGCTGCCGAAGGACCTCCATGACGACTTCCTGGCCCTGGTGGACAAGGTGGCCCAGGTGAGCGAGTCGCTCCTGGGCCTGGCGGAGAAGCTGGCCTTGCTTCAGAAGGAGGCGTTCGTCGGGTCGGACGCCGAGGGCGTCCTGAGCCGCATTCACGACGTCGCGCACATGGAGTGGGAGTCGGACAAGCTCAGCCGCAAGTTCGCGCGGCGGTACTTCTCCACCCCCGGCATCGACCCGGTCACGATCATTCTTCTCGACAAGCTGTGCGCCGCGCTGGGCGGCATCGCCAACCATGCCGAGAACGTCGGCAAGAACCTGCGGCTCATGATCTTGCGGAAATAAGACCCCGGAGGGATGCGTGCTAGCCGAGGCGCTACTGGCGGCCAATGCGCTCCTCGTCATTGCCGTCGTCGTTGGCTTCTACAAGGCCTGGAACATCGGGGCCAACGACGTCGCCAACGGCATGGGGACGGTCGTCGGCGCGGGGACCCTGACCCTGCGACAGGCGATCTGCCTGGCCTCGGTGTTCGAGTTCACGGGCGCGTTCCTGGTCGGGTCGAACGTGACCAAGACGATCGAATCCGGCATCGTGCCGATCAACCTGTTCGTCGCCGATCCCATGATGTTCGGCGTGGGCATGCTGTCGGTGGCCCTGGCGTCGGCGATCTGGCTGAACATCGCCACGCTGATGTCGCACCCGGTCTCGGTCACGCAGTCGACGATCGGCGGCATCGTCGGCTTCGCGCTGGTCTGTGCCCTCGGCGGGCCGGGCTGCATCCAGTGGGCCAAGCTCGGCACCGTCGCCATCACGTGGGTGACCTCGCCGCTGGCCGGCGGCATCGGGGCCTTCGTCATCTACAAGGGCATCGTCCGCTACATCCTGAAGAGCAACCATCCGGTGCACCGGGCCAAGCACGTGGTGCCCGTGGGCTTTGCGGCCACGCTCTCGATCATCTTCCTGGCGATCACCTACAAGGGCCTGGCGAGGGTCACGATCGACCGGCCCCTGTACCAGTTGCTCGGCATCACGGCGTGCATCGCCGTCGTGTCGTACACCGTCGTCCGGATCGTCATTCTGATCCGCACGCGCGGCAAGACGCTGGAGTCGCAGGAAGGCGGCTACGAGGTCGTCGAGCGGTGGTTCGGGCGCCTCCAGGTGATGACGGCCTGCTACATGTCCTTCGCCCACGGCGCCAACGACGTGGCGAGCGCCATCGGGCCGCTGGCCGGAAGCATGCAGGCTTTCAAATGCGTTCTGAACCCGGACATGCACCTCAACCCCGAGGTGCCCGTCGACCCCTGGCTCCTGGCCTTCGGCGGCGCGGGCATCGTCATCGGCCTGGCCACGCTGGGCTACAAGGTGATCATTGCGGTGGGCCAGAAGATCACCGAGATCACGGCCACGCGCGGGTTCTCGGCGGAGTTCGCCACGGCCTCGACCGTGCTGGTCTGCTCGAAACTCGGGCTGCCGATCTCCACGACGTTCGTCATGGTCGGGGCGATCATGGGCGTGGGCCTGGCGCGAGGCTTTGCGGCGCTGGACCTCAGGCGCATCCGACACATCTTCACGTCGTGGGTCTTCACGATCCCCGTGTCGGCGTTCCTGACGGCCGCGATCTACCTGCTCATCCGGAGCCTGGGAATCGCGTGAGTATGCAGGCCGCGGCAATGCCGCGGTTTGTATGCAATCCAAGCCCGCCGCAGGAGCGGCGGGAGACGCAAGAGTGAGGATACCCCGCGGCGCCGCCGCGGCCTGCATAAGGAATCATGCTATGATCACCGGGCTGGCGCACCTCTGCTTCACGGTCCGCGACCTCGCGAAGGCCGAGGCGTTCTACCGCGATACGCTGGGCTTCAAGCACGCCTTCGACTTCAAGAATGACAAGGGCGAGAAGTTCGGCGCCTACCTGCACGTCCGCGGCCGGACCTTCATCGAGCTCTTCAAGGGCGAGTCCGGCGGGCCGCGCCAGGGGCAGTCCTACCAGCACTGCTGCCTGGAGGTCGACGACATCCGGCGGACGGTGGCCGACCTGCGGGCCGGGGGCGTCGAGGTCTCCGACCCGGTGCTCGGCTCCGACCACAGTTGGCAGGCCTGGCTGAGCGACCCGGACGGCAACCGCATCGAGCTTCATCACTACACGCCCGAGAGCTGGCAGGCGCCGCACCTCAAGTAAGGCATTGCGGATTTCGGATTGCGGATTGCGGATTGAAAGGCCAACAGCTTCACTGCCCATCATCCGCGCCCGCCGCGGAGTACGTGTTTAGCGTGGCCCTTCTTTGCTGTCACCCCAAGCGAGCGCAGCGAGTCGAGGGGTCTCGCCTTGCATCCGTCCGAACAGCAACGGCCACAGCGAGATTCCTCGACTCGGTCGCCGCGGCGACCTCGCTCGGAATGACAGCGCTAAACACATGCGGAAGCGGCGGGCTCGAAAGAGTGGCGCGCGACCCTATTTCGCCGCGGCGGCCCGGGCCTTGAGCATGGCGCGCTGGCGCGCCACGTCGGCCTGGCGGCGGGCGTCGGCCACGGCCTGCACCTGGGCCTCGGTCACCAGCTTCGCCATCGCGTCGAGGGTCTCGCCGAGGTCGCGGCGGGCCTTGAGGAGCACCTCGGGCTCCCACGTCCACTTCGAGAAGTCGGCCCCGACCACGTCCTCCGGCACCGCCAGGATCGCTTTCGCCTTCTCAAGGAGCGGCGCCGCCTTCGCCTTCACGCCCGCCTCCTTCTCGGCCTTCGTCTTCAGGGCCTCGGCATAATCGCGAAGCGCCAGGTGGCTCTCCCAGTCCTCGATGCCGTCGCGGATGTTCTCGAGCCGCACCGAGCTGAACGGGCCGTCCGGGCCGGGGTAGAAGAGCATGCCGTCGCCGTTCGTGGCGCCCCAGCCGCGCGGGGCGAACGGCTTCTCGGGCCACCGCTTGCCGTCCTTCGTCGGAAGGTTATGCGTCCATATGTTATAGCAATAATACTCGAAGCCGGTCACGCCGTACTTCCACGTCATCCAGAAGAGGACGCGGGCCGCGATCAGCGGGTCCTCCATCTGGACGTTCGGGCACGGCAGCATCGGCCCGGCCGCGACGTACCAGACGAACTTTTCGCCGCGGGCCTGGGCCGCGCCGATGAGCGGCCGCATCTCGCTCGCCGGCAGGCTGTAGACCTTGTTCGTCGCCAGGTCGATCTGCGGATCGAAGATGTCGATGACGCCGTCGAGCTCCTTCCGCGGGAACGACCCGCCGATCATGATCATGAGCTCCGGGCACGCCTGGCGGATGGCGTCGCTGCGCCGGCGCATCTCGTCCCACTTGTTCGTCTCGTCGCCGATGTACACGAGGGCCATGTCCACCAGGCCGAGTTTCCGCACCGCCTCGTACCGCTCGCGCAGGCTCTGGGCGTTGCCGCGGAAGTTGCCCGAGAGATAGATCGTGTTCGCGCCGCGCTCGGCGCAGTACGGAAGGTCCTCGAGGTCCGGCGAGAGCTTGTCGGCGTACTGCTCGGTCGGGTTGAACCGGTGGTCGAGCAGGAAGTCGATGAACCGGCGCTTCAGCTCCGACGTGATCTTTCCGTACACCTGCCGGATGGGGTCCCAGCACGTTTGGCCCATCGTCTGGAAGTTCCACTTCTCGGGGATCTTATAATCCCAGACCTTCACGGCCAGTTCCAGGTCGCGCGGCGGCGCCCCTTGCGGCTTCACGGTGAGGCGGCCGCGATACGTCCCGGCCCTGGTCGCCGGCCGCGTGCGGACGGTAAACCAGAACGGCGTGGCCGCGTGGACCGGCAGGTCCGCGGGCCGGGCCGTCACCAGCGGGTCGGGCACCTCAAAGTTCTTGCCATGGAAATACCAGTCGCCGATCTTGTTGTTCGGGAAGAGGCGGAAGACGTCCTGGAGGCTGCACGTGACGTCCTCCCTGGGGATCTTCGCCCCCGTGGCCGTCTCCACGAGGTCCGACCACTCCATCGCGACGCCCTTGAGGTCCCCGGCCATCGGGTACACGAGCACCTGGAACCCCTCGAACTCGTTGCGGGCCATCGCCATCTCGTACTTCTCGACGAACGGGCCGAAGAACCGGTACCGCGTGTCGCGGTCGCAGAACTTCTCGAGCGTGTGGGTCATGCCGACGAGGTACGGCTTATCGAGCGGCTCGAAGTCGAGGACCAGCCGCGGGCGGTGCGCGGCGTCGGCGCTGGCTTCGGAAGGCATGTCGATACGTCCGCGGCACGGAAACCGCTTGTCCGCCTGGTCCATGGGGGCGAGGGCCGCGCCGTGGTTGGCCGCCGGGTCGGCCAGCCACCGGCGCGCCAGGGGCGTGACGTTGAAGTCGATCCACTTGCCGCCCGCCGGCACGCCCAGGAAAGCGTAGCGGTGCGGAAAGTACTGGCCGTCGTTTTCCCACAGGCTGTAGGAGTCCACGGCGCCCGGCGGCCGGCCGACCCTGGAGTCGGTGGCGAGGTCCATCGTCGCGCCGGGGTAGCGCCACGCCCGCCCGCCGCCGGCCGACTTCCAGTCGGCGCCGGCCTGCCAGTCCTCGAGCACCTCGCGGCAAAGGATCTCGAAGATCATCCGAAGGTCCTTCGCCTCCGGCACGAAGACCTCGAGGCGGGCCCGGGCCAGGCGCTTCGCGCGCAGCGCCTGGGGCAGCGCGAACTTGAGGAGGGCGTGGTTCTTCGACCCGCGCAGGGCGAGAACCGACGCCTCGGCCGGCTCGGCCTTGCCCTTCTCCTCCGGCCGCAGCGTCGCCGTGACGCAGCCGCTATAGCCGTCAGCGCCCTGCTGAAGGATGACCGTTTCGGCGGCGACGGGGCAGGCCATCGCCACCAGGATCATCAAAGCGTATGTGCGCATGTTCATGACGCCCCCTGCAACGCGGTCGCCTTCGGCTCCCCGCCAAACGCGCGAGGGTCTCGCCCCGCCGGCGTTTAGCGGGGAGCCGAAGGCGACCGCGTGTTGTTGGGCCCTACTTCGCATCGCCCTTCGGCGCGGGCGGCTCGGTCGGCTTGTCGCCCTCCTTCAGCGGGCGAATCACGATCGACTTGACGAGGATCTTCATGTTCTCGAACTCCTTGCCGGGGTGGACCTGGAGGCCGACCTTGCCCTTGGCGAAGGTCTTGTCGTGGCACTCGCCGGTCTTCCGGCCGTTGAGCCAGAGGATAAGGTGGTCGCCGTTGGCGTAGACCTGCCCCTCGTTCCACCCCTCGCGGTTCTCGATGCTCTTATCGATATTCTTGGTAATAAACATCTTGCCGGGACAGTACAGCGTGCCGCTGAACGCCACCGGGTCCTTCCACTCCAGGATGTCGAACTGGTACTGGGTGCGGAACCAGACGCCGCTGTTGGCCGGCCACACGGCCTTGTAGGTGAACTTCAGCTCGAAGTTGCCCCACTCGGCGGTGGTGAAGAGGTCGCCGCCCTGGGCATTGTTGGGCGTGCCGACGAGGCAGCCGTCCTCGACCTTCCACGTGCCGTTGCCCTGGGCCTTCCACCCTTCGAGGTCCTTGCCGTTGAAGAGAGGAATCCAGCCCCCCTCGCCGGCCTTGGGCTCTTCGCCCACCGCGGCCAGCGCGAAGGCGAGGGCCACCGCCAGGATCGAAACCACGGGAACGGCCAGCCACGTGACGCGACGCATGCGAGGCTCCTTTCGATGAAGGTTGCGCGACAACCGTACCAGCACGCCGAGGGCGTGAAAAGCAAAAAGTCGTTGCCCGTTCAGCAAGCAGGCGAAGGCAACCGCGGCCGTTTCGTCGTGCGATCAAACACGCGGTCGCCTTCGGCTCCCCGCTAAACGCGCGGCGCCGTTGCCTTTCGCCTTTCATTTCGCATTCGACATTTCGCATTTCGCATTCCCGGGAAAGTCCTTGACGCATCGCTCGCCGTAAGGAATAAGAGGGGGTGAATCGGCACAGCGAGGCGACGGCATGCAGACCCAAGGGGCTTCCCGGTGGCAGGCGGCCATGGACCGCCTCGGCGACTGGTTCCCCTTCGGCAAGGCTCCCCTCATCATTCTCCTGCTGGTCCTGGCGTCGGGCGGGTGGCTTCTCTGCCATCCCGTGACGCGCGTTACGGCCACGCTGAGGTACTGGACCTTCGCCGACACGCACTACTACGCCTACCTCAACGCCAAGCCCGCGTTCGAGGCGGCCCACCCCGGCAAGACGGTCGATTTCCAGTTCGTGCACGCGCAGGCGGTCACGACACGCCTGCGGGCGGCGTTCTGGGCGGACCTCGACGTGCCCGACATGGTCGAGGTCGAGATCAGTTCGGCGGGCAGTTTCTTTCGCGGCCCGCCCGAAGACATCGGCTTTGAGGACCTCCGGCCGCGCCTCGAGGCCGAGGGACTCCTCGACCGCATGGTCAAGGCCCGCTTTGCCCCGTACACCCATCGCGGGCGCATCTACGGCCTGCCGCACGACGTGCACCCGGTGATGCTCGCCTACCGGCGCGACATCTTCGAGGCCGAGGGCGTCGACGTCGCGAAGATCCGGACGTGGGACGACATGATCGCCCTGGGCCGCCGCCTGACGATCCCCGACAAGCGGTACCTGCTGGATTTCTCCGACGCGAGCCCGTCGGGGATCGAGATGTGCCTCTTCCAGCGCGACGGCGGGTACTTCGACTCGGCCGGCCACTGCACCATGGACAGCCCGGTGGCCATCGAGACGCTGAAGTGGTACATCCCGCTGGTGGCGGGGCCGAACATGATCGCCGACGATCCCGGCTGGGGCCAGCCGTGGGTCAAGGCCGTCGAGGACGGGTACCTGCTGACCTTCACCTGCCCCGACTGGCGGAGCAAGTTCGCCGAGCAGCAGATCGCGCGGATGTCGGGCAAGCTGGCGCTCATGCCGCTGCCCGCCGTCACGCCCGGCGGCCGGCGGACGTCGAGCTGGGGCGGCACGATGCTCGGCATCGCGAAGGCCTGCCGGAACAAGGACCTCGCGTGGGCGCTCGCGAAGCACCTCTACATGAACCCGGCCGACCTGGCCGGCCGGTTCCGCGACACCAACATCCTGCCCGCCCTCAAGGAGGCCTGGACGCACGAGGCGATCAACGAGCCGCGGCCGTACTGGTCCAACCAGCCCATCGGCAAGCTGTACGCCGAACTCGCGGACGACGTGCCGCCGCAGTACGCCAGCCCGTACATCGAGCTGGCGAAGGCGAAGATGGGCGAGGTGATCTCGTCGTGCGCCAACTACTACAACAAGAACGGCGAGAAAGGTTTTGACGCCTTCGCCGAGGCCCGCCTCCGGGGCGCCGCGGGCGAGATCCGCGAGATGATGAAAAGGAACCCGTTCTGACCATGCCGGGCTCGGCCTATTTCCGCTGGCAGCACAAGTACGCGCCGTACCTTTTCACGGCGCCGTTCCTCGTTACGTTCGCGGTCTTCGCGCTGTACCCGATGGCCAAGAGCCTGGTCCTGGCGTTCTACATCACGAGCGGGCCGAAGTCGCAGGTGTTCGTGGGCCTCGACAACTTTGCGTTCATGCTGCGGGACCCGAACTTCTACGTGGCGGTGAAGAACACCGCCGTCTTCGCCCTGTTCTCGGTGTTCCTCCAGTTGCCGCTGAGCCTGGGGCTGGCGGTGCTGCTGAACTCGAGGTTCCTGAAGCTGCGCAGCGCCTTCCGCTTCGGCTTTTTCTCGCCGTACCTGCTGGGCCAAGTGTTCGTGGCGGTGCTGTTCGCGGTGATCTTCGCCCCGCGGCTGGGCCTCTTGAACCAGGCGCTGGCCTTCCTCGCCCACGAGCCCACGAACCGCGACTGGCTGGGCGACCCGGACCTCGTCATGCCCGCCCTGGTGCTGACCGCCCTGTGGATGTATGTAGGTTTCAACATGATCTACTTCCTGGCCGCCCTCCAGGCGGTGGACAGAGACCTGTACGACGCCGCCGCCGTCGACGGGGCCGGCGCCTTCCAGCGGTTCCTGCACGTGACGCTGCCGAGCATCAAGCCCGTGGCGGTGTTCGTGGTGGTCCTGTCGACCATCGGCTCGTTCCAGCTCTTCGAGCTTCCGTACCTGATGCTCCGCAACACCCCCGGGCCGGACCAGGCGGGCCTGACGGTGGTCATGTACCTGTACCAGAAGGGTTTCGAGGCGGGCGACCTGGGCTACGCGTCGGTCGTCGGCTGGTCGCTGGCCCTGGGCGTGCTGTGCGTGTCGCTCGTTCAGATGCGGCTGGCGGGAACCTGGAAGAAGGAATCCTGACGCGTTTGGCAGGGAGCCGAAGGTCCAAGACGCGCCGTGGCGAGCGACCGCGCGAATGCGGAATGCGAAGTGCGAAATGCGAAATGCGAAATGAAAAACGGCGAGCCGCGGGCTTCGAGGCCCGAGCTACGGCGTCGGCTCAGCGTCTGCCAGCCCTGGCCCTCTTGCCGTTCGCTTTTCAATCCGCAATCCGCAATTCACAATCCGCAATCGGTTCCCTGCATGCGGGGTGACTAGCGTGAGGTCACGAAACCTACTCATTCAGATACCGCTCTACGCTGTTCTCCTCACCGCCCTCGCGGCGATGCTCGCCCCGCTGGTGTGGCTGGTGGCGGCCACGGTGAAGAACGGCGACGACTTCTTCCACTACCTCTTCTTCCCCCCGCCCGGCCAGTTCAGCGCCGAGAACTTCCAGAAGCTCCTCGGGTCCCCCGCCCTCGCGACGGGCGAGGTCCGCGACTGGCCGGCCCTGTGCCGCAAGCTCGACGAGGACGGCCGCGCGGGCCGTCCCGGCCCGGCCGCGCGGGTGTGGGACCGCCTGGCGCCCGACGCCCGCCAGACGGTCTCGGCGGTCGCCCGGAGCGGTAAGATCGGCCCCGAGGACGAGCACCCTCTCATGGCCGCGCTGAACGCGGTCCTCCGCGCGCCGGACCTCTTCCGCAAGGCCGACGTCGAGGGCCTGCCCCTGGCGGAGCACGTCCGCGGCGCGGTCGAGCGGCTGGGCGCGGGCGTCGAGCCCGGCGAGGCCCGCCGGCTGAACCGGGCGGTCCTCGAGCTCGTCGCGCCGAACGCCGTCGCCCTGGCGGGGCGCGGCATCCCCTTCGGCCGCTACATGATGAACAGCCTGTTCGTCGCCGGAACAAATGTGCTTATCCAGATGTTCTTCTCGTCGCTCGGCGGCTTCGCGCTGGCCAAGTACTTCTTCCGCGGCAAGAAGCTGATCATGACGGTCATGCTCGCCACCATGATGATCCCCGGCCAGGTGATGCTCGCGCCGCTCTATGAGCTCATCTTCAAGATGGGGTTCATGGACTCGTTCCTTGGCCTCATCGTGCCGGGGATGGTCAGCGTCTTCGGCATGTTCCTCTTCCGCCAGTCGATGCTCCAGATGCCCGACGAGCTGCTGGAGGCGGGGCGGATGGACGGCTGCACCGAGTTCGGCCTCTACTGGCACATCGCCCTGCCCGTCTCGCGGCCGATGATCGGGGCGTTCTGCCTGGTGTCGTTCATGGGCAACTGGAACTCGTTCCTGTGGCCGCAGATCATCCTGCACACCTCGGACCTCTTCACGATCCCGATCGGCCTGAACCAGATGGTGGGCACGTATAGCCAAGAGTACGGCGTGATGATGGCCGGCACGCTCCTGGCGATCCTGCCGGTGATGATCCTGTTCTTCATTCTTCAGCGGGAGTTCATCAGCGGCCTGACGGCGGGGGCGGTCAAAGGATAATGCGAAGTGCGAAATGCGGAATGCGAAATGTGGGCCGCGGCAACGCCGCGGTTGCGTTCCCGGATCCGCGTGCGCCACGGCCGGCTTCCCCGGCCGCCCGACGCGACCGCGGGGCATTGGCGGCTATGACGCCTGGTAGATCGCCGGACGATACCTCGGCGGGGGAATCGGCTTGCCGGCCTGACGCGCCGCCTCAAGCCACGCGTCCTTGGCGCGCGTGACCTCGGCCAACGCCTCCTCGGGAGTGCTGCCGAAGGCCGAGCAGGCTTCCAAGTCGGGGATGTCCGCGATATAGCCGCCATCCTCCTCGCTATAGAAGATGTTGATGTGGTAGTCGCTCATGATCCGTTCACGCCCCGGCCTTGCCGCGGCCTATGCGCTTCGCGGCTGTCTTGCCGTTCAATCCGCAATCCGCAATCCGCAATCCGCAATGAGTTTACACGTCGCAGATCGCCACCGCCTGCTTCAGACTCGTCAGCGGGTCGCGCTTCGGCACGAACTCGTGGGCCACGTAGCCGTCGTACTTGGAGTCGGCGATGGCCCGCATGATGGCCGGGTAGTAGAGCTCCTGCGTGTCGTCGATCTCGTTGCGGCCCGGCACGCCGCCGGTGTGGATGTGGCCGATGTACTGGATGTTCGCCTTGAGCGTCGCAATGACGTCGCCCTCCATGATCTGCATATGATAAATATCATAGAGGAGCTTGACGCGCGGGCTGCCGACCTTCTTGACCACCTCGACGCCCCACGCCGTGTGGTCGCACTGGTAGTCTTTGTGGTCGCGCTTGGAGTTCAGGAGCTCCATGACGAGCGTCACTTTCTTCTCCTCGGCGAAACCGGCGATCTGTTTCAGGCCCTCGACGCAGTTCTTCGCCCCTTCCTCGTCCGACAGGCCCTCGCGGTTGCCCGACATGGTGATGACGTTCGGGAACCCCGCCTCGGCGGTCTGCTCGATCGCCTTGCGCATGGCCGCCAGGCACCCCTCGTGGTTCTCCTTGCGGTTCATGCCTTTGCCGATGCCGACGGCGGGCGTGCACGTGCCCACCAGGCCGAACTCCTTCAGGGCCGGCCAGTCGCCGGGGCCGACGAGGTCGACGCCCTTGATCCCCATGGCCGCGCAGGCCTGGCAGAACTCTTTCATCGGAATCTTGCCGTAACACCACTTGGAGACGGACTGCTTGATGCGGCCTTTGAGTTTGGGGGCTTCCATTTTTTCCTCCGCCCGCGCGGCAGTTCCCGTGAGACCCATCGCCGCCATGGCGGCCGCGCCGCCCGCGACGCCCTTGAGCAGCTCGCGCCGGCTCATGCCGCCGCGGCCTTCCGTGTCCCGATCGCCCATGTGCGTATCCTTCCTTTCGTTCGAGAAATCAGAACTTGACCTTCGGGTCGGTGAACCGCAGGCCCTTGTTGTCGTGGTACGTGGCGTACTCGCTGACGATCGCGCCCTCGGCGCCGGCCACCATGAAATGCTTGCCCTCGGCCTTGGCGAGCTTGCCGAGCTCGCCGGGCTTCAGAACCTGGACGTGGCGGCAGGTTGTGAACTGCCGCTCGCCGGCGGGGATCAGGACCTCGGCCCCCGGCGTCGGGTCGCCCTCGGAGAAGAGCGTGACGCTGCCGTAGCGCAGGTGCCAGCCCTCCATCTTCGCGCCGGCCTCCTCGGTCTTCACGTGCCAGTGCTCGGGGATCATCTGGCCGGGCAGAAGGTAGATCTCGTGGCCGAAGTAGTTCCCCTCCTTCTCGTTGATCCAGAAGATGCCGGCCATGCCGACCTCGGTGAAGCGGCCGAGACCGAAGTCCTGGACCCACATGTTGTCGCGCAGGTTCTTCGAGATGGGGTACCCGAAGGCGTCCATCATGTCGAAGTAGGCCTTCTTGGCGGCGTCCTGGTTATACTTGCCGTCGGCGGCGTAGAACTCCGCGTTCTTGTAGACGGCGCCGGTGCGCTTCAGGCCGTCGCAGCCCGCGCCCATCGCGGCCGCGCCGGCGGCCACGGCCCCGACCGCCACCCCCGCCAACAACTTTCGCCTCGTGATCTCTGCCATGATTTCCAGGCTCCTTTCCGATGCCGTGGTCGCTCGCCCTTCGCGCCATGCGTGGCCACGCGACAGCGCGGCCTCGTTACCTGTGTCACGGGTTGCTTGTCAACCCGTGGTTATTGCCGCTGTATTTCCATATTGTATATGTAGCCGCGGCGTTGGCACGGCCCACGTGCTGCCGTGATCGTCCGCTTTCCGTGTCACGCACGGCCACGCAACGGCGCGTGACCGTGCCACCCTTGGCGCCGCCGCGCTCAGCCCTTCTTCATGCCCTTGCCTTTGCTCATCAGCGACTGGTACAGGTCGTACGCCTTCTCCGGTTTCTCGTTTTCGTGGACGACCGCCCGGACCGCCTGGACCATCGCCACGGGGTCCTCGGCGGCGAAGATGTTGCGGCCCATGTCGACGCCCGCGGCGCCCTGCTCCACCGCCCGGCGGGCCATCTTCAGGGCGTCGAGCTCGGGAATCTTCTTGCCGCCGGCGATGACGATCGGCACGGGGCACCCGGCCACCACGTCCTCAAACCCCGGCTCGCAGAAGTAGGTCTTGATATAATGGGCGCCCAGCTCCGCCAGCACGCGCGTCGCCAGGCCCAGGTACCGGGCGTCGCGGCCCATCTCCTTGCCGACGGCCGTCACGCCCATCGTCGGCATGCCGACGCGGTTGCCGGCGTCGACCGTGCGGACGAGGTTCGCCAGGGTCTCGTGCTCGTGCAGCTCGCCCACGTAGCACTGGACGGCCACGGCGGCGGCGTTCAGGCGGACGGCCTCCTCCATGTCGCCCACCATCTCGAGGCTGAGCTCCTTGAGGATGGTCGCCCCGGCGCTCAGGCGCAGGCAGACGGGCTTCGAGGTGGTGGGCGGGATGCAGCTCCGCAGGGCCCCGCGCGTGCACATCAGGACGTCGACGTACGGCTCCAGGGGCAGGATGCTCAGGTCGATCCGCTCCAGGCCCGACGTGGGGCCCATGATGTAGCCGTGGTCGAACGCGAGCATCACGGTCTTGCCGGACTTCGGGTTGAAGATGCGCGACAGGCGGTTCTTCATGCCCCAGTCGAGCGAGTTGGAGCCGCGGAGGAAGAACCCGTCGCACTTCATGGGAACGTGGGGCTGAAAATCCTTCTTGTCCTTTTCGGCGTCGGGACCCGGCATGGCTGAAACTCCTTTCGATCGCGTTGTCGTACCACTCTCGTGCGAGGCGGGTCTCCTGACCCGCACTTGCCTGAAATGGTTCCTCTATGTTGTCACCCCGAGCGAGCATCGCGAGCCGAGGGGTCTCGCTGTGCGGATGCCGAAACGGCAACGATTACAGCAGACCACAGCGAGATTCCTCGACTCGCTGCGATCGCTCGGAATGACAACGCCAAACACATGCCCTGACCCACGGCGCAAAGACGTGCCCGCCGGCAAACCCAGATACATCATTTCGCGGCCATCGCGTCGGCGAAACCGCGGAACAGGAAGCTGATCGACGTAGCGCCCGGATCGGGCGACCCGATGCTCCGGTCGCCGAGGTTCCGGGCCCGGCCGAACTTGGCGCGGAAGTCCTTCGTGGCAGCGGCGCCGCGCTCGGCCGCTTCGGCTGCCTTCGCCAACGCCGCCCGCGCCCCCTCGCCCGCCCGGGCCGCCGCCCGGAGGGCCTCCACCGCGGGGACCAGGGCGTCGATCATCGTCTTGTCGCCCACCTGGGCCTTGGTCTGCTTGCGGACGGCCGCCACGGCCCCCTCGAAAACGTCGGCCAGGCCGGAGGCGTCGAGGGCCGCGCGGCCGGCGGTCGCCTCCGACATGCCGATGAAGAAGGTGCCGAGGAGCGGCCCGGTGGCGCCGCCGTCGGCGCCCAGGATCGCCCAGCCCACGTCGTTCAGGAGGACCGCGAGGTCGCGCGCCCGGCAGTCGTCCAT
>Ga0315273_10003978_pt1 | contig 17948 bp, 19 predicted proteins | sample YL17G02_0_MG_FD_205753 | JGI IMG/M metagenome (GOLD analysis project Ga0315273, IMG submission 205753) | Sediment microbial communities from Yellowstone Lake, YNP, Wyoming, USA - YL17G02_0 | ecosystem: Environmental > Aquatic > Freshwater > Lake > Sediment | place: USA: Wyoming | collected...
ATTACTTTTGCGGTCCTCAATAATAAGGCCGTAATTGTATAGACATCAAACTCTTCTTCTATACCACTGGATTCCGGCTGGAGTTTACCCCGGTGGAAATCGGGGCCGGAATGACGAAAAGGGACGATGCCTTAAATTCGTCTCTCCGGCGAAAGCCGGAGTCCAGCCCAAGGTTTTCAAACGGGCAAGCCTTCAATTCGAGGATGTCTATCCTATTATGGACTCCTCAGTAACCTCAACCTTCTCTTTTCATGTCTCTTCGAAAGGGTTTGGCCAGGATCTCGAGGACCCGAAAGTCGAAAAAGTTGTTGAAGTGGGATGGCCAAACGACAATGGCGCAATCCGCACCCTGCCCCCTTTCCGATGATGTTCCTCCCACTGCAATCGTCTTGTCAATGCCTATTGCACCGCTATCAGCAGCCATGATGGTACATTCGATCGCTACCTTCATTCCTACACCGAAGAGAGACCGAAGGGTTTCGGCCAGGACCTCGGTATGGGAAACCCCAGAGAATTTACTACTGATAGATCGCTCAAGGCCAGAAAGGATATGGCTCTGCTTCACCACTGTGCAGCCCGTGGACTCCAGCTCTTTCAGAGCATTTAGATCAAAGTTCCAGACACCGGGGGCAGAGGAGCCTGGGTGGGAGCTCACGACCACAAGGTTTGTCTCCCGGGCCATTTTCCGAGCAAACTTGAGACCTGTGCTTCCACGGGAACTTGCCACAACCACATTCTTAATATCGCCCTCTTTCAACCGTTTGTAAACAATCTCCACAATCTCGTCTGTGTTCTCAACTCCTGGTTGATTGAAATAAAAGATCGGTCGACTCACTCCTTCCATATGCACCTCCTGGTATAGTCATGTTGTTTTTGACTTGATAGTCATCTGAGTATTCAAAGAGATCATTTTAATCATAGATTTGATAAGTAGAAACTAAGGAAACTGAAGCCTGACCGTATAACAGCACTCTCCCCCTAAAACCTTCATGCATTTGCCAAGGGTTGGAGTAAGTTCATGTCCCAGCCCCTGGGCATCGATCCAACCTTGAAGCCTTGCAAAGATGCCGCATTCGTATTGATCCTTTAATCCTGCCTTCACAATATTTTCATAGGCAAAACATCTTTTCATATGCATCTCATACGATTGATCATTTAGGGTCTTGATTTCATATTCGGCGAGGCCAGAACCATAGAGGGAGAGGGCTGCCTCCTTAAGGGTTAGGTATTTCTTCAAATCTTTTGCCGGCGATAAGGCTAAAGTTTTCATGTACCGCTTCATCTCCACTCGCCCCAGTTCCCTGCACACTGTTTGATTAAGTCGATTTGCAGCGTCGATTCCAAAATGCTCTCTCACTGCCGAAAACCATCTGGCATCGTGGGACATCCATCCTTTGATCAAAAGATCTTTCTCCATTTCAAAGGATAAACTATTCGTCACAGAATTCTCCTTTTTTACGTGTAAAAGCGAGCCTATGGGTTATTACTAAATATTCGGTCTTCGTGTAATTGATTGGGTAATTTCCCCTATCCTATTCCCCTCTTTGGAAAAGAGGGGGGAGGGGAGATTTTATTAATTCAATTATAAACCCCTCCATAACTTTTCTAAAACTGATTCAAGATTCTCTAATACCTCTCTATCTGAGAACCTAAGAACTCTTATCCCTGTTCTTGCCATATATTCATCTCTCAGCCTATCTTTCTCTTCCCCTTCAGCGCTATAATGTTGCCCTCCGTTAATCTCGATGACCAACCTTGTCTTTGGGCAATAAAAATCAGCAATATAGTTGCCTATGATCTTCTGCCGGTAAAATTGAACCCCCTTTAATTGTTTATCCCTAATCTTTGACCACAGTAATTTCTCAGCATCTGTCATGTTTCTTCTAAGATTTCTCGATAACTGCTTTAGGCTTTTATTATATTCAAGCATGGGTGCCGTTAAACGCTTTCAAATCCCCCCTCACCCCCCTTTTCTAAAGGGGGGGATTAGAGCGGAGATATCATTCTAATGAGAGATTTTACCCACTCACTTCCACGATGAGCTTGCAAATTAAGCCTTGCGTATCCGACAGGGGATATAACGATGTAATGGTGTGGCTGCCAGACGGTCTCGGTGCTTTGCCGGGGCAAGCCGGTTAACGTTTACACCATGGGTTTGACCTCCGTGGATAAGGCCGAAGCCGTGCGGGATGACAACCTGCCCTCGGTGAGAACTATCCGTAACCTCAGCCTCAACCATGGTAGATCCTTCTTCAGTCTCGATGAACACTTCTTCACCATCTGCAATTCCAAGTTCTTTGGCGTCGTCAGGGTGGATCCGCATGGTGCAAGGGCGTCTTCCCTTATTCCAGGCCGGGTCACGCATGATCGTATTGGCCACCATTTCCATGTGGTTCCCGGCCATAAGAACCATGGGATAGTCCTTGTTCGCGAGTTGGGTCTCCTCGGCTACAGGTGTTACCTCCTTTAACCATGATTCCATCTCAGGGAAATGGATGTGGATTTTCCTGTCAGGGGTCTTCAGAACGGAGAGGTTGTTTTCTGGGTCTACTACTCCGATCTTAACACCTCCTGGCGTGTTCAGGATCTTTCTAAATATTTCTTCTCCTGTGAGAGGACTCACCTTGTAACCGGCGCGGGCAACATCTTCCGTGTGCATCATCGGGAACCGCGCCAACAGTCCCCAGAGCGCGGCCAGATTCTTGGACCCCAGTTCCTCTCCCAGAGTCTTCGCCAAAATGTAAGGCAGCCACGGCTCTGCCTTTGGGTTAGCACGGATGTATTCCATAAGCGCAACACCGAAGCGTGGCCGGTCCCCAGCCAGTTCCCGGAGCTTAGATGGGTAATCCGGGATCATACCTAACCTTTCAGCCAGTTCCACATAGATGTGGGCCTCTTCTACCTGCTCTCCATCTGGCTGCACCACAGGACGGCGCATGTCGAAGTAGTAGTCGGGGTATCCCCACTGAAAAAATGTGCCGTCCCATTTCTCATAGCCTGATCTGGCTGGCAGGACATAATGGGATAGACCAGCCGTTTCGCTCATGGCCACCTCGATGGTTACCAGGAGATCCAGCTTTCCGAAAGCCTTCTCATAGGCGGTCGTGTCGGCGTAAGAACGCAGAGGATTTGAACCACTGACGATCAGCCCGCGGATGCGCTGAGGATGGTCGTTATCGATCTCCTCAGGCAGCACGTTGGGCGGAAAGACCCCCATGATCAAGGGAATATTTGTCATTACTGTTTTCCATGTACTCGGGTCTTCCTCAGGTGTATGCGACCCCATCGGCATCAAGTGGCCCAAAAAGACATTACCCCCTTGAACCCCTATACGCCCTGTCAACGTGAGCAAGATCAATTCTAAATAAGAATTGAGAGTGCTGTGTCGTCCCATCAGAATGCCCAGATCGCTACGCAGGGCGGTTCTGCGGGTGGCAAAGAGCCGGGTGAATTCCCGAACCGCATTTGCATCCAATTCACAAACGCGGCAGTTATCCTCAACATCTACGTCATCAAACCAGCTTCGAATAGCTTCGAAGCCATCAACTCTGGCTGCCAGATAGTCTTTGGCCACAAGTCCTTCGGTTAGCAAAATCTTGATCATTGCTTTGAACAACAGGGCGTCCGTTCCGGGCCTGAGTCGTAGATGGATGTCAGCTAATTTAGCCGTCTCCGTTACTCTCGGGTCGATTACTGCCATTAAAAAACCTGGATCTTTTTTCTTATTCCGAAGCGCCACCGGCGCATGGGGTATGCCGTGGCTCACCATGGGATTGGAACCCCAGAAGACAAGAAGATCCGATCCCTCGATATCCGGGAAAGGATGCGAATACTGCCGGCCAAATGCCTTACCATTCACCCAGAAAAAACCGGTCAATTCCTGGGCCAGAGGGCTATAATGATTCTTCGACCCCAATCCATGCAAAAAGCGCACACCGAAGGCCGCTTCGAAGTGGCAACCCTGACCACCTCCCCCCATGTAGGCTATGGAGCGGGGCCCGTGGGTTTGGACGACCTCCCTGAGTTTGGCTGCAATTTCATCCAAGGCTTGATCCCAGGAGATACGCTCAAAGCGATCTCCAATCCGTTTGAGAGGAAACTTGAGCCTTTCCGGGTTATTCTGGAAATAGGTGATGTTTGCACCCTTTCTACACAGGTAACCCTGCGAACGGGGATTTTCCTTTTCACCCCTAACCTTAACGATCTTGCTGCCTTCGGTGGTTACCTCCAGACCGCAGTTGTTAAAACAGAGCACACAAGATGTCTTTTGCCATTCGCTCATGACCGGTTCCCTTCCTTTGAGTCCATTCCTTTGCCGGATCGAAAGACTGGCGTGGGAAAGGGTCTATTCTGATATGGACTCTTAAATTTACCTTAACGTTGCATAAACTTTTGACGATACGGACATGGGCAAGCCGTTCGGAGAGGCTTCGAGGCGAACCTTTGGCCGAATCGGCACTCTCGTCCCCTTCCCTTGCTGGAATTCACTTGGAGTGATGTCCTCCGATACCCTTAAATTCTCAAAACAACCGCCTTCCGAAGCCTTGAAGGGCGGTTTGCCCGTGTCCGTTTTGCAACTATCAGGTTTACAGTCCATTTTATCAAATTCAAATCTAAGGTCAATGAACATGAAGTATAAATCGCAACGCCTTTTCATGTCAGCCTGCTTGTATTCTTCAAGTATTTCTTCGCTGGTTTTCATTGCATCCCCTCATCTGGTACTTTATCTTTAGGACTACATACCAATACATTCCTCTCGTCCGTCTCAAAGGTGCACTTTTCTTCAAGGATGGGCTTTATTTTTTTTCGGGCCCGATGGAGCCTCACTTTGACATTCTTAACCGTGATGCCTAAGATATCCGTAATCTCCTGATGGTTGAACTCCATGATGTCGAAAAGGGCAAGAACAGCTCTAAGAGATTCAGGAAGTAGGTTGATCTGGTTCTGAACACATTCTCCCATCTGGCGCTGTTCCAATTCTTTTTGAATATCCAATTCTTTTTGAATCAAGGCTTCTTTGAAATCTTCCATCTCCTCCTGGTCTATTCTTTCTTCTCTACGTGATATCTTCAACTGGCGGAAATGGTCTTGGCACAGGTTATATGCGATGCGGAATATCCAGGGAGACAATTTGGAGGGGTCTTTTAGGCTTTTTAAATTATTTTGAATTTTTAAAAACGTCTCCTGAATTAAGTCATCCGCCACCCATTCGTCTTTAACAAGAGACAGGATAAACTTTCTTACCTTGGCATAGTACTGATCGTAGATATCCCAGAATTCCATCTCGCTATCCTCAGCATGCTGAAAAAGCCTTTTTAGCCTCATATAGGTCATTCCTGCGGAAGCAGGAATCCAGTGTTTTGGCTTTTTTCTGGACTCCCGCTTTCGCGGGAGTGACGCTGGGCAGTGTTTTTTAGAGACTATCTGCAACACGATTTGCTGGCCTGCCTATCGCAGGGCAACTCATACTCCTTTTCTTCACCCATGAGACCATTGATACAATTCTTTATGGCCATATGGGCCCCTTTCTTGACTTGGCTGGCAAGATCCACTGCCTCCTGAATCTCTTCAGAAGAAAGACTCACAGCTTTGGCCTTCCGAAAATAGTGTTCGAAACAAGGAATGCAGTTGGCCGCCGTGGCAGCCCCCAAACAAATTAAAAGTTTTGTCCTCTCTTCCATGGTCATGTCCTCCATCTACTTTTTGCATATAAGACGGATGAGACCATCGAAAGGTTACATCTCTTTACAGGGTGTCGAAAAAGTCACTTTCTTGAGGCTGATCAAAAATGCCCAGATGCAAGTTGACCTTTGTGAAATCCCGCTCGCGGGGGCGCCCGAAATCCTTCGTAGGGAACGGTTTTAAACCGTTCCCTACAGGTGTACTCTTCAACAAGACTGCCCCGAGCTTGCCACGGCCAAGGATAGGGGGTGGTGTCGCAACAAATAAGGAGCGACTTCTTGCCACGCCGCCGAGACGGTGAGGCGGTCGGGGAACGCCGCAGATGGGCATTTTTCAACAGCCTCTTTTTATGTAACCCGACCTCTTCAGGTCCTACCTTCATTTATCCTCTTTCTTGCGATCCTCCACACCGAGCTCCATTACGATATGGCCCCAGCCTCCGCATTGCACTCCAACGTCGAAACAACCAGCCCTTCTAAATCGCATCTCGTTCGGCTCAATCCCTGCATAGAACAGCTCATTTGACGCAAAAATGAGTTGGGCAATCGAATTCAAGGCATAGATGCAAATTTTTTTCGGACAAAGGTGGGTGAGAAGGTTTCCGGCTCCATCAAAAAAGAATTTATCTCCAACCTTATGCTGACTATTACACCCCTTGGATTCTACCACATTTATAACGATAGTTTTATTCATTAGGGCAGGTGCCTTGGTGAGGACATCCTCGTTCCTCAGATTTTCTCTGAATTTCTTCATCTCTTCATCATTGTAACCTAAGTGCTGTTGGACAGTTTCCCATGTTCTTTCACCAAGTTCCATTTTTTTCCTCCTTAAACTTCCTCCACACTCATCCTACCCCCCAGAGGGGGGAAGGAGGGATGGGGGTACACAATGAGATTCACACATAAGGACACACAGAGACACATTGAATACACCGATACATGGAATGGTCATCCACTGCCGTGACGTGATTGATCATCTGAACGTCTTCGGAACCGAAGTTGCCGGCCTTCATTAAATTTGAAAAGATAGGGCTTCTCATTGAATACTTAATGCACGCAACCCTATCCACCTTCCCGCTTTTATCAATAGCCTTAATTGGACATTCTTCCTGGCAGACATAGCAACCCTCAGGACATCCTTTTTCATCCTTTTCTGGCCAGGCCATTGCGGGTAAGGATGCTGTGGTAACAATCCCACCCAGTAACAACTTAGGGCCGTATTTGGAACTAAAGAGCAATCCATTTTTGCCCACCTTTCCAATACCAGCTGCTTCAGCCATCTTGACGAGGCTCACATAGGCCCAGAAATCACCCTTTCCTTTGAGGTCATAAGGAAAGCAAGTGTAGATCGGCACCGCTACCTCACCTTCACCTATTTCTTCGATGATGCTACAAGCCCGCATCAAAACCGCATCGATGTTCTGGTAATAAATATTTGCAGCTCTCCAGTACATCCATTCTGATCTTTTCTGGCATTGAAATATCCCTTTCGGAACAGGTATCCCAAGGCACAGGAGACTCTCCGCTAATGCAATCATATCATAGGGCCGATAACCGAAGGGCTCATTTTTGAGCGATGAGGCATCAGTAATGCCAAAAACAGGGATATTATTTAAGGCGAACAAATTCGTCATCTCTTCGATCATTTTTTTCATGGTATTCCCCCTGATCAGAACTTATTAAAAGCTCCGATCAATACCTTTTTGAAACTCTCGATTTCTCTTTCTGAATACCCTTCCTTTATTTGTTCGTTTAACCTTTTAACGATTGGCAATGCCTTGTTAGCCACTTTGTTTCCCTTTTCGGTGAGATAAATCAAATAAACCCGTCGGTCATTGGGATGGTCAGAACGTTTCACATAGCCCAATTTTTCCAATCGATCAATCAAGCCTGTGACAGTCGGATTCTCTAACATTAATCCCTGACTGATTTGAGTTAAACTTGAACCATCCTTCTTTTGGAGGAAAAAGAGCAGCATGACCTGGATTGGGGTTACCTCTATCCCGCTTTCTGAAAAGGATTTTTGGAGGTTCATTATAAGTTTTTGGTATACTTTTGAAACCAAAAATATGAGCCGGTCTTCAACAGCCATAGATGATCCTCTCTGGAAAAGCTTTATTGGCTAAATTTTAGCATACTAAACAATTTTGTGAAGAAAATAATTTGGAGCCTTCCTGACTTTTCGCCTAAAGGAAAGTAAAGTTTATGACTCAAAGTAAAAAGGGTAATATATATCCTCTTACATTCGCAGAAAGCCATAGGCTTCATAACCATGGATGAATGCGAGGAATATTTTTTACCTTTAGTACCTTTCAACCGTTAATCCCTCGATTTTAGGAGAGAGGGAGAGAGGGGGACGCTGTTGACTACGTTGAATTATGCAATCCCCCTCGTTCCTCCTGTGATCATCTTTTACCCTGACATTTTCCAAACGATAAACCCACCACCCACACATGTCAAGAAAACGGAAAATGGGGGTTTGGTTCGAACCCAACCTAAACAGACCTCCTGAAAAACCCCGCCGGGGGCAGAATAAGAAGGTTGAGGAGAATGGATGTGCGACAACCGCTTCCCCTTTTGTTTGACAGGTTTGGGCGCTTTTGTTATCATTTAATCAAAAGTGATAACATAGGAGGCATTCATGGTCAGGACACAGATACAACTGACTGAGGACCAAACCAAGGCGCTTAAGAAGATAGCCCAGTCTCGGCATTTATCCGTTGCAGAACTCATCAGGAAAGCCGTCGACACGGTCATTAAGTCAAGCGCCGTCATCAACGTCGAAGAAAGACATAAAAGAGCGCTGGAGATCGTTGGAAAGTTCAGTTCTGGAAAACGCGACGTTTCTAAAAAACATGATCTCTATCTTACAGAAGCCTGTAACAAATGAGAGTCTTTATCGATACATCGGCCTTCTATGCTTTGCTCGACAGGGATGATGAGAATCATCGAAAGGCGAAGAGCGCATGGGTCGATCTGCTGAAGAATGAAGATACCCTGATTACGAACAATTACGTTCTCGTGGAGACATTTGCTCTTATCCAGCATCGGCTCGGCATACACGCTGTGAGAGGATTTCAAAATGACATTTTGCCTTTAGTAAATATTGAATTCGTTGTCCCAGAATTACATCGATCTGGCATTAGCGCCCTTCTCTCAGCGTCGAGGCGGAATCTCAGCCTGGTTGATTGCGTCAGTTTCGAGATGATGCGTACTTTAGAAATTAAGACAGCCTTTGCCTTTGATCCCCATTTTAAAGAGCAGGGATTTAATATGCTACCTTAGGTCTCGACAGAGAGTCTTTCCATTTATCTGGCCACCTTTCCAACAAAGCCTCTACGTGTCAGGCCTTAAAACAGGATGTCGGTTGAAGTCCAACCCAAGCATACATCTTCAATGGAAACTTCTCGCCCGGGATCGACATATCGGGACAGATGGAGTATTTACACGAGTTAGAAATGTGAGGATGGGGTCGATTTTATGAGAGAGAACAAGAACATGACATGGCTGATTACCGAGGCTGTCCCTATTTTTTTAAAGTAAATCTCCATTTGCAGAACATATCTTTGGGATGGGGGTCGGGTGGGGCAAAAAGACACTCTATTTGGATGCGCTCATCGATCTCTCGGGCAAAGTTTGCAAACTCACCCCGGTGCATTTCTTTGCATACGAACTCTTCCAATCCTCTTTTGAGACGAGATTCCTGTGTTGGGCAGCTGGGTACTGTGATAATCACCTCCCCCTCTTTCTCCTCGATCTGATAACCTACCAAGATCATCCAAGGCCAGTACATCAAGGCTTTCACAAACCCTCGGAGCCCTTTCTCTGTAATATCGAAGCGACGGATAAGATCTCTGGCACCCACACCGGCGACACGACCCCAGACCTGCTCGTTGATCCGCTCTGCTGTGGGCTGGTCGAACCTCTCCGCTACATAAAGAAACCAGAAGGCATCCATCACCCGGTAGTGCCAGAGTAAAAAGTTGATATAATTTTTAAGCTCCGGGGCCTCCATCTTATCGAAAATCTCAAGATCCATCTCCGTCTCCTAGAAAATAACGTGCCCGTGTCCGTGACTCGTGTCCGTAATCCTGACCATCACCCCCACCCTCCCCTCCCCCGTCAAAGGGGGAGGGAAATTCTTAGTATTTTCACCCTCTAGGTGCGATGTAGCTGCTATGTTCAATTTCTCATTTCCTCAATTCCCCAATCCCTTAATTGCTACTCCCTCACCTCTCCATCCCCTCATCTCCCTATCCTTTATTAGAAGGAGTAAGTCTTTCAATCCGCTCGGCCAAAGGGGGATGAGAATAATAGAACCAGGCATAAAGGGGATGCGGGGTCAAATTCGCCAGATTATCAACGGCCAACCGCTTGAGTGCGCTCCGCATCGGTTCTCCTGTTTTCATCAGCTCGAGGGCGAAGTCATCTGCTTCACGTTCGAACTTTCTGGAGATTGCCGATTCCAATGGCTGAACGAAATAGCCCAGGGGACCGATAAGCGCACCGATCAGAAATAGTCCCACATAGGGAATGGATTCTTGAAAGCCAAATGTCTGATAAAGCAACGGCCAGTTTAAGAATTTGGCCACCCCGTAAAAAACGGCCAAGGAAAATATTTCTAAAAGGATGATCTGCTTGAGCACATGTTTTTTCTTCCAGTGCCCTATCTCATGGGCCAGGACGGCCAGAATCTCTTCTCCGGCATGAGATGCCAACAATGTGTCGAAAAGGACAATTCGTTTGCTCCTCCCAATGCCAGTAAAATAGGCATTGGTGTGCTTGCTACGCTTGCTGGCATCCATCCTGAACACCCCTTTGACCTGGAGTCCCACTTTCTCCATCAACGTCTTGATATGATCTTCCAACGTCCTATCCTCAATCGGTCCAAACTTGTTGAACAGAGGAGCGATAACCACCGGAAAGAGCCACAGCATCAGTAATTCAAACAAACCGACCAATATCCATGCCCATGCCCACCACGTATTTCCACCATGAACCACCAGGGTTAAAAGGACCCAGAGGAGCAAACCGCATAGGAAGGCTAAAATGGCCATGCTTTTAATGAGGTCCGAAATCCACATCTTCAAGGTCATTGTGTTAAATCCATAACGTTCTTCGATTACAAATGTGTCATAAAGGCTGAAAGGGATTCGAAATAGGTTTGCGAAGATCGAAAGGACCGCAAAGAAAATGAAACCCTCAACGATCAGCCCAAACCCCCATGGGTCGATGATCCCTACGAACCATGGCAAAAACCAGGATAATAAAATAGCCAGAAAAAGGGCTTGGTTCGCCATCGTCGCAATGATGCCGAAATGATCGGAGTCTGCGGTATAAGCAGAAATCTTCCTGAGCTTTTCTTGATCTACCGATTCCCGAAAGACTTCAGGTACGACAGCTCCGCATTTCCGGAGGCAGGAAACGTTCAGCCAGTTCAGTAATAGTTGGCTTCCAGACCGTAATAAAAAGACGGTTAGAAAAATTAGAAGCAAGGTATCAGTTTAGCCTTTTGAAAAATGAATTTCAAAAGCCAAAAAAATTAGAAGAATCACTATAAAATCCCCCTCTTTCCCCCTTTTTCAAAGGGGGAAGCTAATATCTCCTCCCTTTGGAAAAGGGAGGCAGGGAGGGATTTCCAAAGCGCTAAAGCATTACGAAGCAAGAAATTTGATTGAACCATGAGAGAGGGATATTATCTCCTCGAGGCCCTCTTGGTCCTTTTTCCTCGGGGCTTGCGGACGTCCTTTTTAACCATTTCAGCGCCCCTCTCTTCGACAAGTTTTCTCACTTCACGGCGGCCAAGCTTCCGGATCGCCACAAGCAGCCTTTTCTTTTTGTCCCCTGGTTTAAACATCCCTGATTCCCACTGATGGACAGCACCGACAGTGACTCCCGCCAGGAGCGCCAGTTCCTTCTGGGTGATGCCTAAATGTTTGCGAAGGCTTCGGATCAAACGGGGAGAGAAACGGGAGATCTTCACCTCTTCCGGAGTTGCCTCCAAAGGTATCCTTTCCTTTCCCAACTCTTTTTGCCGTTGGGCGGAGAATCGCTCGAGTACCAAGACCGCCTTGCGAAGTTGCGAGACCGTGCTCTTCAAGGACCAGACATCTCGACCCAATGGAACGAAGATCTTCCGCATTTCCCTTTTTGCCAAACGTACGATTTCAGATTTGATTATCCCTTCTAACTTGCCCATATGTCCCTCCTTCTAAAAGTGAATTGAATTCCAATTACCAAATCCATCTTAATTCCAAATTTCAGATTTTAGATTACAGGTTTTCAATCTGCAATCTCAGTTGGTTCTCATTTAAATATCTTCCCGGGGTTCATGATTCCATTGGGATCCAAGAGCTCCTTGATCTGCTTCATTATTTTGAGGCTTTCCCCATGCTCCCTCTCCATAAACTTCCTCTTTCCAATCCCAACACCATGCTCTCCCGTTGCCGTACCCCCGCATTCCAGTGCGAAACTGACAATCTCTTCCCCTGCCTCCAGAATCTTCTGCCATCCCTCCTTTTCTTCAGGATTTCCCAAAATCTCCATATGTAGATTTCCACTACCTGCATGGCCAAAAGCATATCCTTTTAATCCCCTCTTCTCCACAATCTTCTGACCCCACTCCACCATATCCGGATATCTTGAAATCGGCACAGCAGTGTCAACATAAAAAGGGAAAAGACCAGGATTGTTTACTTTGATCGACTCATGGACATCGTACCGTGCCTCCCAGAGACGATTCCGTTCCTCCCTCCCGATTCCCGAATCGAACCGGAGATATTGATTGTCAGTACAGATCTCCTTCATCATTTCCAATTCCTCTTTCAAACCAGTGGTGCTCGTACCATGAAACTCAATAAAAAGAGTTGGTTTTTCATCCAAGGAGAGTTTCTTATATCGGTTGACCACCTGTACGGTAGGGGCATCTAATAATTCGAGGGCAGCGGGTGAGAGGCCAGATCGCATGATTTGCGAGACCGTATTCGTGGCATCCCGAATCGCATTGAATTGGACGACAGCAGCCATGAACTCTGCTGGGAGGCCGATCAGTCGAAGGGTGACCTCTGTGACCACGCCTAGTGTTCCTTCCGATCCGACGAAGAGACGGCAGAGATCATAGCCTGAAGAACTCTTGATCGCATTCGTTCCAGTCCGGATGATTTCTCCGGAGGGAAGGACCACCCTCATGTTGAGGACAAAATCTTTGGTGGCGCCGTATTTGATCGTCCTGACCCCGCTGGCGTTATTGCCCACCATCCCGCCGATAGTCGCCGCCGCTCCAGGGTCTGGCGGAAAGAAGAGGCCATAACGTGAAAGGTACTGATTCAATTCTTTATAGATGACTCCTGCTTCGACACGGACTTGAAGATCTTCTGCCTTTAGCCCCAGGACATGGTTCATTTGTTGAAGATCTAAAACAATCCCCCCTTCTACTGGGATGGGATTGCCCTCTAAACTGGTCCCTGCCCCCCAGGGTGTAACAGGTATTCGCTTCCCATTGGCGAGCTTTAGAATTTGACTGATTTCCCCTTCACCCAGGGGCCAAACGACGACATCGGGCCTTCTCTTTGGATGAAAGGATTCATCCTTCCCATGAAGGTCAAGGACGGATTCACCGATGGACATTCTTTCCAACCCCACTACCCCCTTGATGAAATCCAATTCTTTATCCGTCAGCTTTCCGTATTCGACCAAAGGCTCTTTAACTCCCCAAGAGGCTCGCCTTGAAAAAATTTTTCAGGAATCTGATAGCTGTTTCTCCATCTTGGAAACCAATCCCTTTGCCTTTTCAATTGCCCTTCTCTTAAAGATCACCCAATCTCTGTGGGCTTTTATCCTCTCTTGAAGTGAGGCGATATTTTCTCTCACCCTCTTCTTGGAAGGTGTTCCAATGGACGGAATCTGAGATAGGACTCCCTCTGGTTTCTGAATCTTTTTCACATCCTGCTCAGTGATCGGTAGATCGATCTCCCTCTCACCGAGGGCTCTCTTTATACTCCGATAGGAGACCTCTTTCTCCCCATCCTTCTCGGAATATTTGACCGCTTTCTCCATCACCATCTTTGCCTTTCGTAAAGGAAGCCCGTAGGAGCGAACCATCCATTCCATCAAGGGGGTGGCACCGGCAAACGCTTCTCGGGCCTGCTCAAGCATCTGAGCCTCATTGACTCGGATGAACTGTATTACTTCTGTCATGACCGAGAGGGTGGGTTTAGATTCCTCCACCAGATCCATGATCCAGTACTTCGTCCATTGGGTATCCCGATTATATCCCATGAAGAGGGCCTTGCCGACGGAGAGGAGGCTGACCACCATTCCGTGGGCAAAAGAGGTCTTGGCCTTGATCACTTCCAAGGAACATGGATTTCGCTTCTGTGGCATGATGGAACTGCCGGTGCAATGTTTGTCGTGCAGCCGAACCATATTAAATTCACGGGTGGATAAAAGGATCAAGGTTTGGGCCATCGTGGAGAGATGGTCCATCATCACGGCCACAGCATAGGCCAGTTCCACCTCAGGCTCCCATCGCTGGGTGATGGGATCAGTGACATTCTCTGTAGGACCATCAAATCCGAGGAGCTTCGATGTGAACTGCCGATCCAGATTGAAAGAAGTGCCATACCCGGCTGCCGCTCCCAAGGGATTTTTATTGAAGAGGGCAAACCAATGGATGAATCTTTGAACATCCCGCTGAAGGGCCTCAGCAAAAGAGAGGAGGAGGTGACCAAAGGTGGTGGCCACTGCATGCTGGTGATGGGTGAAGCCAGGCATGATCGTTAAACGATGTTCTTCAGCCCCCAGGAGAAGTCTCTCCATCAGGGAGATCAATCCTTCAACAAATCCTAAAATCTGGTCCCGAAGGTAGAGACGCATATCGAGTACAACCTGGTCGTTCCGACTCCTTCCGGTATGGACCTTGCCCCCGTATTCGATTCCCGCCCGGCGAATGAGAAAGCTCTCAATATTGGAGTGGACGTCTTCTTTAGAGGTGTCGAGCCTAAACTTTCCTTTTCGATGGAGCATTTCGATTTCCCTTAATCCCTTGAGGATCTTCTTCCCATCCTGTTTCGAGAGGATACTTTGTCGGCAAAGCATGAGAACATGGACCCGACTTCCCCACAGATCGTAAGGGATCAATCGTTCGTCGCAGGGAGGAATCCCTCTGACATCTCTCCCCGATAGAAAATCGACCGTCTCCTGGGAAGGCATCTCTTCGAATCGGCCCCCCCACAATTTGTCAACCTTCATATCATCACTCCGAACCTGTCATGCCCGTGCAAACGGGAATCCAGGTATTTGCCTTACAAAAGAGATAATGGATTCCTGCTGGAGTTTATCCCGATGAAAATCGGGGCAGGAATGACCAAAGGGTGAAGGGAAGCCCACTATGCCTGCGTGCCCGTAGACCGGGGTTCCCCAATGAGGCGGTTTAACCCGCCACGCACTATTTCTTTTTCCTCTTTGCCAAAATCTCAAACGGAAGCCCCCGAACGAAGGCGGCATCGGCGCAACGCCTCTGATCAAATCCGGTGGCTTTGATGGACCGGATTTCAGGTGTGAAAAGACTCGTCCTCGATTCTCGATGAACGATTTCAATGTTCCCTTTGTAGAGCTCAATCTTATATTTCCCATTCACCACCTTCTGAGAATTCTCGATGAAGGCATCCAGATCATACCTCAAAGGATGATAAGCCATCCCATGGTAGATCAAATAGGCCCACTTCTGGTCCACCCCCCTCTTAAACTGAATCTCATCTTTGGTCAGACAGAACTGTTCCAGGTCTCGATGGAGTTTGAGGGTGATCGTCGCTCCAGGCGCTTCATAGATCTCTCGGCTCTTGAGATCCATGATCCCGTCTTCAAACATATCGATCTTACCGATCGAATGGGTACCTCCGATGACATTCAGTTCCGGAATGATCTCTCCTAAAGGCCTCCGTTTTCGATTCAATTTGACGGGAATCCCTTCCTCAAACTCCAGGGTGAAGGAAGCAGGTTGATGAGGTGCTTTCTCAGGTGGCCGGTACCACATCCAGATATCATCCGGGAGGGGCTGGTTCAGGTCGATTGCACCACTGGCGATCGATCGGCACCACATCGTCTTATCGTCGCCTCCGGTGATCATCTCAGTCACTGGAACACCCCATTTTTTACACAGTTCTTCTTCTTCCAATCGGGTCAAATCGAAATCCCTCACAGGAACCAATATCTTCAAGCTCGGCGCAAACATTTTAAAGACGTTGTGCATACGGTATTGATCATTGCCTTTTCCACTGGATCCTTCAAGGATCGCATCACATCCTTCAGCAAGAGCCACCTCTGCCACCTTCCTTGCAACGATCTGTCTGGTCATCGATGTGGAAACAGGGTAACCCAGATAATCGGAGTTGGCCTGAATGGCCCGTGCGATCCAGGTCTCGGTGAATTCTCTTCGTAGATCGAAAAAGAGAGGTTTGATCTTGAGAACCCTCGCCTTTCTCCTGCTCTCTGAGACCTCCTCCTCACCCTGTCCGACATCGATCGTGATAGGGAGGATTCTTTTTGCCTTATACTTCCGCCTAAGTAATTCAATGGCCAGGGAGGAATCCAATCCTCCAGAGTAAGCGACCGCCACTTTATCCACTTTGGGTGTCTCTGTCCCTTCAATCTTTTCCAAAATCTTATTAATATCCATAAAACGCTACCCTCGATTGAAGTTTAGACTAAAATGTTAGCATAAATGGATCATTTAAACAATGTTTTTTATTGGTCGTTTTTTATTGGTCGAAATTGGAACCTTTGAGATAACTTTTCACCTATAGTTTTAAACTCATACTTTCATCTCTCCTACCCCCTCTGAAAATGAACGAAGCTCCCGCCCACAAGGCGGGGTCTCACGGATAGCCGGGGCTTTCGTTCGACTGAGCTCACGACGAAGTCCAGTCTCACCGAAAATGCTTTGCAGAACTTTCCAAAATCAAAAGAAGTGATCAAAGGAATCCCCAAAGGAACGATCTTCCATGAGGTTACTGGAGGGGGCGGAGGTTATGGAGATCCTTTGAAGAGGGTGGTGGAGAAGGTTTTGAAGGACGTCCGAAATGGGTCTGTTTCAATTGAGAAGGCAAAAGAAGATTATGGTGTTGTCATTGGTCCTATCGCACTTACTGAGGAGTCCATAATAGGATAGACATCCTCGAATTGAAGGCTTGCCCGTTTGAAAACCTTGGGCTGGACTCCGGCTTTCGCCGGAGAGACGAATTTGAGGCATCGTCCCTTTTCGTCATTCCGGCCCCGATTTCCACCGGGGTAAACTCCAGCCGGAATCCAGTGGTATAGAAGAAGAGTTTGATGTCTATTCAATTACGGCCTTATTGGTAAGTTCAATGAAGAGGAGACGAACAAAAGACACAAATTGGAATAACACTGAAGACCGCATGAACTCCTTCCTGAAGTCTTTAGTTTTGGATTTCGTCTCGCAATGCAATAGCAAATGGAAATCAATAAGAAGATAAAAAAGATATTTTAACTTTCAAGATTTGGCGACACAAAGAATGAGTTGAAAAATTCTTTACAAAGAAATACTGTAAGACTACCATACGCAAAAACAAGCAATGAAGACACAAATGACTCAAAAGATATTAACCCGTGATTTCATTCTCGCTTTTTTTGCCCAATTCGCTTCATCATTTGTTTTCCATATCCTTATTCCTACTCTCCCAATCTATCTTTCGAGATTGGGATCTCCGGAAGTAGAGACGGGTGTTCTTATTGGAATCTTTTTTTCTCCTCATTGGTTTTCAGGCCTTTTGTTGGAAGAGCCCTTTTAAAACATCCCGAAAAAACCTTTATGATCATCGGGGCCCTCCTTTATGCCTTCACTTCCGTTGCCTATCTTTTAACTCTCCCTTTTTGGCCTTTCTTGATTGTGAGGGTCTTCCATGGAATTGGATTCGCATTCTTCCATACTGCCTCAATGACATTGATCGCCAATATCAGCTCAGAAGCCCATCGGGGACAAAGCCTCAGCTATTTTTATATGGCCACCAACATTTCCGGTGCCTTAGCTTCTCCCCTTGGAATGTTCCTTATCATCCACTTTAGTTTCAGTCTCCTCTTCTTGGTCTGCTTAGGTCTATCCTTATGCTCGCTATTCATTACTAGTGAAGTACCCCGCAGCAGAGCTGCGGGGCATCTAATTCTCTAAAAAACTTTCCTCCCCCTTGATGGGGGAGGATTAAGGTGGGGGTGATGATTAGATCATTTCCCCCTCACCCTACCCCTCTCCCC
>Ga0315273_10003980_pt1 | contig 17943 bp, 15 predicted proteins | sample YL17G02_0_MG_FD_205753 | JGI IMG/M metagenome (GOLD analysis project Ga0315273, IMG submission 205753) | Sediment microbial communities from Yellowstone Lake, YNP, Wyoming, USA - YL17G02_0 | ecosystem: Environmental > Aquatic > Freshwater > Lake > Sediment | place: USA: Wyoming | collected...
ATGTGTAGGATAATGTCGTCTGTAGTCATGGGGTTTCTCCTCAATTTGGTTTCGCAACCTGAGGATACCCCATGACTCAACTAGCACCAAAGGTTAATAATCTACTTCCAGGTCATTCGCACATCGTCAAAATGAACATAATCCATTTTTTGGGCAACCAACACCACCCATACCGACCAGGTGCCTGCCGGAGCAACCGCCGTGGTAGTAAATTGCTGCCAATTGGTCGTCAGGGTCACCAGACCTTCGTTAGCAGAAATTGTGTTTTGACCCTGGTCCTTGAACTCAATTTTTAGTTTTCCCAAATCGCCATTTTGCGCTCCCCGCATCCAGCCGGTGACCGTAAACTCAGTGCCAGGGTTGGCGTTATTAGCAAAATTGACCCAGGCGTTATTGTAAAGATTCAGGTAGCTGGTTCCAAGTTTGGCATCGACAGCATTTTTGACCAATGTAACCGTGCCGTTGGGTCGCCAGCCATCCGCCGCCCATGAAATGGAGCTTTTCTCGAAACTACCATTGGTCACACTGCCATACTGCGCAAAGGATGATAAGGTTGATAAGGTTGGCTGGGACAGATTCAACTGAGCGGCAATATGCTGAGCCAGAATATTGGCAAACCCGGCGTGTTCATTGATCACGGCATGATTTTGCCCCCACAGCCATGGAAACTTAACGTAAGAAACATTATTGTCACCAACTGTGTGAATTTCAGTAACGGTTTCAGCCACATAATCGGTAGGTTCGTTGTAAGCCCAACCGTATGATTCCGCAATGACGATATGCGCGCTTGGGTGACGGCTCCTAATTGCGGATACAAAAGCTTTCCATCCGGCTTTGATTTCATTCTTGGTGGCGCCGGAGGAATGGTCATTTGAACTGGCGTTGATCACCACCACATCCGGGCTGTAGTTGTCAAAATTCCACACATTTGTGCCCGTGGCGGCGTCGTTCATGTGGATCAAGTTGTAGTAATTGATCAGGTTACGCCAGGCCTTATCGGCAATGCCCACGCCGCCCATGCTGATGTTGTGATAGTCGGCGTTCAACATGCGGGCGGTGATGGCCGGGTAAATATAATAGCCGCCGTTATTGATGACAGCACTCCCATCGGACGGGTCATATGCATTCCAACCAGCGGGATTTGAATCGCCGTAAAACTCAAGCTTCAAGGCAGGTCGTGTCGGAGGCGCAAGCAGACTGCCACCTGTTACCGTAAAGCCATAGAAGGCAACTTTGGCATCGTATTCAGTCTCCTTGACCAATTCCACAGTGTGGTTGCCAGCAGGCAGACCACTTGCTAACACATACGATTTTTTCCTCAACCCCGTGACTGTAATCAAGGGCCTGTTTTCAGGTGTGACATTGCCATTGATGATCACATACAGGTAACTGGCTGCGCTGGCGCCCACGCTGGCAGATGACAGTGACACAGAAATTCCCGTACCACTGAAATTCGCCTTGATGGAATTACCCACATGGCTGAATACCACTTTGGTCGAGTTTGAAAAATCAAACCGACCTGTGAATAAAACCTGGTCGATTGGCACAGCCAGCAAAGGGCGAAAGTCGGTCAGCTCAACAAGCATGCTCAACAATAAACCCCATATGGAAAGTAATCGAATTTTCGCATTCATCATAAATTTCATAAGAATTGTTTTCATGGGAAACGTTTATAACTGCCTCTCTGCATGCGTTTTCGGGTGTTATATTATTTTTGTGTGGCAATTCCTTTCCACTTTAAACGAACAGGGTTCTTCTCTATTGCACCAGAAGAATCCGTACAGCATATGGTTCCATCGACACTTGCGATTCCAAAAGTTGACCCGTCAACAGGTCTGTGCCGTGATGGTCTTTCAGGTCAACGGTCACGGCTTCAGGCAGGTGATTCAAAACGCACAGGTATGATTTGTTATCGCCCTTACGAAGAATCACCTCCACGCCCGCAGGGACATTCAACGCGGGTGTTACACCTGCATCTGAATAGACCTGCTCAAAAACTTTTTGCATGGCATCCAATGGAAGACGCGTGCCGAGATAATAGGCTGTTCCGCTTCCATATTGATTGCGCGTGATGGCAGGCTTGCCCGCATAAAAATCATTGCGAAAGGTTCCAAGCGCCTGCGCACCTTCGAGATGAATCACATCCGCCCAGAGTGAGCAGGATGTTTCAATGCCGTTTCCAAGACAGACCGTGTTGGTTTGATTCGGCATGAATGGGACAAACTCTTCCACAGTTAATCCCAACATTTTTCTGAACGGAGCAGGATAGCCGCCCAGCCAGATATGTTCATGCTCATTCACAATGCCGCTGAAGAACGACATCACCACCGTCCCGCCATTCTCCACATACTTGACGATGTTCTCCGCGTGTTCGCTCCTCACCAAATACAGATTGGGAATCATCACCAGTTTATAGACACTTAAATCGTCTCCAGGGTGGACAAAGTCGGTCGTGATGTTGGAGCAGAATAAAGGTCCGAAATGATGCGCCAGTTGTTCCTGATGCTTGATGCTCATCGAAGGCTTGGAGTCCAACTCAAGCGCCCACCAGGATTCCCAATCCAACATGATGGCGACATCCGCCTTTACTTTTGATTCAAACAATGGACTCAGCCGCTTCAGATCGCCCCCGAGCGTGTTGACTTCATCCCAAACACGGGACTTCGCTGTACCCACGTGCTGAACCATGCCGCTGTGAAATTTTTCCGCGCCTGCTTTGGATGCACGCCATTGGAAAAACATGATCGCGCCCGCGCCACGTACCACGGCTTGCAAACTCCACAACCGCATTTGCCCTGGACTTTTTGGAATATTTTGCGTACGCCAATTTACAGCGCTGGGCGTCTGCTCCATAAGAATCCACGGTTTGCCGTTGCCGATCGAGCGCATGAAATCGCATTGCATGGCAAATTCCGCACTGCTAACCAAAGGCGTAGCGGGATCGGGATACGCATCCATCGAGATGACATCTTCGTGCTTTGACCATTTCCAATAATCGGTGTTTTTCCAAAAGCCCATGAAGTTGGTGGTGACGGGGATGTTCGGCGTCACTTCACGGAGGATGGCTTTCTCCATATTCATTAAATCGAGCAGGCTGTCGGATGAGAATCGACGCCAGTCTAATTGCTGGGTGGGGTTGGCAAATGTCGGGGCGCGGCGCGGCGGATTGATCTCATCCCAATCATCGTAGCGCTGACTCCAGAAGGAGGTTGCCCACGCTTCGTTGAGGGCGTCAATCGTTTTATAACGTGTTTGCAACCATTCACGAAATGCCTGCGCCGAGACATCGCAAAAACATTCATAGGTGTGACAGCCGTATTCGTTATTGATGTGCCAAATCTTAAGCGCGGGATGATTGCCATAGCGTTGTGCCATCTGACGAACAAGCGCAGTTGCGGCGGTGCGATATGCTTCGCTATGCGGACAATATGCCTGACGCCCGCCTGGATAATATTTCACGCCGTCGGCATTGATGGGCAAACTTTCAGGGTGATGCTTCGCCAGCCAGGGCGGGGGGGAGGCAGTTGCCGTGGCGAGACAAAGTTCGATTCCGTTTTCGTGGAGCATGGAGATGATCTTGTCGAACCAGTCGAAGGTGTACACGCCTGGGCGGGGCTCAAGATGCGCCCATGAGAATACGCCGAGGGTGATCAGGTTGACGCCAGCCTGTTTCATCAACTGCATGTCTTCTTGCCAGACGTCTTGAGACCATTGTTCGGGGTTATAGTCCCCGCCATAAAAGATGTGGGATTGTTTGAGAGGGAGAATGTTGTTCATTGTTTTTTTGTACACGGATTCACGTATTTTTTGTCTGCTAATCCACGCTAATCTTCGCTAATCTATTTTGGACGCTGATGAACGCAGATAAACGCAGGTTTTCTTCTTTTTTTATCAGCGGAATCAGCGTTCATCCGCGTCCCATTTTTTGATGTGGATTTATTTGATTGCAGCACTGCCGCCGATGACGCCGAAATCATCCATGTAGCGTTGACCGAAGAAATAAATAATGAGCATGGGCAGAGTCAAAAACAACGAACCGACCATGACCAAATTCCACGGCGGGACCTGACTCGAACTGCTGGTGGCGCTCAGGATCTGCACGCCCAAAGCCAGCGGGGCTTTGTCGAAATCGTTGATGTAGATCAACGGCCCCATGAACCAGCCCCAGTTCCAGGTGAAGGTAAAGATCGCAATGGCGATCAAGGCAGGTTTGATCAGGGGCAGAATGATGCGCCAATAAATTCCGAAGAATCCCAGCCCATCGAGTTGGGCAGCTTCATCCAGCTCGGTGGGGATGCGGGCGATGAACTGGCGGAGCAGGAACACATTGAAGGCATTGCTAAAAAAGTTCGGGACGATCAACGGGAGGAGGGTGTTGATCCAGCCCAGGTATTTGAAGATGACGAAGGAGGGAATCATCGTCACTTCGCCAGGGATCATCATGGTGCTGAGCAGGATCAGAAATAGAAAATCCTTGCCAGGCGCGCGCAGGCGGGCAAACCCGTAAGCAACCATACTGCTGGCAATGACCTGCCCAATAATGGAGAACACAACCAGCGATAGGCTGTTCAGGAAGAAGCGCCCGAAACTCAAATCCATCTGGAAAATTTTGACAAAGTTATCGAAATGGAATTCATGGGGGATCAGCGTGAATTTCGCCAGATAAGTGGTTTCATCGCTCGCCAGAGCAATGGACATTACATACAAAAGCGGTGTGCCAAGCAATACGGAGAGGAATGTCAGAATGGCGTAGGTGGAGAATTTTTCATGAAATTTGGCTTTGAGGTTCATGATTTTTTGACCTCACTTTCGTAGTAAACCCATAAATTGGAAGACCTGAATACCATGGCTGTAAAGACCAGAGCAATGGCAAACAACACCCAGGCAATGGCAGAGGCATATCCCATTTTGTACCAGCGGAAGGCGTTGTCGAATAAATATGGCACGATCATCTTGCTGGCATTATTGGGACCGCCGCCTGTCACAATGTAAACTTCGGTAAAAGTTTGCAGTGAGCCGATCAACCCCATGACCAGGTTGAAAAAGATGACCGGGCTAAGCATAGGCAGGGTGATCTGGAAAAATTGCTGTCTTGAGTTCGCGCCGTCAATGGCGGCGGCTTCATAGAATTCAGCAGGGATGCCTTTCATGCCAGCCAGCAATAAAGTCACGCCGCCGCCCACGCCCCACAGCGACATGAGGATCAGCGCAGGTTTCACCCAATCTGGAGAAAGCAGCCAGGGCGGACCATCCACCCCAAACAAAGCCAGGAAGCGGTTGACCAATCCCGCGTCTGGCGCGAGCAGTCTGATGAACAAGAGCGATGAAGCCACCACTGGAACCGTGGCGGGGATATAAATCAATGTGCGAAATATTCGCATTCCCTTGAGCGGCTTGTTCAATAAATTCGCAATCCACAATGAGGCACCCATCCCCAGGAAAACACTCAGGAAGGCATAGTAAAAAGTATTCTTCACCGATTTCCAGAAGATCTTGTCCTCGGTAAAAAGTTCCACGTAGTTTTTAAACCTGATGAATTGCGGGGCTGTAAAAAGATCCCAATTGGTAAGGCTCAGGTAAAACGAATAGATCATGGGTCCCAGTGTGAATACCAGAAACCCGATCACCCACGGCGAGACCATGATGTAAAACCACATTGCTTCCCGTTTTTTCATGTTCATAAAAAATTCCTTTCGCACACGGCAACCAAAAAACTTTTTTGGACGCTGACGAACGCTGATGACGCTGATTCATAAAAGGAAAATCTGCGTTTTTCTGCGTTCACACCGTACTTGCGTTAGGTGCAAGTGTCAGCGTCCCAATTTATTTGAATACCAATGTTGTCACGCTCTCAGCAGGGAACGTGAACGCCGACGGCACATTGCCAGCGAACACTTCACCCAAATTATTCTGTGCGGATGTTTCATATTGACTGACCTGCGTAAACTCCGCAGGCACACCAGCGACATTCGCCGTAATGGATTCTTTTTCGTTATTGATGACGACCACCACAAATTGATTCGACTCTGGCGATTGATAAGCGGTCACACTTAACCCGTTACTGTTGACGTCAGTCCCGACTCTTACATACCCCGGGTGGATGTAGCGGCTGTAGTTGCCCATTGCCCACAGACGTTTTGTCTCGATGATTTCTCTATCGCTCAAGTTCACATAAATCAAACCGTCACGATACAAATAACGAGAGACGGCAATCCAATACTGCCAGGAGGTCACACCGCCAACCGTCAAATCTTCGTGGATGGTATTTGCCAGCACCAGCGCCGAAGGCATCTTCACATCCCGCCCTTCCTTCATCTCGGTCCATTCAGTCTGCCAGATTTTTGTGCCAGGAAAATTGCGTTCGATGAAATTGACAATCGGTTTTTTATCGTCGGCTTCGGACCAATACGAGTGAAGCGCAATGTGTTCCAGTCGTGGAGCGACTTCGGGGTCTTTAAGCAATTTGTCAATATACACCTGTGACTTCTTCCACTCACCCGATTCAAAAGCCGTGACCTTCACATCCAGTCCATTCGCATCAATCGCACGGATCAACGCCCGAGTCACTTCCAACACTTCAGCGGGACCGTAGTGCGAACCTTCCTGTGCGTTCTCGAAATTCCACGCCCATTGCGGCTCGTTGACGGGACTAATCCACCCAATCGGAATCCCCTCGTCCTCCTGCAAATGACGGACAACGTCCACCATGTATTGAGCGAACTCATCATACATCTCAGGCTTGATATTGGTTTTGCCCTTCGCTTCTCCTGTTGTAAATCCAGAGATCGTCATCCTTGCGGGCGGGCTGTTGACAAACGCTACGAACTGATTCACCCCTTCAGCCTGCGCCGCTTTCATCACCCACACAGCATTCGCATCACGGCTCCAGTCATACACGCCAAGGGAAACTTCAAACGTCTCCGCTGTACGCCAGGGGTCTTGAATGTTATTCGCCAGCCCGCCGCCGATGTTGTAGCGATAAACGGATAACCCAATCCCGTCTTCGGTGTTGAAGAGCAGGCGCACGATTTGATTGCGCTTCTCGTCCTCCCAGCCGCCAACATCCTGCGCCCACCATGCGGCGGATGCGCCAAAGCCTTCAATGGTTTGGTGTTGTTCATTGGGTGTGATAATGATTTCTTCTGAAGACGGTGCGTTTGAAGGATTCATACAACTAGCCAGCATCCCTATGATCAATCCAATCGGGATAAAAAGGGGGGTGGAAAAAATGCTTGGATAATTTTTCATCACAGGCAAAGTGAATCAAAGGATGGGGAGTTCCCCGCACTCCCCACCCGGATTCTTTCCTATTATTCAGAGAATAGGTCTTCGAGTTGCTCCTGGATTACATCCATGGATGTTTGCGCATCGGTAATGCCCAGGAAAAACTCGGAAAGGTTATCGCCCATGATGGTCAACATTTCATTCCACTTCGGGGTGAGCGGCAGGGGGAATGCAATTTCCGCAGAATCGACCAGCGCCTGGGTGTTGATCTTCTGTCCGCGCGCCCAATCGGCGTTGATGAATGCCTCACTGCTCAACAATTCGAAGTTGGCAGGCGCATCCTGTTTCATTTCCACGATCGGCATCTGACCTTCAACACTGGTGAGGAACTCGATCACCTTGAAAGCCTGGTCGGGAGTTGGGCAATCCTTGGTGACCGCCAAACCACTGCCAAACAAAACGGTGGCATTTGTTTTATTGCCGAACAGCGGTGCAATATCCCAATTGAGACCTTTGACGCGCGACAAACCATTCACCGCCCAGAAGCCTGTCATGCTCATGGCAACCTTGCCCTGTGCGAACAACGGGTCGGGACTGCTCTGTCCCATGTTGGCATAATCTTCGGCTGAAGGCGAAACTTTATATTCATACACAAGGTCATTGTAGAACTTCATTGCTTCCACGGCTTCAGGTGAATTGACCACAGGTTTGTTCGAAGCATCGAGAACAGCCCCGCCGTTCATATAAATGAAACTCATCCACCAGGGCCACCAATCGCCAGCGGCAAAACCATACACATCCACTACATCGCCATTACGCACGGTCAACTTTTGCGCGGCATCCAGAAATTCCGTCCACGTCCAATCTTTGGTTGGATACGCAATCCCCGCCTTGTCGAACATATCCTTGTTGTAATACAGGATCAACGCACCGCCACGATCGGGCATCGCATACAGGTTATCTTCCCATGTATACGCCGCAACCAGACCGCCTGTGGTTCCGTAGCGTTTATTCAGATCAATGCCCGCTTTGGAAACATAATCATTCAATGAAATGATCTGACCCTTGCCTGAATAACCATGCACATCCTCTGCAACCTGAATGATGCAAGGCGATTGTCCGCCCGCCATCATCGTCTGCACTTTTTGCGAATAATCGCTGGGGATGTATAACAACTCAACAGGAATTTCAGGATTCGCCGCGTTGAACAAATCGAGACGCGCCTGATAGACTTCGGGATCGAGCTGACTGCCCCATACGGTCATCACCATGGATGAAGAACCCGCTTCATTCCCAACCGAAGCCTGCTCCGTGGACCCTGAACCGCCACACGCTCCAAGCACCATGCTGAGCACGGTGAGTATCATCAACAACTTGAACATCTTTGTAGAAAACATTTTGACCTCCAGTATTTTTACGGTTGAATATCTTTGCACCGCCGCCGAGGACGGCGGCTTGAGCGAACTATGGTTTCACATTCTTCGGGTTCTTCAAAAAGAAATCCCAGATCATATCGCTGCCGTAGGTGGGATAGTCATGTCCTGCATCCCACCAGCACGAGACAACTTCCGCGCCTGTTTTGCAGTCTGCATGTTGCGTGCAGGACATGTCATTGACACCATCAGCGATGGTGGTGTAGACGGTCACTTCGGCGTCGCAACTCTGCGATGCGTCACTCGCCCATAACGACATCACATCGTCTATGGCGGTATAGAAATAACCATCCGACGATTCCTTGCCTGTCACATCCACGTAATCATCCTGCCTGCCGTGGATGTTCATGATGGAAATTTGGTCGGCAGAGTCTGGAGCACAATTAAAGCCTCTCGCAAGCGTACCAGCCACGGGGGCGATGGCGGCGAAGCGATTCGCAAGGTCACAGCCGAGGCGGTGGGTGAACATCCCGCCATTGCTCATGCCCGTTGCGTAGACTCGATTCAAATCCACACACAGATTGGCTTCGGTTTCATCCAATACTTGATTGATATATCCAACATCATCGTTGCAGGTACACCAGTTACAGTCTTTGGAAACATCCGCGCCGCAGGAAGTGGGGAAGGGATATTTATCGGCGGTCTCCGAACAAATGGGACCCGCAGGTCCAGGCGAGGCGTTGCAAGTCAGGTCATTCCATGAAGTGATCAAACGACCATCGCTTTTGAAATTGGTTGCGTTGGGATAGATGACGATGTAATTGTATTCATCGGCGTGATAACTCATGCCCGTGCCTGATTCCATGCCGCCCGCCGAGTCGGTATAGCCATGAATGCTCAACACGAGACTGGTGGGTTTGTTATAATCATAGTTGGTTGGGATGTGCAACAGATAAATACGATCCATGCCGTTGACATTGATCGACACCGATGAGGTTGCGCCTGCGAAGTGCGTTGGCTCCTTGCCACAACCTGCACTTGGTCGTGCAGGGACGTTGCTCGTGAACTGACCGACCTCACCCAACTTCGGTTTGGGCGTTGCGGTTGATGGCGTCACAGTCTGCCTGCCGCCTGAAGGTTCAGGTTGTGTTCCGCATGCGTTCAGTATGAGAAACACAAAAACAACAAGTAACAGGGTTTTGATTTTACGCACTGGTTTCATAAATCTCTTTTCAAATGGTCGGACTATCAAAGAGGGGCTTGATTTGAGTCAAGCCCCTCGGAAATTACAAGGTGTCGATTCTTTATTTCGGCGTGACAACTTCGGTGCCGAGATCGGTCTGACCCACATACGTCCATTTCGCGTTGAGCGAACTATCGTCGTTGACCTGATAGGACATGGCACTGCATTCGTTGGCACCATAGGCAACAGACACAATGTTTCCTTCCTGAATGCCAACGCCCGTGTACTCACCGCAGCCGAACCAGTACCATTCGTAAACGTTATCAGCCTTCATTGTCACTTGCAGACTGCATCCATATTCACTGCCATCGGGGTTTGTGCCTAGGGCATTGTAAAGACCCTCAATGCCTTCACCCATGTTATCTGTGGGGGTTGCAACATCGCCGCCAATGCCAGATATAGCCATGTCTGTCCATTTGCCTGTGAGGACACCATCCTCCCCAATAACATAAGAAACCACATAGCAGGCATCTCCGCCCCAGGCAACCGAAACAATGTTATTCTGTTGAATGCCAACGCCTGCATATTCGCCGCCATTCCAACTCCATTTGAAAGCATCGCCTGATGCAGTCACGTCCAATGAGCCTTCATACGTACTGCCATCGGGATTGGTGCCTTTCAGGGTATATGAACCCACAACACCATCGGCATCCGGGGTCGGCTTGGCGCCGCATGCCGCAAGCACAAAAGCAAAGACCAGCATTAGGGTGAAGAATTTCAAGAATTTATTCATGGTGTACACTCCTTAGGTTTTGGGAAAATACGGAAAGCGCTTTCCGTTTTTGGATTATCCCACCCCAGCATGACTCTGTCAATAAGCGATTATCATACTTGAATTTTGGGAATGTGATATATTAAACGGCGGAAAGCGCTTTACTAACTACGGAGCAGAAATGGCAAACGACAAAATCACCATCTATCAAGTTGCTGAAAAAGCAGGTGTCTCGATCAGTACAGTATCGAAGGCGCTCTCGAACAAAAGCGGAATCAGCGCGTCCACCCGTCAACAGGTCTGGGACGCCGCTCAAAGCTTGGGATTCGTCCCCAGCCTCGCCGCGCGAAGTCTGACGGGTGGCAAGACTGGCATCATCGGCTTACTTGTCCCTTACAGCCCCGAACAGCTCTTTGCCGACCCGCACCTACTTGGCAACATCCATGGTATTGAACAGGTGCTTAACGAACAAAATTACAACCTTCTACTTGCCACAGCCCAAAAAGAACACGACCCCGCCAGTTCGTATGAACGACTCTTCCGCGCCAATTATTTTGATGGTGTCATTGTGATGGAGACTCAGGAGAGCCGACAGCATGAACTCCATCGCCGCCTCTCGCAAAATGAAAAACCCTGGGTCATTCTTGGATATCCTGCGGGTATCACGCCTTGTTACTCCGTCTACGCTGACGATTTTCAAGGCGGACAAATCGCCGCCGAACATCTCATCTCACTTGGGCATAAACAGATCGGCATCGTCAGCGCAGACCCGCGTCCCTCAGCATTTGATGAACGCCTGCGCGGCTTTGAACATATTCTAAAACAAAACAATCTTCAATTAAATGAAGCATCCATGTTCTTTGGAGATATGACCCGGGACAGCGGCTATAAAATTGCGCTAAAACTTATCAAATCAAAAATAACTGCCATCTTTGCACTCAACGACCGCATGGCACTTGGCATCATGGATTGGGCATCTGAAAACAACGTGAACATTCCCGAAGAATTTTCCCTCATCGGCTATGATGATATCTCTGATGCAGCCTCCTCCAAATTAACCACCATACGCCAGCCCGCCATCGAAATGGGACGTGAAGCCGTGAATCTGCTGTTTCGCCTCATTGGAGGGGAAAGCGCCCCAAGCCGGATCGTCACTCTCACAGCCCTTGTGCAACGACAGACAACCCGCGATATTTCTGAGTAAGCACCTCGATTACCCGATCATCAATTTCGGACGACCGAAGGTGCAACGCCTCCGCCAGATGCACGGACTGTATCTCTTCACTTCCTGCCAGATCCGCGATCGTGCGGGCAAGTTTCAGGATGCGGTGATAGGCACGCGCTGAAAGATTCAACTGCGTCATCGCCGAGCGCATCAGACTTTGACTTTGGTCATCAAGTTGACAGAATTGCCTAATCTCCGCCACGCGCATATCAGCGTTGCTAACGATATTCGCATTTCGAGAATCGGAATTCGAGAATCGGGCAAGCTGACGTTCACGCGCGGCTTGCACGCGTTGACGAATCGCTTCGCTTGTTTCGCCTAAACGATCACCACTTAATTTTTCATAATCCACGCGCGGCACTTCAATGTGGATGTCAATGCGGTCAAGCAAGGGACCAGAGATGCGCTTTTGGTATTTTGTCACAGTTGAAAGCGCACAGGAGCATGGCTCCATAATATCCGCACGGGCAGGGATACACACAATCGAACATGTTTTTCCTGCTCATTTAGAGGAAAGAAGGCCATTATGAAGGCATATCTCGAACTCAATTGTGACTCATTGCATAAATAGGCAAGAAATCAATATGGATGGAGTTTTATTATTCATGACTGAATAGTGGAGACTAAACGCAGGTTCGAATCCCGTCGGGACCGGATCGTATAAACAACTTGGTAATATTGTCACCAAATTGTCTTTTTTAATCCAGAATAACTTTCGGATGTGCCAAGTAGCCAACACAGGACATTTTTACTTTGGGTTACTCTCTCTTTTCGTAATTGCAGCATCTTTCTTTCACTGATATAATAATTTTCAGCGTTTGCTGAAAGGACTATAAATAATGAAAGAAAATAACGAGCAAAAAGCCGCTCTTCAAGCATTGCAAAACAGTCTCGCAGGAGTTCCGTTTGTGCGCGTGGGCAAAACTACCGCGCTGGAAACTGCCGCCGATTTTCAAATGGAACTTCGCGTCGGAGAGCGGTCCATCAAGATTTTGGCGCAATATAAGAATAACGGTCAGCCTCGGCTTGCCCGTCAGGCTGTGTTGGAAATGAAAGAAAGCATCTCAAAGCGCGGGCAAACATACGGGGTCTTTATTGCCCCTTACATTTCGCCCGCATCCGCCGCAATATGTCAGCAGGCTGGAATCGGGTATCTTGACCTGGCTGGCAATTGTCTTATTGCCTTTGATAACATCTATATCAAACGGGATGGCGCGCCCAATGTCCGCGTTCAACGCAGGGATTTGCGCTCGCTGTATTCCAGCAAATCGGAACGAATCCTGCGTGTCCTATTGACTCGCGCAAAACGAACCTGGAAGACAGATGCGCTGGCAGAATCCGCGCTGGTCAGTTTTGGGCAGGTTGCTAATGTCAAGAAATTATTGGCAGATCGTGAATGGCTCGCAGCAGGTGAAACGGGAATCCGCCTCAGCGATCCGCGTGTGGCGCTCGATGAGTGGGCAAGTCAATATCGCTTTGATCGCAATCGGGTTGCGAATTATTATTCTTTATCCGATGTCGCCAAGTGTGAATCTCAACTCGCAGAACTCTGTCAGCAGAGAAAGATACGCTACGCGCTGACCGCATTCTCAGGTGCGGCTCGACTCGCCCCCTCTGTCCGTTACCAGCGCGCAGTCATATACGTGGATGGAAATCCCGACACCATCGCAGATCGCTTGGGTTGGAAGCGCGTGGAGAGCGGCGCAAATATCAATTTGCTGACCCCTTATGATGAAGGTGTCTTTTTTGATTGCCGCGAAATAGGCGGGATTCAAATCGCCACACCTGTGCAAGTCTATCTGGATTTGCAAAACTATCATAGCCGCGCAGAAGAAGCCGCGCAGGCTGTCCGAAAGGTAATTGAAAAATCATGGTAACAAAACGAACTGACTATCTTTCCGAAGCTGTTGAAGCTGCGCGCAGCGTAATGATCGAACTGACCCGTATGCTCGGAGAATATCGCGATGGAATTGTCATCGTGGGTGGATGGGTTCCCGAACTTTTGCTCGGTCATGTTGGGCAGCCACACACAGGCAGTCTTGATGTTGATTTGGCGCTCGATCATCGCGCCCTGGGAGAGGTGGGATATAAATCTATTTTGCAGATTCTACTTTTACGAGGCTATCGTCAAGGTGAGCAGCCTTTCATATTCTTTCGGACTGTGCATGTGAACGGCAATCCTTATGAAGTGAAAGTAGATTTTCTCGCGGGCGAATATGATGGAACTACGCGCGGGCATCGCACCCAAAAGGTTCAGGATATACGTCCACGTAAAGCGCGCGGATCCGATCTCGCATTTATTCACCCCGCCGAAATCTCATTAAGCGGAACCTTGCCTGATGGCGGCATGGATCAAGTGCACATCCGCGTTGCATCCATCGCGCCATTCCTTGTGATGAAAGCAATGGCGCTCTCATCACGCTTGATGGAAAAAGATGCCTGGGATATCTACTACTGCATTCACAACTATCCGGGTGGTATTGAAAGTCTGGCAGAAGAATTTCGTCCGCTTTTGAAAAACAAACTCATGAAGGAAGCCTTGAAAATCCTCGCTGAAAAGTTTGCATCCCCCGATCATTCCGGGCCCAAACACGTGGCAGATTTTGAAGACATCACGAATGATGAAGACAAAGCTCTTCTCCAACGTGACGCATTCGAACGCGTTCAAGACCTTCTATCCCGCCTGCATTGAGCCTTGTTGACAGCAAAGATATGATTTGTGCTGGCTACTTGCTTCATCCGCCAGTTTTTTTGGAATTTTAGACAGGGATTTTCAAATCCTTTGGGGTCTGAGTATGTTTCCTCGAAGAGTGACCTTATGCTGATATCTTTCGACAAGGCTTGTGAAATGAAATGACAATTGTTTCAACTTCGCTACGAAAATAAAAAAACTGTTACCACAAGGTTTAGATCTTAATGAAATTTACCCAATCATCAACTTTGGACGATATTGCAACGCCTCCGCCAAGTGGACAGATTGGATTGCCTCACTCCCTGCCAGATCCGCGATCGTGCGCGCAAGTTTCAGGATGCGGTGATAGGCGCGCGCTGAAAGATTCAACTGCGTCATCGCCGAGCGCATCAGACCTTGACTTTGGTCATCAAGCTGACAGAATTGCCTAATCTCCGCCACGCGCATATCAGCGTTGCTAACGATATTCGCATTTCGAGAATCGGGATTCGAGAATCGGGCAAGCTGACGTTCACGCGCGGCTTGCACGCGTTGACGGATCGCTTCGCTTGTTTCACCTAAACGATCGCCACTTAATTTTTCATAGTTCACGCGCGGAACTTCGATATGGATATCAATACGGTCAAGCAAGGGACCTGAAATACGTTTTTGATATTTCGTCACAGTTGAAGGCGCACAGGAGCATGGCTTGACTGAATCACCATAATATCCACAAGGGCAAGGGTTCATCGCCGCGATCAATTGAAAGTTAGCGGAAAATGTCAACGAGCCTTTGGCGCGGCTGATGGTGACGACTTTGTCCTCCATCGGCTGGCGCATGACTTCAAGCACGCGCGTGCCGAATTCGGGGAATTCATCGAGGAACAAAACCCCGCGATGCGCGAGGGAAATTTCACCGGGCTTCGGGATATTCCCCCCACCAACAAGACCTGCATGGCTGATTGTATGATGCGGCGCGCGGAACGGACGATGACGAATCAACGGCGTGCCCACCGGGAGTTGATCTGCAACAGAATAAATGCGCGTGACATCCAGCGATTCTTCGATACTCATCTGTGGCAGGATGCCGGGCAGGGCACGCGCTAATAATGTTTTACCGGCTCCGGGGCTTCCCACCATAAGAACATTATGTCCGCCAGCCGCGGCGACTTCGAGCGCGCGCTTGACATGTTCCTGCCCCCTCACTTCGCTGAAGTCTGTTGGCGTGAACAGCGGCGCGAGTTCTTCGCCCGAGGGTATATAAGGCTCAATTAAACGGCGGCCAGATAAATGGTTGTAAAGATCCGCAAGCGTTTTAACCGGGATAATTTCCAAGTCGGGGATTAATGCCGCTTCAGACGCGTCCACCTCGGGCACGAACATCCGCTTGTATCCATTTGCGCGCGCAGTGGCGGCCATCGGCAAAAGACCGCGTGCATGACGCACGACCCCATCCAATGAAAGCTCGCCAACGACGAGTGTGTTCTCTACTTTTTCATGTGGAAGAAAACCCGCCAGCACAATGACGCCAAGCGCGATGGGCAGGTCATACGATGGCCCCTCTTTACGAACGGATGCGGGCGCGAGGTTGACGACCACGCGATGCCGCGGAAAATGCAAACCGGCATTCTTCACGGCGGTCTGCACGCGCTCGCGGCTTTCCTGCACCGCGGCATCGGGCAAACCGACAATGGTCATGCCGGGCAGGCCGTTGGTGAAGTCCACTTCGACTTCAATGACGACGCCTTCAAGTCCAACGACAGCGCAGGAAAATATACGGGCAAGCATGTTGAAAGTTTAGACGATGAAGCGGGAAAAGTCAAACAGCAATAGGTTTGCCCAAACGCGCAGACTCAAGTAACGCAAGAAGGGCAGACACATTCGCGCGGCTATCAGCCAGGCTCACGCGCGGCGCTTTGCCCAATAAGATCGCGTCACACATATCATCCACTTCTCCGAGATATAACTCCTGCCCTTTTATCTTGATCACTTCAATTTTATCGCCGCGTTGCAACTCGACCATATCTTTACGATTCGGCTTAAACGGATTCGGGATATTTAACGTGCCGTGTGTGCCAACAATCTCAATATGCGAACGTGATGCAGATTTGAATCCGCTATCGAATTGCATGTGGATATCATTTGGAAATCGCATCTGCCCGACGAACGAATCATCGGCTCCGCCCGCGCCAGTAACCTGCCAGCCAAAAACTTCAATCGGTTCCGTCCCGATAACATAACGCGCGTAGCTGATGGAATAACAGCCTACATCCCAAAGACTGCCGCCACCGGTCTCTTTCTTTAATCGAATATCACCTTCGCGTTCGAGATTATAAGTGAAAGATCCGCGAATAAATTGCAATTTTCCAAGTATGCCGCCATCAACCATCTCTTTCACTTTGAGTGATTGCGGATGATGGCGATACATAAACGCCTCCATGAGTCTTTTACCTGTTTCTTTTGATGTTGCGATCATTGCATCCATTTCGGCGAGAGTAAGGGCAAGGGGCTTTTCACACAGCACATGCTTGCCCGCGCGCAAAGCTCTAATCGTCCACTCAGCGTGCAGGTGATTTGGCAGCGAATTATAGATCACGTCAATTTCAGGGTCAGCGAGCAGGGCTTCGTAACTGCCGTACGCACGCGGAATTTTCCACTCGCGCGCATACGCGTCAGCGGAGGATTGGCTCCTCGAAGCAACAGCTAGCAAGCAAGTCCGCGGGGAAGCGTTGAGAGGCTTGATGAGGGCGCGGTTAATTCTGGCGGTTGAGAGCAGTCCCCAGTTAAGTTTTCGAGTCATGATAATTTCCTTTCACCAAAACAAAGACCGAACCCAACATCAGCACGACGATGATGAAGTTAATGCTAAACCCGGCCTGCAAACCAAAGAGGTCGCTCGTCAATCCAATCAACCAGGGGCCTAACACGCCTCCAAGGCCCGCAAAAGTGAAGAGCACGCCGAGAATAGTGTTGACATTTTCAGTGTGCAACTCCGATGCGGCGGCAGTAAGGGTGGGAAAGATGATCGAAAAGAACAAACCTGTGAGCGGCAGGAAGAAGGATAGGTTGCGAGGGCCGAACAGCCCAACGGCGATGCAAGTCAACGCGCCGATGGTCGCTAATAAAACGGAGCGTAGAAATCCAATGCGTTGAACAACGAAACTACCGAGTAAACGTCCAAGCATGAGCATGCCAAAGAACAGGGAAAGTGCCTGGGAACTGGCCGTAACCGAGACATGGCACACATCCTGCAGGAACGTCACCAGCCAGGATGCGATACCGATTTCCGCCGCCACATACAAGGCAATGGACAGGTAGAACCAGGGCATCTGTCCTTTGAATGCAATGCGCGGGATTTCACGAAAATTCGTAACTACTCAGCTTGATTCGAGACGAAAAGCGAGAACGGGTGTTTAGAACAGCAATGAAGATGAAGTCGATACCGAGCGAAGCCGATATTCGTGCCGCATACCATCAAGGGGTGGAAGCGGTGAT
>Ga0315273_10003981_pt1 | contig 17943 bp, 21 predicted proteins | sample YL17G02_0_MG_FD_205753 | JGI IMG/M metagenome (GOLD analysis project Ga0315273, IMG submission 205753) | Sediment microbial communities from Yellowstone Lake, YNP, Wyoming, USA - YL17G02_0 | ecosystem: Environmental > Aquatic > Freshwater > Lake > Sediment | place: USA: Wyoming | collected...
GGGCGCCTGTTGCACCAGTAAACCCTTGAGATCCTGTGGCTCCTGTGGCTCCCTGCGTACCTGTTGCACCTGTAAAACCCTGGGCGCCTGTTGCACCAGTAAACCCTTGAGATCCTGTGGCTCCTGTGAATCCCTGCGTACCTGTTGCACCTGTAAAACCCTGGGCGCCTGTTGCACCAGTAAATCCTTGTGCTCCTGTGGCTCCTGTAAACCCTTGGGCGCCTGTTGCACCAGTAAATCCTTGGGCGCCTGTTGCGCCTGTAAAACCTTGCGCTCCTGTGAAACCTTGTGTACCTGTATCTCCTGTGAAACCCTGTACTCCCTGTGCTCCTGTATCACCCGTGAAACCCTGAGCTCCAGTAAAACCTTGGGCTCCCGTGTCACCTATCAACCCTTGGGCTCCCGTGTCACCCGTTAAACCCTGTGCTCCTTGTGGTCCTGGTGGCCCTGGCGGACCTGCTGGGCCTGGTGGACCTGGAACGGGTGGCGGTGGAGGTATGGGTGGAAGTGGTGGGCCTGGCGGTGCCGGCGGACATGGACCGGGCGGTGAACATGATGGAGGATTTGTCCCAATCCGACAGGATTCACTTGTCGAGGGAGGACATTTTGTTCGTAGTCGGAGAAGATCACTCGAGTTCATTCTTGCCTACTATTCTATTATAGATTAACAAGTACACGGACCATTTTGCTGACACACCGAGCACTTACTTGCAAAATTCGTACCCTGATAAAAAGAAATGAGAGGGCAAATAACAGGCAGAGGACCCGTTTGAATATAGGTAGAGCTAGCAAAAACGGTGCTTAAGGTGGAGGTCGCTGAATAGGTGGTGCTATATTCCGTGATCAGGGTGGAATTCACATTCTTCCATTGGAGGTTGGAGAGAGTACATAAATTCGTCGCTGTTGATGTGGTAAGTACTGTGTCTGCGCCCACTTGTTGTGCTAACGTATAGGTATTGCATAAATATTTTCCTTGATTGACATCATTCGCCAATTGATAGGAAATAAAGGATGGCATACACAGATTATTGTATATCAGAGTGGAACAAACAGGCGCATAGATTCCCTCAGAAATAGAACTGAGGACGGTTGAAGTATAGATCGTAGTGGAAGTTGTTAAAGGTGTCGTAGCAGGGTGGTAATAGGCCTGAAACAATGTCCGATTCTGTTTTGCCTTTACAATGTCACTCGCATTCATTCTATTCTTATCATACAAATCACTCCATGCCGCAAATTATACATTTAGATAATAGAGGATGTCATTTCCATATTCATTAGCGATTACCGCGGTGATCATCGCGGTCATCGCAGGCTTGATTGTTAATTTAATGTACTTTACCCCCAAATGCAATCGCGTGGATGAAGGATTTTTTGGAGGGGTTGCCCGTGGAGCAGGGCACCCTGATTGTCTCCGGACTCTTCCTGAAGGCTCCGAGCTATTAGATCTACTCATGCGCCGTGGAGTAGACGGTATCCCGCCAGGTGTATCGGATGCCTCCGCGGACTATAAGGAACTTCAGCTTATCCTCAGCAAATTGGGATGTCTGAAGAAGGATCTCATGTCACCCAGTGGAATAGTCGAAGCCACTCGCTACCAGGCATTTGAAACCGCACATGATCGTATCAATGTGGCGGAAGTCTGCGCGATGTGCCTTAGCCAAGCGATCCCCTCCCGCGATCTCGACATCATCTTTGCGACATGGCGCGACCGCGGCCGTGTCCTCCTTCGAAAGCTCTGCACCGAGGCCTCTCTCTCCGAGCAAGAGGTGATTCGTGCCGAGAAGCTCTTTAAGGCGGCATGGGATGATGTGTATAACATTGCCACCAGCCGTTGCCTCAAGACTGATTTTAGCAAGCAACACGGCGGTGACACCAGCGGAGGAGATGTCAGCCCCTATTTCCCTGAGAATCTCAAGGATCGCCGCTGCTACAGTAACACCTATGGCGGATTATCCGCCAGCGGCTGGAATGGAGCCGTCTAATCGTGAATTACATTCTATAGAGACTACGCATTCGTACTCTATATAGAAATTGGTGGATACATATGTATCATAGGGTTTAACAAAATTGGCAACCCTCCTTCTTGCAGCGGCAACGAGGGCGCGGCATACCACATCCACCGCATGACGGCTTTTGGCAGCTGCCGCAACCGCCGCCACCACAACTACATCCTCCATTTGCCCCACTGCTCGTGTAGCCAATGTAAATAATCACAGCAAGCAGGATAACAAGTAATGCAACGGCAACCTCCCACATTCTATGTAATAGGGCCATTTTATACCGTTACCGAAAAAGCGAAAGCAGGATCATAAATCCGATAATCTGCCAGACGGAGCGAACCGGGCGGACAATCGTAAACAACTCCGCGACCGTCGAATTCCACAAATACTTACCCACAAAGGCCACAATCAGAATCGCAAGAATGAGCGACAAGAGAGAAGCAATAATATCCTTATAGGACTCACGACGCGATGCCGAACCGGACAGGTCCGTGGTGCAATCCAAACCCGCACGACATAGATCACGCAACATTTCTACTTAGCTGTCCGTTTTTTCATAGTGGATGGACTCCTTCGTAACAACCTCACGGTGCTCCTTAATATAATTCATGAGATGCTGTGCCTTCTCCTGCGACTCCAAATGCTCTGCGATCAGGCGCTCCATCGTCTTCTGGCCCAGACCCGCCTGCCGCTTCTGCTTCTTGAAGAGTACGCGGCCACCTGAATTCTTCAGATCCAGTGCACCAATGTTATGACTCTTCATCACACGGACAATGATGTCCTCCAGAGCCTTCATCTTTGTATTCGCCTCGCGAACCTGCACCTTCCGCGTATCATTCTCCTCTTTGAGACGGCGCCACTCAATAATGGAGTGCGTCAGCATCGCAAGCTCATTCTCTTGGGGCGTTGTCAGTGTATTGCATTCCATATCTTGTTCTGCAGCCATTTCCGATTATATAAAGTATCGTGAGTATTGTTTAAATGCCTTTTTAGCCAAATTCTTTTTAGCCAAATTCTTTTTAGCCAAATTCTTTTAGTAAAATTGAATCCAACCGATGGAGCAAATAAGACAGCATGACGCCCGAAGAAGAGGCTCAGACGATTCTCTACGAACTCTGGTTCTCCGTAGCAGAGGACATTTTCCACCGTGTATGCGTGATCACAGAGCTCACCGAGGAGCAGATTCAGGCCCTTCAGTCGGTCGCACTTCGCCCCAATGATTTCCAGATTCAGGTCGATCATGCAAAATAGAGTTTCATTCGTTCACGAATTTGTCCGCGGCAAATGTAACAACTTGTTGTTTGTTTTTTGGAACAGATCGCACAAAATGTATGGCCGCATGGCACAATGGTATATGAAATGGGCTCTGTAATGCAAATGGAACAACGGGGTTCCGCCCCGTCATTTCGTATCATGCTTTGTGCGGACAGGATCTGCCGACACATGTTCCATTTTTTGTAATTTTCGATCAACTCTTTGTAATTTTCCTCAAAATGAGCGGATTGATAAATGGATTCTGCATATTTGGAAAAGGAGTCCAGAAGAGGGGGCAAGGCATCATTGCTGGTGAGACTCGTGATCATGGGAATACGATGATGTAATTTATCCAGCATTTCAATCTTTTCAAATAAGGTGGTTTCCAAGCGTAGTACCTCTTCGCCAATATTTTTATATTGATAGACCATCCATCGAATTTGCTTTATAAAATCCTCCAGCCCACCATCCCCACGATTGCGTTTCAGACCTTCATTCAAATCATGTATGGTACGATCCAGTGATGCATCCAGATTAAGCTCTTTTAATAGGCTACTTTTGGTTATCCCTTTTAGCGTTGGAATTTCATGGCCATATCGGCGAAAAATGGTTTCTGCAATTCCAATCATATGTGGTGTTTTTTCTGGGTTTGACATAAAAGAAAAGATTTCATTATTGTGTTTGGTAATGAGATCCTTTAGCTTTTTCTTGGAAATATGGGTCGACGTCTGAATGGTCTCTTCTACCATGGTTTTGACTTCGATGCAGTGTTTCGATAATAGATTGGATACCGTTGATTTGTATTTTCCTGCTACATGGGCATCCAATGTCATATCGGGCATGACATCACCGTCCTCCCATGCAGCAGGGGCATATTCAATACTATTATGTGGCATAGAACTGGATGCCATTCTAATGATTTCGTGTATTCCAATTGCTTTGTGAATTCCACACTGGACCGGAACATTACATTTGGCTGGATCCTCGCGTATCCAAATCTTGCATATATTGACGATATGCCTTCATACCCACAGTTCCAACTCCTGGAATAGATACAGACAGATCTTTGCTGTCTTCTTGTAGGATTGGCATTAATTCTAGCTTTCCTTTGATAACGCTTGTCTCATAATTGCCTCCTCGCATACGTTTTGACTTTGACTTCGTATTGCACTTCGTATTGCGCTTTGACTTCGTATTGCACTTCGTATTGCGCTTTGACTTCGTATTGCACTTCGTATTGCACTTCGTATTGCACTTCGTATTGCACTTCGTATTGCGCTTCGACTTCGTATGTCGCTTCATTGGACGCATTCTACTAAAAATAAGGTTATTTAAAACCTCATTTGACATAGACCACTCGCATCTTATTTAATTTTGCATGCTCCTCCAATGTATAACGAAGAGTCAGTGTTTTCGATGATGTCTTTTGATTCTTTGATAATTTCTTTTGCAGTTTAATAGACCGCACCGCCAAATAGGCTGCAATCACTTTATCATTGTCTTCCACTTCCAGTAATTGTGGCGGATCCTCCCTTATTATCTTAGGAAGCAGTGTCCTCGAAGTGATATGGTACTCCTCTCGATCACTGGGAGAAAGGAGCTGTTCCACATAGATCGGCTCCGTGAAGAGTCGTGATGGTTTGGCAAGGCAATTCTTTGTTAAATGTCCGTAATCCGCACAATGCGAACAATATGAACTCACACGAAGCGGGCATCGTGCTTCAGGATGTTTTGTGGAAAAGTCCACCAGAATAGGCCGACAAATACTACACATGCATTGTAAATTGCTGTTCGGCCGAATTCAATTTTATTTTGCAGCTAGCGAATCCACAAACAGATAATCATTATGTGTACCATCCCATTGAGGATTATCTTGAAGATTAAAGTTGGTAACATTACCAAGTTTTTTATAATGATTCATTTTTAAAAAAGACACGATTGTTTCATAATCTTTTACATAAATTTCAATGATCATATATCTGGGTCGATACTTTATCAAGTTTAATCCACGCAATACTTCATATTCATATCCTTCTACATCCAATGACAACAAATCAATGGATGATACATTTGCCTCATCCAGTACTTTTTCCAAGGTGATCGCTTTGCATGCATGTAATTGATTGCTTTCCGTACGCGTGCCGTTCACACTTGACATTAAACCTCCATTAAAATCGCCGTTAATAAATGGTTCACTGTACTCATTTGAAACACATGCCGCATGGACACATATACTATGGGGGCGATTCTTGACACATTCTGTGTATGCTTTTATCGATGGTTCAATTAATACACCCGTCCATCCTCTATGAAATTCAAAAAATGCAGTATTGCTTTGTTCCAGTCCATTGTTTGCCCCCAGTTCAATATACACTCCATTTGTTTTTGATGTAAACAGCTTATCTAAAAATGTATCAATATATTCACCCCTACTTGTACGACTACTATACGACTGCATCTATCATAATGGATTACACTGTTCCTTAAATCCGGTACCTATAGTAGATCCATGTCGGCCGACCATATCCACTTTTTCCTGAATTTACGAGATCAAATTAAATTATACCACTGGCAAACACGTATCTACGCCCGACACATTGCTACCGACCAGGTTTTAGAAGAACTGGAGAAATCCATTGATTCTTTTGTTGAAGTCTACATCGGCAAATATGGTCGTCCTCGTATTACTGGTTCCCGCGCCAGCATTACTCTTCACAATCTAACAGAGGCTGGTGCCTCTCGTCTCATTAAAGCGTCTGTGAAACATCTATTGGGACCCCTTAGCCGATCCTTGCGCCCTGGCGTTGATGCCGATTTACTAACGATTCGTGATGATATGGTGACGGATTTGAATCAGCTCCTGTATCTTTTTACTCTTCATTAAGTTGCCAGGCTTAAAGCGGAAAGGGAATAACCCACGACCCATCTGGAAATACATTCGCCTCCAGATCTCCACTTAAAAACTGATTTGCCATGCCTGTAAATGGATATAATTTATTGATAAGGGCCACTGCGGATTTAAATTGTGTATATTCTTGATAGGATATGAAACGATAATAGATGGGTGGATTACCTGTTACTGTATAATTCACATACGCATTTGAATTATAGGTATATACTTTTCGAAAGAGAGTAATCTGATTCGTATATTGCATCAACTGATACTGAGATAGAGTCGTGACAAACGGTGCCAGCGGGACATTTGCAGGGTCATAACCAACAGATGAAAGTGTAGATGTCATGGGGAGCAAAAAGGGGGATATATCATATTGTCCCACAAAATATTGTTTATAAGATGGATTCTGATTTAACCAGTTTGCCAGTCCCTGTATGTTATAAAAGGAGGCAGGAGGGATCGATGGTGTATTCGGAAAGGTAGAAAAGATGAATGGAGATTGCGACATATCTATTGATATAAAGATAATACTCTCTTATACTCATATGGCGGATTATCTTCCAGGTAATACCATTCTACCAGATGAAGAAAAAGAGGAGACATCATTGACATCCTTATCTCTCTCCACGGATCGACCTGCTATCATTTTATCTTCCAATGATGTCAACGATCAGAGCTTATTTCTAAATGGTCTCACCCAAAACATTTTAATTTTGTATCATTTATTTGCGAGTCTGGGATATTGCGTCTATTTGTTACAACATGGGGCAAATTCATCCTCTGATCGGCGGGCATTTATTCACACCTATCGAACCATTACGACCCAAGAGCTCATTATGAAACCTCGAAATATCAAGGCGTTGATTGAAATCGGGATGAGTCTGGATGCCATTTCGCGAAATTATCTTCGCTCCATCGGAGCGAAAATCATAAAGCTGTATCTCGGAAACATTTTGAATATTGATATTGAGACCGTTCAGAATTGTAAGAGCATTTTCTTTCATCATCATATTGTTGGAGAAATTGACGAGATTTGGACGAGCCCCCATTATCAACAGCATATTGACTATGCGGCACTATTAAATCGTACCGAGTTAGACCATGGTCGTGTGGTACCCTATGTATGGGATTCCTGCTTTCTTACTCAGTATGGAACCAAAGAGACAATGGAATGGACTCCTCCCTCCTCGTGGGAGCAGACGGATTTTGTCATCATGGATCCAAACATTTCTTTTCAAAAATGCTTTTTCTATCCCCTGTTGCTTCTTGAGGCTTATTCTAAGCGGCATCCTGAATGGAAGGGAAAGGTCCATGTGATTAATGGGGATCGTATCAAATTGTCAGGAAATGCGCAGAATACTTTTCTTTCCTCCTTGTCCCTCTTTCATGCATCTCGCATTGTCTTGTATCCGCGCAAGACGATTCATGTCGCACTCAAAGAACATCGCTCTGCCTGTTTTCTTACCCATCAATGGAACAACGAATATAATTACATGACGCTGGAACTCTTGTATTGTAATTATCCGATTCTACATAATTCGGAGGGATGGTCGCCTTATGGGTACTATTACTCGATCAATGAGTGGGAGAAGGCCATTGAGCGAGTTCATCAGGCCATTTCCGCTCATCAAGTCAATCGCTATATCTATCAGACCCATGCCGCACAGCTCATTTGGAAACACAGCGTTCATCATCCGCGCATTCAAGAACGCTGGCGTACCATCCTCGCTGACATCTAAAGATCGGGCACATATATCAAGTAATCCCATGCTACAGATTGGAATTTCGTATGTATCTCATTCCGTTTTATTTGACCATGGTGCAAATCAAACGGCATTCACTCTTGCAGAGGTCTTTGAATCTCTCGGACACTCTGTTACCTTCCTATCCTCTTCCGCAGAGCCGCTGGAGTATCGGTCCAAATCAAATAACCAATCAATCTACGATGCCAAGGGGTTTGATTGGCTATTTGACATCGACGGTCTCCTTTCCCCCGAGGTTCGTGCCACCGTGGCGAAGCGAACCATTGTCTTTCTCCGCACCTTTCTCCAATTTACGGAAATGGATCGCGTGGTCTACATTGAATCTCCCTATGTTCCCCGTAGCATGAAGGGGGTCCATGCTCCGTTGGAAACGGAACAGCATGCTCTGTTCGAAGAACAGAGGGTCCATGAAATATGGTGCTGGGATCTCCTCAATCCCGCAGAAAGTATTCCTTCCATTCAGACCCTGTTCCCATGCCCCATTCGGCGCGTTCCTTTCATCTGGTCCACCATGATTGCCGATTATATCTCTCAGAAGAAAGTGGCTAAGCCCAATGGGGCATTTATCGTTCATATCGCTGAGAATTGTATCAATAATACGAACTCCTGTATTCTTCCTCTTGTTGCTGTTCGAGAACTCCATCTGAATAAGGTCATCTCTGCGGAGTATCGGGTTCATGGCACGGATGGTATTCAGGAGAATCGCTTCTTTAAAGAGAATATACTGAATAATATTGAGATCGATAAACTCCCTGTGACATTTGTTAAGAATGAGCCGTTTGCTGAGTGGAATGGGTCGATCCTCTTGTCCCATTCCCGCTTTACCCCCCTTCGTCTATCCTTGTTGCATGCCCTTTGGGCGGGTGTTCCTCTCATTCACAATAGCCCCATCCTTCGCGATCTCCACCCCGTACTGAAAGAGCTCTTCTATGTGGGAAACAGCATTCGAGGCATGTCCGCCTCCATTACGACATTTCTTTCCCATTCTACGAGATGGTATGATGCCGTCCCTGACATCAAGGCGGCGATCACAGGCGCCTTTGGCATCGAAGCCAGGCGTGCCGAATGGGCTGCGCTGTGTGCTTCTTTAAGCCCTCGGGGACGCGTCCCTTCTTTAAGCCCTCGGGGGCGGAATCATGTGATCGCCTTTTCGGACATGTGGCCTGGATTCCAGCCCGATTCGAATGTCATTATTGATGCGCTTCGTCACGAATATCCTCATGACACATTTTCTGGTGCACTCTATCATGCGGATCTTTCCGCGCATACTACGCATTTATTGATCGTGGGCCCATTTGGAACCACATGGAAATCGGCTCTTACTATTCCAAAGGTCTTTTTCACGGGCGAAAATTGGCCTATTTCTGAGGATCCCGCCTTTTCTCTCTATTTGTCCTCCGCTCATAGGGAAGATGCGACCCATGCGAGACTTCCTACCTGGATGACCTTCATTGATTGGTATTCGGATGCCACCGAGCTTCCCGCCGATAGCAGCGCCAATCCCATCCGATTCCCTGTTGGACTTGCCATGCGCCCCCATCCTGTTTCCTTTTCCGATCGAGCGCATTTCTGCGGGTTTGTCGTAAGTAATCCGACATGTGCGTTTCGAAATCAGGCATTTGATGCCATTCACGGATATAAGCCCGTGGATAGCGGTGGCAATCTCTACAATAATATTGGAGGGCCACTGGCTCTAAAATATCCTGGTGGAGGAAGTGGCGATCTCTCCAAATATCATTTCTTTTCGGATCGTCGCTTTAGCATTAGCTTTGAAAATGCGCGGGCGCCAGGATACATTACAGAAAAAGTGCTGCATGCGAAAATGGCAGGATGCGTGCCGTTATACTGGGGAGATTCCAATACGGATGATTTTGTTTCACAATCCTTTGTCAATGTGTCCTCTGTGACCGATCCCGCTGTCTTGATAAAAGTCATTCAGAAGCTGGAGGCGCATCCCGAAATGTGTGCGAAAATGGCGGCGACGCCCATTTTGGACGAGGAGAAGAAACAGAAAGCACTTGCTATACTTTCTGGGATCAGTCGGCGTTTGATGGGGCTCATTCAGCCTTTGCCTTTGCCCTCGGCTTTGCCTTTGCCCTCGGCTTTGCCTTTGCCCTCGGCTTTGCCTTTGTCCTCGGCTTTGCCTTTGCCCTCGGCTTTGCCTTTGCCCTCGGCTAGCTGGGATAAAGTATATGTTGTCAATCTGGATTCACGCGCCGATCGCTGGAAGAGCCTCTTGGAGGCAGAGCCATCTCTCATTCACGCGGAGCGCATTTCTGCAGTGGATGGGCGCAAACTATCATTGACTCCTGAAATATATAAGCTCTTTCAACATAATCATTTTAAGTGGAAAAAATCAATCATGGGATGCATGCTAAGTCATCTTTCCATTTGGAAACAGATCCTTCAAGAAAAGGGCGACTCCTTTTTGATCCTGGAAGATGATGTGCGATTTGAACCAGGGTGGCGAGAACAATGGAATCGTGTGAATGTACCCAAGGATGCCGATCTTGTCTATCTGGGCGGTATCCTACCGCCTAATCGGGCCGGCCTTCCCACCGTGCTTCAGAAGGTACAAGAGCACTGCTATTCGATTTTACCCAATCGCTTATTTAGTGCAGTGCCGCTTCCCATTTTTCATTTTTGTACATATGCCTATGTCATTACGCGATCAGGTGTCGAAAAAATAATGAAATACATTTCACATTCCGATCAGAAATTATTTACTCCATGCGATCATTTTCTGATGCATCCTTCACTGGGATTAACCAAATATGTGTTGCAGCCTTTATTGGCGCGCTGCTTTCAAGATGATGATTCTGCTTATTGTACCTCTCAATTTAATGATCTTCAGCGCACCGATACATTTGATAGCGACATTTGTAATAATAATGAGTGCTTCCAACAAGAGGAATTCGCCTCATTTCAGAGAAAGCAAATCAACCTTTATCATTTTTCAAATGGACCCGTTGTCCAAAGGACAACATATGCTACTCCGTTTTCAACGGAGCATGGAACATTTGACCTATATGAGCGCGAATGGCTAGAGGACATGTTACAAGTTACCATTCAGTGTCGACCTATTTTGACGGAATTTCCAGCAAACTCCTGGTTTCTGGTTCAGCGCCCTCATTTGGATGCGTTTGAGACATTGTTCCTATCCCTTGAGAAACAGAATATTCCCTTTCATGTGCTCCATTTGAGCGACGAATTCGGAGCGGATTCCCTTTCCTTCTATGGACGATCGATGTGTAAGACGGTGATTCGCAATTATCCTCGTGCGCTTCCACGTATTCCTCGCCTTTTTGTCCTTCCTCTTGGATATCACTATCGTGCAACGGCTACTAAGCCATGGGAGGAACGCGAATGGATATGGAGCTTTCATGGAACCGACTGGTTTGATCGATCCGCACAACTGGAACCACTGCGAATGGTGGAGCCACATAGTTGTCGGTTCCAGCCCGATTGGAATCATCCCACCATGACACCAAAAGAGGAATATCTCTCCATTCTCGGCAACAGTAAGTTTTGCCCGATTCTACGCGGAAATCATGCGGAGACCTTTCGCTTATACGAGGCACTCGAAGCGGGTGCACTACCCATTACAACCATTACCGATAAAGGCTATCTGGGATGGATAGAAGAACATATGGGATTATCCTCTTTGTATCCATGGACGCAGCCTCTTCTTGCCATTCAACAAGGACAATCGGAATCCATACGACAAGCCGTCGGTGAGCGATGGGCCTCGTGGAAAAAAGCCATTCGTATTACCTGTGCTGCCCTTTTGTAAAATAATAGATCATATTATAATTAGTAGATCATGTCCTATCCTGGCTGTTCCTCTTGTCAATCGGGCCCTTCTCGCCCCCCTTATCCTCCTTATCCTCCTTATCCTCCTTCGCAGCCTTCCTCTTATTCCCCCTGTTCTTCTTGCTCGACATGTCCTCCAGGACCACGCTATCCACCCATTTTAGTGGGTACAGGTCCTACCGGTCCGGCTGGTGATATTGGCCCTCCAGGACCTCATTCCGCGCCATATTACATATGTGGTACACTGGCTCCTGTTACTGTTGCATCTAATGCAACCACTATTATTGCTACCTCTGTCTTTCTTCTTCCTAGTGCATGGGATCAAGTAAAAGTAAATGGATCCTTCTCTTTTCTCTTTTCAACCGATAATTTCTATACAGGAGGATTCTATATGAGCGTTAACTCTATATTCGGAAACACATTTAAGCCTCCTTATTACTATATGAACTCCGTTATCAATCAACCTGGTCGGCGAATTGCAAGTGGCACCATTGTGGATACCTTTGAGACAACCTCTCTTATAGAAGGAGCCCCTTGTATGATTAATCTATTCTTTACCGATCTAACAGGCACGGGTCTTGCGATTACAGGGGGGACCTTTTGTTTTCAGATTGAGCCAATTACTCCGCTGGATTCGGCGTATTAAGAAGATCATATCGTTCTAGAATCTCATCCGCGTCATGATACACACGGATAAGAGAATAGGCAAGAAGCAGATCAGGCTCTTTTCGATGCCGGCAGAGATACATGAAATGATCCCATTGCTTCCAGGTGCATCCCACTTTCTCGCACAATTGATCTCGTACAAACCACCCTCCTCGATTCGGTTCATAGATACGAAGTAAGGAACGAGATCCCATCGTTAGCAAATCGGAATCATGTGTGACAATCATCTCAATCTGACCTTCCTGCTCCATCTGAACGAGTAGGTCATCTGCCTCATCCTCTGCACGGTGAATCTGGCATCCTTTTGACTCCAACCACGATAGGACCTCCATAATAAAGTGGAATCCTGGCTTCCATGCCTGCCGTGTAAGCTGATTGAGATGCGTTTCCAGACGAAATCGGTCCTCCTGTTTCATGGTGGAATTCTCGATATGCGTCCTGATTTCTTGAATGGTATGCAGCACCTCCTGTCGCTTCTTGTCCTTCTCCTGTAATTCCTCTTTTCGCTTTAAGGACGGTGTCCCATCAATGACGCAATGGACCTCGGACGCATGTGTTAGAAGAGAGGATAAGTAGGTTTGAAGAACGGTGATGTCTCCTTTGCAATGATGCAGAAACCAAAAGAGGTCGACGCCAACGGTGCGATCTTTAACCGCCTCGGAAATGGAAATTTCTGTTTCAAATCGTTTTAAGAATTGAAACAGACCTTTTATACCCATATGTTCTACCTATTTGGATTCGAGTTGCTGCGATCAAATTTATAGAATGGTAGACTTCGGATTAACATGAAATTTCTTTTTGATGGTATCGCTCGGTGGTGCCGTGAGCCGTAAGGACATCTGTGCCTCTTTCTCATAATCCGAGATCGGTAACAAAATGCCCCACCGTCCCCACACTTCCTCTTTTCCCATTGTATATCTCCACGGAAAATCGCGTGGATTCTTGATGTGGGCTTTAACAGCATGATCTTGTACTTGGATCCAGTCCGACTGGCGCTGATGCAATAATTTAAAAAGAGGGGCTTTTCCCTGTGACAAGAAACCAATATAGAGCAGCTCCGCCCAAGCTTCCGTTTCCGCTTCCACCTGATCGATCCCCTTTTCCATCTTATCCAGGCAACAAGAGTGCATCAGTTCATGCAGAAGAACACGCGTTGCATCCTCCGCACGATAGATCATAATCGTCTCACGGTTACAGTGGTAGGTATACCCGCCATTAATATGCTGCGGCTTAATCTCCTCTCCCACATGCGTATTCGGCTCACGAAACCACCGTTTCGGAAATAAACGCACATGTGGGCTGGCTAAGAAGAAGATTCGAAAGGGCTTTGTGCCTTTTTCCGTATATCGACGCAAGATTCGCCCCCAGAGTCCCCACGGAAGTTCCTTTTTCTGTTCCTCACCATCATACATGACGATGACCTTGCCATAGTCGCATTCTCGCACTTCCCATGGCGCTGCACCCGTTTCAAATCGATGAAGCATGGTCTTTCTCGCATTCATAGGATCAAACTCGGAATCCTTGCTACATTCCTCTCGTATGTATTCCAGATCCGTTTCGGCCATATAGGGAATGATTTTCCACGATGGCTCTGGTTTTTGATATTCTTGTTCGATCTGCGCCCTTACTCCCTCCAGCAAGAGAGACATTCTATTTGGCATCGGGATTATTTATGACGAAGTAGATAGAATTGACGTGCCAGCTGCAAATGCACGTGCTCCCACAAAATGGGGATTCGATAGGATGTTACCAGAACCCAGCCCGAACCCGACTCTGCATGCCACAGAGTGGAGAGAAGCTCGGCACGCATGGCAGGTGTAATCCAGTCTGTATCATAAATGGCGTGAATCCAGTACATAATCACATCCGTCCATCGAAGATTCCGCTGAAGACAGGTATAAATCCAATTTCGCACATCTGCGATTTTAGAGGCGCCCTGATCGGCCTCCCAGTTCTGCGACCATTCATCGATTGTTTTCTTAAAATGTGTCAGCCACACATCCGTTTCTGTTAGATGGGCCCTCTTGGTATAGGCCGCCAATAAATGATCCTCTCCTACCACAGGAATCTCAAAACAGAAATCGCGAAGACGACCGCAAATGGGAAATTCCGTGGTGAGTAAAATGGAAAAGGTCGGATATTGTTCGAGGCATTCTTGCAATTGGAGCACGGACTCATCCGTTAAAAAATGGGCGTGATAGAGGACCAAATAACGTGTCTGGAGAGCCGAGGACATGAGGCAGACATCCTGTTGACCCGTCCAACGCGTCAAAATGGATTGAAGAAAGACCTTATCCGACATTGACATGCGGGCTACATCAAATCCCAGATGGATATGGGACTCCTCATAGGGAATACTTTTCCCCGTGGCATCATCGTCTTCATCTGGATCCCCACCATTGGTCTGCTTATTGAGAAACCATGTTCCTGTTTTGATTTCAAAAGGTAGTCCCAGATTCTGCGACTGTTTTCGTATAAAATCGAGCAATTGGGTTCGTTTTCCACATCCACTTGAACCTCGCCATGCGTAGCTCGATGGCTGCGTCATTTACTCTTACTTTTTTTAACATGTTTAAGCCACCAACGGCGGCGATGCGTTCCGCTTTAAGCTTCTCGCTTAGCTGGATTCATAGACAATATAAATTCCTTACCAACCATGAACCATTTTCTACCATAGGTAATACTGTTAATGATATACCATTTGCAATAGGTCGTCACTCGAGTGCAACAGGAATTACGAAGAGTATCATGAAGGGAGACAAGGGACGCCGCCGCCTCTTCTATTGTTTCTGTATTCATGTACCCCATATGCTTTATATAAATACTCTCACCTTTAAATTCAATATAGCACTGCAACGGTTTAAATAGATGCGGCGTAGATTATCTAATTATGATTCTATCTATCCCCTATCAAGCATTTGAAGTCGGTAATATTCATATTACACCATTTCAAATGGATCGTTTTGGCAAAACCATTGCCCGACTTTCCTACAAGGATCACTCGATTGACTTTCAAGATGTATCCATTTTGTCGCCGCCGCTTACCGTGCTGGATTATCATCCTGAAACCTCACGTTTGCGGTTAGATTTATCGGATCATCACATGTTTCAAGTAAAGATAAATACACTGCATGATTATTTAATCAGTACCATTTATGTTCATCAGCAGAGTTTTCTCAATCAAAAAAATAGATCCTATGATTTTGTGAAGCGTCTCTTTTATTTTTTACTGGATGGGTCTGTTCTGTCTCTCTTTATTTACCCCACCGTACAGGTTAAAAAACAGAATGGCACCCATTGTACGATTTCGGATCTCAAAAAGGGCGATGTGATTCGGTGTGTGATTCGTCTTCAGGGCATTTCACAAATTATTAACAAAGGGGAACTGCGCCTGCGGCTGCATCATTCTGTGCCATCCACCTGGCTTATTTCCTCTTCGTAATAACGGCCGTTGCCATCGCGCAATAGGAGATGAAAATCGCAATACTAGATAGAACTAAGGCAATAACAACGGCAGAAGACTGATCTGTTCGGGTATAATAGTAGAACCAGATGGCAATACAACTGAATAGAATTCCTACTCCGCCTACCGACCAAATAGAGGCGAGTTGCGGTGTGAGATCAGAATATGAATCGGCTGAGGCACCATTTTTTGCCAATAGAGAAATATTCGTAATAAATAGAATTATTGCTACAAGGGCAAACCCACCACTTGTCCACATCATGTATGGTGATGCGGGTGCTGCTGCTGATGATGTCGATGCTGCAGATGATGTCGATGCTGATGCTGACATGGTCTTTCTATTCTTGTTACTTTTTATTTGGGCCCGTAGAACCCTTAGAAGGTAATAATGTCTGCGGTGATTGAATATCACCTCGATCAAATAGAAATATGGAAGTGACAAAGGCCACTAAAAGTAACATACGCTCTATCATAATAAAAATGTTAGAGACTGCAAAGTCATATTTGGAGTCCGAACTCATGTCTATTTCTATTCTCTTTTATTATCTATCTAGTAGATGCGAAGGACTCGCAAACGAAGTACTCCAAAACGAAGTACTCCAAAACGAAGTACTCCAAAACGAAGTACTCCAAAACGAAGGGCTCCAACACGAAGTACTCGCAAACGATGGACCCATAAACGAAAGCTGGCCTTAACCGACTTTCATCGGTGTCATCCTGGGCTGAAATCCTCTCAGCAAACCTGTTTGCCCGATTCAGTCTATTCTCAACTTCAGAGTAAACAACATGTTTCCACTAAAGATGCCCTCTTTCGGCAATATGACTGCAAACCAGGTGAAGAGCATTGCTTATTGGATCGCGCGCCATTAGATGATACTATAAAGAAAGATCTCCGTAAACAATACCTGCGCCCACGAAGACCAAAGGCGTGGAATGAAGATCCCGATATGTGGCTCGATAACTTTAATATTATGCATGTCATGAAACAATATCAGGTAGCGTATCCTTGGTTCAAGTTTATCGGTGTTTTTCCCATTGATTTCTCTGCTCCCGACCCGTATACAAAAACGGAGAAACCAAAGTGTCTCTACAATGAATTATGCGATCTGAACTTGACCTCTGAGTATGAGGAGGGAACCCGCGGCATCGGTGTGATTTTCAATCTGGATCCCCATTTCAAAGGAGGAAGTCATTGGGTGGGCCTCTACATCAACTTAAAGGATATCAAGGCTCCAAAAATCTCGTATTTTGATTCCTATGGATACAAGACGCCCGCGCTGATCGCCAGACTCATGCGATCCTTTACTCTTCAGATCCCAACCTGTACGCTGGCATACAATGCCCGCCGATTTCAATATGGCAATTCCGAATGCGGGATGTTTAGCATGTATTTTATTGTCTGCATGATGAACGACATTCCATTTGATGAATTCTGCAAAGATGCCGTGAATGATGGAATGATGTTGGAATTACGTCAGATCTTATTTGCAAAATAAGTTGAGATGAGTTTCATATTCATGCTGTCGCACGAAAAGGCATATAAAAGATTTATCGGATACAGTTAGTAAATGTCTCGCCCGGTCCAATCGAATGGAGCAACTCAGGCGATATTCTTTAGTGAAAAGAATTATCGAACACTTCAAACCGTATTGATGCAGGACTTCCAGGAGAAAAATGGTGCAGCCCTTACGGATCAGCAAGTAGATCGCCTTTCTAAAACACTCGAGCATTACTTGAATCAGGTGTATGAAAAACAGGGCAACAAGCCCCTTCCTGTTCTCAATAAGGAGGTCCTTAGTACAACCTCGAAGGATTTTTCACAGTATCTTCAGCGCAAAGAAGTCACCAAGAATACCAATTCAGTCAAAAAGGTAATGGATGATGGGCTCTTTCAAGAGACATCTCAGCGGTTTGAGCGCCTTACACAGGAGCGTAATGAGGTGAAAGCGCTCCCCCCTTCTACGCCCGATTTTCGTATTTCGCTTTCAGAGGATGGCCCGCCCGCCGCTGAAATGTTCGAGCGTGCCAAGAAACAGCGTGAAATGGAAATGCTTCGTAATGCACAACAGTCCACGGAACTCATGAAGG
>Ga0315273_10003982_pt1 | contig 17942 bp, 15 predicted proteins | sample YL17G02_0_MG_FD_205753 | JGI IMG/M metagenome (GOLD analysis project Ga0315273, IMG submission 205753) | Sediment microbial communities from Yellowstone Lake, YNP, Wyoming, USA - YL17G02_0 | ecosystem: Environmental > Aquatic > Freshwater > Lake > Sediment | place: USA: Wyoming | collected...
TAGCCGAAGGTGAAAAAAGTTTGGTTGTGCCCGTCGTACAGTTTCGGCAGATAGACCGGCCCGCTGATGGTGCCCCCGAACACGTTCGATCGCTGGATGGGCTTGGCCCCGCCATAGAAATTGCTCATGAAGCTGTTGGCATCCAGTGCGTCGTTGCCGAAGTACTCAAAGAGTGTTCCGAGAATCCGGTTGCCGCCGGGGCGTGTGGTCATCTCCACCTGCGTGGCGCCGCGTCCAAATTCGGCGCTGTAGTTTGAGGTCTGCACGACCACCTGCTCGACCAGTTCCAATACCGGCGTCGCAGTTACCAGTCCGTTGTTGTTGTTGGTGGCCGGGACGCCATCCACCTTGAGGTCCGTAGTCGCCCCGGGGCTGCCGTTGTTGTTGCCCACCCAGAGCCCTTGCGTGGCATGCGCCTGGACGCCGGGCAGCAATTGCATTAGGGTGTCGGGAGAGCGGCCCACGGGCAGAGCCTCAATGCGGGAAGGTTGGAAGTTGCCGCCCGTGCTCGACTGCTCGGTCCTCAACACCGGCGTTTCCGCGGTCACCGAAATCTGCTCGCTCATAGAGCCGAGTTCCAGCGGCATATCGACGCGCAAGCGCTGATCGGGCGCGAGCGTGATGTTCTCGCGCACGAACCTCTTGAAGCCTGCCATCTCGATCGAGACACGGTAATGTCCGGCGGGGAGGAGGAGTAGCACATAGATGCCGGCGTCGGTTGTGGAGGCCTTGTAGGCGATTCCGGTGTCGACGTTGGTTGCCAGGATGGGAGCGCCGGGGATCTGGGCGCCCGCGGGATCCTGCACGGAGCCGGTTATGGTGCCGGTGATTTCCTGCGCCGTGGCCGCGCCGGCCAGCAGGGCCAGGCAAAGGCAGACGACGAGAACGCGTCGCACGCGGAACTCCTTCGCCGCGGCCAGGTGAACGAAGACTACCACCACCAAAGACTTCATTTCCACAAGAACCTCCTCTCTTCATCGGAAGAAAGCTTGCCGGAGCGGCACAGCACGCCATGCCTCACCGCGGCGGCAACTGGGGCCATCATCGACGCCGGCGTACCGGCGCAAGTTAACGATTCAGTTATCGATTATAACTGGAGATTCTGTGGATGTCAAGTGTTTTTATTGCCAGGAGTTTCCCGCGGAATCCGATGAACGGATAAGCCTTGGTGGATCATCCGTTTGCCGGGATTTCCAAGTGGGAGGGGACGGGAATCCGTGGCGGAAGGGTTCTTGGCACAGGATTCAAGCCACCCGGAAGCCCGTCCCCAGCGAACGACACCAAAGTCCGATCACGATTGAAAGCGCAGTTGACGAATACGCCGGTTGGTCCGAATGGCCGGCCCAAATCCCTTCCCGGCCACTCGCAATCCTGTTCCGTCGCTCATCCGTGAACCGGTTCGCGGTCCCTGAGAGCCGGGAGGGCCTTGATCGATTTCCCGCCTTTCCGTCCGGCCAGGCGCAGGACTGTGCCGCCGGTGATGGCGCGCTGCCGGTTGAGGATCTCCGTGATGCGATTGGCCGGCGCCTTGAGCTGGCGCGCTAGCGCGGCGGCGCTCATGTCGAGGGCTTCCAGTTCTTCGGCCAGGTGTTCCCCTGGATTGGCCGCAGCCCGTGCCATGGTGGTTGCCGGTCAAGTCGCGCACCCGCACACAACGCGCGGCTGGTTCACGTCAAAATAAGTGAGAGAGGCGAGACATGAGCGGACAGCTCGAACTGGCGCCCGGCAAGCTGGCTCACCCCAGCGGAGCGCTGTGGCTGGTTGAAAGCGGCGTGCTGCTGGTCGCCGGCGCGAATCTGGGCTACGGCTGGGCGCGACACCGCCGCCCAGACCCGGCCCCGGTCTTCGATGGCGGCGCCCAGAAGCGCCTGGGGGCGCTGGTGGAGGAGTTGAAGCCCAGGACGCTGGTCCTGCTTGGAGACCCGGCGCACGCGCCCCAGCCCGCTCGCGAATGGGCGGGCGCGTTCGGACGCCTCCGGCCGCTGCTGACGGACGAGTGGCGCCAGGGTGATGTCGTCGCTCTCTACGGCAGCCTCCCGAAGGCGCCCGTCCCAGGCGGGCACATCCTGGTTTTCGGCCATCTCCGTCCCTTCGCGACGATTGAAGACCGGACCGGCGCCCGGCGCCGCCTGCCGGCGTTCCTGCGCAGCCGCCGCGCCATTGTTCTGCCCGCTTTCTCTCCGTTCTCCGGCGGGATCGACGTGACCCGTGGAATTCCGGGCGAACTGCGGGAGTTGCTGGGTCGCGGTCCGGTGCAGGTGGCCCTCACAACCGGACGCCGGGTTGTTCCGCTCCAGTTCCGGGGCGGCGGCTGAGGCGCGCGGCGAGCGCTCGAATGTGCCCGCCGCCGGCGCCGCAACAACCGCCCAGGATCTTCAAACCGAACTCTTCGCCCAAGGCCGCCATGGCGTCGGCAAACACGGACGGCGGCTCGCTGTCGAGATAAGGCAGGCCGTCGAATTCGGCGGGCGTCTTCCGGGACGTGTTGGCCTGCAATCCGAGCACGCGGCGGCGAAGTTCGGGCTCAAGCCGCCGGAGCGCTCGCGTGAAGATCGACGTATGCACGCAGTTGGCCAGGTAGCCGAGCGGCGCGGGCGAGACCCCGAGATCGATTCGCCGGATGGCGCCGCCGAGCGGTGTGCCGTCGAGCAAAGCGCCCTCGCGCGTGACGACGAAGCTGACTACGTACGGCGCTCCGCACTCGGCCATCGCGCGCGCCAGGCCGAGCGCTTCGCTCAAGGCCGGCAGGGTGGAGGCAAACAGAAAGTGCGCGCCCGCGCGCGCCAACGCGGATGCCTGCGCGGCGTGGAAACCGTGGGCGTCGCCGGCCGAAAGAGCCTGTTCGGGCAGATAGCAGTCGCCGCGGCAGCCGAGTAATCCGCCGATGAGAACGCGCCCGGCATAGCTTCCTTGCTCCCGGCGGAGGGACTCCAGGAACCGCACCGCGTCGCCGTTCACGTCGCGCCCGGCCAGGCCGGCCCGATCCAGACGCTCCCGATTCGCGCGCCAGGTGGGAGTCAGAATGAGGACCGGCAGACCCGCGTCGCGGCCGGCCGACAAGTACTCACGCCAGATATCGCCCATGACTTGCGCGGCGTTTTCCTGGTACAGGAATCCCGCATGCGCCACGTGCGGATCGAGACGGAGACCGGGATGGCGGCGCAGGCGCTCCACCACGGAGCCCTCGGCCAGAATCGTTCTCTCGCGCTCGAGTTCAGCGGCAAAATCGGGCATCGGCCCTGCCTTGTAAGACTATCGTGACACACGCCGCGGTATGCTGGTGATCGCATGAACCGACGCGAATTTCTGCTCTCATCCCTGGCCGCGGCCCCGAAGGAGAGGCCGCCGAACATCCTTCTGCTCTGCTCGGACGAGCACAATCACCGGGTGGCCGGCTGCTACGGCAACCGCCTGGCGCGCACGCCGAACCTGGATGGTCTGGCCGCGCGCGGCGTGACGTTCGAGACGGCCTACACCGCCTCGCCTCTGTGCGTGCCGGCCCGCCTGGCGCTGACCGCGGGCAAGCACATTCATCGCATCGGCGCGTGGAACAACAGTTGCCGCCTGCCGGGCGACGACTACCCGTCGCTGCCCCGCATTCTGAACGCCGCCGGTTACGAATCGTTCCTGTGCGGCAAGCAGCACTACGACGCCCAGCACCGTTACGGCTTCACCGAGATCGGCGGCAACATGAACAACGGCCGCATGACCGGCACGGGGGGCCGGCGCCGGGCCGATGACGAAACGGTCAACGAAACGGCGGGCCGCGCGCGCTTCAACGAGTTCCGCGCGGGCGAAGACTCGGGTGTCATCTCGCACGACCGCCGCGTCACGGCGGGCGTGCTTGAATTCCTGTCCCAGCGCGGGCGCGGCGACAAACCATTCTTTCTCTTCGCCGGCTACCTGGCGCCGCATTTCCCGCTGACAGTCCCCGAGCGCTACTGGGCGCCCTATCGCGGCAAGATCCCGATGCCGGAAATCCCGGCCGGCCACCTCGAGACCCTGCCGCTCAACTACAAGCACCTGCGCCGCGGTTTCGGGGTCCCGGTGGCGGACGCCGAAACCATCCGCCGCGGGCGTGAGCTGTACTACGGTTTCACCGAGTGGGTGGACCATGAAATCGGCCAGGTGCTGGCGGCGCTCGGCAAGAGCGCCCTGGCCGGCAACACCGCGATCGTCTACACCACCGATCACGGCGAGAACATGGGCGAGCACGGCCTGTGGTGGAAGAACTGCGTGTTCGAACACGCGGCGCACGTGCCGATGATCTTCAGTTGGCCCAAACGCTGGGCGGGCGGCCAGCGGCGGCGCGGCGCCTGCTCGCACCTGGACATGGTCCGGACCGTCGCCGAGATCGGCGGCGCCCGCATTCCGCGGGACTGGAACGGCGATTCGATGCTTGGCTGGCTCGATAACGGCGCGTCGAGATGGAAGGACCTGGCCGTGAGCCAGTACTATGCCCACAACATCGCTTCCGGCTACGCGATGATCCGGACCGGCGACTGGAAGTACGTCTACCACAACGCGCCGGATGCCGCGCATCCGGCCGAGCGGGAACTCTACAACCTCGCCGCCGACGCCGGCGAGTTCCGCAATCTGGCGCGCGAATCCGCCGAAGGCGGGCGGATCGGGAAGATGCACGCGGCGCTGGTCAAGGAATTGGGCGAAGATCCGGAGGAAACCGAGCGCCGCTGCCGCGCCGATTACGCCCGGGGCTATGGCGGCGAGGTCGGGTCCAAGGACTAGGTACGGCGGCGCAAAGGCCCGTAAATCGGGCCGTCTTCAGCAAACCGCCTCCGCTTGCGCCGCGCCGCCTACCCTGGACCGGGGAACTAGTTTTCTCGGATCCAGCAGGTGCAGGGGTCTGAAAAGTCTCTGCGACCACTTCGAGCCAGGCTCGAACTGCACGCCGAGAAAATAGCCGATTTCGCGGTACACGCAATAGCGAATCCGGCCTTGAAGCTCGCCCTTGCGATGGCCAATCCGGAGGTTGGTTTCCAGCGGAATGGGAAGATCCACCTGCAGGCAGGCGCCTGAAAGCGAGATGTCCTCGAGGTTGGCAACCGTTCGCCGGGTCCGGCCACCCTCGTCCTTCCACCTGATATCGACCAGGTCGGCACAGAGCAACCGGGGTTCGATCCGCCTTTCTTGCATATACCCAATTATCGTCCTGTTCAAGAGCAAGGATTAGTCACTTTGACGCCTCGATTTTCCCCTATGTCTCTGTAGGGCATGGACCCGACGACCCCGGGTTTCGGGGCCGGGGGAATGGGCAACTCGCGCGTCACCTATATGAAAATGTGGTATGAATTATCATATGGGTCGTACCACACTGGTGATCGATGACCAACGGCTGGTGGACCTCAAACGCCTGGCCGCCGCCCGCCGGCAAACGCTCTCCTCGCTGGTGGATGAGTTTCTGCGCGAGGGCCTGCACAAGGAGGCCGGCGTGAGAGCGAAGCCGGCCAAGCTGGTCCTGCCTACCCGGCACATGGGCCGCCCGCGCGTGGACGTAGCCGACCGCGACAAACTCTACGACTTCATGGAGGGCCGATGAGGCGTCTGGTCGACACCAACATTCTGGTTCACGCGGCGAACGAGGACTCCGTCAAGCACGCGCCGGCGATGCACTACCTGAAAGAGTTGACCGCCTCCGGCGAGTCATGGTGTCTGACCTGGGGCATTATCTACGAGTTTCTGAGGGTTGCCACGCACGCCAGGGTCTTTCGCGACCCGTTCAGTTCGGAAGAGGCGCTGGAGTTCGCCGGCAAACTGATCAACCGGGCGGAGGTGGTAATGCTGAGCGCGACCCCGCGACACGGAGCGATGCTCGCGTTGACGGTATCCGAACTGTCCCATCCAGCCGGAAACCTCTTCCACGACATCGAGACCGCGGTGCTGATGCGCGAGCACGGCGTGCCAGAGATCGTCACGGCGGACACGGATTTCCTTCAGTTCCGGTTTCTGAAGGTCACCAACCCGTTGCTGTCCCGGGGGCGGTGAGGCCGGCCAACTGGCTTGCGTCGGGCGAGGCATGCCTGGCCCCTACACATCCAGTTCGACTGCCGTCACCGAACCGGCCGGGAACCGCCATTTCAGGACCGGGCCGGAGGCGAGCGTCGCTTCCCGCGGTTTGAACACATCCGGCTGATCCTGCCAGACGCACTGGCGCGGATCCTCCGGCGCGATTTCAAAGACGCGGCCGCCGGTCACCGCCATGCCGTCCACCGCGAAAGCCGCCTCGACGGACTTCCGGTACTCCAGGTTGGCGACGTGGAGATACACCTTGCCGGCGGTGCGGCTGGCGGCAATATCCAGGCCCGCGGGCGCGGACTTCACCCCCACTCCCTGCCTGCCGTTGTGCTTCTTGAACAGCCGCGCGATGGAACCGACAGGCATCAGGTAGCTGACGCCGCGCGGCGTCTGAAGCATCACCGCGTTCACCGTCCACCGGTTGCCTTCAAAGTCCGCCCCGGTGGCGATCTTCACGCGGGCGCCGTGCCGCTGGTAGATGTTCAGCGACCGCGCGTGATACACGGCGGAGAGCCATTCGCAGAGGATCGGGTTCGCGTTGTGCGGGCTCAGGCTCAAGTGGCCCTCGGTGACCGCGATGCTCGTCCTGGCGCCCTGGGAAGCAATCACGCTCTCAAGTTCCGACACGCGGGTTTCCACGTTGTTCGAGAGCTCGATCAGTTCCTCCCAGGCGCGCTCCGGCTCTTTCTGGTAGCGCAGGCCCTTCAGCACCGTGTCCGGACGCTTCGGGCTCTGCCCCATCAGGTGGATGGCGACATAGTCCAGGCGCTCGCCGGCGCGCTTCAGCAATTCGCCGGCCCACAGTTGGTTCGCGCCCCGGCCGCGGTCGCCCCAGCCGATGAGCCGGATGGAAGGGTCGCGTTCCCTCATCGCCTTGGCGAACTCGATCGTGGCGGCGATCGCTTCGTCCCGCGTGAACGTCTGGTTGCCATAGGAGGTCTCGTTGCCGAGTTGCCACAGCTTGATGTTCGAGGGTTCGGCGACGCCGTGGCCCTTGCGTTCGCGATTGTCCGGATCGTTCGCGTACGACACCCAGTCGGCGGCCTCGCGGGCATCGCCGGTCCGGTCGCCCTCCGGCGTGTTGCGATACCACTTCTCTCCGTCGCCGAGAAAATTCACGCAGTAGAGCGGTTCGGCGCCGGCGCGGCGGCACAGGTCCACGAACTCGCGCGTGCCGACGCGATTGGTCTCCTTGCCGCCCCAGGCATAGTTGCGGTGCCACGGACGCCTGGCAACCGGCCCGATCCCTTCCCGCCACTTGTAGTAACGGCTGTAGATGCCTCCCCACCGGATCACATCCGGGGCGAGGTCCTTCACGGTATCGACGAAATCCTTCCGCCAATCGTCGCGGTCGTAGTCCCAAGCCGCTTCCACGGAGCTGTCCGTCGTGCCCAGCGGTTCCATGAACTGCATGTAGAGGTGCGGCGAAATATCGAACAGCGGCTTGGGGTCCACCACGATCGCGTTCGCGCCGGAGGCGCCGATGGCGGACTGCGCCGCGGCGGCGATGCCGGCCTGCTTGAGGAATTCTCTTCGGTTGCTCATACGCCCTAGAACTTGATTCTCGCCGATTCGGGCGGCATTTGAAATCGCGATCCGGCAGTAGTACCATTCTTCACGTGCTGAACCTTCGATTCTTCTGCTCCGCGCTGATCCCGGCCCTGGTGATGGCGCAGGAACCCGTCGCCATCCGCGTGGACTCGACCGTCATGGAAGGCCCGCTCAAACCGATCTGGTCGTATTTCGGTTACGACGAGCCGAACTACACCTACATGAAGCACGGCCCGAAGCTCATCTCGGAATTGTCCGCCATGAGCCACGCGCCGGTCTACATCCGCGCGCACCACCTGCTGTGCACGGGCGACGGCACGGCCGCGCTCAAGTGGGGCTCGACCAACGCCTACACCGAGGACGCCTCCGGCAAGCCGGTGTACGACTGGACCATCGTCGACCGCATTTTCGATACCTACGTGAAGGCTAAGGTGAAGCCGTTCGTCGAGATCGGGTTCATGCCGGAAGCGATGTCCGTCAAGCCCCAGCCGTACGCCACCAAATGGCGGCAGAAGGACAGCGGCACGGGCTGGTCCTATCCGCCCAAGGACTACCGGAAGTGGGGCGAACTGGTCTACCAGTGGGTGCGCCATTCCGTCGAGCGCTATGGCCAGGAGGAGGTCCTCACCTGGTATTGGGAACTCTGGAACGAGCCGGACATCTCCTACTGGCGGGGCACGCCGGAAGAGTACAACCGGCTCTACGACTACACCGCGGCCGCCGTCAAGCGCGCCCTGCCGGCGGCGCGCGTGGGCGGCCCGGCGACCACCGATCCCGCGAATCCGAAGGCGGCCGCTTTCCTTCGGCAGTTCCTCGAGCACTGCGCCGGCGGGAAAAATTCCGCGACCGGGAAGACCGGCGCGCCGCTGGATTTCATCGCCTACCACGCCAAGGGGCGGCCGGCGGTGGTGGAAGGCCGCGTGCAAATGGGGCTTGGCAGGAACCTGCAAAACGTGGCCAAGGGCTACGAGATCGTGGCCTCTTTCCCGCGGTTCAGAAACCTGCCGATCATCCTGAGCGAGTACGACCCGGAGGGCTGCGCGGCCTGTTCCGCGCGTGAGTACCCGCAGAATGCCTACCGCAACGGAACCCTGTACGCCTGCTACACCGCCGCGTCGCTGAAGAACGTCATGCTCCTGGCCGATCGCCACAAGACCAATATCGAGGGGCTGCTCACCTGGGCCTTCGAGTTCGAGGACCAGCCTTACTTCGACGGTTTGCGCACCCTCGCCACCAACGGCATCGACAAGCCGGTGCTTAATGTTTTCCGCATGGCGGGCCTGATGCGCGGCGACCGGGTGAAGGTCGAAAGCAGCGGCGCCGCGGGACTGGACGCGATCCTCGCGAGCGGCGTGCGCGGGAAACCGGATGTGGACGCAATCGCGGCGCGATCGGAGCGCGACATCACCGTCCTGGCCTGGAACTATCATGACGACGACGTCGCCGGTCCGGATGCCAGGATCGGCGCAACCGTCGCGGGCGTCCCGGCGGCGGCGCGCCGGGTTCTCCTGCGCCACTACCGGATCGACCGGGACCACAGCAACGCCTACACCCTCTGGAAGGAGATGGGCTCTCCGCAGAGCCCGGCGCCCGGGCAGTATGCGCGTCTGGAAGCCGCCGGCCAGCTCGAGCTGCTCGACTCGCCGCGCTGGCTGTGGAACGACAACGGCAGCGTCGAGATCGCCTTCACGCTTCCCCGGCAGGGCGTGTCGCTGCTCCAGTTGAGTTGGTAGCGGTCGCGCCCCGCCACTTACGTACAATGGATTATTGGGGGAGCGGATGGGAAGGTTGTACAGCCGCGAGGAACTGGTTCGCGCGCGCGCCGGATGGCGGCAGCGGGGGTTGAGGGTGGTCTTCACCAACGGCTGCTACGACCTCCTGCACCCCGGCCACGTCCGGTTGCTGGAGCAGGCGCGCTCGCTGGGGGACGTGCTGATTCTCGCGTTGAACTCCGACGCGAGCGTCGAGCGGCTGAAGGGTCCCACACGCCCGCTGATTCCCGAGCCGGACCGCGCCGCTCTGGCCGCCATGCTCGACGCCGTGGACGCAGTGACCGTGTTCGACGAGGACACGCCGCGGGAACTCATCGCCGCCGTACTGCCCGACGTTCTGGTGAAGGGCGCCGATTGGGCCCACTGGATTGCCGGGCGCGAGGAAGTCGAGGCCGCCGGCGGCCGGGTGCTGGCGCTGTCCCTCGAGCCCGGCTACTCGACCACCGGCGTCGTCGAAGAGATTCTGAAACGAGAGCCTTGACCCACCCGGCCATCCGCGAGCTGTTCCAGCACCTGGCGCGCCACGCGTCGTTCCAGGAACTGGTGCAAGCAGTGAAGAGACCTGGGGACACTCCGGGCTGGCTTTACGGAAAGAATCGTCCGGAACGGGACTCAGGCGTGTCCCCGCACACCCTCTCCCTGGCCGGTCTGGCGCCGACGGCCAAGCCCATTTACCTGGCCTTGCTCTGGCAGGCGACCCAACGGCCGCTGCTGGTGATCACCGACAGCGGCAAGCGCGCCGATGCCTTGTTCGAGCCGCTGTCGGCGTTTTTCAATCTGTTGGACCCGGGACGCGACGCCGGGCGGCCGCTGCTGGTTCCCGCGCTGGACGCGCTCCCGTTCCAGAAGCTGTCGCCACATTCGGAGATCAGCGCCCAGAGGGCGGTCGCGCTGTGGCGATTGGCGACCGGGCGGACGCCGGTGACGGTGACGCCGGCCACCGGGGCGCTCTTGAAGCTGGAGCCGCCGTCGTTTTACCGCCAACTGGCGCTGCGTCTCCGGCTGCGCGACGAGATCCCGCTCGAGGACCTCACGGCGCACCTGGACAGCATCGGCTATCAGCGGCGCGAACCGGTGGAAATGGTGGGCGAGTACTCGGTGCGCGGCGGCATCCTCGATATTTATCCCGCCGAGGCGCCCGGACCGGCGCGAATCGAGATGTTCGGCGATTTCATCGAGTCCATGCGGCGGTTCGATGTCGAGACCCAGCGGTCGGTCCTCAAGCTGGAAGACACGCTGGTGCTGCCACTTTTGGAGCACCCGCGCTCGCCCGCGCTGATCGCCCGGCTGGCCGAGTTGGCGGGGCGCGGCGAATCAGCCGACCCCGGCGAGCCGTTCCCGGGATGGGAACATCTGCTGCCGCTGGTGCGCCCGCGCGAAACTGGGCTGGTGACGCTGCTGGAAAACCCGGTGGTTGTCTGGGACGAACCCGAGCAGGTTGCCGCGGCCGCCCGCCGGCACTGGGAACGCCTCGAGGAGCATCGCCCGGAAATGCTCTGCGGCCCGGAGAAGACCTGCTTCCGGCTCGAGGAGTTCCAGTCTCTTTGCCAGGGAACGGTGAACCTGGAGTTGCGCGAGCTGGCCTTGGGCGAGGCTTCCCCCGATTCGTTCCACATTCCCAGCCGCCCCGCGCCGGCTTTCCACGGAAACATGAGCGTCGCCGTGGCCCAGACGCGCCACTTGGTCGAGCAGGGCGGCCGGGTGGTTTTCTTTGCCGCATCCATGGGCGAGATGGAGCGTTTGGCGGACGTACTGGCGGAATACTCGGTGCCCTTCCAGCTTGGGCTCGATCCCTCCGAGCCGGTCCCGCGGTACCTGACCGAGCGCACCTACCTGGCGGGGGCCGTCGCCAGCACGTTCCTGATCAAGGGAGCGGTCCGGCGCGGCGTCGTCTTCCCGGACTCCGGACTCACCGTTCTTGGTTTTGACGACCTGTTCGATGCCTCCGAGCTGGTCGCTCGTCCGACCGGCGCCGGGGCGCGGCTGGCAGCTTTCACCGCGGACCTCGCCGATCTCAAACCCGGCGATCACGTCGTGCACGCGACCCACGGCGTGGGGCGCTTCGTGGGCTTGCGCGAGCTGGGCGAGGGCGAGTACAAGGGCGACTTCATGTTCCTCGAGTACGCCTCGGACGCCAGGCTCTACGTGCCCTTGACGCGCATGGACCTGATCCAGAAGTATCGCGGCGCGGGGGACGCGGCGCCGCAACTGGACAAGCTCGGCGGCGTCACCTGGGCGCGCACCAAGAGCCGTGTCAAAGCCAGAATGCGGGACATGGCCGACGAGCTTTTGAAGCTTTACGCCGAACGCAAGCTCGCCCAGGGCTTCGCCTGCTCGCCCGATTCCAACTGGCAGCGCGAGTTCGAGGACGCTTTCGAGTTCACCGAGACCAAGGACCAGATCACCGCCATCCGGGACATCAAGCGCGACATGGAGTGCGAGCAGCCGATGGACCGCCTGCTGTGCGGCGACGTGGGATTCGGCAAAACCGAGGTCGCCATGCGCGCCGCCTTCAAGTCCCTGGGCGACGGCAAGCAGGTGGCGGTGCTGGCGCCGACCACCGTGCTGAGTTTCCAGCACTACGAGACTTTCCGCACCCGCTTTGCCCCGTTCCCCGTCCGCATCGAGCTCCTGAGCCGGTTTCGAACCCCCAAGGAGCAGAAAGCCGTCCTGGCGGACCTGGCCGCGGGGAAGGTGGATATCCTCATCGGAACCCACCGGCTGTTGTCAAAGGACGTCGAGTTCCGGGACCTCGGGCTGCTGGTCGTCGATGAGGAACAGCGCTTTGGCGTGCGGCACAAGGAGCGCCTGAAACAGCTCCAAAAGAACGTCGATGTCCTGACCATGACCGCGACCCCAATCCCTCGAACACTACATATGTCGTTGTTGGGCTTGCGAGACATGTCCGTGATTGAGACGCCTCCGAAAGATCGCCTTTCGATTCATACGGTTGTCGCCCATTTCCAGAAGGAGTTGATCCGCGCGGCGATCGAGCAGGAGTTGAGCCGTGGCGGACAGGTGTACTACGTACATAACCGCGTCGACTCCATCTGGGCGCGGGCGGCCTTGCTTCAGGAACTCGTTCCGCAGTGCCGTATCGGCGTCGGACATGGGCAGATGGGAGAAGCAGCTCTCGAGAAGGTCCTGCTGGGCTTCATGCGGCACGAGTTCGACGTCTTTGTTTCTACAACTATAGTTGAAAACGGTCTCGATATTCCTCTGGCCAACACGATGATTATCGAGAACGCGGAACGTCACGGGTTGTCGGAGCTTTACCAGCTTCGGGGTCGCGTCGGACGCTCGAATCGCCGTGCCTACGCTTACCTGCTGGTGCCGCAGGACACGGAACTAAGTGAGGTGGCGCGCAAGCGGCTGGCGGCTTTGAAGGAGTTCAGCGACCTGGGCGCCGGATTCAAGATCGCGGCGCTGGACCTGGAGCTTCGCGGCGCGGGAAACCTGCTGGGCGGAGAACAGCATGGCCACATTGCCGCGGTGGGTTTCGACATGTACGTCCGTCTGCTGGAAGAGACCGTGCAGGAGCTCAAAGGGGAAGAGGCGCCGCTGGAAGTGCATTCCACGCTCAATCTCGGGCTGGACATCCGGATCCCGGCGGACTACATCGCCGAAGAGCACCAGCGCCTGCGCGCCTACAAGCGCATCGCCGAAGCCGGCGGCCGCGAGCGCGCCGCGGAACTTCTGGCCGAACTCGGGGACCGCTACGGCGCGCCGCCCGAAGCCGTGCGGCACCTGGTCGAGTTCTCCCTGCTCAAGACCCTGGCGCAGCGGCTGGGGGTGGAATCCGTCGAGCGCCGGCAGGGGATGGTAAACATCAAGTTCCACGGCCAATCGCGCATCGACCCCATGGCGTTGATGGAACTGGTTCGGACCACACCCGGGGCGCAGTTCACCCCGGCCGGCGTCTTGCGCCTGCCCGCCGATGGGACCGCCGGCCCGGCGCGGTTGCTCGAAAACCTCAAAACCCACCTGGAGCGCCTGAGATAGGGACAGAGGCACGCGGGGCGACGGGTGGGGCGGGCTTTCAGCCCGCGCGAGGCGGGGCGCCCTCTGGGCCAGGCCTCGCAATGACTGGCCGGTCGGGGTGCCCTCTGGGCCAGGCCGGCCGCGGCCTGGAAGGCTGCCCCACCCGTCGCCCCGTGGCGCTTATCTTGACGCCTATGCTACTAAATCTTTGTTTCTTTGCTCGCCGCGACGATTTCGCGTTGCGGCCGCGGCTATCCCGCGAAGTGGGGCAAGTCTCCCAAGCCGCCGTAAACCCCGGGGGACACGCCTGCGCCCCGGGGTAAGCGATGGTTCCCGTAAGGCCAGCCCGGAGTGCCCCACATTCTGGCTTCTGGCTTCTGGCTTCTGACTTCTCCGTTTGCGGCCATGCCGCGCTGTGCTACTATTCGGCGGGCGCGCGCCGCGAGCGGGCCAGCATCCTGGCTTCGCGTTTTTTCCGGCGGTCCAGCCGAAGAAGCTCGCGCCGGCGCCGCAACTTCACCTTCTCGTCGATTCCACGCCAGAACTTACGCACATAATCCACCGCCGAAGCGAGTGAAAAGAACACCACGCCCCACAGGCCGGCCACGGCCACGGGCCGCAGCCCTTTCCAGCGCATGCTCAGCATGACCAGCGAGACGGCCGCCACCTGCGCGACCATCTTGGTCTTGCCAAGCTCACTCGCTTGGATCGTGTAACCTTCGGCGGCGGCGATGGCGCGCAGACCGGAGACCGCAAACTCGCGCCCGATGATCAGGATCGCCATCCAGGCGGTCACCACGTGCGCCTGCACCAGGGCAATGAGGGCGGCGGAGATGAGCAGCTTGTCGGCTATCGGATCGAGCAGTGTGCCGACGGTGGTCACTTGCTTCCAGCGCCGCGCCAGATAGCCGTCGAGCAGATCCGTGGCCGCCGCCGCCAGGAAGATGGTCAGAGCCAGAAGCTCGTTGGTCAGCGTGAAACCGCCCACCGCGTAACTGAGGTTCTCCTGCACCAGCACCGCCACCACCAGCGGCACGAAGAAGATGCGCAGAAGCGTCAGCAGGTTTGGCAGGTTCATGCCAGAATCAACTATAGCAGACGAGAGCGAAATTCCAAGTCCTTAAGCGATCCACAGGCCGGGTCCGGGCGCCTCACCGTTGAATGTAGCGGCGAAGCCGATGCCGGAGCGATTCCGGGGCTTCCGCCTCGATCTCGCAATACCGGTCCGTGTATTGGATGCGAACGACGCGGGCCCGTTCGTGGACCTGGTGGATTTCGGCGCCCGCCCGCAACGGGAACCGGAACACAGCCCGCGCCAGCGGGTCGGCCGGAATCAGCTCGTCGATGGCTTCCAGCAGCGCGCCGATCCCCGCGCCGGTACGGGCGGATATCGCAACCGCCCTCGGGCTGGTGTCGCCTTCCGCGTGGCCCGTGATGCGCCGCACCAGCGCATCCGATCCACCGCCCGAATCCGGCAGCAGGTCGGTCTTGTTCAGCACCATCAGATGAGGGATCGAGGCGGCGCCGATCTCGTGCAGCACTTTGAACACCTGCGCGGTGTGCTGGGTGGCTTCGGGCGACGAGACGTCGGCCACGTGCAGCACCATCGCCGCTTCGGAGACTTCCTCGAGCGTCGCGCGGAACGCTTTGATCAGCGTGGTCGGCAGGTTGCGGATGAAGCCAACCGTGTCGCTGAGCAGGGCCTTTCTGCGCGAGGGAAGCAGGATGGCGCGCACGGTCGGGTCGAGGGTCGCGAAGAGCCGGTCGTCGGCCAGCACCCCGGCGCCGGTCAGCCGGTTGAACAGCGTCGACTTGCCGGCGTTGGTGTAGCCGACCAGCGCCACGGTGGCAATGGGGATCGACTCGCGCTGCCGCCGGTGCACCGAGCGGCCCGCGCGGACCCGCTCCAGATCCTGCTCGATTCTACGGAGCCGGCGGAAGATGCGGCGCCGGTCGGTCTCCAATTGGGTCTCGCCCGGACCGCGCGTGCCGATGCCGCCGCCCAACCGGGACATCTCGATTCCCCGCCCCGCCAGGCGCGGCAGCAGGTAGTTCAACTGGGCGCACTCGACCTGAAGCTGGCCCTCGCGCGAGCGCGCGCGCCGGGCGAAGATGTCCAGGATCAGTTGGGTCCGGTCGACGACTTTCGTGTCCAGAGCGCGTTCCAGATTGCGCTGCTGCGTAGGGGTCAGTTCCCGATCGAAAATGACCAGGCCGGCCCCGGTCGCCTTGACCGAGGCGGCGAGTTCTTCGACCTTGCCCGACCCGATCAGCGTCGCGGCTTCCGGCGCCGCGCGCGACTGCAGCACCCGCTCCAGGACGTCGGCCCCGGCGCCCCTGGCCAGGGCCTCCAGTTCGTCCAGCGACTCCTCGGCTCCGGCGGCCGTCGCCAGATTCCTGCCGCGCGCTGAAGTCAGATGCAATCCGACCGCGATAGCGCGCTCGCGCGCCGGTGTCAGCGTTCCCCGAATCTAGACCTCCGAACCTTCCGCCGATGCGGCGGCGGCGTTTGCATGAGCTGGGGACGCCGACACCCCCGGAGGGGAATGCCCCATCGCCGGCGAATAGGCCGGCCGGGAGACGACCACTGTCGAGATCGCGTGCTTGAAGATCAATTGCTCCTGGTTGTTCGATTCCAGGATCACGGAGTACTTGTCGAAGCTCTTGATTCTTCCCGACAGCTTCACTCCGCTCATCAGGTAGATGGTGAGGAAGATCTTGTCTTTCCTCGCTGTATTTAGAAAAGCCTCCTGAATGTTTTGCGCTAGCTTTTCCATTTCGTTCCTTTCGGCCGGTCCGCTCTCGCCCGAGCGCCGACCCGGCCGGCGCCAAAGTTGAATTCAACCAGGTATCGCACCCAGTACTGGCAGTGTAACCGTTCTTGAGGGAATTGTCACCTGCCATCGAGGCCGGAAGCCAACGCCTCGGAAAGTGTGAGGAAATCGGGCCGGATATATCCGGCCCCTACAGGGCGCCCGTAGGGGTCGGGTATATCCGGCCCGATTCCGATAATGTCGGGCATCCGCGGTTCTTTCCAGCGTTCTCGGTCTTGGGGGAGGCCGGCATGGTTGCGGGACCGGCTTCCGCTCGTCCGACCGGCGCCCGAACCAGGCCCGCGCACCCACCAGCCGGTCCCCATCCGCATCGCCGCCGGCTCGTGCGTTATATTTCAATGGTGGGCCGGAACCAGGATCTTGGCAAGCGGATGGCCGCAATCGGCATGCTGGCCAGCGGTATGCTGGCCGTGTCCAAGATCGCCGTGGGCCTGATGGCCGGATCGACCTCCGTGGTTGCCGACGGCTTCGAGTCGGCCTCCGACGTGGTCGCCAGCGGAGTGGTTCTGCTGGGTCTGATCCTGGCGTCCAAGCCTCCCGACGCCGATCATCCTTACGGGCACGGGCGCATCGAGACGCTCACCGGCCTGGGCGTGGGCATGATCCTGGGGGGCGCCGGCGTCGGCATCTGCATGCACGCGCTCGGCCGCCTCGGCCAGACGCACACTCCGGCGGCATACGCTTTCTGGCCGCTGCTGGCGTCGATCGTCGTCAAGTCGTTCCTTTCGGGTTTCAAGTTTCATTACGGACGCAAGATCCGCAGCGACTCGCTGGTGGCCGACGCCTGGAACGACGCGGTCGACATCCTTTCCGGCTCGACCGCCGCCGCCGCCCTCGGGCTGACGCTGTACGATCCTTCCCGATTCCTGGCCGCCGACCACTACGGCGGCTTCGCCATCGGGCTGATCGTAATCTTCCTCGGAATCCGCGTGGTGTACGAAACCGCGCTTCACTTGATGGACACCATGCCGGACCCGGAAACCATGCGTCTCATCCGCGAGGCCGCGGCCCGCGTGCCCGGCGCGCTGGGCATCGAGAAATGCTACGCGCGCAAGACCGGCTTGCAGTACCATGTCGACCTGCACCTGGAAGTGGATCCGGGCATGACGGTGCGCGATTCGCACCGCATCGCAAGCCGGGTCCGCGACGAGATGAAGGCCAAACTGGACTGGGTGGCCGATGTGCTGGTGCACGTCGAACCGCACGGGGAACTGGCGCCGCCGAAAGTTCCCGCGGAATAGCTACTCCAGCGGCGTCAGCGTCACCTTTTCCAGCGTCATCGCGGCGCTGCCCTGCACTTTGGCCTTGACCTGCAGAGTCTGTTCGCCGGCGGCCAATTGAATCTCCCCCAGCGGGAAGCTCTTGAAGACCCAATCCCCGCCCGTATCCTGCACCTTTCCGGCCAGCGCCATCTTGCCGGCGGCGACACTGAACTCCGTCCCCTGGCCGCCGCGCGCCGCCGCGTAACTCACCCGGACACGGTAACGGCCGGCCCTGGGAGCGCTGAAGGTCCAGGTGGGGACATCCTCGGACCGGCTCCAATTGGTTAGGAAGACGCGGCCGAGAGCGTTCTCGAGTTTCGCGCGCTGTTCGAATTTGGTCTCGATTTCGCAACTCTCGGCGCCCAGGCTAAGGATGCCTTTCCGATCCGGGCGGATCACGTAGGGGACGGTCACGGGGACGCCGTCCAGGCGCAACGCCACCACGCTCGCGGCCTCATCCGGCGACCCCCCGGCGGGCGTCGAAACCAGGATGTCGTCGCCGTCGCGGC
>Ga0315273_10003984_pt1 | contig 17939 bp, 18 predicted proteins | sample YL17G02_0_MG_FD_205753 | JGI IMG/M metagenome (GOLD analysis project Ga0315273, IMG submission 205753) | Sediment microbial communities from Yellowstone Lake, YNP, Wyoming, USA - YL17G02_0 | ecosystem: Environmental > Aquatic > Freshwater > Lake > Sediment | place: USA: Wyoming | collected...
CTTACGACAAACCAGCAAAAACGCGCAAGCGGCAAGCCGTTCGCGCGCAAACATGACCCAATATCGGCGCCACAAGTATTATAGTCTAGTGCGCACTGCTTGTCAACGCAGATGTCTCAGCTTTCGCGTGTTCTGCCGCTGGCTCGAGCAGGAGTCCCTTCCGACGGAACGATGAACACATCCAAGAAGGTGAGCGCTTGGCGAATCCAAGGCGTCACATTATAATCCTGGGTACGCGGCCAGCCGATCGCGACGCGATGGGCCGGAGCGCGCGCACCCACGCGAACATTCTCCGCAGATCCAGGGTCGAGGAGGGCAATCGTGAAGAAGGCCAAGAAGGTCATCAACAATCCCAAGCATGTCGTGCCGGAGCTCCTGGAAGGGCTGGTCGAAGCCTATCACGGGAAAATCAAGAAGTTGGAGGGCGTCAACGCCCTGGTCAAGACATCGCTGCCCAAGGGCAAGGTCGGCCTGCTGATCGGCGGCGGCAGCGGACATGAGCCGCTCTTCCACGGGTTCATCGGTGAGAATCTGGGGGACGGAGCCGCCTGCGGCAACATCTTCGCTTCGCCCACGCCCGACATCGTCCTGGCGCTCACAAAAGCCCTGGACCAGGGCAAAGGGGTGCTCTACCTTTACGGCAACTATGCCGGCGACATCCTGAACTTCGACATGGCGGCCGAGATGGCCGCCGACGAGGGCATCCGGGTCGAGACGGTGAGGATCTGGGACGATGTAGCTTCCGCGCCGCTGGAGCGCATTGATCAGCGCCGTGGGATCGCCGGCGACGTCTTCGTCATCAAAGCGGCCGGCGGGGTGGCTGCGGTTTCCTCGGACTTGGACGAAGTCGTCCGCGTGACGACCAAAGCCCGCGACAATACGCGTTCCATGGGAGTCGCGCTGGCTGCCGGGTCGCTCCCGGAGACCGGTGAGCCGACGTTCGAACTGCCCGACGATGAGCTGGAAATCGGCATGGGCGTACACGGCGAACCGGGCGTCTCACGCGAGAAGATGCTCCCCGCCGACGTCCTGGTGGAGAAGATGATGGAGAAGATCCTGGCCGATCTGCCGTTTGTCGCCGGTGATGAGGTCTGTCTTTTGATCAACGACCTGGGGGCAACGACGATGATGGAGTTGCTCATCGTCAACCGCAAGGTGCGCCAGATCCTGCGAGCGAAGGGAATCGAAGTATACGATTCCCTGCTGGGCAGTTATTGCACGACCCAGGAGATGGCGGGGTTCTCGATCACCCTGATCCGGCTGGACGACGAGCTCAAACGATACTACGACATGCCGGCCGATTCCTTCGGCCTCAAGAAGGTCTGACGCGATGGCAAGCACAGCGCTGACTATCGCGGAAGCCACCGACATGTTCATAGAGGTGGCTCGATCCATGGTCGAGAGCCAGGATCTGTTGACGCAGGCTGACAAAGCCATCGGCGATGGCGACCATGGGATCGGCATGGCCAGGGGATTCGAAGCGGTCGGCCAAAAACTTGAGGCGCAGCCGCCTGCCACAGTGGGCGAGCTCCTGAAGTCGACCGGCATGACTCTGATGACGTCGGTAGGGGGCGCATCCGGCGCGATTTTCGGGATCTTCTTCCGGGGCGGCGCCAAGAACGCCGGCGATCGGGCCCAGTTCGACGCGCAGATGCTCTCGCTGATGTTGGGCGATGGCCTCCAGGCAGTCCAGGATCGGGGCAAGGCCACGCCCGGCGACAAGACGATGGTCGATGCGCTGGCGCCTGCGGCCTCCCGGGCGGCGGAGTTGGCGGCCTCTCCGCTTGGAGAGGCCCTGCCCGCCGCCGCAGAGGCGGCCCGGAAGGGGATGGAACAGACGAAGGACCTGGTCGCGTCGATCGGAAAGGCGAAAACGCTGGGCGAGCGCTCGCTGGGGCACGCCGACCCCGGGGCATTGTCGACCTACTTGATTCTGAAGTTCATGTCAGACTACGTAGCTCGCCGCTGAGTCGGGCGGTGGCGGACGAGAGATGGGAGCGAGGAGGGCGCCATGTCGAAGAAGAAGCGTGGAGATGACAAAGCACCTGCCGAGGCGGAGGACGCTCGGCCGGGCTCCGACGCGTCGGACACCCGGCATGAGGCCGGGGCAGCGGCGGCCGAGCCCAAACAGGCAAAACGCAGCCTGAGCAAGACGGCCTACGAGGCAGAGCTGGCGAATCTCCACGTCGAGCTCGCGCGGCTCCAGGAGTGGATCAAGTACAAGGGATTGAGAGTCGTCGTCGTCTTTGAAGGCCGGGACGCGGCCGGCAAGGGGGGCGCCATCAAGACCATCACAGAACCCCTTAACCCCCGCACCTGCCGGGTCGTCGCGCTCGGCACCCCGACCGAACGAGAGAAGACGCAGTGGTACTTTCAGCGGTATGTGCCGCACCTGCCTGCCGCCGGCGAACTGGTGCTCTTCGATCGAAGCTGGTACAACCGGGCCGGGGTCGAGCGCGTGATGGAATTCTGCACTGACGCCGAATATTCCGAGTTCCTCCGCTCCTGCCCTGAGTTCGAGCGCATGCTGGTTCGTGCGGGTATCATCCTGATCAAGTACTGGTTCTCGGTCAGCAATGAGGAGCAGGAGCGCAGGTTTCAGGCGCGCATCGCAGATCCGACCAAGCGCTGGAAGCTGAGCCCGATGGACCTGGAGTCGCGCGCCCGCTGGGTCGAGTACTCGAAGGCGAAGGACTCGATGTTCGCCTCAACTGACATCAAGCAGGCTCCGTGGTATGTGGTAAGCGCCGACGACAAGCGCCGGGCGCGCATGAACTGCATCAAACACCTGCTGAGCGTGATCCCGTACGAGGACCTGACCCCCGAGCGAATCGATCTCCCGCCACGGCAACCCGATGGCGGCTATGTCCGGCCGCCAATCACCGATCAGACCTTCGTGCCGGAAGTCTACTGACGCGGGTAAGCGTGGCGGACGGCGACGGGGACGGCGTTGATTCCGGAGCCATCCCCGCCGAGCGTTACAGTGTGCTCTTCAGGAAATCGATTACCACGTGGGTGGGGATCGCCACGCCTACGTCCGGGCCATTGATCATGGTGTTGATCCCCACCAGGCAGCCGCGCACGTCCACCAGCGCGCCGCCCGAATGGCCTGGGCGCATGTGCAGGCTGGCGACCACCCAATCCCGGCCGTTCGCCGGGGTCTCCGGCCACGCCGCCCCTATCCCGATGACGATACCGGCTGTCGCGCCGCCCTTAACTCCCCATGGGTGGCCGATGGCCATCACCCATTGTCCCGCGTGAAGGGCCCGGGAATCGCCCAGCGGAATCGTCGGGAGTTCGGAAGCCTCGACCTGCAAGGCGGCGAGGTCGCGGTCCGAGTCCTGCGACAGCACCTTCGCCGACAGCGTCCGGCCGTCCGGCAGTTCTACGGTGACCGCACCATGGCCCACCACATGGGCATTGGTGACGATGAGCCCGCCGGCATGCCAGATTGTCCCGGCGCCGGCGCCGCGCCGGCCGTTGTGCACGTGCACGAGGCTGCGGCGGACGCCCGCCACTGCCTCCGCTAAATCCGCGTTCAATTCTTGAAACATGGTGTTCCTGACTTTGCTACGGCTGCTCGCCGGCGGTCACGCTGGTTTCCTGCAGCTGGCCGCCCCGCACGAAACGTACCGGTAGGGCGGTGCCGACGCGATCGCTGCCGAGCACGGCCAGCAGGTCGTCCAGGTCGCCCACGGCCTCGCCGGCCACCGCGACGATCAGATCGCCCATGAACAGGTTCCCGCGCTCGGCCGGACTGCCGGCCTCGACGGAGCTCAAGAGAAGACCGGTCTCCTGCGTGAGCTGCTGAGCAATGCTGCCAGGCAGCCGTGCGACCTGCGCCGTCACCCCGAAGTACCCGCGCCGCACGCGCCCGTGTGCCAGCAGGATCTCGGCGACTCCGCGCACGGTGCCGGTCGGTATCGCAAGGCTGATCCCGCGGAGCAGCGCCGAAGTGTTCAGCCCGACAATCTGTCCGGCCGTGCTGACCAGCGGGCCGCCGGAAAAGCCGGGATACATCACGGCGTCGGTCTGCAGGTAACGGTCGACCTGGCCGCCGGCAGGAGTGCGCCAGCTCGCGCCAAGCGCGCTGACGATTCCGAAGGTTGCCATGACCGTGTGGCCGGGACGCCCCAGTGAAAGCACGACGTGGCCAACTTTCAGCGTCTCGACGCCGGCCCAGGAAGCTGCTGCCAGGCCGCTGGCCTCGGCGCGCAGCAGGGCCAGGTCGGTGGACGGGTCCCGGCCGACCAGGCGGGCCGTGGCCGTCCTGCCGTCGGGCAGGCCGATGCCGATGTTCTCGTCCTCTTCCACAACGTGGTGCGCGGTGACGATCAATCCGTCAGCCGACCAGACGATGCCGGTGGCTGGCAGGCGGCGCCGTCCCTCAACGCGAACGACGCTCTTACCGGCTGTTTCTACTGCGGCGGCGAGTGCAGCGGAGAAATCCGCCAATACTTCTGACATTTCGATAACCTCCTCAGATTGGAGAGCTGACCGGCCATAGAGACTTCGCAGCTTCAACGGCAGTATCGCGCCTTTCAGATGAGCGCGCATCAGCCGTTGGGATAGCAGGGCGTCCATACCAAAGGCCAGGTCCGAGCAGACACAATGAGGAGGGAGCGGCAGCGAGCGACAGAAATTAGAGGAAGATCAATCCCAACCGGGTTGCGCGCACCACGGCCTCGGTGCGCGAAGCGACCCCCAGTTTGCCGAGAATGGCGTTGACGTGGAACTTCACGGTGTGCTCGCTGATTTCCAGTTGCGCGGCGATGGTCTTGTTGGCCAGGCCCTCGGCGACCAGGCGTAGCACCGCCAACTCGCGCGGGCTCAGCGGTTCGACCAGCGCGGCGGTCTGCGTCCCCGGCTCCCCGGGAGGGTTATCCGGGGCTGCGAACAGATGTCCTGTGTAACTGGGGTCGATCGTGGAAAGGCCGTTCGCCGCCGCGGCCAGGGCGGCTGCGAGCTGTGCGGGTTCCGCATCGCGGCGCAGCAAGCCCCGAGCCCCAAGGGTCCAGGCGGCGCGGGCACCCGCATCGTCGGGCAGGAGCGCGACGACCGGGGCGTTCAGATCCGACCAGTCGGGCTGGCGCTCGAGCGCGCGGCCGAGGCTTGAGCCGGCGCTCCAGCCAAGATCCCAGAGCAGCGCGTCAGGGCGGTACGCCGCCATTGCCGCGTCCACGTCTTCGGCGCCGGACATGCGGCCCGCGACGATCAGACCCGGCTGCCCCGCCAGGAGGACTGCCAGCCCGGCGCGGGCCAGGGGGTCGTCAGCGACGATCAAAACGCGTAAGTCAGGCATGTGGCCTCGTGCGACCAAGGGAGCTATTCTGAGAGCAACACACTAATCCTCTGGAGAATCTCGCTCACCGTTGCCGGCGGCAATGCTGAGATGAACTCAGCCTCCCTGGCCTGCCAATCCAGGCTTTTGACCTGGTCTGCGAGGACGACCCCGCCGATCGGCAATCCATCTGGCAGCGGGACCTCGAAGGGATAGCCCTTGATCTGACTGGTGATGGGGCACAGGATGGCCAACCCAACTTTGCTGTTATACGCGCCTGGTGACAACACGACCGCAGGACGGCGGCCGGCTTGCTCATGGCCGTCCTGCGGATTGAACGTAACCCAGACCGCATCACCGCGCTGTGGCACGTAGGCCTGGCGTGTTACCACGCTTCACCGCCTACCGATGGAACGGTATCCACTTCACGGTGCAGGTTATTCTCGGTGACCTCCGCTAGCAGTGCTTCCAGGGTCAGCGCAGGCAGGACCACTGGTACGATCACAAGCTGCTTATCGCGCAGCGATATCTGCACAGGCGAATTGTCTGTGAGTCCGGCTTCGTCGGCCAGGGGCTTGGGGATACGCACAGCCAGACTGTGGCCCCATTTCTGCACGCGGGTCTTCATGTTTGCACCTCTGACAAGTATCTACAATGACGATACCTCAGATCCTGGTGCTTGTCAAACTCAGCGATTCGAACAGTCTGGGCCCTTGCCGACCTGGCGCCCCCACGCGCGGTCGAATCGCGGCTGCTATCGCCAATACATTTCCGAATACCCGTCGGAGCGGAAGGCGCTGATACCTCGGGTCTGGTAGGCGGTATCAGTCAGCCGAGGCTGACGCTGGGCGTCAAAAAGGTCGACCTCTTCGGGAAGTCCGATACAACATCGCTCCGATTCAAGACGCCCCGCCCTGTGATGGTTCAATCCTACGCTTCTCGACGGGTTGCAGTGAAACGTGAAGTAGAATGTCGGAACCCAAGAGCTCTTTACCTTTCGAGTGCTCGCGGAGGGAGGGTTCAAGCGACGCCAACATTTCCTGGACGCGTCGAACCACATCCGACAGATCGACTCGGTCCCGATTCGTTTCCAGGCATACCTGAGCAATCTCTCCAGGTGCGACTCTGCCGAGAAGATCGATAACCGGCCCAGGGCACGCTGCCGTGGATAGAAGCTGCCTGGCTGGAGCACCCAAGCGACCGGTGGCGAATCCTCTGTCTGAGAACCGCCAAGCCAAGTGATGGTTCCCAATGCCGCAGCCCTCCGGTTGCCGATTGTTCTAGGTTCCTGATTTAGGTGCTGAACAACATGTCGCTGCATCTCCACTCCTACTGTTGTGCGAATGAATAGTTCAAAAACCTCGTTGTGCTTCAGGCCTGGGAAGCTCCTCAATATCTCCCGAAACCGGTTTGCACCAAACATTCAAATTTGCAAAACGGTGGTAAAATTGAGCACGCGCAGCAGATCGCGAACCACGAATCGCCGCGCACGACCAAGCCGTATGACCGCACCAGCGATGCCATCAGCCTGGATGAGATCGAGCAGGTTCTGATCTAGGACGGAACCGCTGCCGCGCTAGCGATGATCTCGACTGTGCCGCCAAAGAAGAAGGCCAACATGCGCCAGAGGCGGACCCGCCACCTACTACCGAAAATTCTATTGACCAGCAGCCGCTGCGTGTACTAGCAAACGGCTGAACATCCGGCCCGAAACTGAGTGATTCTGGGGAGTGACACTCCGAGTTAGGCGACGCGTTGGGGGCTTATTGACGCGTGGTATTTGCGACGTGGTGTTTGGCGCGCATAATGCGGGGTTCCCGCATTATCAGTGCTCAAGCTGAAAGGAGCGATTGGATGAACATGCGAGAACATTGGGAAGAAGCTTACTTGACCAGTCGACCGGAAAAACTCGGCTGGTATGAGCCTCATCTGGAGAGTTCCTTGAAGTGGATAAGGGAACTCAATCTGGGAGAGGATGCAAGTATCATAGATGTTGGTGGTGGTGTTTCTACGTTGGTCGATGATTTACTGAACTATGGGTATCGGTCAATAACGGTGATTGATCTATCAAAGACGGCTTTGGAGTTGGCAAAGGAACGGTTGGGACAAAGAGCCGAATTGGTTACTTGGCTTAACGAAGATATCACCTCTTTTCCCTTAGAGGCATGTCATTACGAATTGTGGCACGACCGTGCTGTATTTCACTTTTTGACGGTCCCGGAGCAGCGGCAGCAGTATCGGAACAATCTGTTAAAGGCGTTAAGACCTGGCGGTCACTCGATTATTGCTGCGTTTGGCCCAGAAGCACCCCCCAAGTGTAGCGGGCTACCGGTGGAACGATATAGCGCCGATAAGTTGCAGAGTATCTTGGGTTCGGAGTTTGAATTGAAGCGCCATGACGAGGAATTACACGTAACTCCTGGCGGCGTTGAGCAGATGTATGTGTATTGCCATTTTCAGAGAACGCCCTAGCAAGGCGCTGCGGCCGACTGGCAACTGACTGCGCTCGCGCCCCGCGGTTGATAGGTGGTGCTTCAAGATCGGCCAATCTCGCGACATCCAGGAGGATGAGAGGTTAGGCCTCTAGGCCCGTCAACGGAGGTGTTACGCCATGACAGACGATTCAAGATGGCAAGCGCTGGTGCGCGCGACGACCGAGATGGTAGCCTTCGAGACTGAGCTAGCCGCCAAGCTAGAGGAGGAGGAACAGGTCTTGCAGCCCTATCCTGAAGTACTGAGTACGATCGAGGGCTTCCGGCAAATGGTGGGAGCACAGCGAGACCGCATGGTATCCTACCTTGAAGGCATCGGCGTGAAGGGACGCGCCCCGAGTGGCTTCACGTTTCCTTCGGGCGCCGGGGCAGCAGGGGCTCTGCGCCGCGTCAGTGTGGGATTCAGCCACGCAGCAGTGAGCTACGCGGTGTTGGTCGAGATGGCGTTCCGACTCTACGAACCGGCTTTGCGGGAGATTGCACCAGAACACCTCAGGGCCTATGCGAAGGCAACGTCGGCGGTGAACGGGCTCCTGCCGAGCGTTGTGGCCCGGGAGCTTTCGCAGGAGGGCCTTCACTGCGCTTGCATCTGTCCCATGTGTGGGGCTGGCGCCTGTGGGTGTGTAGCCGTAGGCAGGGCGATTGTGATGGACGCCTGGCAGGAGGCTACAGTACCGGCTCCGGCACTGCCCGGCTTCAGTCTTCAGCCTCCCCGACCGGAAAGCGAGCTGGCGCGGGCGGGCATACAGGGTGGCGAACGACTCCTTGCGATGGATGGCAAAGAGGTTCATTCGATTTGGGACATTCAGGGTGCATTCCGCAAGCATGCAATCGGAGAAGAGGTCCGACTCATGGTCCAACGCGAGTCGGACGCCGCGCGTGGGGTTATTGTGAGGCATGTCAGCGATTATCCCCCGACATGATGGCACGACAAGCTGTGGCAGGCCCGATGGTGGAAATCGCCTTGGTGCGTAGTTGCCTGGCCCGGGCATAAGCCGGACGCGCTCGGCCATCGCTGCGCGCGGGGTTATGCCGGCTCTGGACGATCAAATGGCTTGTACCAGCGCTCGCGCAGAAGCGGGGCGCCGGCTCCCGGCAGCCCCTGCGCGCAGCGCTCGGTTCGATGCTTCTTTGTGTGGCGCAAATAGAATCCTGACAAGCGAGGCCATCGTGTGCTTCCAGAGGGTAAGGACCACGCGGAGTAGGCACTCACCCCCAGATCGATCTGGCAGTGCGCTAGTACTCGCGCCGGCCCGGGAACAGACCTGGACTGCGATTCCTTGGCGCAGGCTGCCGACCTGGTCGCCCAGGTGATGATGGAGTCGGAGGCGGCGCAGCAGATCGGGGCGGCGAAGCGTGCGCGCACGCCGACGCGGCGGACGCAGGACTCTGATTTCCGCGCATGGCGCTGGCTAAGACCGGTCCAACCCGCCCTATCGCACAATGGCAGGCAGGAAGATTCGCCCTACATCACTTTGGGCTCCCGGAGCCACCAAGGCAAATTCAGATAGATGGTCGAGCACAATTGTTACCTTCTGGTTCTCCGTATCAATTGAGCAGCCAGCACAAGGCAGGATGTTTTGCCACGTGCTGCCATTCCAGAACACCGGATTCAGCTCTTGAGGATCAGCAATGCCCGCCGCAAGCAGGTCACTCGGGTCGTAGGAAATCAGCATCATGAAGGGCTTGTTGAATTGCGTGATTCGTTGAGTGCCAACGAACGCTTCCAGTGTAAAGGCGCGGTTGGCAAAGCGGAAGTTCGGTAGCCGTTCCCGCGGATTGGCCAGCAGGTTGAATTCCAGGTCAGTAGGCTGAGTCACTGCTCCAGGGGGAAAGTTGACGATGAGATAGCCAGGACTGGTGTTGAGTGTGCCGCCAGTCACTGGATCGATGGTAGCCTGTGTCCGAGTGGTTGGCGTCGTGAACGAACGGATATCCGACAAATTGCCCCAGGCATAGTCGTTACGGGTCTTGACTCGCCAATAGAATGTCCGCTGCGGGTTTTGAACGGTGATACGGTTGGTGCCGCTGGCAACAAGACCCTGGAACGGGCTATCTGTTTCTGCCTCCTGCAGTGAGAAATAGAGCTGGATTTGATACGCTACTGCGCCGGTCACTATTGCGTAAAGAAAGGTGACGCGGATCGACCCCGTAGTGGCACCATCGGTTGGGGCAATGAGCTGTGGGGGAGCGAGCAGGGTTCCGCCCGCGGGCCCAGAACGGAAGCTAAAGAAGTTCGAGAATGCTCCCCGTGTGTCGATGTCGGTTCAAATGCTGGCGACATGCCAGTAATACACGGTATCTGGCACAAGATTGTCAAAAGGATTGAACCCGATGTCCCAACCGAGATCGGGATCGATGCCGAGGTCGGTAAGAGTGTCAATCACGTGTTGGAAGGCGCTATCGGTTGCGAGTTCGAAATAATACTCGAACGTGTTGGGCATTCTCTGCCAGGCGATATATGGCAATAGCGTTTGTGCCTGTGTCCCGTTTGCTGGCTGGCGCAAGGTGGGAGACGGCAAGGTACAAGGCTGACCTCCTGAACCTGACCCTGTCTTGAAAGTCACGGGCGAGGAGAAGGCACCAATCTGCCCATCGGCGCAGACACTGGCCACCCGCCAGTAGTACGTTGTCTTGGGGTCCAAAGTGACCCAGCTCGTGCGCGTGACTTGGCTTTTGTGCGTCGAGTTGTACGCCGACTCCGTCGAGAGTGGGTCTTCAAAGGTGTTGTCCAGAGCCAGCTGGAGGACGTACTCAGTGATCCCCAGAACCGAAATCCAAGTAAAGCGCGGGGCGTCCAGATCATTTGAGACTGCGTCCTCAGCTGGGCTCACGAGTGCGGGTGCTGCGGCAGCGCAGCTCTGGCCTGTGCGACCAGCGTCCCTCGTTGGAAGCGCGACCGATACAGCCGAGTTTTTGTAACGAAAGGTGCCATCCGGCAGCTCCTCAGCCACACGCTGGCGTGGCCCTTCAGTTTGTGCCAGGGCGGGGAGTGGTGGCGTAAAGGAGAAAAACACCAAGGCAGCAGTCAGGAAGACGGCTTGGAGCAGAAAAGCGGCCTGGGGCCTGGAAGTCGTACCAACGTCCATTGTCGGAATCTCCTCGTTTGGTGAACCCAATTGGGCTGGATGTGAGCCAACCCATACAAGACGCTTTTCAGGACGGAGGGGCCAGCACCAACCTGGATGATAGTTCATCATCGCGCCAGCTTCGGAGGGTGTCAAGGACTACTCAGCACCGTTCCCTCCAGTTGGAATTCCAGTCGTCCCAGTCCTCCTTGATCGGTGTCGACGCCAATCCGGAGATCTTGGCCGTGGCTCGCCGAAAGAACGGGGCCAGCTCCGATGCAACAGCTATTCTATGGCTCGAGTCCTCGGCCGACAGCTTTCCCGTGCACGACGCCGTCTTCATCGTAGTCTGTTGCCAACTGGGGTTGATGCTTTTCCCCGACCGGGAAGCGGCGCTGCGTGATATGCGGGGAGTGCTCATCCCCAACGGCCGCCTGACGCTGATTACGCCCGTCCTGGCCGGGGTGCTGCAGCGCAATGTGAGCGCGGCGTTGGCGCCCTACGCCAGTTCCGGCGGCCTGGCCTGCCCAGCAAGAGGCCGTGCTAGCGGTCGCACGTCGCTAGCTCCCGTCGGCGCTTCGCGGAGATCGTTGGCGAGGCCGCCGTGAACCAAGTCGAGACTCCCCGGCGACGCCGACCCCCTGGTCTGCTACGACAACCTCTCGAACACGGCCATCTGTGTCGGCGCCCCGCAATCGGGATGGACCGGGCCGATCGCGTAGAACGTGGGCACGTACCCATAGCGCAGGGCAGCGCCGTCGGCCCAGGCCACGAACTCGGCCCGGCCCCACTCGAAGCGATGGTCTGCGTGCCGCCGGCCCCGGAAACCCCACTGCGCATTGTACTCCGCGTTCGGCGTGGTCACGAAAGCGACCCGGGGTCGCGCGCAGCCAAACATTACCCCGCCGAAGGCCTCGAGCTGGGGCGTCTCGAGATGCTCGATCACCTCGAGCGCCGTGGCGGCCTGGTAGCCGGGCAGTCGCTCGTCGTGGTGGCTGATCAAACCCTGCCAGAGCTCGACGACCGGCCGCTCCCCACTCGCCACGATCGCCGCGCCGACCCTGTCGCGCGCCCTCGCCACGGCCTCTGCGTCGAGATCGACGCCGCCCAGGCGGACGAAGCGACCCTCTGCGGCCAGCGCCGCCAGCAGATGGCCCTCACCGCAGCCCAGGTCGAGCACGCTGCGCGCGCCGCTGGCAAGTAGCTCGGCCAGCACCGCGTCGAGTCGGCGTTGGTAGTGCGTGATGGGGCGCGGCCGTGCTTCCCCCGTGGCGATAACGCGGTCGCTCCCCCCGGCAGGCTCGAGCGGCAGGCAGCCGCGTTGCACGGATGCCCGCATCTCGGGCGTCGCATCCTCAAGGGTGACGATGTCGGTATGGCACCCGGTTGCGGCGCTCACCAGCCGCCTGGCCTCGTCCAGGCGGTGGAGCGGAAGCCCGGCCACGGCCGGGTCGATGTCGGAGTGGCCGTCCTGCACCTGCCTCCTGGCCAGCGACCCGAAGAGCCATACCCTGCGCGCGCCGAGGCGATAGAGCTCGCGCGCGCCCGCCTCCGCCCTATCGAGGTGGCCGTCACGACCGCCGTTCATGCGCCGGCTCCAGTCCCGCACGGCCGGGCGAGGGAGGCGGGCCTCACGTACACGTTGAGCTCCACGCCGCCCTCTGGACCCGTGCGCGCGCTGACCACGTTGACGACGCCGGGCCGAGCGCAGCCATCCTTCCCTCCCTCTCCCATCGCCATTCGCCAGCGCCGAAAGGCGGCGGTCAAGGCCGGCCGTGCCGCAAGCAGCCGCTCGACGGCACCCCACGCGTCGACCGGCAGGCAGGCCAGCAGCAGCTCCAGCTTGAGCTCGATGCCGGCCGCCGTCCTCCGCAGCCCGAGCACCACGGTCCCGGCTGGCAGCGCGAACAGGCCGCCGGTCAGCGCGAGCGCGGCGTCGAGCAGGGCCGGAGCGCGGTGCGCCAGGCCGAGCGCGCCGAACAGCGGTGCCAGGTCAAGCAGCCGCAGCTCGTCCAGGTAGGCGAAGGAGGTCAGCTCGGCGAGGCCGGCCCGGTTGCAGCTGATCGCGTGCATCAGCGGCGCCGCCGCTGGCAGGTGTGCGCACACCGTATCGAGCAAACCCGGGCCGGCCCCCGGCGGCATCCAGCCGTCGTCGCGTGGCAGCTCGAGGTAGAGCGTTGCCTCGGCCGGCCCGTCCGCATCGAACGCCGCGCCGTAGAACGCGCCGAAGCGCTCTGCGCGAGCCGCCGGCGCCAGCCACGGCGCGGAGGCCTTCCCAAAGAGCTCCGCAGCCTCCGCGCCGAAGCTCGATCTCAGGGTTGCCGCTGTTACCTCCACCGTCTCCGCCCGGCGCTCAGCCGGCGAGAGCCCCGGCTCGAACGGCTCGAGGTCGAGCCGCAGCGCCGTCGGCTCGCGCTCCGAGAACGAAAGCTCGAGCGGGGCGGCCCCAAGCGCGAGCGTGTTGGCGGCGCAGTCGCGATCGCCCCGCGGCCGGCCAAAGGTGCGGTCAAGCAGCAGCCCCAGCACGGGCGCGGGGTCGGCGACGCACAGCCGCGCTGCTACCCCGCTCAGCCAGTCCCGCACCGCGGCGGCCGGCGAGTTGGCGAACTCACTCCACGCCGAAGGCCTTGTCCGCAAACCCGCATCCGGCTCACCGCCGGTGCGGCAGGTGTCTGCTGTCATCGCTTGCCCCGTGCGCTCCTCACCTGGCCTTCACGCTAGAAGGTGTAGTGGCACAACAGCCCGATGTCGCTTACTTTCGCCGGGTCGAGGCGCTGGACGGCCACCCCCTCCACATCGACCTCCTGTGTCAGCACGGCCGGCAGCGTGTTGATCGCTACGCGCTACGGCTGCGTGGCCGACAGCGTCACCGGCGCGCCGCTGTAGTCGGCCTGCCCGGCCGGCAGCCCACCCAGGTCGGTGGGCATCGGGTTGAGCGTCACCGGCGTCGCCGCGCCAACCGGCGGCGTCACGTCGAGGATCAGCGGGTCGCCGTCGTCGTACACGACGCCCGGCGCCACCTTCAGGAACAGGGTCAGGTCGGTCATCTTCAGCGTTCGGTCGCGCAGGTACGACGGGAAGCGCCGGGGATCGAGCAGCACGGCGATCTCGGCCGCGCCGGGCGCGCCCGCCGACCGGGTCCGAAAGGCCTGCCAGGCATCCGGGAAGTCGTGGGCGGCGCTGAACAGGCGGTACAGCCCGGTGGTGCCCTCCTCCAGCTCCATCGTCTTGAGCGTGTTGGTCAGGCTGGTCACCGCGGCGGCCTGCAGTGGCGCGCCGCCCGGCAGCGCCGTGTAGCGCAGGTTAAGGATGACATCGGAGATGGTGGCGCAGTCGAACTGGCGGAAGTCGGGCGGCAGCTCGATCCGCCAGGCGCTGAGCGCGCCGGCTCCCTCGAACGGCAGGAAGCGCTCGTCCTGCAGGCTCAGCTCGAACAGCCCGCTGTCCTCGCGCCCCGAGCTGGTGACGATCGACTGCACCCCCCCGCTGCTAACGATGAAGCGCGGGTCGTCGACCCCCTGGAACACGTAGGCCGGGTCGGTGCGGGCATTCATGCGCACCCGGTTCGCCAGCAGCGTGAGGGTGCAGTTGACCGACGTGTACGGACCGGTCGTGCACGGGATGCTGAGGCTGACCGCCTTGATTCGCCGCATGTAGTGGCCGGGGTAATCCAGGTCGTAGATCTCCTCCGGCAGCTCGACCAGGCACGTGCCGGTCTCGCGCAGGCTGACGAGCGCCGCAGGGTGCAGCGAGGCCAGCGAGACGTGCTTGGTGATCTCGTACTCGCGCTTGTGGTTCTCCAGGTAGGCCACCTCGAGGCGCTGCAGGTCATGCGCCAGGCGTTGGCCGACGTGCAGCCCCTTCTTGAGGCTGTCCCAGTGGCCGAACTAGATGTAGTTCGAGTCCGTCATGCCCAGCTCGTAGCGGTAGGCGCGCTCGGCCCGCTTCGCGACGTCGTACGCGAGCTGATAGGCCTGGAAATAGGTCGCCGAGACCTGCCCGACCATCCAGTTGTACAGGTCCTGGTTGGTGAACTTGCTGCGCAGCGTCTCCTCGACCTCTTTGGCCTGTTCGATCTGCTTCTGGTGGTTCTCGAGCTCCTTGACGGCGATCGCCTCACGTATGCGGGCCGTGGCGATCTGCGCGTCGGTCTGGCCGAACTCGCGCGCCGCCAGCTGGCTCTGCAGAAGCCATTCGTGGGCGCGCAGCACAAACGTGCCGATGCGCGCGGCGCTGCTGCTGTCGTACGTGGCGCCGATCGACTCCGTGCGGAACCAGTCGGCGATCGCGCGCAGCGCCGGGCCGATGTGCTGGCCGCCGAACTCGATCTTGATGCCGACGCCCCACGGCGTGATCTACGTCGCGAACATCGGGATGTAGTAGCTTGCGTTCGCCCCAAGCTCCCAGCCGACCGCAGTCGCCTGCCTATCGCTGGCGGTCTTCATCTTCGCCAGCTCGGTCACCTCGCGTTGGATCATCTTCACGCCGGCCTGGTCGAGGATCGCCGCTTCCGCTGAAGGTTCCGGGTCCCCTGGCGCCGGCTCGCCCTCGGCCGGGACGCGCGCGTCCTGGATGCCGAGGAGCTGCTGATAGTGCATGTAGCGCACCTCGGCGAGCTTACGGGTCGCCTTCAGCGATTCGATCTGGCTGGTCTGCTCCTTCACCTGCTCCTTGCGCACCTCTTCCACCAGGCTGAGCAGCGCCTCCTCCTGGCGGGCGCGCAGTTGGGCCAGCGCTTCGGCGTCGCGCTTCTCCAGCGCGGCCAGCAGCGCATCGCCGAGCTCCTTGACCTCGCGCGCCAGCTCGCCTGCCGTCTGGGCCAGCGTGCGGAAGCGATAGTGCGGCATCGGCGCCGCCGACTCGCTGAGCACGCTGCTCAGGTCGGCGCCTGCCGCCGCCGCGGCCACGAGCAGGGCCGGGTCGATCGGCGGCTCGAACAACGCCAGGGAGCGCACCACCCCCTCGATGTTCATGCAGTGGCGGATCTTGAACAGCCGGTCGGCCACCGTGTCCCAGTAGCCGAGCAACTTGTCGTTCGGCGGCACGCAGAAGTAGAGCAGCTTCGGCGTGGGGAACGGCGGGACCGGCGACTTGATGACGACGCTGTCGGGGCTGGGCGGCGTGAAGAGGTCCTCGATCTCCACAAGCTTGTTCGACATCTGAGCCAGGCTCGGGTCCAGCGTGTTCGCCGTCTGCACACGCGGCTCGGCGCGCGCCGGATATTCTCGGGCCGCGGGCCGAGGATCTCGGCGGCCAGGATGTAGAGCTGCGTGGCCTCGTTGATAGACTCGATCGTGTCGCGGCGGAAGAGCTGGTCGCCCCAGGCGATCAGGTTGTCGAGATAGCGCATCACCACGTTCTTCTGGAAAGCGGCGATGCGCAGCCGCGCGCTGGCGAACGGCTTGAAGGGGTCGCGCCGCCACTCCGTCACCTGGCGCGCCAGGTCAGGGTCGCTGCTTCCTGCCGCGAGCATGGACAGCAGTTGGTCGATGCGCTGTTTCAGGTAGTCGGACTGCGACTCCTCCCAGAAGGGCCGCGTGCGCCAGAAGCGGCGCGGCTGGAACACGGCCGGGTCCGTCACCGGATCGCTCGCATCAGTCGGGTCGAAGATGGCATGGAACCAGTCGAGGGCCTCTTCAAAGCGCTGGTTTACCGAGAGGCGGGTCGCGATTAGCAGCGGCACATGGTAGAAGAGCTCCCAGTTGTAGGCCGCGTAAGCGCCGTCATAGGTGAAGTCGACGTCCTCGACCGGATAGTACGGCTCGGTCGCCGGGTCGCCGCGCAGCACCATGCCGCTCGGCCCATAGCGTCCCTTGAAGGGCCTGGCGATCTGCAGCTGCGTCTCGGCGGCGCAACAGCCCCTCCACGCCGGCCCGGTTGAGCTCCTTCATGAAGGCGCAAACGTAGGAATGCCAGTAGGCGTAGAAGCGGTAACGGTTGACGCGCTTGGTGACGACGCCCCACCCTCCCAGCCCGACGATGCGCCGGTCGTCGATGTAGTCGCTGATGTTTGTAACGGCGCGGTCCCCCTTGGCGACGACAACCTTGGACGCGCGGTCGCGCCTGACTACCGTGTGTGTGCGCTGCTCGCCGAAGGCCGCCATGCCCTGGGTCGTCGAGGCATCGGCGCGGGCGTTGAGAAGCTGCAGCCCGACGTCGCCCACGCCCAGGCCGCCGGTGAGCGCCAGGAGGCTCGGCGTGCGACCGGCAGGCCCGCCGGCCAGGCGGTCCAACGGCGCCGCCACGCCCAAGAAGAGAGGGGCTGCGCCCGCACCCGGCGCGGCGGCCGCGGCGGCCGACAGCAGGAAGCGCTCCATCGGCACCGGGTTGGCGATGCGCTCGAGCGGGGTCTGCGGGCTCAGCAACACGGTCTCCTCGATCGGGCCGCGTGGGTTGGTCACCTCGGCGCCGATCTGCTCGACGGGCCTAAGCGGATCGACCCACACCGGCTCGTAGTAATACTTATTCACGAGGCCGATGATGAAGCCGGGGTCGATCGTGTAGGGATCTTGCCAGTGCCTCTCGCGCACCAACTCCTCGGACGGGACGACGAAGTAGGTCTTCTCCAGGTCCTGGAAGAAGAATGGGCGGCGGCCGGTCAGGTAGCCATCCTGGTGGGCGTAGGCGATGCTGAAAGTGCCCGGCGTGGCGGTGAGGGCGGAGTCATCGCCGCCGTCCGTCGCGCCCTTGGGCAGCAGCAGGGGGCTCGAGCCCTTCTCGCGGAAGAGCATCCCGTCGACCTCGGTGCCGGGCACCTGGTAGATGCCGCCGATGTCGATACTGAACAGCTCGACCTGGCCGTCGCAGCCCGTGAAGTGGAACCCCTTCGTGGTCGCGAAAGTGCTCGGCAGCGGCTGGTTGGTGCCGGCCGTAGGCGGCGGGGCGGAGGTCGTGCCCTCGTTGTCGTACTCGTACCAGAGCTTCAGCCCGGCGCCCGCGATGGCGGCCCGGAAGACGAGCTTGCTGCGCCCGTGGTCCGCCAGGCTGTCGTCGGGTCGGATGGCAACCACGCGTATCGTCTGCTTCGTCACCTTCTTCGGCTGCCAGGCATTCCGCTTGCACTCGCTCCACGCAATTTGGATGTCAAAGTAGCACTCC
>Ga0315273_10003985_pt1 | contig 17932 bp, 10 predicted proteins | sample YL17G02_0_MG_FD_205753 | JGI IMG/M metagenome (GOLD analysis project Ga0315273, IMG submission 205753) | Sediment microbial communities from Yellowstone Lake, YNP, Wyoming, USA - YL17G02_0 | ecosystem: Environmental > Aquatic > Freshwater > Lake > Sediment | place: USA: Wyoming | collected...
TACAAGTACTTACAAATACCGAATCGCAAAAAGAAGAAGAACAGGTTTGTAACCAGTTGAATCTATTTAACTTTTAACCGGACAGTAGTGATAAATTAAATATAATTTTGATGATAGGTTAGCCAGCCTCAAACCATGAAAATCCCCCTCAGTCCCACTTTTACAAAGGGGGATAATTACCCCTCCCTTTGGCAAAGGGAGGTTGGGAGGGATTTTAAGAAGCTATTTTCCAAGAAATCATCATGGACCATCTGATCGAAATCGATGGATCTTACGGAGAAGGGGGAGGGCAGATATTAAGAACCGGTCTCGCTTACTCCGCCATCCTGAATAGACCGATTAAAATCGGCTGTATACGGGCGGGACGGAGGAATCCCGGGCTACAGCCCCAGCACCTAAAAAGCATAGAAGCGCTGGCAAAGATTACGAAAGCCAGAACAGATGGGGTTAAAATCGGGTCGGATGCCATTACCTTTATTCCCGAAGAGATTGTTCCGGGTCACTACGAGTTCGACATAGGGACAGCAGGCTCTGTGACACTTCTTCTTCAGGCGCTTCTTCTTCCTCTCTCTCTTTGTCGGTCGAGCTCGCATTTAGTCCTGAAAGGAGGAACGCATGTGGAGTGGAGCCCTCCTTTTGATTATCTCTCCGAAATCCTTTTCCCAGTCCTTGCTTCAATGGGGATTCAAGCAAGGGCTAAGATCGAAAGGTGGGGTTGGTATCCCAAGGGCGGCGGCAGGATAGAGATTGACATTCATCCTGCTTCTGATTTGAACCCCGTCTTATTGAACAATCGTGGTTCTCTGAGGAGAATTTATGGCATTTCGGCTATCTCCAATCTTCCGAAACATGTGGCTGAGAGACAGAGGGACCGTGCCCTCAGGAGAATAGAGAAAGATTTGAAGAGGGAGGCAAAGATTGAGATTCTTCCTGAGATCCCTTCGAATGGTCAAGGATCGTTCATCTTTCTCGTTGCTGAATCAGAGGAAGTGAAGGCAGGGTTTTCATCCCTGGGGAAAAAGGGGAAGAGGGCAGAGGAGGTGGCTGACGAGGCGGTCGATTCGCTTAAAGAGTATTTGGAGTCTGACGGCTGTGTCGATCCCCATTTGGCAGACCAGCTGGTTCCCTTTATGGCTTTAAGAAAAGGAAGCTCCTCCTTGACCACCACACGAATCACCGAACATCTATTAACCAATCTCTGGGTCATCAGCCATTTTCTCGATATTAAAATTTTAAGATCCGGAAAGAGCGAGGAAAAAGGAAAGGTTGACTTGATTTCTATGGCATATTAGAATTTTTAGAAAGAAGGAGGAATCAATTAGCAAAGTCTTTGGAAATACCATCGGTTTAAAGCCCAATCAGATCCGAAGGATCGGATATATCTACCGGAGGAAGATCCCGCCCCAGAAGATCGTCACTCCTGAAGTCGCACGCCTTTTGATAGAACTTTCGAATGAAACCCGTCGTCAGATCGGCATCCTCGTCGGAAGGAGAGGGTCGATTGAGATGGTCATGGTTGGAGACCAGAGAGGGATAACGATCCCCGATCTCTCGCGGTATAGGACTGGAATTCCGCGATTGAGGGGTCTGCGGCTGATCCACACGCATCTTCAGGGAGAGCCTCTGTCTGAAGAAGATCTGACCGATCTGGTCCTTTTAAGGCTGGATATGATGGTCGCCCTATTGATCGATGGTAAGGGTGACCAGGAATCGGTCCACTCGGCCCATCTGCTTCCTGACAATCCTGAGAAAAAAGTGTGGGAGGTCACCCCCTCCTCTTTGTTGAGGCAGTTGGATATCGACTTTCTAAAGTGGGTTCAGTCTCTCGAAGATGAATTTCAAAAGGGCCAGAGAGCGCTCTCCACCAGGGGACCCCGTGAAAAGGCCATCCTCCTCTCGGTGAGCAGGGAGAAGAGGGAGGTTTTAGAGAACTCTATGGAGGAGTTAAGAGACCTGACAGAATCGAGCGGCGTACGGGTGGCTGAAACCATCATTCAGAGGCCACAGAATATTTCCCAGTCCACCCTGATCGGAGAGGGGAAGTTAAAAGAGTTACTGGTAAAATGTATGCAATTAGGGGTGGATCTGATCATCTTCGATCAGAACCTGACGCCCGGACAGATGGCCTCAATCTCTGATCGGACGGAATTGAGGGTGATCGATCGGACTCAACTCATTCTGGACATCTTTGCCCAGAGGGCCCACACAAGGGATGGCAAGACTCAGGTTGAACTGGCTCAGTTGAAATACCTCCTCCCGCGCCTGGCCAGGAAAACCTTAGCCCTCTCAAGGCTAACCGGAGGAATTGGAGGCCGGGGCCCGGGCGAAACAAAACTTGAGATTGATCGTCGGAGGGCGAGGGAAAGGATTCATCTTCTCGAGAGGGAGCTGGAGAGGTTAAGCCAGAGGAGGGAGCAGAGAAGGGCGCTTCGAAAAAGGGCCGGAATCCCCGTCCTTTCGATCATTGGATATACCAATGCCGGGAAGTCAACCCTTTTTAATCTTTTGACGAAAAGCCAGTTCAATGTGGAGAATAAACTCTTTGCCACCCTGGATACGGCTACACGAAGATTAAGGTTAACGAACTCCCTCCTGACGAAGAAGAGTCAGGATGAAGTGGTGATCACCGATACGGTCGGTTTTATTAAGGACCTGCCCAGAGACCTGATGGGAGCGTTTCGCCCTACCTTCGATGAGCTCAGGGAATCCGACTTATTCATTCATCTGGTCGATGTCAGCAGTCCGAGGCGCCATGATCATATGGAGGCGGTCGAAAAGATCCTTCTCGAATTAGGGTTGGAAGAGATTCCCAGATTTCTGGTTTTTAGTAAAGAGGACAAATTGGATCAGGAGGAGGTGAGGGCGCTTTGCAAGCGATATGGGGCTGTTTCGATCTCTGCCCTCCGGCCTGAAGGCCTTGAAATTTATTTTCAGGCCCTAAAGAAGAAGTTATGGGAGATCCATTCACTTGCGAAGGAATTGGATGGTGATCGAACCTTCGGCGATTTATAAAAAATGGGGCGATGGAAAGAGATGGAAGCATCTCCAATTTCGCGATGGCAGAATGGACTCCAGAGGGGCAGTCTGGCCCGCCGGCCGGCAGGCCAGACTCCGAAATCTTTAGGATTGCAAATCATTGGATGTTTAAGGGAAACTTTCGTAGTCAATGAAAATGATGGTTTTATTGGTCTTGAAGCGTCTGGGGTCAATCTTTAAGCGGTGCCACCCTAAACCTTTCCCGCCTACCCCTCTGGATTTGGCATTCTCATGGGTTTCTTTCACAGGAAAAGAGATGCTTACGAAAGAGCGCAACAGGTTGACAAAGCGGGTTTGGTCTGATATATGAAAGAAAATCTTTTACATGGAGAGGATAGGGGATGGAAAACTATCTGAATCATATTACGGAATATCTCACCTTCGATGACGTCTTACTGATCCCCAGTTTTTCAGAGGTCCTGCCAAAAGAGGTTGATATCAGCACGCAATTGACCCGGGAGATCCGGTTGAACATCCCTCTGGTCAGCGCCGCCATGGATACGGTGACGGAGGCGAGAACAGCCATTGCCATGGCTCAGGAGGGAGGGGTTGGAATCATTCACAGAAATCTCTCCGTCTCTGATCAGGCCATGGAAGTGGATAAGGTGAAGAAGTCGGAAAGTGGAATGATCCTCCATCCCATCACCATGCATCCCGATCAGAGGATCCATGAAGCCATGGAGGTCATGAGGAAATACCGGATCTCAGGGGTTCCCATCACCAAAGAGGGAAAGCTTGTCGGAATTCTCACCAACCGGGATCTCCGGTTTGAGAAGAGACTGGAAGAAAAGATTTCGGCGGTGATGACAAAAGACCGGCTCATTACCGTCCCGGTTGGGACAACGCTCGAGCAGGCCAAGGAGATCCTCCATAAGAACAGGATCGAGAAATTACTGGTCGTTGATGAGCATAATAACCTAAAAGGTCTGATTACGATCAAAGACATCGAAAAGATAAGAAAATACCCAAATTCGTGCAAAGACTCCCATGGCCGGCTTCGTGTGGGAGCGGCGATCGGGCCGGGAAAGGACAGGGAGCAGAGGACAGAGGCGCTCATCCAGGCGGGGCTCGATGTCCTGGTCATCGATACCGCCCATGGCCATACGAAGGATGTCCTGGAGGCGATCCGTGACACGAAAAGGAATTTCCCGAATTGTCAGCTGATCGGCGGAAATATCGCTACGAAAGAAGGAATGCTCGATCTGATCAAGGCCGGGATCGACGGCGTCAAGGTCGGTGTGGGGCCAGGGTCGATCTGCACCACACGGATCATCGCAGGAGTGGGCGTTCCCCAGCTCTCCGCGATCATGGAGGTTGCCGAGGTCTCAAGGAAGCATGAAGTGCCCATCATCGCCGACGGAGGCATTAAATTCTCGGGGGACGTCACCAAAGCCCTTGCGGCAGGAGCCCATTCGGTGATGATCGGGAATCTCTTTGCCGGCGCTGACGAAAGCCCCGGTGAAATTGTGCTCTATCAAGGGCGAAGCTATAAGGTCTATCGGGGCATGGGCTCCCTGGAGGCGATGAAGGAGGGGAGCAAGGATCGATATATGCAGGCGGATGTGGAGAGCGAAACGAAACTGGTTCCCGAAGGGATAGAGGGAAGGGTTCCGTATCGAGGGGCCATCTCTTTCTGCATCGATCAGCTCATCGGCGGGCTCAAGGCGGGCATGGGATATATGGGCGCCAAGGATATTGAGGAGTTGCGAAAGAAGGCCAGGTTCATCCGGATCACCTCCTCCGGATTGAAAGAGAGCCATGTCCATGATGTCATCATCACCAAAGAAGCTCCGAATTATCGATTGGAGTAGACCCCGTTAGAAAGGACGGGAATTTGACCCCTCTTTTCTAAGCCGCCGGCCCAGAGGGCCTCATGGCCCGGAGGGATGAATATTATTTATTTTTATCACCCCCGCCATAAATGGCGGGGCTTTCTAACGGGGTAAAAAGGGGAAGGAGTCGCCTTGAAGAAAAAGACCATATTGCTGTTCTTCGTCATCATCCTTTCCCTGCTTTACTATCTGGGTTTTTTAACCCGAAAAGAGACGCTTCCGCTATCAAAGGAATTTTTTTCCACAGAGAGTTCCTCCTCGCTTGAACAGGCCCTGGATCTCAAAGGAGTGGGGTTAATCAAATCAAAGATAGCCGAAAAGAAACCTCTTTCGCTTGAAAAGAAGGATCTGGATCAGCTCTACCAACTGAAATTGGACAGGGGGATCCGGAATCTTTCCACTCTTTCTTTATTACTGACCAGGCAGGCCAAACAGGCCAGAGAAGCAGGTGATCTGGATCGGGCCATTGAACTGGCGACCTATGCCAACAAACTCTCGCCCGACGTTCCCCAACCCTACTTCGAACTCGCCCGGTCCCGCTTCCAAAAGAAACCGTTTCAACTCGATGAGGTTCTTCCTGAAATCCTTAAGGGGTACATTGCGAAGTTTCACCATTATCCTGCTTCTCTGAACCTCTTTTACCATATCTTCTATATTTTCTCCAACGCCATCCTGATGGCTTTCATCATTTTCGGTATCGTCATCCTCTGGAAATACTTCCCCCTTTATTTCTATGACATCCGGAAAAATTTAACACAGGAGGTCTCCACTCTCTTCGTCAACGGCCTGAAGGTCTTCATCCTTTTCATCCCATTCTTCCTGCGGCTTGATCTCTCATGGGCCATTCTCTTCTGGTCGATCCTGTTGTGGGGCTATGTGCCGACAAGGGAGAGGCAATTCGTCGTAGTCTTGCTGATCGTTTTAGTCTATCTTCCCTTTTTCCTCCGCACCTCCTCCTCTTTTTTAAACGGACCTGCTTCGGATATCATTCTGGAGATGAATGAGGCCAACCATGAAAACTGGGATAAGGGGACAGAGGATAAATTGAAGGCCTGGTCGCTCTCCCATTCCGATGACCCCATAGCCCTCTTCACCCTGGGCCTGATCGAAAAGAAGCAGGGACGCTACTCCCAGGCCGAAGACTTTTACCGGAGGGCGATCGAACGCGATCCGAATTTGAGCGATGCCTATTCCAATCTGGGGAATGTCTATCTGGCCCAGAAGCAAGTCCAGTTGGCTATTGCCTCCTATCAACGGGCAATCGAGCTCAATCCGGCCAAAGGATCCTACTACTACAATCTCTATCGTGCCTATTCCCAGGAGACCTTTCTCTCCGGAAAGTCGGATAGGGCCTTCCAGAAGGCCAGACAACTCGATCCCGGACTGGTCCAGTATTATTCCGCGATCGATTCTTCCAATATGAACCGGCTGGTGATCGATGAGGTCCTGACCACACAGATGCTCTGGAGCAGATTTCTGGACCAGTATATCGGAAGGGAGGGATTATTGTTCCGCCTCTTCAAGGCCTGGTTTGAGGGGATTCCTTCCGCCCTTTCCCTTCTGGCACCCATTCTCTTCCTGGCCTTTCTCATCGGGATGTCGAGATATTCCCGGGCGAAGCGTTTCTTAACCCGGTGTCCCATGTGCGGGAGCGCCACCCATCGGTTCTATTTAAACACTTCGGAAACCCCGGAGCAGGAATTCATCTGTTTTAACTGTTATCGGCTTTTTGTCCAGAAAGAGAAGCTCCATCCCAAGATCATGGAGAAGAAATCCCTCCAAGCCGAATCATTTCAGAAGCAGGACCATTTTACAGGGAAATTTCTTTCCTACTTCCTGGTTGGGTTCGGCGATCTGTGGAGAGGACATCCGTTAAAGGGCCTCCTGCTCCTCTCCCTCTTTTTCATCTTCATCCTGAGGTTTGTCTTCTGGAGCGGGGTTCTCCCGGAGTCGGGCCTGCAATCGGCGCTTTCCTGGGGAGGCCTCTTTTTCTGGGGAGGTCTCTTCGGCTTTTTCTACTTCCTCTCCTATCGACGGGTGCGGCGACAAAAACCGGAGTTCGAGATTCCCAAATAAGAGGAGAAATCGATGGCGCTTCAAGGAACACTGAAAGACTTCAGCATCACTGAGATCATCCAGCTCATCGGACAGCAGCTCAAAACAGGAGTCTTGAAGATACGCCGGGGAAAGAGTCTGGTCGAGATCTCTTTTGTCGACGGGATGATCGTCCATGTCTACTCCAATTACCGGGGCGAGAAAGACCTCATCGGCGAGATCCTGGTCAAGGCCCAGTTGATCACCGACGAACAACTCGAAAGGGTGCTGAAGGTTCAGAAAGAGACGCTCAAATATATAGGAGAGATCCTGGTCGAGCTCGGATTGTTGACGAAAGGGGACATCCTGAAGGTGATCACGACTCAGATCTATGAAACGATCTACGACCTTTTCTGGTGGGAGGATGGGACCTTCAATTTCGATCTCAAACTGGTGGAAAGTTATAAGAAGATCCCTTTCGCCCTCAGCACGGAGCAGGTCCTGTTGAACATCCTCCGGATGGTGGATGAGTGGTCGGAGATTGAAAAAAAGATCTTTTCTCCTCACCTCGTCTTTCGAAAACCGCCCGGGATAGAGGAGAAATCAGCAGGTGTCCTCTCCCCTCAGAGCCTGATGAGGGAGAAGCTGACTTCGGAACAGGAGTTGATCCTGAACCTGGTCGATGGGACCCGAACCGTCGTGGAGATCATCGACCGATGCCTTCTGGGGAAGTTCAACACCAGCGAGATCTTACTCAACCTCATAGAGATGGGTTTTATCGAGGTGGTCGGGGTCCGCACCCCGAGCCTCATCAAGAAGGTGAGGATGATCAATTTCAGGGAGGCGCTGGCTTTCGTCTATTATGGCGCCTTTTTGATCTTAATCTTTCTCCTCCTGATCTACTTTAAGCCCAATTTTTTGCGACTCTTCTGGGATTCGAAGATCGAACGGGTCAATATCGAAGCGCCCGCCCTTTTCGTCCATCGATCTCAACGCGATCGGATCAAAAGTGCCCTGGAAATATTCTACCTGGAGGGGGGGGCCTATCCTCAAAAACTGGAAGAGCTGGTCGCTGCCCGGCTCATCCGGAAAGACGACCTCTTCTATCGTAAAAGTGTCTCCTATCAGTACGAGGTGAAAGATGGGAAATATATTTTGAAGCATTGAAGTTAGCCTTTTCCGTTTTTCACATCCCTCTCTCACCCCATGATCCCGAAGGAAAAGAATGGAGAGATCTTCAATCTTCGATAAGATACTCATACTCGATTTTGGCTCCCAATATACCCAGTTGATCGCCCGCCGCGTGAGGGAATGCCAGATCTACAGCGAGATCCAACCCTACGATTTCCCCCTAAAGGGGATCAAGGCCCTCTCTCCGAAGGGGATCATCCTCTCGGGAGGACCTTCCAGCGTTTATGAGTCAGGAGCCCCTTGTTGCGACCCCCAACTCCTGCGAATGGGAATTCCCATTTTAGGGATTTGTTATGGGATGCAATTGATCGGCAACCTCTTAGGAGGGGAGGTCGCCCATTCGGAGAAGAGAGAATACGGAAAAGCCAGGTTGATCATCGACCGTGTGGGAAGACTCTTTAAAGGGATTGGAGAAAAAGGAAATTCGCTCCAGGTATGGATGAGCCATGGAGACCAGATCCGGCGCTTGCCTCCCGGGTTTCATTCGGTCGCCCATTCCGGCAACACGCTCTTTGCCGCCATCGAAGATCGCCGGAGAAGGATCTACGGGCTTCAGTTTCATCCAGAGGTGGTCCATACCCGCAAAGGGATCGACCTCATCCGTAATTTTCTCTTCCGTATCTGTAACTGTCAACATCTCTGGAACATGCGGTCTTTTATGGAAGAGGCCACGGGTCATCTGAGGAAAAGGATCGGTTCGGGAAGAGTGATCTGCGGCCTGAGTGGAGGAGTCGATTCCACGGTCGTCGCTCTTCTTCTCCATCGGGTGATCGGCAATCGCTTGCAATGTATCTTCGTGAATAATGGACTGTTGAGACGAAATGAGGCTTCGCAGGTCGTTGACCTCTTCAGCCGCCATTTTAATATCCCTCTCATCCATGTAGATGCCGAAGAGCATTTTCTGAAACGGTTGAAGGGGGTGACCGATCCGGAAGGGAAGAGGAAGAAGATCGGGAGGGAGTTTATTGATGTTTTCGAAAAAGAGGCGAGGAAGATCGGCGGGGTGAAATATCTGGCTCAGGGAACCCTCTATCCCGATGTGATTGAAAGCATCTCGTGGAAGGGGCCTTCTGCCACGATCAAAAGTCATCATAACGTGGGGGGATTGCCGGAGAAGATGAGATTGAGGCTGGTGGAACCCCTGCGAGAATTGTTTAAGGATGAAGTGAGAGAGCTGGGTAGGGAACTGGGCCTTCCCTCGGAGGTGATCAATCGGCAGCCCTTCCCGGGGCCGGGGCTTGCCATTCGAATCATCGGAGAGGTCAATAAGGAAAGGCTGGAGATTTTGAGAGATGCGGATGAGATCGTCATAGAAGAGATGAGGAAGAACGATCTCCTGGATCGGGTCTGGCAATGTTTTGCGGTGCTGCTTCCCATTAAGACCGTGGGCGTGATGGGCGATTTACGGACCTATGAAAACGTGGTTGCCTTGCGGATTGTGGAAAGCCAGGATGGCATGACGGCAGATTGGGTGAAGCTGCCCCACCGGATCCTGGAACAGATGGCCAACCGGATCATCAATGAGGTGAAGAAAGTGAACCGGGTGGTGTACGATATCAGTTCCAAACCACCCAGCACGATTGAATGGGAATAAAGTGAGGAAATATCGAAATCCGAATATCGAAATCTTTACCCTGTTAAATAATCTTGCTCGAAGATGATTGTTGCTTTTGGAGACTATCGTGATAAATCACACCCTGAATCAACACATATTTAACAGGGCGGGCAAATTCGAATTTTCAAAATCCAAATGTCTTAATCTCTTTTTTGTTTTGAACATTTGAAATTTGGTCATCTGAGATTGTTTCGAGTTTCGGATTTCGTGCTTCGGATTTAAAATCTAACCTTGACTTTTAATCGTTGGCATTTAACAGTTAAACGATATGGCGCACAACGAATTTGTCCATCTCCATCTCCATAGCCAGTACAGCCTGCTGGACGGAGCCATCCGGTTTGATGAGGTCTTCGATTTAGCAAAGAAGTACCGGATGGATACCGTGGCGCTGACCGATCATGGAAATATGTTCGGAGCCATCGAATTTTACCAGATGGCCATCAAACACGGGATCAAACCCATCGTGGGATGTGAGCTTTATGTGGCTCCCGGAAGCCGGTTTGAGAAAAAGACCGCGGCAGAAGGGGGAGAGGGTCCCTTCCATCTCACCCTCCTGGTCAAAAATCGGACAGGCTACTTCAATCTTATCAAACTGATCAGTCTCGCCTATCTCGAGGGATTTTACTATAAGCCGAGGGTCGATAAGGAACTTCTGAGCAAGTATCACGAGGGGTTGATCTGCCTCAGTGGATGCCTCAAAGGAGAGATTGCCGCCCTGGCCGGTCGGGGAGAGATGAAGAAAGGTCTCCAGGCCGCAGAGGAATATCGAAGGATCTTTGACGATCGCCGGTTTTTCATTGAACTCATGAAAAATGGAGTTGAGAACCAATCCCTGGTCAATGAACGACTCCTCGAGATCGGTCGAGAGCTCTTCATCCCTGTGGTAGCAACCAATGATTGCCATTATCTCCACCGCGAAGATGCGCAAGCCCATGAGATTTTGCTGTGCATCCAGACCGGCAAGACGCTCAGCGATAGAGAACGGATGAGATTTTCTTCGGATGAATTCTATTTCAGATCCCCTCAGGAGATGATGGACCTCTTCAGAGAGACTCCAGAGGCCATCGCTCACACGATGGAGATCGCTGAGGCATGTAACCTGGAGTTGAAATTTGATGAGAAGCATATTCCGCGGATTGCCGTCCCTTCCGGAGAATCGCCGGACAGCCATCTCGAAAGGCTTGCACGGGAAGGGCTGGAGAGAAGGCTTCTCCCCTATCGGAACGAGAAGGATTTCCACGAACGGGCCTTGCGATACCGAGGTCGTCTCGAAGAGGAATTGAAGATCATCACGTCTATGGGATATCCCGGATATTTTTTAATTGTGGCCGATTTCATTCATTATGCCAAACAGAAAGGAATTCCGGTCGGGCCCGGGCGAGGTTCAGTGGCTGGAAGCCTGGTGGCCTATGCGCTCAATATCACGGATCTGGATCCCATCGAATATGACCTCATCTTCGAAAGATTTTTGAATCCGGGTCGCAAGAGCAGCATGCCGGATGTGGATGTCGATTTCTGTATAGAGGGAAGGGATGAGGTGATCCGGTATGTGATGGATAAATACGGAAAGGAGAATGTTGCCCAGATCATCACTTTTGGAAAAATGCAGGCAAGGGCGGTCCTGCGGGATGTGGGCCGGGTCATGGGCATTCCCTATGCTGAAGTGGACCGAATCGCCAAGCTCATCCCGGGCACTCCCAATATCAGTCTCGCAGAGGCTCTGGAGAAAGAGCCTCAATTGAAGGAGATGATCCAGAAAGATTCGAAAATTTCCTCCCTCTTTAAGATTGCCAAATCACTCGAAGGGCTGAACCGCCATGCCTCCACCCATGCGGCTGGAGTAGTCATCTCGAACCGGCCTTTGATGGATTACCTCCCCCTCTACCGCGGGCAGGATGGGGAGGTGATTACCCAGTATGCGATGAAAGAGGTGGAGGCCATCGGATTGGTCAAATTCGATTTTTTGGGGCTTAAGACCCTGACGATGGTGAACCATGCCATTAAACTCATTGAGATGAACCGGGGAATAAAGATTGAACTCCCGGAGATCCCTCTCGATGACTCCGGGGTATTTGCATCACTTGCAGCCGGCTCTAATCTCGGCATCTTTCAGCTGGAGAGTTCCGGGATGAGGGATCTCCTGACCAAACTCAAACCGGAAAGCTTCAAAGACATCATCGCCCTGGTGGCCCTCTACCGGCCAGGTCCTCTCGACAGCGGAATGGTGGAGGAGTTTGTCAAGCGGAGACACGGGAAGGTGGCCATCTCCTATGAAGTTCCGGCTCTTGAAGGGATTCTGAAGGATACCTATGGGGTCATCGTCTACCAGGAACAGGTGATGCGCATTGCGAGCAGCCTTGCCAATTTTACGCTCGAAGATGCGGATAACCTGCGGAGGGGCATGGCCAAGAAGGACTCCGCAGAGATGGAGAAGCAGAAGGAGAAGTTTTTAGAGGGATCGAAAAAGAGCCGGATCTCTCCCAGGAAGGCCGAGAAGATCTTTGAGCAGATGGAGACTTTTGGCCGGTACGGCTTCAATAAATCACACAGCGCGGCCTATGCCCTCATCGCCTATCAGACCGCCTATTTGAAGACCCATTATCCGATCGAGTTTATGGCCGCCCTTCTGACCAGCGAGGTGCAGAACGCGGATAAGATCATGCGATATATCGCAGAGTGTCGCGAGATGTCGATTTCCATCCTGCCTCCGGACATCAATGAGAGTCACAGGGATTTTACCGTTGTGGGAAATCAGATTCGGTTCGGGCTGGCTGCGGTCAAGAACGTGGGGGATGCCGCCATCGAGGCCATCCTCAAAGAGAAGGAGGAGAAGGGAAGGTTTCAATCCCTCTACGATTTCAGCCGGAGGGTCGATCTGAGAAAGGTGAATCGCCGGGTGATCGAAAGTCTGATCAAATGCGGCGCGTTCGACTTCTCAAAGGCAAATCGCTCCCAGATGCTGACCGTTCTGGAGGAGATCTTGGAGCGATCGCAGGGAAGTCAGCGGAAGAGAAATGCCACCCAGATGAGCATGTGGGAAGTCTCATCAGGAGAGAGAGAGGAGTCCTACCCTGAAATCGATGAGTTTCCTGAAAGTCAGTTGATTCTTTTTGAAAAGGAGACGATCGGATTCTACATCTCACGGCATCCCCTGTCGGCCTATCAAGAGGAGATCAAGAGGCATACGAACGAAGATACCTCAACCCTGCCCCGGTTGCAGAATGGTCAGGAGGTGAAGATCTGTGGCCTGGTCAGCAGTCTGAAGGAGATCGTCACCAAAAAAGGGGACCGGATGGCCTTTTTAAACCTTGAGGATATGAAGGGGTTTGTAGAGGTCATCCTTTTTCCGGAAGTATTTAAGAGTGCTTCAAGCTGCCTCAGGGGAGGAGATCCCCTCCTGGTTCGCGGGAGTCTCGATCTCGCCGAGGACCGTATCAAGATCAAAGCGACGGAGGTGCGATCCCTTGCCGATTTGGCATCCTCTTCCCCCAGGTCCTTTCATTTAAAGATTTCTCGCTCCTCTTTATCGCAAGCGGGTCTTGCACAACTGAAGGAGGCGATCCTTGCCCATAAGGGGTCCTGCCGGATCTTTTTCCATATCACCAACGGAGAGCAACAGGAGACCGTGATCGCCTTTTCCGATGAGTACCGGGTTGATCCCTCTCCGATTTTTCAAGATCACCTCAAAACGCTATTTCCCTCTCCACGACTCTCTTTCGAATGGGGTTAGAAGATGGTCAAGCATTATCTCGATTTTGAGAAACCACTCGTCGAACTGGAAAACGAGATCGAACATTTAAAGAGATTTTCAAAAGGGAAACATCTCCATATCGACGAGCAGATCAAGAACCTCGAAGAAAAGCTTCGCCGGTTGCGGAAAGAAGTCTTTTCGAGCCTGACGGGCTGGCAGATTACGCAGCTGGCCCGGCATATCGACAGGCCCAAAGCCTCCTATTATATTCAAGCGATCTTCAAAGATTTTGTCGAACTCCACGGAGATCGATATTATGGGGATGACCCGGCCATCGTCGGGGGAATGGCCAGGTTTAATGGAAAGCCGATCATCGTGGTGGCCCACCAGAAGGGAGCCGACGTCAAGGAGATGGCGGCCCGGAATTTCGGGATGCCTCATCCGGAGGGATACCGGAAGGCATTGAGGCTGATGAAGATGGCGGAGGTGTTTCAAAAACCGGTCATCACCATGATTGACACGCCGGGCGCCTTTCCGGGAATAGGGGCGGAGGAAAGAGGGCAGGCTGAGGCCATTGCCCGGAATCTCAAAATGATGGCGGTGCTCCGGACACCGATCGTCACCCTTGTCATCGGAGAAGGGGGAAGCGGAGGCGCCCTGGCCATCGGAGTAGGGGACCGAATATTAATGATGGAATATTCCATCTATTCGGTCATCTCTCCGGAGGGATGTGCGGCCATCCTCTGGAAAGACGGCGAAAAGGGCAAGGCCGTGGCTGCGGATTCCTTAAAATTGACCGCCAGCGATCTGTTTAGATTGGGAGTCATCGATGAGGTGATTGATGAACCTCTGGGAGGGGCGCATCGGGATCCCGGAGTGATGGCCGACCGTTTAAAAGGGGCGTTGGAAAAACATCTGGTGGAGTTGGAGAAGATGGAAATGGATTCCCTCTTGGAGAATCGGTATGAGAAATTCAGAAAGATGGGGACCTTTCTGGAGGGGAGTGGAGAGTAGAGTCCCCAAAAAATAAAAATCTCTCCCCCACCTTCCACTTTCTACCTTCTACTTTCGAGAAAATGATGGCAGGTAAAATTCGAGTTTTGCCGGAGGCTGTTGCGCAAAAGATTGCGGCTGGAGAGGTTGTTGAAAGGCCGGCCTCTGTGGTGAAGGAGCTGATGGAAAACGCAATCGACGCGGGGGCTTCTGAGATCGTCGTGGAGCTCAGATCGGGCGGACTCCAGCTCATCCGGGTGGCCGATAACGGGGAAGGAATGGTTTCTGAAGATGTTCCCCTTGCCCTCCAGCGATTCGCCACCAGCAAGATCCGGAAGGCCGAAGACCTCTATGCCATCGAGACACTGGGGTTCAGGGGGGAGGCATTGCCCAGCATCGCCTCTGTCTCACAGATGGTTCTCAAAACCCGAACATCGAATTCTATCAGCGGAACAAAAGTAGTCTCCGAAGGAGGCGAGGTCAAAAGTATTTCAGAGACCGGCTGTCCCGTGGGGACCGAGGTGGAAGTCCATCAGCTCTTCTACAATCTTCCGGTGCGGAGAAAATTTTTAAGATCGATTCGCACGGAACTCCGATACGCCCTCCTTCACTTTCACAGGTTGAGCCTTGCTCATCCCTCCATCACGTTTAAGTTCATCCATGACGGCCGCATCCTCCAGGAGTTGTTGAAAACAGAGTCCTTTCTGATCCGGGTCGAAGCGATTCTCGGGAGGGAGGTGATTGACCACCTCGAGGCCATCCGGTTTGAGGAGGCTGGGATTAAGATTGAGGGTTTTACAAGCCTTCCCTCCCTTGCAAAGGGAAACAGAGATGGAATCTCCATCTATATCCACTGCAGATACGTGAAGGATCGAATCATCTATAAGGCCATCCTGGAGGCCTACCGGCATATCCTTCCTGCTGATAAATATCCCATTTCCATTCTATTGATCAGCCTTCCTCCTTCTTCCGTCGATGTGAATGTTCATCCAACCAAGGCGGAGGTGAAATTTAAAGAACCGGAGAAAATCTATCAGGCCGTTTGGTCTTCGATCCGGAGAGTGCTGGAAGAAGTCCCTCCGCATGGGCAATGGAGTTCTCCGGAGAAAAGAAAGGAGGCCATTCGGGAAGGAGAACTCCAGGCCTCTCTTTCCTTCCAGAATTCACGGAAACCCTATTCCAAAGCCTGGGGAGAGGAGATCAACCCTCCAAAGGTAGGAGAGGGAGAAGACATTGAATGGGAAGTGGAGAAGAGGACCCCTTACCGAATTGTAGGTCAGCTCTGGGGGACCTATATCCTCTGCGAGGGGGAGGGGACTCTCATCTTCGTTGACCAGCATGCCGCCCACGAAAGGATTCTGTATGAGAAATTGAAAAGGAAATTTGAGGAGCGGTCCCTGGCCACGGAGACATTACTTCTCCCCATTCTGATGGAACTATCACTCGAGGAATCGCTCGTTCTCGGTTCGTCTGAAGAGGCCTTTGAAGCGATCGGATTTGAAATCGAGTCCGTGGGAGAGAGGCTCTACGCGATTCGATCCATTCCTTCCTTTGTCGAACAGAAGGAGGCCGGGCAGAGGGTGAGGGAGATGCTTGAGGAACTCTCTCTTTTAAAGAGGGGAGGGGAGGGCTCGACACCTCTGCATGCTCTTCTTATATCCCTGGCCTGCCATTCTGCGGTGCGGGCCAACTTCCCTTTGAGGCGGGAAGAGATGGAAGAGTTGATCGGGAATCTCTATCCCTTCAACCCTTCGACCACCTGTCCGCATGGTCGTCCCATCTTCTTTCTTCTTTCTCTTGGTGAGATGAATAGACAGTTCAAACGGAATTGAAGCAGGTTAGGCGTTTAGAAATAATATTATGCCTAAAATGGACACAGGCTTTTATTTAAAGGCCGATGATAAATTCGAAGCACGAAATCCGAAATTCGAAACAATTTCAAATGACCTAACTTTAAATTTTCTTAAAAAAAAGTTTAAAATTTTTGAATTTTGAAAATTTGAATTTGTTTCGGATTTCGATATTCGAATTTCGGATTTATTCAACTCTAAAAGCCTGTTTAATCTTAGCTATGCCCAATTATGATTCGTCGCTATGGTTCAATCCGTATTTTTCCAGCCGGTATCGCATGGATCGGAAATTGATATGGAGTAATTCGGCCGCCTTCTTTTTAATCCCCTTTGTCCGGTCGAGGGCCTTGAGCAGAAGTGTCCTTTCGACATCCTCCACGATCTTTTCAAGGTCAACCCCTTCGCTCGGAATTTCGAGATCGAGGGGCCTCTTCTTACTGGGTAGCTGTTCCTCGATATAAGAACTGAGATTTTGTGCCGTCAACTCCTGAGAGGTTTCAAGGGCCATTGCCCTCTCGATAATATTCTGGAGTTCCCTCACATTGCCGGGATAGTCATATTGGACCAGGACCCGGAGGGCTTCCGGAGATATCTGCGAGATCTGCTTTCCAAGTTCTTCCGAATATCTCTTTAAAAAATGGCTGGTCAGAAGAGGGATGTCTTCCTTACGCTCCCTCAGAGAGGGGATTCTAATCTGAATGACATTGAGCCGGTAAAAGAGATCCTCTCGAAACTGTTTTTCCCGGACGGCTTCTTCAAGGTCTTTATTGGTTGCAGAGATGATCCGGACATCGACCTGGATATCTTCAGTTCCTCCCACTCGTTTGAACTCCCTGTCCTGTAAGACACGGAGTAATTTGACCTGCATCATCAGGGGGATTTCACTGATCTCATCCAGAAAGATGGTCCCTTCATCTGCAACTTCGAAAAGGCCTTTTTTAGTCGTGATGGCATCGGTAAAGGCCCCCCTCATGTGGCCGAAGAGTTCACTTTCAATCAGGGATTCAGGGATGGCACCACAGTTTAAGGTGACAAAGGGTTTGTCCTTGCGCGGGCTATTATAGTGGATCGCTTTGGCAACCAGTTCCTTCCCGGTTCCACTTTCCCCTGCAATCAGGATATTGGTTTTGGTAGGGGCAACCTTCTCCAGAAGGTCGTAAAGCTCAAGCATCTTTGGACTCTGTCCAATGATATTTCCGAAATGATATCGGTCTCTGACCACCTGTTTGAGCAGGAGGTTCTCCTTCTGGAGATGTTTCTTTTCCAGGGCGTTCTGGATGATCAGCTTGATCTCGTCGATCTTAAAGGGTTTCGTAATGTAGTCGTAAGCCCCCTCCTTCATCGCTTTAATGGCGGTATCGGCAGAGGCATAGGCCGTCATCATGATTACAATCGTTTCAGGTGACACCGTCTTGATTCTTTTCAGGGCGGAGATGCCATCCTGTCTGGGCATTCGGATGTCCACCAGGGCAAGGTCAAAGATGTCCTTTTCGATCAGTTTCATCACCTCTTCACCGTTAGAGGCGAGCGTGACCTTATAGCCCTCCTTTTTCAGCATGATGTCCAGAAACTCCCTCATGCTTTTTTCATCATCAGCGACCAGGATCTTATCCTTTAACATTCTCTTTTTACCCCGTTAGAAATAATGTACCGCTGCTCCCTCCGGGCCAGAGGCCCTCCCTCCTGGGCA
>Ga0315273_10003986_pt1 | contig 17931 bp, 15 predicted proteins | sample YL17G02_0_MG_FD_205753 | JGI IMG/M metagenome (GOLD analysis project Ga0315273, IMG submission 205753) | Sediment microbial communities from Yellowstone Lake, YNP, Wyoming, USA - YL17G02_0 | ecosystem: Environmental > Aquatic > Freshwater > Lake > Sediment | place: USA: Wyoming | collected...
TACTAATGACAACATTCTATAACCTACAGATTATAAGGCACATGAGCCTCGTATGGTTTTCTCTTACTCACCCCCCAACCTATAGCCGTAAACCTAAAGTATGAGTGGTGAAAAATATATTGATAGCCAGAGCCTCGAAAGTGGCTTAATATGAATAACCCCCGGTGCAACCGGGGGTGACTGACTAACTCTCTGATCTCAAGCCATGAAGGGGCTTAATAAACATATTCAGCTCCTTCAGAGCTGATAATTGTAGTGTGGCTTCTTAACCCCCGGTTGCGCCGGGGGTTATTCATATATGGCTCTTTCAGAGCCTCTTTGTGCAATGGAGAGTAATTGTTAAACAATGATTTAGCTATTAATTTTTAGATCAACTTATTCGATTTACCGTCTCACATGCTCTTCACAACAAAGGATGTCATAAATCTTGGTGTGCAAATTTGTATGGGGACTCGGAATGACACTTTCTGTTTGGGACAAAGGGGGAAGAAGCGGCGATTCGCCAATATCAAATTTCAAATTTATATCTCCGCTGGCGAATCGCCGCTTCTTCCCCCCCCTCATAAAAATGACATGTCATTCCGAAGAATCCACCGCAAACAAATCTCAAACCATAGGGAAAAACCAGCTTAAGGTGGATGAATGAGGAATCTCCTGCTCCCGAAACAGTCCATCTAAAATATGTTGTAATTAATAATGAAGACGTAGCCAAGATCCAAGAGAAGGGGCAAGCAATATGAGGAATATCACATCGAATAGAAAAATCAAAGAATTTATGTACATGATTCCGTATGCTCATTAAAATTTAAATGCGTTGACCCTAGGTAGCACAATCCAGATAGAGGATTTCTAAATAATTTTTTGTAGTTTTGATTGATGGAAGATGAAAAAATCAACATAGAAAAACTAATAAATCATTGGATTACAAGATCTGATCAAGATTTTGATACAATGATGCACTTGTATAACTCAAAAGATTTTCATTGGACTTTATTCATGGGACATCTGGTAATTGAACGGCTATTAAAGGCTGGAGTGGTTAAAATAACAAACGCTCATGCTCCATTTACCCATGATCTCAGACGACTGGCAAAATTATCGAAGAATGAATTTGATGATGAACATAAACGGTGGCTTGATACTATAACGACATTTAATTTTAAATGCCAGATACGATGATTACAAGCAAGATTTCTATAAGAAATGTACATTAGAATATACTGACAAATGGGTTTCAAATATTAAAGTATTTCGAGAATGGATAAAAATGAAGCTTTAAAGATTGCAAAGAGATATATAGATACGATCAGCAAGAAATATCGAATTGAAAATGCTTTTCTTTTTGGTTCTTTCGCCAGGGGGACAAGTCATCCTGATAGCGATATAGATATAGCGATTGTATTTAAAGAAGTGGGTGATATTGTGGACATGCAAATAGAACTATTGTGTTTACGTAGTGATGATGATTTATTAATAGAACCACACCCATTTACTGTTTCTGATTTTAAAATTGCAAATCCACTAGTTGCTGAGATATTGAAAAATGGAATTGAAATAAAGAATTACGCAGCCTGACAGAGTGTATCGGACAAATAGAATTACCCAAAAGTATCGTTGTTTTTAAGTAAAATACACCTATCCAGGCTAAAAAACAGCCATTTCAGGACAACTTTTTTCCTGCTATCAGTTTGGGACAGAGAATTTCCGGAGTCGCTTGTACCGGTTTAAATCAAATGTAAATTTACTGATTAACAAAGGTAATTAGACAGACTACCGTTATGGTGCATTCAGGGCACCGCGACACTAAGCTAGATTCTTAACCATCTGAAAATTAGAATATGGGGTTTAATTATAAATTGTATATTTAGAATAATAATTTCCATAACAATATTCTGTTTTTTGTTAATCAAGATCAAAAACCTCATAATATGAAACTGATTTTAACAATGACCGCATTTTTGTTTTTTCAAACATTTGTAAATGCATCAGACACGACAATTGTTTTCAGAAAAGCTAATTACCCTAATATTTTTGAACTTGCAAAAAAAGAAAGAAAACCCATTTTCCTTTATTTCCACTATGATGGATGTGGAGCCTGTAAAAAAATGGAAAAAACAGCATTCGTTGACAAGAAAGTTATCGATTTCTATAATTCACATTTAATTTGCTTTGAGGTAAATACATTAAAGGGTGAAGGAATTGAAACCAATAAAATTTATCAGGTAAAACTTCATCCTACTTACCTATTTCTTGATGAAAAAGGAAATATCATCCATAAAATTGTTGGCACTTTTAGCCCTGAGGAGTTTCTTATGCAAGGTCAAGATGCTTTGATCTCTACAAAAACTTTAGCTTATTTTAAACAACAATATGACCAAGGAAATAGAAATCCTGATTTTCTAATAGAATACTGTTACAAACTTCGTGATGCAAGGGAACTTGACTCATTGAAAATTAATGAATATGTCAAGACCCAAACAGTAAATGATTTCCGTAAGGAGAAGAACATCAAATTCATTTATGAGTTTGCAATTTATCAAGGGACTAAATGTATTCCCTTTGAAAGTCCAGGGTACAATTTTATGAATTTGAATAAGGAGCTTTTTACTTCATATTTCGATCTGGAGCAGGTGAACACTAGATTGATGTTTCTTATTCTTGATGCAGTTTATTATTCAATAGAAAGTAAAGATAAAAATACATTTGACATAGCAATTGATGCATTAAAGAAATACGATTTAGGAAAAGAATATAATTTCAAGGAGATGGATGGCAGAACAACAATGTGGACTACCAGTAAATCACTTGTTTTATTGGCTGAAATGGCATTTTATAAAAAGATTGGAGACTCTAACAATTATGACAAAAAACAAAATTTGTATTTAGAAAAGATTTGGAATGATTCTGATGAACTCAACTCATTTGCATGGAATTATTATGAGACTACTGATGACAAAACAAAACTTAAAAAAGGAGTCGAATGTATAATTCGATCAATGGAATTAAGCAGCAATTACAATAACAATGACACCTACGCAGCATTGCTCTATAAATTAGGTGAGTATGACAAAGCATTAAACCAAGCAGCGATTGCTATCACCTTAGCCAAAAAGAATAATCTTGACTATGCCGGAACAACGGATTTGATAGAAAAGATAAAGGATAAACAGAAAAAATAACGCACCATAACAAGGTCAATTGGGATAATTTGCTTCCCGCCCTGCGGGACAAGAAACCTGTTGGCTGCGCCGGGTAACGCTTACTCCCTACACCAGCCGGCCGTCAGACTGTCTAATAACATGTTTGTTTTGTTGATAACTAAGAACTCATAACTTCCTCAAATACATTTTGGTTTTGTATCTAATCTATATGAAATTTATACAAGGACATAACAGAACGCAAATCAATCTTTTTCCTGCTTCACTTGACCAATCTATTGATCCCGGGAATGAAGTCACGGATTTTGATAAAGGGTACCATACCGGATCAAAGTTAATAACTGCACGATCGCAAGGCACAAGATCAAAAAATGCGAAAATATTTTCAAGGAGCACATTTACAGAATATTACCGGTTTTAATTCATGACCTCGATCCGGAAGATAAGTCGCTACTTGAAATTGAGTTGGAAGGTGTACTGTGTAGCATTGAGTTTATTTATATTTCATCCGGAGTAAACAGACCATTAAAACCGTCAGATAACCCTGATAAAAACCTTAATAAAACTTATTATCGCGATCAGATCAATAAGGTAGCCAATGCTGTAAAATTGCTTCTTGTAAGTAAAGATGCTTACAAGGGGATATTTCTGGTTGAAGATTTATCCCTGATCTATGTTATGGTTCGCAAATATGATGATGCTATAGTGCAAATAAAATATCTCCTCTCAATTCCGGGACTTCTTTCTACTAAAATCCTTGAGCTGGATCCCAGATGGGCACCATTAAGAAATCAACCGGAGTTTAAAAAAATGATGGAAAGCTATTCCGGAAAATAAGTGATCAGTTTACTACTGGGAATTTGCATTTTTTATGGTAATCTAAAATCTTTTCATAGGGTCCCATAAGCAATCGGAGCAAAAACGAGCCGTCTTGACCACATTTGGCGCGAACGATTACAATTAACACACATAACTAAACAACAAGCACTTAGCTCCGGCTTTTGATGATCAATATGATTCGGCCAACTATTGTCAAGGTCACTGGCTTTTCCGTCAGGGCCTCAAAACAGATTTAAATTGACTCTATTAAGTTATATAATATACCTGCTATAACTTTTTGATATAGAATTAGAAGCAATGTTTTATTTATTCCACAACAACACTGGCTTTCATCCCTGGATGTACGGCGCAGTAGTACGGGAAAGTACCAGCGGTAGCAAACATCAGGCTGTAAGTACCATTATTGGAAATAGTTCCGCTGTCGAATAGTCCTGTAGAACTTGTAACCGTGTGTGCAACACCATCTTTGTTTGTCCATTTTATTGTAGTACCTGCAGTAACCGTGATAGTCGCCGGGCCAAATGCCATACCCTGAATCCAGACCTCATTTGTGCCGGGTCCACCTTTTGGACCTGGACTTGGACCAGGACCAGGTGTATCATACATTGTATTTTTGGTACAACTATTCGAAATGCTAAAAATTGCGAAAAGAATAGCGATATTGATTAACATCCTGCTTTTCGAACCAATAATTGTTTTCATAATGTTTAATATTTAGAGTATAAAACATAAGATAATTCATTTAGTTCTTTAAGATCCGTTAAAGTTTTGTTAATTTTCAGATCAAAAGGTGTTCTGATTGCTCTCTTTATGTCGCATTGCAGAATACATAGATTTTAGGTATGCAACACAAATCGCACGTTCTGTTAACTCAAGAACCACTGAAAATCAACGGAATGGAGAATGAGTCCGGGCTAATACACACATTCCTGAATATGACGATGACATGGAACGTAATTAAAGTTAGCCAGCTGCCGAAAAGGTTTATAATTTGGTGGAACCGGTAATTTTTATTTTCCAGTTGAATAAGGCATGGTTAGAGAAATTCAACGATATCTTCCAGTGATTTCCTTTTTTTTATTAAGGTCTTCTGAAATCCGGGTTTTGGATACCCCAGTGGTGTCATTGCAAATATCAGCTGGTTTTCGTCAGGATTAAGTGCTTCTTTAAGTAATGCGGGATTGTAAGCTGCAATCCAACAGGCTCCAACGCCTTCATTTTCAGCGGCCAGTATAATATGCGTCATGGCAATTGCAACATCGGTTTCAACGGAGTTATATCCATCGTAACCGCGATTCCATGCCTGATCTCTTAATCCAAGTACCACAAGGATGTGTGGAGAGTCTTTAAACCAGTCACGGTTGTAACAAACCCTTACCTTTTCAAGTATGGCAGATGAAGAGATAACAAGGAATTTCCATGGCTGGCAGTTGCGTGCTGAAGGTGCCAGCCTTCCCGCATCGATGATTTTTTCCAGAATCTCTTTTGGTACAGGTCGGTTCGGATCGTAATTGCGGACACTTTCGCGGGTACGAATCAGTTCAGTATATTCCATTTCTGCTTTATTCCTTGATTAAACACGAAAGGTAATGATTATGTTGATAAATACGGATCTATAATAAACATTGCGAATAGAGAACTTAAGCAAAGAGAGAGAGGAAGAATGGAGGAAGAAGGGGTAGTGACTCAGAGGGTAAGATGATGCTAATAACCGTTCAATCACCTGAATATGAATAAATAGTAACAAGTCTATCTCTAAAAAGATAATAATATTTCTTAAATCTCCAGAACCACTGAAAACAACCGAGTGCCAATTCCATCCATCTGGGATAATTCCTGGGTGGATGGATTTTTATTCAAAATAAATAAATTTGACTTTAGCTACAAAGGTGTAACTTTGAATTAAGATAAGAAAATCCTAATAACGCTTTCCTCCCTGTATAATAATTGGTAAGAATACCCTAGTTATTAATTAACCGAAATGGGTTAAATATAATATTGCTCAATTCAAACTAAATCCTTCATATAATCCAACTGGTACATGGTATGATAAATATATATATGATAAGTCCCATACTGCGGGCAAAACAATTGGATTTGCCTTAAGGGGTAAAGCAGAATTTTTACCAAGTCGTTTTAGTGGATTTGAATTAGCTGTATTTACTAATTTAAATAATGTTCAATCTGTTATTGGGATAGAATTTTATCTTAATATAGGGAAGATCAGAGAGTGAAATGAGCGTGAGAATAACATAATAAAATATAATTTTGGCCAACTAACAACTACCGCACCATCTCAAGAATGTAAATTAACTCAGTAGGTGGGTACACAACCTAATATGGCAGGTTTTGCGATATGGGTATATAAACCGGTATGCCGCGTATTCTTCCTTTGGTCAACTGAGCCCCCAAAGAATTCTTAAAAGTTTATTAGTTATTCTGATTCGGATATAAACTAAAATTAATCCGACAGGAAAACACCTGATTTATTTTCACAAATTGAGATCGCTGAAGTTCAGTTGATCTATCGAAGTAAAATTCATGCATCACAGAGGAGAGAAATTTCCTGTTCAAAAGACTCATATGAATTGATTTTTCAAAATTGGAATCCGGATACAGTGGAATATGTTGAAGAATTCAAGGTTCTTGTAAGAAGGCCTTATGCAAGTACAACAATTATTAAAAAGGAGTCTTTCAATAACAGAAAACTGGAAAATGCTGATCATTCATCCGGATCTGAAATTAAAGAGACTGGAAAGATAAAAAAACTTGCACATGATGAATAGGACCCGTTTTAGCAGGCTATGCTTATAATCAGAATAATTAAACTTATACAAAAATGCATTAAAAGGCGGTACATGTTATCTTGTTACATTTCTCCAGTGCTTAATCCTTATTAAATATATATTTCTCTTTATCAATTTCCACCAAAAACCTTGACGGTAAGTGAAAAACTGCATCGTATGAATAGATATTACGAGGGATTGTGATATAGAGCTCTTCTTTGGCTCTGCTGCAAGCCACATAGAATAATCTACGTTCTTCTTCAATTTCTTCTATGTTAGTTGCTCTATTCGATGGGAACATGCCTTCAAGTGCATGTGGGATGAAAACAGCATACCACTCTAATCCTTTTGCAGAATGGACAGTTGATATGTTGACTTTGCCATCTTCTTCTCCTTCGTCTATTAGGGGTTTAGTTTGATCCGCTACTCTTTTCGAAGGTGGGTCAAGAGCAAAATCAGATAAGAACTTATCTAAATCTTTATACTTCTTAGACAGATCTTTCAGTACTGCAACATCCTGCATCCTAATGAAATAATCATCAGCTCTCTCTTTAAGAATAGGCGCATAGTAATCTATAATAATCTCAATCTTTTGAGTAAGTGAAAATTCAGGATTACTGGCTTTAGCTAACATCTTTCCCAACATCAATAATTCAGAATAGAACTTTCGCTGTTTAAAGGTCTCAAACGAAAACGGATCTACACTATTTCGAAAATCATTAATTACACTCCCTGCGGTTATTTGTCCTACACCACCAATATATTTTATTACTCTGTGCCAGGCAACTGCATCAGCTGGATTAAAAGTAATTCTGAGATATGAGATAATATCTTTGACATGCATTCTTTCATTAAAACGAAAACCGCCGACAACAACATAGGGGATACCCCGCTTACTCATTTCAACCTGAATGTATCTATTGTGCCAATCAGCCCGGTTAAGGACAGCTATCTCATTTAAAGGAATATTCTGTTCCGTCAGTTCCATTATTCTATCAACAATAAACACGGCTTCTTCTTGCTGACCATATACTCTTTTAATTATTGGAATAGTTTGTCTTAAATTCTTTGTGAAGAGTTTCTTTTTATACCCAATCTTTGCATTCTCTATAATAGAATTTGTAAAATCCAATATCTTCTGATTACTCCTGTAATTCTCTTCTATCTTGACCACAACACAATCAGGATAAGTTTCGGGGAAACGCAAAATGTTTTCATAGTTTGCTCCTCTGAAAGCATAAATGCTTTGCGAATCATCACCGACAACCATAATTCTTCTATGCTTTTCAGAAATGAAATCAACTATTTCTTTCTGAACGATATTGGTATCCTGAAACTCATCAACCATAACATATTGATAATGGGTTTGAAGATTCTCACGAAATCTGATATTATCTCTTAGGCCGTCCCTTAGAACTTCCATCAGATCATCAAAATCAAGTATTTTGCTGAGAGCTTTATATTTTGAATAACCATTATAGATCAGTTCAATATCAGGTATGAAATCCATGAGACCTGTATATTGTTCATGTACGATAGAACAAATTGTGGTATTCTTATTTCTGGAATAAGAAATTATATCATGAATTCTTGATTTCCGTGGAAACTTTTTGTCTTTAGTGTTGAACTTAAGTTCGGTTCTGATAAGGTCTATTATGTCTTCTGAGTCACTTGAGTCAATTACAGTAAAATTAGGTGGCAGATTAAGCATGTTAGAGTACTTTCTTAGTACAAATACTGCAAAAGAATGAAAAGTGCCTCCTGCTACGTTTCCAACCCTTTTATCCTGAAGAAGTGTTTCTACTCGTTCCAGCATCTCCCGTGATGCTTTACGGGTAAAGGTTAACAACAGGATAGATTGGGCGTCAACACCTTTCTCAATTAAATAGGAAACTCTATAGACAATAACTCTGGTTTTTCCACTACCCGCACCAGCTATAACTAAAACTGGCTTTTCGGTAGTAAACACTGCTGCTAACTGAGATGGATTAAGTGCAAAGGCGTAGTTAACTTTAAATTTACTAAGATCTTGATTTGAAAAAGAGCTTGGATCAATATTTCTCTTTTCTATTGAATTTGCTATTATTTGAAGTTCCGTTATTTTTTTCTCCAAATCCGGAGATAATTCAATGTCAGGATATTCTGACCATTCGATTGAATGAATATCATCTATTTCGTAATTGATTGATTGCGGTTGAATAGAAACCTGTCCCGTTATTTGCTTCAGAAAATTATCCAGAATATCCATTTTAGAAGCAGGTTGATCTAATTGGCTTTTTATAACCTTCTTAATCACTCCACCTGGACTGATTTCTGATTGGCCCTCTTTACGCTTTCGTACTTCTTCGGATAACATTTTATTTGCTTAAAATCTAATCATTCTTCCCGTTGAAATATAGCAATTTATTTGTTTTAATTGATAAATGGGATCTGTCAAATATTGAAAGATCCCCATACTAAATTGAAAATTGTATTTAATAAAGGCGGTTCATATCAAGAAACTCGCTGCATTTCTACCCTGTCCAAGGGTTAATAGAATGTACCGCCTCAGAGGTCAATGTCCCCAGACTAGAAAGAACTTAAAATAAACGGCACTTCCTGATTTGAACTTTGCAAATCGCTGCTGTGAAAGTCAATGTCTCAATAAAAGTACTGAGAGAACTTTGTGTGATTACATGCCACAACTCAAATATCGGAAATATAAGTCGTGCAAGCAAGATTATTCATTTAGGGAACCTGAAGCCCGAACAAATTTGTAGAAAGGATGACGATTACAAACATTAAACGAACTGTTATAATTAATTAATATTTTGAACTAATTCTGAATTAATTTGTTTAGTATTTTGGCCAACATCCTTGAATAAGGATGCTGTCTTTTCGGTCTTATTTTTGTTAAGTCTTATTAACTTATAAAAAAAGGAGGTAAAAATGCCACTATTTTTAGACATACACAGACATATCCCTGGCTTGACCAAGGAAGCTGTTATGGGTGCTCATGCTAAAGACCTTGAAGTTCAGAAAAAATACAATGTCAAATACCAAAAGTATTGGTATGATGATAAAAACGGCAAAGTATTCTGTCTTGTAGAAGCTCCTGACAAAGAATCTGCTATCGCCGTTCATCGCGAAGGTCACGGTATGCTAGCTGAAGAAATTTTTGAAGTGCATGAAGGAGAATGATTAATGTCCTGTTCCAATTCAGCCGGATGATTTTACATATTGATAGAATGGGCTAGAATTAGATCAAAACAAAACCCCCGGCTATACAGAAAGGTCGGGGGTTTCTTTTTATAATCCTTTTCTCCTGATTGAAGTGTCGCCCTGGATCTAAATATTATTTTATTTAGACGTTCAATACAGCATATCATTTTAGGATTATTGTATTAAATTCCATGGGAACAACCATTGGCAGCAATATGACTTTTACTACCTGTACTCTTCTTATACCTCCTCCTATTTCAAGTATACATGAAGCGTATCAGAGAAGAATCGTATGGAATTGGAATAGTGTATCAATACTGCTTATCGTGAAATGTTCATATATTTGATAGAAAGTACGAAAGCTTAATAATGCATCTCGCTGGAAAAGTGAACCCGGAATTGCCAGGTACCTTCAATAGATGCTTACTCTCCGGACGGGATTAAGGCAAAATTGACTTCTTTATTTAAGCCGGATTACAGGTAATATTTCAAGAGCCATGAATTTAAACATCTGTAACAGATATTATTTCTAAACAAAGTATTCATGAGAGTTACCCGCTTTACGCTATTATTTATTCTCTCAGGATTTTGGCTCGCACCTCGAGCGCAGGCGCAGATTGAAATTACTGACCTGGATTCCGTTGCAATTGTTAAACCAAAAATGCATGGGAAATTGTATCAGTTTTTCGACAATGGTCCGAAAGAAATTCAATACCGGAATAATGATATTGTACTTACAAAAGATCCTTCAACCCCGGTACTTAATGGTTTTGGCAGCTATGCGTTAACTTCACTTACAGGAATAGGTTCTAGTTCTGGGAAAGAGGGATACTGGAAAGTTTCAGGGGTAATACAATGTTACGATACACTTCCTGACTGGTCCGTGAACCTGTTTTGTGAGGGATATCTGCAAAAAGACAGGGAGAGAAGCAGAGATGATGATGGTTCCTGGTCTATAGAAACAACCAAAACCAAAGTCTATTACTGGGACAAGAAGGCCAGCGGACTAATTACAGAAAGCGTGGATACAGTAGGTTTCTTTAAGATTATAATGGGTATACCTGAAGATGATTTGGTGAAAAAGTGGTATGGATTTATTTTCCCTGAGCGTTCGGATAATCAAAATTTCAGTTCAAAAAATAATTTGCATTTCAACGCATACTTTTCTACCGGTAAGGATTATGAGATAAAGGGGAAATTCCGTAATAAGAATTTCATCATAATCCAGAATGGAGCTAACCGAAAAGTCTGGATCTTTATTGATGATCTGATGGCATGTATGTTTCAGGGGGATATTGATTACTCAGGAGTCTCTAAGAAAAATCGCATTATACCCTATATTCTTATAAATAAAGAAATTCCTGCCTGCGACAGACGCGACATTTTCAGACTTGCCATAATGAGCCGTTTTATGAATAATTACCTTAGTACATATTAATTATGCTTGATGTTGAATCTTCAATACAAATTGATGTAGAAAGTCAATGTGTCATATAGGAGGAAATGCCGCAAAGAAAATTTTGGAAATATCTAGACAGGATCATACTTTGATAATTCACCAGTGAAAATAATTAAGAAAGTTGTATTGAAATGTCCCCGAAGCTTTTTAAATTAGCTCCTAATATACCCGGAACCCTCCGGATATGCAGCGAGACAAAACCCCCGATGTGCAGACATGTAGGGGGTTCCTTTTAAAATAAACTTGACTTTGGATTTGTATTAGTCTAACTTTGCCTGCATAAGATGAAAAGGCATAGAGTTTTTTATACAGTTAAAGATATGCGAATCAGTAAAATTTGTTCCTTGTTCATACTTCTTGTAGTATTGTCATGCGAGAAAGATTGCCAAGATAAAATTCCTCGAGGCTGCAAAATTATCATAGATGCTTCACATGACGGAGGCGTATGGTGGTATCCTCAATATGAGGCTACCGGATTTGATCCCAACGAAGGGCACCAGGGACAGGCCTTCGCTAATATTCTTCGTGAGAAAGGTTTTGAGGTTGATGAATTGGGACGGTCATCTGAACTGACGGAAGAGATGTTTTCTGGCTACTACATTGTAATCAGGGCTGGCGGTTTTGAACCATATACGGCAAATGAACTTAAGGTATATACCAAGTTACTTTGCCAGGGAATGAACATGGTTTTTATGGCCGATCATAAATGTAATGCCGAGGGGGACGCATTGGAAAATCTTTTAGGGTTAAAATTTTCGTCTGTAGCGAGTGGTAATATCACAACGTTTAAACCACATGTGATTACTGAAAATATTTCGTTTATTGAATATGGAGCAGGTTCGGTATTAATCAATTCAGGCCAGAATTCGGACATTGAAGTATTGGGATGGTTGGGTGAAGATGATTTCGCTGATCTGAATTGTAATGGAGTCAAAGATAATAAAGAACCTTCTGCACCACCTGTGATGGGAATATTGAATTATCAGAAAAGCCATATATTTTTCATTGGCGACGTGAATGGCCTTGAATTTATGTCTCAGCCATTTATCGATAATCTCATCGCATGGATGGGTACTTGTTCTTTATAGTGAAAGGAATTATTTTTCATACGGAAATCATCTTCGGGGGCTTTCTGTTTACAGATAGGAATGCATTAAAATAAATTTGACTTTAGCTTTTTATAAGGTGTAACTTTACTAAAAATTGGACTCAATATCATTTAAATAGGGAAAAATGAAAAAAATCAAACTTTTTTGCTTTTTCTACTTCCTGATTAGTTGTACCCTTTTAGGACAGGATAACGTACAGGAACCAAAACAGTCAAAAAACATTTTTGGAATATCATGGGGGATTGTCCCCGGAATTATGGATATGTATATTGATATGCCGTATAATTACTGGCCTGATCAGGAATTAAGTTATTTAGCCCAGATTTTTTATGCCCGCCAGGTATATGAATCCTTCAGAATTGGCAGTTATGTTGAATATGAAAAGGCCGATTATACTAAAAAAACAGGAAATGGCATTTCCTGTCTCGCTCGTTACAACCTGGGGATAAGCGGGTTAGGGCAATTTCCTAAAACATCATTGCATTTACAACTGGGGGGGTATTTCGGGTACGGATTTCTGATGGCACCACATTGGGATAATCTGAAGGGGGTTGATCTTGGATTAATTATTGGTCCTGCCTATGAAAGAAATAAGTTTGGCATAGCTCTTCATATGCAGGCCGGACATAGCTGGTACGAATCATCTGGTACACCTGAAGGTGTAATGCTTTATTCTCCAAGGTTTTTACTTAAAGCCTATTTTAAACTATGAGCAAAATTTATTTTATAGTTGAGTCTGACATTTTACATCTTTTTAGCAACAAAATAAGACTATTGTAGAACATCTTAGTGAAAAGAAGTTGACACAAAAATATATTAACCTTATTATGTGAAAGAAATCTTAAGAATGTTAGACAAAACAGATTTTAATGAATCAGAATTGCACTATATCATTTAAATACAAAATGTTATAAAACGTTTCAGTCTATTATTAATTCATAAAGTTCATAACATAATCAAGCCATGAAGAAAAAATACAAAATTTTGATTTACTCCTTAACCTTAATAATATTCGGGCTAATTCTTACTTACTGTTGTATGGTCTGTAAGGAAGAGGATACCGGAACTTACGATATTGATAATAATGTATACGATACAGTTAATGTTTCAGGAAACAGTGTTCCTATAGATTCTACCGCAACTGTTTATAAATTTTCTTCCGGATTAAAATTAATAGTGCCCCCCGGTGCAGTTAAAGAAAATGTTACTGTTTCGTTTGAACTTCTGGACAGCATAAGTGCAGGCCAGATAATACCTTTGGATGTTTTTGCCGGTAAAGTCTTTTGTGCAGGGATATCTTTTGGACAGACAGGGACCAAGTTTTTAAAACCAATCACAATCAGGGTGCCTGCATTAAGATACACATATAATGACATACCATCCGTTTACCTTTACAACTCAGTATCAAGTTCCTTGACTCAATTTACAGGGCCTTTATCCTGTTCAGAAAACGAACATTTTATAGAATTTTCAACTGATACACCACTTTCTGCAAGAATTGAGCTATTCAAAGATGTATTAGGATTTGGTAAATCAGACACAAAATCAACAAAGGGAGATCCGATAGACTGCCATAAAATTCTTGTCAAAATAAAAATCGAGGATTATGACTACATTTCCACTGGTGGATGTGATATTCAAAAACAAACCCTAAAGGTTGAATTTACAGCATGCACAGGGAGTCCCATTGAAACCGCTGAAGTCCGGCTTATTAAGAAAGCATGTGAACCTATTGTTATATGTACACCTGATAAGAACTGTTTAGACAAGAATGAATCTGCAACTTTGAATTTCATAGTGACAGTAGGAGGTCTACCATTAAGTGATCAACAAATTTATATTACTCTACCTACCGGACTTTCTTCAACACAAAATCCTGTATTTGCTACTGATGTAGATGGCAAAGCTGAATTTAAAGTGACTTGTAATGTTGATAATTTTACTTCAGGAACTATAAATTATGATGTTCATATTCAATATTATCTTGAGATTATAAATGCTTCAGCTGAGGGGCGAACCGAAAACACAGAAAATTATCAACAATCCAAAGAAAAGCACGATGCCGTGACAATACGCTCTTGTGCTAATAAAGTGACATCTGTTGAACTGCATTCTGATCAAGTAGTAGACGGTGATGGAGAAATAAGGGGTGAAATCTATCATTTAAGCTGTGATTGTTATAATGGATCAGGGGCAAAGATTGATTGTGGTGAAGTAGTATATTCTATAGCGTCTTCTTATCCAACCGCGGGTGCTGTATCTGTTGATCCATCCAGTGGTGTGGTAACTTGCAATAACCCGGGCGCTGCCGAGATTCAGGCCATGGCTTCAGGTATTGTATCAAAATATAATGCATTTTTCACAGTCGCCTATGAAGGTGATCTAAATTTAAGCGGAGTAACGGACCATAACATTTATTATGGATGTGGTTGTAAGGAGGATTATAATAATCCGCTTACGGACTACAAATATAGTTGGTATGTTGTAACCTGGACAGTTAAAAATCATTTTCATTTTTGGCTAAGCAAATTAAACGAAGCCCCTTTCGGAGATATATCAGGAGAAAATAGTTATGATTATAAAATTAATAGCAATAGCCTTTGCAAAAACGCGACATTCATTGAACCTGTGGATGGTTTTGATTTTAGCTGGGTTGGATGGGAATTTTCATCTATACCAACTCAACTAGCAATTTTGGGTCATGAATTTCCTGTTGATTACAGCTACTTTGACTATCGAGGTTGGGGTTATCTTCAAGACATACAACTTGATTTGAAATTGATTGATGGAGGATTTAATGCTCACGTGCATTACTTTTGGCCTCATGGCTGTGTGCTTAGAATAAATGATATACCTGATTTTCAATTAAAATAAAGTTTTCACCATTTGGTGTTTCTGAACTTTCTTACATGAATTTATGAAAAGGTTGAAATTTCGATATTTCATCACTAATTGTTTAATAACATGAAAAGAATCATTATAAGTATTTTATATTTAACTGTTAGCGGGATCTTGTTTGGCCAGGATCAACCAAAAAACCTGTTCGGAATTTCTTTCGGAATTGTACCCGGAGGGGATGCGTATTTTGACATGCCCATAAATGCCTGGCCTGACAGGGAATCAAGTCCGGTTGGCCAGGTTTTTTATGCCCGGCAGGTAAGCGAAGTATTCAGGGTCGGAAGTTATCTCGAATATGAAAATGGCAAATTCAATAATAGTTCAACTGAAGTCATTTACAATTTCAGCCGGTACAACATCGGGATAAACTGGCTTGGCAAGTTTCCAAAAACTCAACTGCATATGCAACTTGGTGGATATTTCGGGTACGGATTTATGATGGCGAAAGATTGGAACAATCTGAAAGGGGTTGATCTTGGATTGATTATTGGTCCCGCCTACGAAAAAGATAAGTTCGGTATGGCTCTTCATATGCAGGGCGGACATGCCTGGTACGGATCATCAGGTACACCTGAAGGTGTAATGCTTTATTATCCAAAAATTTTGCTTAAGATCTATTATAAATTTTAAGCAAATTTTATATTAAGGTTAAGTCTGCAGATTTGCATCTGTTCGGCAACCACCCAATAAAGGATATAAGCCAAAGAATAATTTCTGATTATAACTGATTATTATCTCGAAAATTGATTAATATGAAAACAAGAATTAATTTTTACTTAAGTTCTTCAATTGTCGTAGCAATGATATTATTGTCAATAGCTTCATGTAAGAAAAAAGAAGAAGAACCTGGTTTAGATGGGAAATGGCAAAGCGATAATGGTACTGGCGTTTTAGTAAAAGGTTCAAGCGGTACGTTTTATAGTATTGGAGGATCTTGGATCAGCGCAAGGGATCAAGGCTTTGTAAAACTAGGGGATTTAAAATTTAAAGAAATCACAAAAGAAGGACCCGTTAAGTGGAGTTTGTATGAGTTAGGGTATCATTACAGTGGCGCGACGGTTGTTGATATATTTTGGTCCGAGAAAGGTTCATTAACTATGAGCGAAGATGGGCAATCTATTAAAACAAGTTATCCAATATCTGGTTTGAGTGTCACTTATTACAGAAAATGATTTTTCAACCAGAGTGTTCTGGTTTATAAATAAAACTATTATGAAAATGAAAAAGTTACTCAGATTTGCATTGTTAATTTTCTTAGTATTCGTTTATGCAAACACCCAAGCTCAGGTTAAGTTCGGACCTATAGTTGGTTTGAATCTGTCAACTGCTACAATGGAAATTGATGGAGAAGATTGGCCTATGGATAATATGCTCGTAGGTTATCATTTTGGTGTAGTTTCTGAAATTCCCTTGATAAAGAATCTCAGTTTGCAACCAGGCATTATATATTCCTTAAAAGGGTATGCATATAGAATGTCACTGGATTTTTTGGGGATGCATTGGGATTTAAAGCGAACTATTAATGTAAATTACATCGAAATTCCTGTTAACGCAGTATACTGCTTTGGTTTAGGTCCAGTAAAAATATCTCTGTTGGCAGGCCCGTATCTAGCTTTTGCAGTAAGCGGAGTATCTATTTTTTTTAATGAAACAGATAACAAATTGACACATAATAAAATGACGTTTGGTTCGGGAGAAAATGACTTTCAGAAAGCTTTTGATTTTGGAGTAAATGGTGGAGCCGGGGTAAATTTCAGAGGCCTGCTCATTTCTGGTCAATATGGATTCGGTCTGGCAAATATTGCGTCTGAATCATCTGTTAAAAGTAGTAATTCGATAGTTAAAAACAGAGTGATCGGTATTTCACTTTCATATTTATTTTGAGATAAATAATCGCTATTTAGTGTCTCTAAGAAAACTAACAACATACTAATAATCAAATAGTTATTGTTAATAACTTTCTTGAATCTTTTGGTTGTAAACCTTGCGAAAGTCAGTTAAAATACAGACATTCATGCTGTTAATGATTTGACAAGGTGATATTTTCATCAAGAACCATCAAAAGATACAAAAATGAGAAAAAGATTCGAACAACAATTAATACTTGGACAAAAATCAATAAGCCAAACCCCAATCCGCATGAAGGAATAAGGTGCTTTGACAGAATTGATAGCTGCCCTGAAAGCAATTTTTGCCCATACAGAATATAATAGTCAGATATTTAACCTCATAGAGAATAAGCTTTCCAAAAGTAGCCTCAGATCGGGCCGTAAGGGGATGGATTTGTGGATGATATTTGTACTCTCTCAGGTTCGGTTATGCTTGGGTGCCAGTTACGAAACATTACACAACTTGGCCAACAACCATTACACGCTTAGGTTTTTAATGGGTGTTGAGCGGGAATTTGGTTATGAACGTATTGAATTTGATTATCAGAACATTTATGACAATGTGACTTTGCTGGATGACGATACAGTAAG
>Ga0315273_10003987_pt1 | contig 17928 bp, 2 predicted proteins | sample YL17G02_0_MG_FD_205753 | JGI IMG/M metagenome (GOLD analysis project Ga0315273, IMG submission 205753) | Sediment microbial communities from Yellowstone Lake, YNP, Wyoming, USA - YL17G02_0 | ecosystem: Environmental > Aquatic > Freshwater > Lake > Sediment | place: USA: Wyoming | collected...
TCGGAAGACGCGGAGCGATCGACGACGATTTCCAACAGTTTGGGTTGCACGGACTTCTTGAATTTGTAGGTCGCGACCTGCTGGAACGGCACATCGTTGCCGGTCTTGCCGAGCACGGCCACCTCGAGCGAATGCTCGGCGGTGCGCACATTGCTGGTGAGAACACGCTGCACCCCACCGCTTTGCAACGCCTCGAGTTCCTTGAACGTGTAGATGTGGTGCGCGGCGTCTTTTCCATCGAGCTTGAGCCGCACCGAATCGAGCCGCAGCTTCCCGCTTCCAGCGAGGCTGAGAAAAACCGAAAGCTGCGTATTGGAGGGGTAGAGCAGCTTTTCCTCGAGCTGCTGCAGCTCCGAGGAGATGGCAAGCACATCGCTCTTGATGTCCTGCACCTGCTCGTCGAGCCCCTTGGTCTGCTCCTTGGGCAGTTGTTGCGCCGTGGCTGCGCAGTGCAACGCGCCGAGAGCGGCGCTGAGGAGGATTTCGAGGAGTAGTTTCATGGTTCCAAATTCGTTGCTGTCCGATTCGAGTGACCCGTTCCAGAGAGCAAATATCGGCATGCCACGCCACCGACTTGAGATCACAAATGACTTCTTGGAAGTATGGAGTCACGCCTTGACCAAGGGGCTGGCGGGATGCTGCCATAGCTTGCTGAACCGGTTTCGACGGTCCCGTATTCGTTGCGATGTGACGATGAAATATTCACAAGAATGCATGCACACGTGTGTTTCTAATCGTAAGTTATGTGAAACCACTCAAGAAACATCGAAGTGAGAACATTCTTACGTAATTCAATCGAATATTTCATTGATTTTGATGGCGTGTGCAGGATCACACAATGCATCCTCAGTAAGAGGTTATGAAGTAAAACAAAAAGTGGCGATAACTAGAAGCTCTGCGACTACTCGATCTGCCAGGAATGCCTTGGGAAGGAACGTCAGACCATGATCAAGAAGACCCCGCCGCCGCAATCGTTCAGCGATCGACAAGGCCGAAGTGGCGTTGGATGCCATGTCCGGCCACCAAGCGCCGGCCGAGCCGGCCAAAGTGCACGACCGGCATTCCGATCAGATCGTCACCTGATTTCTGAGAACTCCCGGTCCACCCCGGGATAGCGCACGAGGCCTGTGTGAGGCGAGACCACTTTGCGCGAATCCCGGGTCGTGGCTCTTTCGACCACGGCAACCACCCATGCGCAGCCATTTCGCAATCGGTAATTCGAGCCTCTCTTGAATACCGGTCGCCGCCGGCACACAGATTGATTCATGAAATCGAAAGCGCAAAACGCTAACTTCCAGGGAACTCCTTCCAAGTTGATCGATTGGGCAGGACTTTCCCGGCAGATCAGGTTGCTGGCGCTGGCGCTCGCGTTGAGCACCGGTGCGGGCCAGGCGTTGGCGCAAGCGCAGTGCAGCGTCAAGAACAACGCGCCGGCGCGGATTCAACATGACATGGGGGACAGCTATTGCGAGTTGTGCGGGTACGGCTATGTGACCGTCGTCATCACCAACCCGTTTCGGGGCGCGACCATGATCGGCATGCGGGTGGTGGAAAACCTGGGTTCGTCAGGATTGACCTTTGCGCCGGCCGCACCGAGACCTGTTCGGTACCGCGTCAACGGCGACCCCTCGGTCAACGGACCGGCACCGAAAGTCAGTGGCTCCAATGGCTCCGTGCTGACCTGGAACGCAGGCTCGTTTCCATCGCTGGCCGCCGCCAACGGCGCCAACAGCTTTTCAACGCTGGAGATCACTTTTGCCGTGACCCGCGCGGGCTCCGTGACGCGTGAAGGGCTGGTCACAGCCGATCGCCGTATTCAGGCCACGCTGGCCTACAGCACCAATCCGGCGTGCACCGTGACGAGCCCGGTCAGCACCGCGCTCAGAACCTTGCCGCTGCGCGAGCCGCTTCCAGTGATTAGCAAGCGGGGCCGGAACGTGGATGCCAATCAAGGCCCCGCCAGCTATTCCGGCACGGTGTACGGCAACATCAACGACGACGTGATCTGGCGCGTGCGGGTCACCAACGACGGTCTGGCGGCCTTGCAGGACATGCGCATCAGCGACGCCATGCAGACCGGCGGCATGAACATCCACTATGCCTGCGCGTCGGAAGCCTCGGCGACGGCGGCCGCAAACAACCTCAATGCCATCTTCACCGGCGGCACGCCGCCGGCGCCGCCTGCCCGCTGCGTGGCGGCAGGCAATACGGTCAGCGCCTTTGTCGTCAACAACCCCTTCGGCAACCCCAACAACGACAACCCGGATCTGGTGGACGTTCCGGCCGGCGGCGCGACGGACATCTTTCTGGTGGGCAAGCTGGCCAGCTCTTGCGCGCCGAACACCACCAACAGGGCGTTCAACCTGCAATGGGGCTGCGCGGCGCAGCCGCCGGCCGGCGGCATCACCCAAACCTCCGCGGGAGTGACACCCGGCGATGCCGTGGCCACGCTCAGCGGTCTGGTGGTGCCCGCGGGTCTGGATGTGCAGCGGCGCCTCACCGGCATCAATACCGCGCAGCCGGTGGGCAGCCGCGGCTTGATGACCATCACCATCCGCAACACCACGGGCGGAACGATCAAGAACATCAACCTGCGCAATGTGCTGCCGCCCGAATACGTGATGGACCCGACCTTCACGCCGACGCTGCAGACCGTCGGCGCGTACGGAAACTATCCGGGCATGACCGACCGCATCTCCTGGACGAATCCGGTGCCCGGCACGTTCCCGCTGACCACGACCAATCCGGCCGCCCCGCTGGCCAATACGCAACCGCAGTTCACCTTGTGGAGTTCGACCGCCCATCCCGACTATCCGGGTCAGGTCAACATGGTCCGCCACGACGACGTCGTGACCATCACCTGGCGTGTGGTGTTGATCAAGCCGTCGAGTTACGACCGGGTGGCCCATCTGGATGTGGCGCCGGAGGTACGCGCCGATGGCACCGACCCCGCGAACCAGACCACGCTGACCAACAGCCTTTATCTGACGTACCAGGATTTCTGCACTCCCGCGGTGGTCAAGAACGCACCACGCTTCCCCTACGTCGATACCTTCCCCGCATTTCCCGAAGACCTCGACATCGCCACCGGCGGCGCCGTGTTCATTCTCACCAACGATCCGCTGCAACCCTTGACCCTGCCGGTGGTGGTGAGCAACAACGGCGGACACGACGCGCGCGACTACCAGGTGTTCGTCAGTTTCGGCGCCACGATGCAGGTGCAGACCGCGCCGGCGGGCTGCAGCGTCGTTGCGCTCTCGGGTTCGCCCCCGCAGCCGGCGCCCTGGAAGACATGGATCTTGCCCGCCTCCATTCCGCCGACGGCCACGGTCTATCGCTGTGTCCCGGGTGGCGCGTTGCCGAACCCGATGGCGCCCGGAAATGCGACCACGCTCAACTTCACGGTGATCAAGACCAGCGACCCGGCGCGGATCGCGCTGGATGACTTGAGCTTCCGCGCCGACGTGGTGGGGGAGATCATGCTGAGCAATGGCACCCCCTTGTGGTTCCCGACGCCGATCGTGCGCGCCGATGACCAGACCGATCGCGCCAACGACTACAGCCTCGATGGCGTGCGTGCGCGCGTGGTCGGCTTCAACCTGATCAAGAGAAGGCAGGGCAACTGCACCGAGAACAATCCGCCGCCGTCCCTGCCCGACAGCCTGGTGCAGATCGGCGAGGAGTGCACCTTCCACATCGAGAGCGGGGGCTGGTTCGGCTTTCGCACGCCGGGCTTCGCCTACATCGCGGTGCAGAACGTCAGCGTGGTGGATCAGTTGCCGGCGGCGCAGGGCTACGTTTCGTCCACCAATCCTGCGTTGACCAGCACCCCGCAGATCAGGCAGTTCGCGCTCTCCGCGGTCACCGCTCCGCCGCTCAATCCGCTGGACGAAGGCTCGATCGCCTGGACCTTCAACCCGGTGGCGCCGCTGTCGAACCGCATCTCGCAACGAGACGAGTGGTTCCGGGTCGATGCCACCACCCGCATCCTGAACTCACCCCTGAACGCCAGCGCGGCGCCCAACCAGCACGCGGCGATAAGTTCCAACATCCTGAATTCGACCTTCGAGGCCGTATTCGCCGGCCCCGCGGAGCAGATCTTCACACTGGGGCCGACAACCATCGGCTACCCGCTTCCGCCGATACGCACCGTCAACCAGACAGTGACTGAACCGCTGGTCACGGTGGTGAAAACCGTGTGCAACGAGATGCTCCATGGCGTCGGCCCGGCCTGCGCCAATTTCGTGACGCTGGCGGACAACGGCGACACCTTCGACACCTATGTCTACCGGGTCGTCGTCACCAATGCCGCCACTGCCGGCGGCGTGGCCCGGGCACCTGCCTATGACGTGAGCATCAGGGACATCCTCGATCCGAGCGATCTGATGTTCGTGGTGCCGTTTGCCAGCGACGGACTGGACAACGACGGCGATGGCCTGATCGACGCCGCCGACACGAATGGCGAAGGCAGCATCAGCGACAACATCGTCAACAACGCCAATCCGGCCCAGATCACGTTCTCGCAGACCCACAGCAATGCCCTGCTGAAGATCAACCCTGGTTCAGCGGTCACCCTGTACTACCGGGTCGACCCCGACAGGACCGTGCAGGCGGGGCAGCAGTTGGTCAACACTGTCACAGCCTCGTACGACACGCTGGCCGGCCCCGCCGGTGCGCAAACCGTGGTGCAGTCGGCCAGCGGCACGGTCGGCGGCGCTCGCACTTACACCTCGCCCGCGTCGACGGCCACGGTGCGCATGCTCCTGCCGACAGTGCAACCGAAGCGGATCGTCGCGCTGTCGCAGCCCAACCATGCGACCGTCGTCACGCCGCCGGCGGCTCAGCCTGTCTCGGTGGGCGAGGAGATCAGGTACGAGCTGCGTGCGACTCTGCCGATCGCCGAGCTGCGCAATTTCATCATCCGCGATCGCCTACCGGTCGGCGTGCGCTGTGCCGAGGCGCCGGCGGTGGACCTCGGGCCGACGGGGCCCCATGCCGCGGCCGGGTTCTTCCCGGGCGGCGTGATCACGCCCACCTGTACGAACACCCTGGTGGAGTGGAACTTGGGCACGCAGGCCCTGAGCAACGGCGCGACCATCACGTTCTACGACCTCGCGCTCAATTTCATCGGGCGGGTAGAAAACACAGCCAACACCAACGATGGCAACGTGCTCGCCAACGGCGGCGCTGCATCGTTGGTGACAGCGTCCTACACGAACAGCCTGGGCAACTTGGTGACTCTGCCGATCGGCAGGGTCGACGTCCAGGTGCAAGAGCCCAGGATCGTGCTGACCCAGGCAATCGCGCCGGCCACGGCCGACGCCGGCGACCAGTTGACGGTCACGGTGACGGCCACCAACACCGGCACGGCGACGGCCTACAACCTGCGCGTGCTCAACGACCTGTCGACCCTGGGCAAGCTGAGCTATGTGGGCAGCGGCATCGGCGGGCCCGACCCGCCCGACGTGGTGGACATCGCCACCCTGGGAGCGAACCGACCCATCTTCATCTGGGACCCGACCAATCCGAGGTATTCGATCGCGCCCGGCGCCAGCCGCAGCTTCACATTCAGGGTGAGCGTCAACATCGGCGTGCAGCCGCTGGAGGTCATCGGCAACACGCTCCAGGCCAAGTGGGATTCGCTGCCGGGCCGCGGCACAGCCCTCAACAGCAGTGCGCAGATCGGCGCGGATGGCAGCGCCACGGGGGTGCGCACCGGCACTTTGCCCAATTCGGGCGTGCAACCCAACGACTACGAGGCCAGCGCCAGTGCCTCCTTCTCGGTGCCCGCCGTCACCATGAGCAAGAAGGACCTGACGCCGGCCGTCGTGCCCGCGGTGGGTGCCTACAAGAATTTCCAGGTCGACATCAACCTGCCCGAGGGCACGACCCAGAACGTCCTGCTCACCGACAACCTGGCGTTCGGCAGCGTGAGCTACCTGCTGGCGAACAACACCACCTACGACATCACCTACACCTTCCAGGGCATCGCGTCGATCAACGGCGTGGCACCGTCGGAGACGGCGTTCATCGCCTTCCCGGCGGACAACACCACCGGCAGCGCGGTCTGGAACATCGGCAGCGTCGTCACCGCCGGCGAAGACGACCTGGCCACCTCGGCGATCGCGCCGCGCATCCGCATTAATTATTTCGCACGAATCGACAACACGCTGAGCGTCAATGGCGGCAGCACATTGCGCAACTCGGCCACCGCCAACTACCGCAACGGCGCCACCGGCGCCACCGTGACGCTCAATGCAGCGACGCCGCCGATCACGGTGGTGGAACCGGTGCTGACGCTGGCCACGACGATGAGCAACATCACCTCGCCGGGCGTGCCGCCCGACAGTGGCGACGTTCTGGAATACACACTGACGCTGGTCAACACCGGCAACTCGACGGCCTACGACGTCAACCTCGTCGATACGCTGTCGCAGCAGCTCAACTACGACGGCGGCTTTACGCCGACGGCCAGCATCGCCGCCGTGCCGGTGGCTGGCTTCGTGCCCACCCCCGGCGGCGTGCCCGCAGGACCGCTGGTCTGGGGCCGCGCCAACGGCGACGGCAGTCTGGACGTGCCGGCCGGCCAGACGCTGCTCGTCAGGTACCGCGTCGTCGTCCAGCCTGCGCAACCCAACGCGACCATCGGCAACAGCGTCTCGGCCGACTGGACCTCGCTGGACGGCACCAGCAGCTTCGAGCGTACCGGTGCCGGTTGTCCCGCCTTTACCGCGCCCAACAGGTATTGCGTCGGGCCTGTGGTGTCGACGACGATCACGCCCCCACCCGACCCGCCGGTCAAGGCGATCACGCAGGCGACCGCGGCCATCGGCGCGCCCTTCCGCTACCGCATCACGATTCCCGCCACACGGCGGGCGACGCCGCTGTACGACGTGCAGGTGCAGGACAACCTTGGCGCTTCCGCTGCCGACCTGAGCTATGTCAGTGTCAGCGCGGTGTCCGGTCCGGCCTGGACGCCCATGGTCAGCGGAGCGCCGAAGAACCTGGTGATTTCCGGCAGCGGATCCGGGCTGGACATCCCCGCTGGGCAGCAGGCCGTGTTCGACGTGGCGGTGGTGCTCAACGACAGCGCCACCAACGTGACGGGCCTGAGCTTCCAGAACAGCGCGAGCTACACCTACAACCAGTTCGACGGTGTGCTCAATCCGGTGCCCGGCGGCTCCGCTACCTCGGCTGCGATGACGGTGGTGGGCCCCGACAGCGTCACCCTGCAGAAGTCCGGCCCGACCACCCTGCGTGCCGGAGTTGCCGGCAGCTTCACGCTCAATGTGCAGAACACCGGCACGGGCACCGCATGGGACCTGACGCTGGTGGATGTGCTGCCGGATCGGACACCGGGCGGCATGTGCGATGCGGCGCCCACGGTCACGGCGGTGCAGTTGTTCAGAGCCGATGGCGTGACGCCGTCCGGTCCGGTGCTGGTGGCGGGCACGGACTACAGCGCCAGCTTCGCGCCGGCGCCGGCCTGTACGCTGACCCTGACCATGAGGACCGCGGCCGCGGCCATTGCGCCGACCGATCGCCTGATCGTGAACTACCAGGCCGCGCTCGATGCCGACAATGCCAGCGGCACGGTGCTGACCAACCTGGCGGCCGCGACCCAATGGTTCAGCGCCGACACGCCGGCCAACGTGGCCACCGGCCAGATCCGTACCCACAGCCGCACCCTGACCAACGGCACGCCCGGCGTGCTGGACTTCCAGGACGCCCATGCCGTCACCACCGAGGTTCCGGCGCTGGAGTTCCGCAAGTCCGTCAGCAACGTCACCACGGGTCAGAACCCGGGCAGCAGCGCGCGCCCCGGCGACCTGCTGCGCTACACGGTGACGTTGCGCAATGTCGGCGCCGTGACGGTGAGCGACGCCACGCTCACCGACGAGCTGGACCGCCTCAACGCCGCGGCCTTCTTTGCAGCCGGCAGCCTGCAACTCGTCTCCGCGCCGGCCGGTGCCACCAGCAACACCGATGCGAACGGCGGCGCCAGGGGCAGCGGGCTGCTCGACGTGCGTGCCCTGAACATTGCCGCCGCGGGCTCGGCGGGCGATACGCTGACGGTGGTGTACGAAGCGCGCCTGCTGCCGGTGATCGGCGGCGGCTTGGCGGTGCTGAATCAAGCGCAACTGGCAAGCGCCACCAGCATCACCGTCAACAGTGACGACCCCAACATCAACGGGCCCGACAACCCCGCGGTCACGGGCGACGAGGACCCGACCCGAACCACGATCGTCTCCAGCCCGCTGTGGCAGGTGAGGAAGACCTCGCTCGACATCACCGGCGACCCGGCAACACTGCGCCAGGGCGACCGCCTGCGCTACACCCTCACGGTCAAGAACGTCGGCACGGAAAACGCGGCCGGCGTCTCGATGCGCGACCTCGTGCCGGCGAACACGACTTATGTCGCGGGCAGCACCGCACTCAACGGCGTGGTCCTGCCCGACGTCGGCGGCGCCTCGCCCTTGCAGGCGGGCATGCAGATCAGCGCGGTGGAAGATCCGACGCCGGGCGCGATGCGCGCGGACGCCTCGGCCACGCCGCTCAACGTCGCCACCATCGTGTTCGAGGTGCAGGTCGATGCCGGCGTGCTCGACAGCACGCTGATCAGGAACCAGGGCTTCGTCAACGGTTCCGGCACGAGCAGCGGTGCCTTCGCCGAGGTGCCATCGGACGATCCGCGCACGCCTTTCGTCGGCGACCCCACGATCAACATCGTCGGCGTGTTTCCGCTGCTGGCGGCGCGCAAGACGGTGGCGCTTGTCGGCGACAGCAACGCCGACGGCGTGCTCGATCCGCTCGAGGTGATTCGCTACACGATCACGATCGACAACCTGTCCGGCCTGGAAGCGACAGGCCTCGTCTTCACCGACCCGCTGCCGGCCAACACCTCCTATGTGGCCGACACGGTGACGCTCAACGGCGCGCCGGTCGCGCAGCCCGACGCCGGGGTATCGCCGCTCATCGGCGGCATCCCGGTGTACTCGCCGGGGAGCGCGGCCGGCACCATCGCGCCTAGCGCCAGCGCGACGATCACCTTTGATGCCCGCGTCAACGCCGGCGTCGCGGCGGGCACCGTCATCAGCAACCAGGGCAGCGTCGCCACGCCGCTGGCGACTTTGCTCACCGATGCGGACGGCAACAGCGCCAACGGCAATCAGCCGACCACCATCGTCGTCGGCAGCGCGCAGCAGCTCGCCATCACCAAGGCAGTTCGGGTGGTGGGCGACGGCCTTGCGCTGCCAGGCGCGCAGCTCGAGTACCTGGTGACGGTGACGAACACCGGCGTCGTCGACGTCACCGACGCGGTGCTCACCGACGATCTCGGCGTGCTGCCCCTGGCGGCGCAGGTCGCCTATGTCGCCGGCTCCGCCACGCTGAACGGCACGGTGGCGGGAGTCAGCCTCACCGGTGCCTTGCTGCGGGCCGACCATGCGGCCATTTACGGCAGGCTGGCACCGGGCGCGGGCGCAGAGCTGCGCTTCAGGGTGCAGATCGCGAACGGTTTGGCGTTGGGCACCGTGATCACCAACACGGCCCGTGTGGCGTGGAATACGCCAGCCCTGACCGCCGCGGCCAGCGTCTCGATCACGGTCGGCGGCGCCGCCGGCGTGGCCAGCCTCAGCGGCAGCATTTGGCACGACGCCAACTTCAACAATCTCGCCGACACCGGCGAGACCTCGCTGCAAGGCTGGTCCGTCGACGTGCTGCGCAACAGCGTGCTGCTCGGCAGCGTGAACACCGACACCAACGGCCAGTATGCGATCCAAGGTCTGGCACCGTCGCTGACGCCCGCCGACCAGTTCAAGCTGCGATTCAACGCGCCGGGCAGTGGCCTCACGACGGCCAAGCTGGGTCGCGCCAGTTCGAGCTTCACCAACGGCGCGCAGCTCATCAGCGGCATCCACGCGCCATCGGGCAGCAACCTGCTGAACCTCAATCTGCCGCTGCAGCCCAACGGAGCTGCCTACGACTCGATCCTGCGCACGCCGGTGGCCGGCGCGACGCTCAACCTGGTGCGCGCGGGCAGCCCGGTGCCACTGCCCAGTGCATGTTTCGACGATCCGCTGCAGCAAGGCCAGGTCACGCTGACCGGGGGTTTCTACAAGTTCGATCTGAACTTCAGCGATGCCTCCTGCCCGTCCTCGGGCACCTACCTGATCCAGTTGACGCCGCCGGCGACCTACATGCCTGGCGAGTCCAGGGTGATTCCACCGTTGTCCAACGCCGGCACGGTCTCGTTCTCGGTGCCGAACTGCCCGGGCACGGCGGCCGATGCCGTTGCCGCGACGGGCGCGTATTGCGAAGCGCAGCCGTCGGCATACGCGCCGGGCATTGCGGTTCCCGCCGCGAGCGCGGGCACCAGCCACCACCTGAACCTGACGTTCAACAGCGCCGCCATGCCGGGCACGAGCCAGATCTACAACAACCACATTCCGATCGATCCGCGACTGGCCAATGCGGTATCCATCGTCAAGGTGGCGGCGCTGCAGAACGTTACGCGCGGGCAGTTGGTGCCGTACACGATCACACTCACCAATCTGTTGCCGGTGACGCTCGACGCGATGAGCGTCATCGACACCTTCCCGGCCGGTTTCAAGTACGTGCCGGGCTCGGGGCGGATCGACGGCCAGCGGGTCGATCCCGCGGCGGCCGGCAACCAGCTCACCTGGAGCAACCTGCAACTGCCGCCGAATGCGAATCGCTCGCTTCAGCTCATGCTGATCGTCGGCTCGGGCGTGAGCGAGGGCATTTACATCAACCGGGCGCAGGTCTTTGCCACCGCACTCGGTACGGCGGCGTCGGGCGAAGCCACGGCGGCGGTGCGCGTCGTGACCGATCCAACCTTCGATTGCTCCGACGTCATCGGCAAGGTGTTCGACGACTTCAACCTGAACGGTTACCAGGACGACGGCGAACCCGGTCTGCCCGGCGTACGCCTCGTGACGGCCAAGGGTCTGATCGTGACGACCGACCCGCACGGCCGCTTCCACCTGACCTGCGCCGTCGTGCCCGATCCGGACCGCGGCTCGAATTTCATCGTCAAGGTCGACGATCGATCGCTGCCCACCGGCTACCGCCTGACGACGGAGAACCCGAGGGTGCAACGCGCGACGCGCGGCAAGATGCTCAAGTTCAGCTTCGGCGCCGCGATCCACCGCGTGATCAAGCTCGACCTGGCCGACGCTGCGTTCGAGGCCGGCACGGTCGACCTGCGCATGCAGTGGAAGCCGCGCATGGCGCTGCTGTTGAACGAGCTGAAGAAGACGAAAACCAAGTCGCTGCTGCGCCTGTCGTATCTGGCCGAGGTCGAGAGCAAGGACCTGGTCAAGCGAAGGCTCGAGGCCGTCAAGCGCGAGATCGGGAGCGCCTGGCGGCGCGAAGGCGAGCGCCACGAGCTGAGCGTGGAGACGGAAGTCTTCTGGAGAACCGGGGGTCCGCGATGAGCGCGCAGCGAACACTGCTGCCGCGACGGCTCGTTCTTTGGGCCTTCTGTCTGCTCGTGCCTGCCTCGGCCACGGCCCAGGTGGCTGGGGGCAAGGGCGACGCCGTGCGGCCGGGCGAGCAGAAGATCGTCACGGTGCCGGGGCTCGGACAGAGCGTCGAGAAACAGCTTCCCCCGGATGCCCAGCTCACGCCGTGGAAGCAGGACGAGGGCAGCCTGCCGTCCCTGGTGCGCGATCGCACCGAGGAAAGAGAGGTGCTCGAGAAGAATGTGCGCACGATCAAGGTGCAGAACCTCCTGCCGCCGATCTATTTCTCGTCCGGCAAGACGGAGATCTCGAACGAGTACGTTGACCAGGTGCGCAAGATCCTGGGTGGCATGAAGGACCGCAAGAACGTGCGCCTGCACCTTGTGGGCCATACCGACAACGTGCAGCTCGTCGACGAGGCCAAGGCACAGTTCACCGACAACGACGGCCTCTCGCGCGAGCGCGCCGGCGTGGCGGCCGAGTTCTTCCAGAAGGCGCTCGAGCTTCCTGCCGAGTCGATTGCCTACGAGGGCATGGGCGAGCGCCGGCCGGTCGCCTCCAACGCGACCGAGGCCGGACGTGCCCGCAATCGACGCATGGATGTGGAGGTCTGGTACGACGAGATCGACGAGAAGCTCGTCCGCAAGCAGGTGACCGTGCAGGAGAACATCAAGCGCGTGAAGGTCTGCCGCGTCGAGCAGATGTGCAAGATCAGCTACAGCGAGGGACACGCCAGGCGCACGCGTGTGCAGAACCTGATCTCGCCGTTCCACTACGAAGAAGACACGCTGACGGTGCCGCCGCAGTACCCGCAGAAGCTGCTGCAAGTGCTGAACGACCTGGGCGACAAGCGCAACGTGACCGTCAGGTTCATCGGCTACACCGACACGACACCGCTCACCGGGCGCGACGCGCGCATCTATGCGAATCATCTGGGCATCTCCAAGGCACGGGCGCGGCGCCTGGCGCTGGCGATGCAGGATGCACTCAAGCTGCCGGCCAGCGCCGTCGAAAGCGACGGCCGCGGCGCGGCCAGCCCGGTCGCGCCCAACGACACACAAAGCGGTCGCGCGGCGAACCGGCGCGTCGAGGTCGAGTTCTGGTACGCCGACGCGCTGAAGGACCTCTCGCCCGAGCCGCAGCTGTGCCCCGAGGCCGCCGCGGCAGAGACGGTGACGCGGGTCTACGAATCGCCCAACACCGCCATCAAGCCGATCATCTTCGAGGACGGCAAGCCGCCGGTGCTGCCGCCCGGCTACGTCAACGATATCGCCAGCGTGATGGCCGAGATCAAGGACCGGACCCGGGTGCGCGTGCGCTTCATCGGCTACACCAGCAATGAGCGGCTCGATCGCCGCACGGCGCTGGCCTATGGCGACGACATCGGCCTGTCGACGGCGCGCGCCCGGGTCGTGATGGACGCGGTCGCGCAGGAGCTGCGGCTCGGGACCGAACAGGCCGAGCACGAGGGCCATGGCTATGTGCAGAGCGACGACGTGATCGCCAACGGCTTCGGCGAAGCCGCGGTTTCGCGCGTGCAGGCCCAGGTGGTCTACGACGAGCTCGCGGCGGCCGTCGACCAGGACGGCCTGGTCGTCACACCCTTCACACGCGATGTCACGCTGGCCAACCCTTATGCGCTCAATCTCATGCGCATCACCGTCGACGGCCAGCCGCTGGACGACCCGGGCAAGAGCAGCTCGGACGTGCAGCGCTGTACCGACGTGGCACTCGACAAGGCGAACATCCAGTTCAAGTTCGACAACCTGGACCTCAAGCCGCGCCTGAACGTGACGGCCTGGCCCAACGCGATCCGCTACCGGGACGACGAAGCCACCGACGCGCTCGACGATCAGGTGCGCTTCAAGGCCTATTCGAACTACCTGGCGTTCATCGTCAAGGGCGAAGTGCGCATCTTCGACAAGGCGCGGTCGGTGCGCGACACGCCGCTGGCCGTCGCCCCCCTCGACGCGGACGGACACGCGCAGTGGCGCGCCGACTTCGTTTCCCATTCAGCCTCCGGGCGCGACCTCAAATACGTGCTGCGCGTGTACGACGGCGATGGTCGCTTCGACGAGACGGCACCGCAGTCGCTGTGGATCGTCGACAAGCTCGAGGCCGATGTGACGGACAAGACCACCGAGCGCGAACTGCTCGCCGGCTTTGGCGAGAGCCGCCTTGCGCTGGCGAACCTGGGCGTGCACGGCGGCTCCATCAAGGTCTTCGGAACCGGCATCCCGGTCGGGCACCGGGTGTCGGTGGCCGGCCGCGACGTGCCGGTGTCGGCCGACGGGAAATTCGTCGCCGAGGCGATCCTGCCCCAGGGCATGCACACGGTCGAGGTGTCGGTGCTCGACAAGGACGGCAACGGCGAGATGTACTTGCGCGATCTCGAACTCGACCAGAACGACCTGTTCTATGTCGCCATCGCCGATGTCACCTTGTCGAAATCGTCTACCAGCGGGCCGGCCCGGCTTGTCGCCCCGGCCAACGCGCGATACGACAAGAACTCTTCGCTCGATGGCCGCTTCGCGTTCTTCGCCCATGCAAAGTTCGGCGACCAGTGGAAGCTGACCGCGAGCGCCGACACGCTTGAAGGCCCCTTCGACAGTCTGTTCAGCAACTTCATGAGCAAGACGCCGGACGCGATGTTCCGACGCATCAACCCCGACTATTACTACCCGACCTACGGCGACGACAGCACGACGGAGGAAGCGGCGCCCACGCTGGGCAAGTTCTATGTCAAGCTGCAGAACCGTGCCCACTACGGCCTGTGGGGCAATTTCAGGATCGGCTACACCGGCAACGGCCTGGCGCATGTGGACCGCGCGCTGTACGGCGCGAACCTCCACTACGAGCCTGAGTCCACCACGCGCTTCGGCGAAAAGCGCCTCGTGCTCGACGGGTTTGCCGCGCAACCCGGCACGCAGGCCGGGCGCGACGAGTTCCGCGGCACCGGCGGCTCGCTGTACTACCTCAAGCGGCAAGACATCATGGTGGGCTCGGAGCGCGTTCGCATCGAAGTCCGCGACAAGAGCTCGGGCCTCGTGGTGGCCGTGCGCAACCTGGTCCCGGTGCAGGACTACTCGATCGACCACCTGCAGGGCCGCATCCTGCTGTCCGCGCCGCTGTCGCCGGTGGCGGCCGACAACCTGCTCGTGGTCAGCGATGTGAGCCCCGGCAACGAGGTCTACCTGGTCGCACGCTACGAGTACAACACCGGCTTCGGGGAACTCGACAACTTGTCCAGCGGCGGGCACGTGCAGTACTGGGTGAACGACCACCTGAAACTCGGCGCGACGGCGAACAAGAATACCGATACCGGTGCAGAGAACACACTGGCGGCCGCCGACATCACTTGGCGCCAGACTGCGACCACCTGGCTCAAGCTCGAGCAAGGCGCGACCAAGGGCACGGGCAGCCCCGCCTTCGGCTCCAACGACGGCGGCTTCGTGTTTGCGCCGACCGCGCCGACGAGCGCTGCGGCCACCCCCGGCGCCGCCGACGTGCGGCCCGGCGCAACGCGCATCGAGGGCAGCGTCGACCTGAAGGACCTGCACGCCGCGGGCAACGGCCAGGTAACCTTTTATCGCCAGTCGGTGGACGGCGGTTATGCGGCGCCCGGCCTCATGTCGCCGACCGATCTGAGCCAGCAGGGCGTGGCGCTGAAGACCGCCATCACCGACAAGGTGGACCTGCGCGCCAAGGTCGACAAGAAGTCGCAGGCGCTGTCGCTGGACACCTCGGCGCTCGAGCTCAATGCCGACTACAAACTCAGCGATCGCTGGAAGCTCAGCTCCGGCGTGCGCAAGGACAGCAGGACGGACAACTCGCCGGTGGTCCCGGTGACCCAGGTGCAGGGCGACCGCACCGACGTGGTGGTGCGCGCCGCCTACGATTCGCTGAGCCAATGGACGGCCTACGGCTACGCCCAGGAAACGGCCTCGACCAGCGGCAATCGCGAGCAGAACGCTCGCCTCGGAACCGGGGGCTCCTACCGCTTAAGCGACCGCTTCCGGGTCAGCGGCGAAACCTCAGGCGGCGACCTGGGCCCGGGCGCGAGGCTCGGCACCGAGTACCTGATCTCCGACAAGTCCGCGAGCTACCTCAACTACGCGCTCGAGAACGAGCGCACCGACAACGGCATCCGCGCCAACAAGGGCAGCATGGTCGCCGGCGCCAAGACCCGTTACTCGGACACGACCAACATCTTCCGCGAAGAGAAGTACTCGCACGGCGACGTGCCGGTCGGGCTCATGCATTCGACCGGCGTGGAGTACACGCCGAACGAGCGCTGGAACTTCTCCGGCCACGTCGACGCGGGCACGCTGCGCGACAACCTCACCGGCGCGAAGATGGAGCGTTCCGGCTTCGCCGTGTCGGCCCGATACGGGTTCGAAACGATCAAGGTCGCGAGCCTCGTCGAATATCGGCGCGACCAGGTTCAGTCGCCCATCGACCGGACGTATTCGAACCGGAACAACTTCCTCACGAAGAACAGTCTGAAGTACGAGATCGATCCCGACTGGCGCTTCATCGGCAGGCTCAGCTACTCTCAGAGCAGGAGTTCCCTGGGCGAGTTTTACGACGGCAGCTACACCGAAGCGGTAACGGGTTTCGGCTATCGTCCGGTGCGCAACGACCGCCTGAACGCGCTCGTGAAATACACCTACTTCTACAACCTGCCCTCTCCTGGACAGGAGTTGCTGCCGAACACGACGGCTTCGTACATCCAGAAGAGCCATATCGTCTCGGTCGATGCCATCTACGACCTGACCCAACAGTGGTCGGTGGGCGGCAAGTACGGGCGCCGGGTCGGGCAGGTCAGCCAGGACCGGGTCAACCCGGTGTTCTTCGACAGCACCGCCAACCTGTACATCGCGCGTGCCGATTGGCACGTGGCGCATCTGTGGGATCTCGTGCTCGAAGGCCGCATGCTGTCGGTCGAGCAGGCGCAGGACAGGCGCAGCGGTGCGCTGGTGGCGGTGTACCGGCACATGTCGAACAACGTCAAGCTCGGCGCCGGCTGGAACTTTACCGACTTCTCGGACGACCTGACCAATCTAAGCTACACGCACCGCGGCGTGTTCATCAACGTGGTGGCGAAGTTCTGATGTCGGGCAACGCCGACCCGACCCGAAGCGACGCCGTGGTGCACGCCGCATCCGCTGCCGCCTTGACGAAGCTGCGGCCCGAGAATCGGCGAATTGCCGCGCGCAACCCGCACAACGCGGGCTGTCCGGGCCGCATGGCGTTCGGCGCGCCAGTCTGCGCTAGAACGCCGCAATCACGCCGTCACTGCGCGGATCGACAGCGCCCTGGACCAAGCCGTCGGGCTGAAGCACGATCGCACCGGCGTGGCCCATCGTGTCGCTGTAGTCGGCGAGCACTTCAACCTCGTGACCGGCAGCGGCCAGGGCCTGCAGCGCGTTCGGGTCGACGCGGTTTTCGAACTTGAGTGTCGTGCTCTCCTGGCCCCAGGTCTTGCCGAGCAGCCAGCGCGGCGCACTCACCGCCTGTTGCAGCGTCTGGCCGAACATCGCGTAACGGCTGAACAGCGCCGACTGGCTTTGCGGCTGGCCGTCGCCGCCCATCGCGCCGTAGACCATGTGGCGCCCGTCATGGAACCTTGCATGTGCGGGGTTGAGGGTATGGAAGGGTTTCTTCTGCGGCGCGAGCGCGAGGTGCGATGCCGCGTCGAGCGAGAAGCTCGAGCCCCGGTTTTGCCAGACGATGCCGGTGTCTGCCAGCACCACGCCCGAACCGAACTCCCAGTACACGCTCTGGATGTAGCTCACCATTCGGCCGGCGCTGTCGGCAGTGCCCATCCAGACGGTGTCGCCGTGAATCGTGTTCTCGGGCCAGGGCAGGGCCTTTTGCATGTCGACCGCGTCCACGCAACTGTCGATGAAGGCATCGCTCAGAAACTGCTGCGGCGTGATTGCGCGCGCCGCCATCGTCGCCGGGTCGGCCACATGGCGGTTGCGCACCTTGAACGCCTGCTTCGTCGCTTCGACGATGGCGTGCAGGTAGGCAAACCCTTGCGCGTCGCGGATGTTGTGGCGCGCACGCAATTTGTCGAAGATCGCGAGGATCATCAATGACGCCAGGCCCTGGGTCGGCGGCGTCAGGTTGTAGAGCGTGGCCATCGAGATCTTGATAGCCAGCGGTTTGCCCGACGATGCGCGCTGCGCCTGCAGGTCGCCCAAGCGCAGCGGGCCGCCCAGGCGCTGATGTTCGGCGGCGATGGCCGCGGCGACGCTGCCCCGGTAATAGTGGTCCAGGCCCTTGTCGGCCAGAGCTTGCAGCGTGTCGGCCAGCGCCGGGTACTTGCGCAAGGTGTTGACCTCGGGCACTCGATCGCGATTCAGGAACTGCGTCGCAAAGCCGGGCTGCTGCCCGAGCTCGGGCAGGAACCGGGTCGTGAAGTCGACCTGGCTCT
>Ga0315273_10003989_pt1 | contig 17926 bp, 17 predicted proteins | sample YL17G02_0_MG_FD_205753 | JGI IMG/M metagenome (GOLD analysis project Ga0315273, IMG submission 205753) | Sediment microbial communities from Yellowstone Lake, YNP, Wyoming, USA - YL17G02_0 | ecosystem: Environmental > Aquatic > Freshwater > Lake > Sediment | place: USA: Wyoming | collected...
ATCGTTTGTAGCTGCCAGACCACTATAATCCCCGATGAATGGTGTGGTGAAACCGCCAACGCTGGAATCAGAAGTCACCTCACTGATGCGCTGGTTGGGGTTAAAAGTCAATCCTCCATCCGTGGAAACTGTCACATACATGTCGTAAAGCAACGGAATAGTATTGGGAGTAGGATCCAGGCGTGAGTCGAACCATCCAATGTACAGGTTGCCATTGGGTGAAACATCCATCCATGGAAAAAATTGGTGGGCATCGTTGAACTTGGTGTCATCATTGACCCGTGCAGGGATACTCCAGGTAGAACCACCATCCATCGAACGTGTGAAATAGATATCTGCATCGCCATTACGGAAATCGCTCCAGGCTACATATACATACCCATTGTTCTGATCCACTGCCATGGTTGGGAAGGAATAGGTTCGAAATTCACCTCCCGGAAGAGGATTTGGGACCGAGGTTATATTGGTGACAAGCCTGGGTGTTCCGAAGCTGGATCCGCCGTTGGTGGATTTATTGAGGCGGATTGAATCTTGGTTAAAGTTATACCAGGCAACATATACTTCACCATCCGGACCAACCACAGGGATCGAGCCTTGATTGGATGATAAAGAAGAATCGCTGATTGCAAAAGGAGTGGAAAAGGAAGATCCACCATCCGTTGAACGCGAAAAGAAAATGGGGGAATCATATTGGAAGCGTGTCCAAGAAACATATAGATTACCATCGTATGAGCTTCCGGTGGCATCCGTAGCAATATATTCCTTGTCATGGAAGATGGTCAGAGTATTCCATGCGACGACCACCGGAGGCTGCCATGTGATACCACCGTCAGTAGATTTGGAAACAGCCAACCCACCAGCATCATCTATAGTACGATTGAAAGCAATAAAAGAGTAATAGACATTATTGGCATCATGGATTGCGATGGCAGGGTCTCCTGCGGCATACGTGTTCGGGATGGTTGAGATATCAATAATGCCATCTCCGGGCCAGGTAATACCACCATCAAAGCTGACGTAATAACCGGGACGAACATCACCTTCTGGGGGAGGATTTACTCGCAAGCGATAGTCATTTGAGGAGGCAATGAGGTGGTTGGGATCGGATGGGTTGACGTCAATGCTAGGCTCGTTCTGAGCTTTAGTCGTCTGGTCTTGATTACAGAGAATATTTGGCCCGATGGGAACATCTCCTAATACATTGAACACAGAATCTAAAGTAAACGGAAGGTATGGAGGCTGAAGAAAGGAGGGAGTGCTTATCGTTGGGTTGATAACAACCACGCTGGAGAGCTTATCCAAGAACTCCGGATTATTTCTTGGCGAAGGAGGATCACTGGCAGCCAATACAAGCCAAGATCCGCTGAAGATTAGAACCAAAACAACAGGAATAACAATAAGTAAGAAACGGGTTTTTCCACGCATGTGGGGAGCCTCCTGAGGGGAATTCAAATAATTTTCCAATTGTAACCGGGAAAGGTGATTTGAATAGTAGTTGATTATTTAGTACCATACAGCTGGTATGAAATTTGCAATATTGACATAGGAAATAATCCTGAAAACCCTTGACATAGAACAAATGTTCTGTTATACTCTTATTTGAGACCAGATATCAAGAGAAATATCGATGATATGCAAGCACAAAATCTACTGAGATGAACTGGTTGGCGAATAAATTTCAGAACATGCGGAGGATCGGAAATGAATATTGGGATGTTATGGTTTGATAATGACAATAAATCCGACCTGGCTACAAAGATCCAGAAGGCAGCTGACTATTACCATTTGAAGTATGGGAAAGCGCCGAACCTATGCCTGGTTCATCCAAGAACACTGGGGAACACCTCATGGACAGGGGCGGGGATTGAGGTTCGAACCACTCCGGCGGTATTACCAAATCATTTTTGGTTAGGGGTAAATAGTAATGGAAACCTTGTCAGGCGGTGAGCTCAATGACCAATAGCTCGAGGGCTAAATCCGTACCCATCTGACCAGTTTTAATAGCTACGTCAAGCTCTAATAAGCGATGATAGATCAGTTCAAGAAATTTCATAGAAAAGCGGGGTGCACTTTCCATTGCCAGACGGGCTGGATAAGGGCCGATCTTTAACGATTTTGGAAAATCGGTGACCTTACCATGCTCATCCAAAATTTCACGAGCGATTATCAAGGACCTAATTTGAAAAACTATACTCTGAAAAATCCGTAATGGGTCATCGTCTTCCAGACTCCTGTGTAATAAGGCTTGCGCTTTACGACCATCGCGGTCTCGAAGAGCATTGACCAACTCAAAATCTCCAATTTTAGCTGTCAATGGGGTCAGGTGCTCAACATCGTCAGTATCCACTGGACGGGAGAAATTCACATAGGTTAACAGTTTGGCGATCTCCTGGGACGCCAGGCGTGTATCATCTCCTATCTGGTTGGCAAGTGAAACAGCTGCTTTGGGAGTAAATTGACCTCCAAGGCTTTTGGCGTGATCTTGAATCCACTTGACCATCATTGGCCCACTTGGCAGAGGGTGATGGCGGATAAAAACGCGGGAGGTTTGTTCGGGAGAAGTTGCCCATTTTTCAAGCCAGTTCAACTTACCTTCTCTTTTATCCTTTTCACGTGTGAGGAAGTCATATTCCACTAATACCAATTTCGTGGTGGGTTTTTCAGCATTCAGAAAGCGGATTAACTGCTCCTGTCCTTGTTTATCTTTCAAGCGGTTGGTTGGGTGGGTGAGAATTACCAATCTTTTTGGAGCCAGAAATGGAACAGTGGCAACGGCATCTTCCAGCTGACCCATTGAGAAGGACCTTCCGTCCAAGCGTGTGGTATTCATCTCAGCAATGTTTGAGTCACCGAGTCTGGCATGAATTTTATCTATGGATTCGTTGATGGCAAATTCATCATCGCCATCAAGGATGTAGATCGAGGGACTTTCTTCGACCACGATCAACCTCGTGTCTGGATACGATGGATGTTCACCCGACCCTGCTTCCTGTGGGAGATCATGGTGACTTCCAATGAGCCAGGATTACCCGAAGTTGTGACACGCGCCTGGAGGAGCAGTCCCAAGGGTTGTGAGATGATCAAAGATATCGTAGCAAGTACTGCCGCGAATGGCAAGCGGTAAAGCTTATCACGCAGATGCTTACCCGAACCTAGCATTGCAAAAGCACCCGCCAGGCCAGCCATTACGCCCATCGTAGCATAATTTGTCCCACAATTGGGATGAATTGCCAAACTATTCTCGCCAGCCCTTAAGCGGGTAATTGCTTCTTGAACAGCGACGTGCAACGTCTCTGACGGCACATCACCAATGATCCAAAAACCGCCCACACCCGAATGACCTGCGAGCATCGTATGCGGGAGGTAATGGGCCAGGGTATGTAAAGTGGCATGTTCCAATCCATGATTACGTCGGATGCGTGAAATCATGGGGAGCTCAAGAATGTCGGTAGATTTAATAATTTTCGGCTGTGTCATGGAAGCCTCCCATTCGGGATGATTATACCCCGTTGCAGATGATGACAATCGGCTCTCCTCGAAGATGAGTGAGCACCAGGATACCCTCCTGGTCACCCTTCAGACGTAGTTGGTGGATGAGGAAATCAGGCTCAATTGGTGAGCCACGTTTTTTTACGGTCAAATGCCCAATGTGATGTTGGCGAAGATAAGCTCTTAATCTTTTTAGCTGAAATGGGAACCAATCTTCAATTCTCCAAACGCGCGCAAAAGGGGTCGGGGAGAGTGCGTCAGACGTGAGATACGCGATTTCAGGATCGACCTGGCTGGCGTTGAGCATCTCTGCCAGGTTAGTCACCAGACCTGAGCGAATGACCGCTGGATCGGGTTCATAGAGGAAAGACCCAGGATTGCTGATCCGAGTGGGCGCTAAGAGCATTCGATTGGGTAGATGGACTACTAATTGATAAGGACCAGGTAGAACAGTCGCTCGCCGAAATGCAGTTTTACAGGAACCGAACCACAGAACGGCTTCCTTCAGCTCCCCGTGTAATGAGATGAATTCAACCTCGGCCTCGTACCTGTTCAGCTCAGCCATATCCACACCGGGTGATATTTTTACCCCTAGCGATGGAAAATCTGGCAGCCAGGGCTGGAGAATGGATAACGGAGGTTGGTACTGTTGGACTGAAAAGAAACGGTGATCACCTGCGCGCCGGGCAGGATCGAAAAACAGCGCAACAGATCCAGCTTTGACTGGTATAGTAAAAGTCAGGTTGGATTGGATCAATCGGGTGTGAGGTGATAATCCCAATGCGAGAAGGTTGGCAGAGGCCATTGACAGCCGAAGAAGGTCGGCATCCAGTCCAATCGTCGGGGCGATTTGTGCAAGAGCAAATGTATCTCCACCAATAGAGCAGCCCAAGTCTGCTATGTAAGGAAATTGCTGGAAGCGCTCAGCCCGATAGGAAGATATCTCGAACGATGAGGCTTGTTCCAAGGCTTGGCGAGTGAGGTATAACTTATCTGCAAAAGGGAATTTGGTTGCAGCTTTGAGCCGCAGGATGGCAATTTCCAGGGCAGCCCGCGCCAGGTCGGGCGGGAAGGTCTTGCTGAGAGATTGAAAATGAATCAGGAAATCAGATTCGCGCGGAGCAAGGGCAGTGGCTGCCTGAAGGATTTCCTGACCTGAGGTGGTTAATAAAGTATGAAAGGTAGAGATGTCCACAATCTAATTGTAGCATCATCATCTGTAACAAATTTCATTGTTATGAAAACGATGAATTGTATGCTGTTGAGATATTTATTACTGATAATATAACTTCATGGGATTTTACACAATGGAACGACAAGACTTTCTCCGGGAAAGAGAACAGAGCTATTACCTAATTGGTTCTCTGTTACGATGGTCGCTACAGGTACATTAAAGGCAGTAGAAATCATTTCCAACGTATCACCTTGCTGGATGGTGTACTGAACTAAGGGGCAGTCACATATTGGAGTAACGCTATTGAGATCATATGTATATAAAACTGGGGACCAACCACAAAAAGGAATCAGTAAACTTATTCCTGGCTTAAATACCGAACCGTTTCCGAGATTATTTTCCTTCCAGATGTCATATATTGCTACATTAAAGTAATCTGCGATGGCTAGTAAGGTATTTTTCTCTTCAACCGTATAAACTATTGTTCGGCAGTCATTTACACCTGAGTAGATTTTTGTAGGTGTAATTGTATGGGTAGCTTGTAGATTTAAATTTGCCGGCAATACATTGTTCACAGTCCTCAGTCTAGTGATTCCCCAGTTGAGCAAGACAACCAACAAGATTATTAACGTGATCCATGCTAATCCGGGTAATGGCCGTAGTAGATCTGGGATATAGCGCCTATGTTGAATTCGTTTCTTCACATTAGTGACCATTTGGGGATTTGATAACTTATTCCACTTAGTTTCGATTGGTTTATCTCGGCTGGCAATTTGTAGATCATGAAAAAGAACCAAATTTTCACGACACTCAGCGCACTCTTTAGTGTGAAAATCAAATTTTGTTCTCAAGCTCTGGTCATGCGGTGATTCTTGCATCTGTTGTAGAAATTCGAAAATGTGTACGGGGTTTGTTTTCATTGTAGCAACTCCTTAGCCGCTCACTCGGAATCGGTGGAAGATCTTAGTTGCGTCCGAATTTTCCGAAAAGCAGTATACAGGCGAGTGTAAATGGTTTTCTCGTTCGTATTCATGATATAGGCAATCTCAGATACTGGAAGTTCATGAACGATCCGTAAGACAACAACCAATTGATGCTTAACGCTTAGGCGACTTACAGCAGCCCAGAGGTTTATTGCATATTCATTATGTAATGCGGATTGCTCAGGATCAACTGCTGGTGTGGCTGTTACTAAGTGGAGTGTTATAAGCAGCATACCAAGGTTCTTACGGGTATGCTGTTTTCGTAAATAACCACGGCAAATATTCACTGTTATGGAATAGAGCCACGCTTTGATATTTGTTCCTGGGGAGTAGCGATCCAGGTGAAGCGCAGCATTAATAAATGCATCTTGCGTGGCGTCTTCAGCCTCAGAAGGATCGTTCAGAATCGATAGTGCTAAATGATAAAGCGAAGAACGGTACTGCTCTACCATAGCTTCAATAATCAAATTGTGATCTGATTGATTATTGCGAAGCAAGTCATCGATATTATTAGATGAAAGACTCATTCTATTATATTAACGCGGTACCAATGGGAACTTCCTGAATATTTGTGAAGAAACATTTCATCCCTCAGAAAGTGTCTGTTATCAGGGCGGTTGTTTTTATTACACCCTATAATTTCTAAGGTATATATAGAGGTAAGGCTGGCTGATGGAAAAGTGCTTATTCCCAATTAATAAATCTATAACCAGTTCCTATTCTTCTAGGCTCCCCAAATTAGATCAGTAAAACAAATTTGGTTTAAGGTATTTATCCTTGCATCAATCTTGCTGCTCGACGCCCAATCTCCACGGCGAAGTTCGTCCCCCGGTCCCAAGGGTATACCTGGCTCATACTGGCGAAATACAACCCGGGTATGGGAGTTTGGATGGAAGGAATATTGCATGAATGGTTGAGTAATGGCACCGGTTGAGCATACTTGGTACGGTACAACCATATCTTATTGATCCATCCGGGCTCAAATTTAGGATTTATACGATTTAGAGCGGGTAGAAAACGTTGGAGTATCTCATCCTGGCTCAATTGAAAATATTCGTGGTCTGTTTCCAGATAATCCCCACAATATACGATGTGATCACCACCAAAATGTTCAGGCGAGATGTAATTGGTATGCTCCACCAAAGCCAGGAAGGGGAAACCAGCAGATTTTGGCAGGTTGTACCAATAATACCCCTGTTCGGATAACTGATGCTTGAGGGAAAGGGTCATCACAACGGCACCCATCGATTTCAGCTCAAGCAAACCCTTGAGATATTCTGGTGGCAGTGCTGGAGCCAGTTGTGCCAGCAAGCTTGGTGAGGTGGTGACCAAACACTGGTCATAATAAGCCTGACCGGAATGTGTCATGAGTACAATTCCACCTTCTCCCGAGGGAAGGATTTGCTCGATTAGTGAATTCAGGTTCAGGTCTACACCCATTTTTTGTAAGGTGGCTGCAAACTGATCTGCAAAAGCCTGGAAACCTCCCTGGAATGTACCCAGGTGGGTGGTCCGAGATTTGAGACGCGCCCACATCCATGCCATGTTGACCTGCTTGGCGTAAGTCTCACCAAATTTACCGATCATCAGGGGCTCCCACATCAGCTCATAGACCCGATCACCCGCCCAATTACGCATCCATGAATTCACTGTATGCTTTTCGAGGGACTTCCAGCTATTAGTCAGACGTAAGAAAAGCCCAACCAATCCAAAACGCATTTTATTGAGCCCCCAACCCAAACCGGGGAACAGGATCGCTTTAAGGATTGAATCAAATGGATAGAAACGTCCCTGGTAATACATGACGGTGTATGGACGGGGGAAAATTACCTTATCACTCCACCCCAGCTCATTAATCAAACCCAGCATGTGCCGGTCTGAGGCGAACCAGTGGTGATAAAACTTTTCCACTGTCCACTCCCAATGGGGTTCTTTGAAGCCCGCAGCCAAACCACCAACATTATTGGAAGCTTCATAAATGGTCACTCGATTACCTTGACGAATCAGATCATAAGCAGCAGATAAGCCCCCGAAACCAGCACCTAAAATGGCAATCTGTTTCATGAACTATTTATTCCCCTCTGCTTGGATTAGCTCATTCTTGTCTTTAATGGTCCCTTTCCAACTGACACCTTCACGGACCATATAATAAAGACCCAGAGCAGTGACAGGGAACCAAAGAGCAAAATGCAATACGAAAGTGTAGCTGGCAGCTAGCTCGCGAGGAATATTGTAAGCCTGTAGAATGGCAATTCCAGGCAAGTCAAAGGTGCCCAGGTAACCCGGGGCTGAGGGAATGGTAGTCGCCAGATTGACTACACCGTTCATCAGCATCAACGCAAAGAAACTAACCGAAAAACTGAAGGCGTGCATTACAAACCAGTATTTAACCGTTTCGAGCAACCAGATAAGGACAGAGGTAATAAAGACCATTAATACATCGAAGGGGGAACGGAGCGATTCTAAACCATCGAGAAAGCGCCGGCTTATTCCCAACGTTTTTTCACGGATACGGATGGGAACAAAGTGCTCAACAAGCCAGGTAACCAGGCGATCAGTGGAAACAGGGAACATGGCAGCAACGAGGAAAATAGCCAGTACACCAAAAAAGGCGATGCTCCCCCAAATAGCTACCTCCTGAATACCAAATTTAAACCTTCCAATATTGATTGAGACACTGGTTAGACGGGTCAGCTCAGACAGGTTGATGAAGACAAATGCAAGCATCACAATTCCGTCAAACACTCTCTCGATAATGATGGTCGCCAGGGAAGCTGATATGGGTACATCTTCCTCGTGTTTCAGCACTACGGCGCGCAATACTTCACCAGCTCTGGCAGGAAAGATATTATTAAATGCATATCCCATGGTCACTATTGGAAACATGGTACGTGTGGGAATGGCTTTCAGAGGGCGCAAAAGGTAATGCCAACGCCATGACCGCACCCATAAGGCAACGAAATACACTGCCACGCCGGGTATCAGCCACCAGTAATTGGCAGTTATTAAGACTTGCCATATCTGAGCGAAATCGATTTTTCTTAATACCAGGTATAGAAATATTGCGCTGATCAGTATCCCGAACCAGATTTGCCAGCGTTTCATGTTCTCATTCTACCATAAGGGAAGATTTACCATAATTTAGTGGGTCTCACCAGAAGTTATCATTTATCGTTTTAACGTATCAGGCTTAAAAGGCTGACAGTTTGAATTAAATGCTGCCAAAGACAAGTAACTGAGTATGAGTTGGAAGGATTATAATTTCATTATGAAAATCAGGTACGTAGTAGTCGCGATTGTGTTGGTCCTGCTTATTCTGATTGGGATGGCTGCATATGCATGGGTAATGAGACCGAAATTGATTGATGAACATCCCAATGCGGGTGCAGTTGATGTCCCAGTCACAACTGAGATTCGCCTGGTATTTTCACAATCGATGAGCTACGCGTCTGTTATGAGTCATCTGAAAATCGAACCAACGCAAGAAGGCGAATATCGTTGGGACGAAAATACCCTAACTTTCACCCCGAATCAATCCTGGCCGAGTGGGCGTGAGGTACGCGTGCAACTTGAAGAGGGTGTGAAAGCCGCAAGTTGGCTGGCGGTTCCAATGCAAGCTGAGAGTTGGTCATTTACAACACGCGATGCAAATCTGGCTTATCTATGGCCAGCTGATAGCCCCGCCGACATCTACGCCCTTAATCCGAAAACCGGGGCAATCCACCAATATACCCATAGAATGCAGGTTTTGGAATTTACTGCCAGTAATGATGGGATTAAAATCTATTTCTCCGCAGGCAATGCTCAAGGAGGGTCAGACCTTTACCAGATTGATCTCATTGAAGAGACAAACTCGAGCGACAATTCCTATAAACCCAAAATAATACTTGATTGCGGGTCAGCGCAATGCAGATCACCAGCCGTATCTTTTGATGAGATAAATTTGGCATATGAATTACTTATACCTGACCCACAGGGAGGGCTGGGTCCAGCCCAGATCTGGCTGCTGGGCTTGTCGGATTTACAAGTAAAACCTATAGGGCAGGCCACCCATGAGACAGTCCAACCTGCCTGGTCATCGAAGGGTTGGATGGCTTTTTATGACCGAACCAGCCAGGTATACGAAGTTCTCATTCCTAAGATAGAAGCACGGGTCCAACTTGTAAACCAAACAGGCCAACCAGGAAACTGGAGTCCGAATGGTGAGTTTTACCTGGCACCAGAGATTATGTACTACCCGGCAACTGATGATACTGAAACTGGAATCAGCCATTTATTTCAGTATGGCATAAAGGCAGGAACATCGGGAGACATTTCAAAAGCGAATAATGTTGAGGATGTAGAAGGAAACTACTCTCCAGATGGTGGATCAATTGCATTTGCGCGTAAGTATCTTGATATGGAGCGCTGGTCACTCGGCAGGCAAATCTGGATTATGGATCCAGATGGTTCAAACCCCCACCAGATTACAGATGAGCCTGATTATAATCATTATGAACTTGCATGGAGTTGGGATAGCCATATGCTTGCTTATGTGCGGTTTGATGAGACAAAATTATATGAGCCACCTGAATTATGGATGATAAGCGCAGATGGCAGCAACCCGATCCAGCTCGTCATAGGAGGATATTCACCATTATGGATCCCATAATAGCTATTGGAGAGGAAGCCCCGATTTTTCAATTAACCGATATTCGGGGAGATTTTTATCCATTAGCCAAGATGCTTGGCAGGATCATCGTATTGAATTTTTGGGCAGCTGAATGTGTGTGGTGTGAACGGGTGGATCATGAGTTGATGGGATTCCTGGACACATGGAAAGAACAAGTGATAGTGCTGTGGATTGCTTCGAATGACAATGAATCGCGCGTGCTTATTAAAAGGGTTGCAATGGAGAGAAATCTTCCGATTGTTCTTCTGGACGAGGGCCAGCAAGTAGCCAATTCATACGGTGCAGAGGTGACGCCGCATTTCTTTATCGTGGATGCGAGGGGGAAACTTGCATACCGGGGATCCTGGGATGATATTTCATTCAGACAACGGGTGGCAACGCAAGTGTACGTGCCCGAAGTCGTTGAGGCATTGATGCAAGACCTTGCTCCGCGAATTAACCAAACTCCTCCATACGGGTGCGTTCTCGTACGTTTTTCTGATCAATATTCCTAAATAATCAGACCACGAGCAAGGCTTTCTTGTGGTAAGAGGCTGTTATAGATGAATGCATGCACCGGAGTTGGTATATTGTGAAAGTATCCCATATTTACAATTGCGCCATTTTGAGCCTCCAATTCTGAGGGACGACCATCCATGATATCCCTTTGCAAGGAGGGGATTGTTCCCGGGGGCAATGAATCGATAAATACAAGAGTTTCGGTGACGCTTTCTGGGTGAAGATGGATACCCTGAGCTAAAGCAACCAGGTAACACTCTTGGAGTGCGGCCTCAAGCATTTGGCGCGTCCCTTGTAGGGAGCGACACAATCCGATGGGTGCCCTGGTCACTGCCCCGATACCGCTGACCGCGGAAATGAATAGATATTTCTTCCACATTGCAACATTTATATCAGGAGGTATTTCCGCTCTCACACCTGCACGCTCAAAGCATTTCAGAAGGTTCTTCGAGCGTGAACTAATCCGATTATCGAGCTCTCCAAATGCGATGTAAGGCTCAATCCCATTATGCTGGATCTGGCCAGGAGCAACAACATGGCTGGCGATGCGACATAGACCACCCATAACCCGTTCGGTTCCGAGTGACTCTGAAAGCTGTGCTGGAGCTTGAACGCCATTTTCCAATGGAACTACAAACGTCTGAGGACCAATCATGGGCATCATCGCCTTTGCAGCTTGGGATAATTGCCATGTCTTCACACAAATCAGGACTGCGTCTACATCTTTCACTTTCGTTGGATCGTTGGTTGCCGCCACTTTTTGAATAACGAAATCCCCTTTAATGCTATCAACTTTGAGACCTTCAGTGAGCATCGCTTGTAGATGTTGCCCACGTGCGATGAATGTTACGTTTTCACCAGCTTGTGCCAGACGACCACCAAAGTATCCTCCAACGCCACCAGCTCCAAAAACCACGATGTGCATTACTGCCTCCCTGGGTTATGTTTTGATTGTATCAGCGTTTGATAGTGAAAGGAAAAATCCTATTAAAGTGACACAACTCGAAAAAATCGGGTAGAATTGTTTGGAACAACCTGGTCTAGACAAACGTCTAGTATCTTTGAGCATAATGGATATGGGAAAATTGATTTCCATGATTGTGAGGAGAGTCTAATGAGTGATAAAGAATCACCACAAAAGGTAATCGAGGCACACCGCAAGCGCCAACAAATGCGGCAAAATACTCCAATGGCTGTTATGGTAGGAGCAGCAATCCTCCTCATCGCAGGAGCGGTAGCAGTTATCTTCTGGCTATTGGGTGATAATTCTCCGTTCAAGTCAGCGACGCCAACTCCAACCATAACATCTATACCGACCATGACTTCTACGGCAACACCCTTGCCCCCCACCGATACACCGACCGTCACACCAACTTCCTTGCCAACAGAAACCGCTACACCGACTGTGACCCCTACTCCCTCAGGACCATTTGAGTACACTATTCAGGAGGGAGATAATCTGAACGATATTGCCGCACGTTTTGGAGTAGATCTAGAAACTTTGAAAGCGCTGAACCCATCCATCGACCCAACAACGCTGACTATTTATGTTGGACAGAAAATTCTAGTTCCTCCACCCAACATGGTTTTACCCACAGCAACGGATGTCCCCTTGACGGTGCCATACGGTACTTTGATTTCGTATACTGTCGTGTCAGGAGACACGCTGGGTGCGATAGCCATTCGCTTTAGAAGCACGGTGGATTCCATTGTAAAGGAAAACAAACTTGCCAATGCGAATGATATCTTTGCAGGTTTAATCATTAAAATTCCGGTCAATATTGCTACCCCAATTCCCACGGCAACGGTAGGAACGGTATACCCAACTGCAAATTATCCAACGTTTACGCCTCTTCCTGCAACTGCCACGCCATAACACTAAAATCCTATCTGAAACATGGGCCATATCGAGCGTAAAAACTCGATGTGGCTTAATTTCATTTTCCACGTAAAATCTGGAGAGGGCCCAATTTCGGATTTATTAATGATTGAACCCCATACAGATCATGCCTGAGAAATAAGCTGGAAATGAGCGAGATGGCCTGATATATTTAGTCCAACCATTCAACGATGGTTGCTTCACCTTGACCGACGCCGACACACAAAGTTGCGAGACCATAGTATGGACGTTTCTGGGTAGGGGCACGACGGCGCATCTCATGCAGAAGGGTGGTGAGAAGGCGTGCACCCGAGCAGCCCAAAGGATGCCCCAAAGCAATCGCCCCACCATTTACATTGGTAATTTCGGTTGAAAGTCCCAACTCCTTAATGACAGCCAAAGATTGTACTGCGAAAGCTTCATTCAGCTCAACGAGGCTGATATCTGCCAGGCTAAGTTTAGCCCGTTCGAGAGCTTTCCGCACTGCACCAACTGGACCGAGTCCCATAATCCTTGGAGGGACGCCTGCTGCAGCAGAGGCTATTACCCGTGCAATGGGTTTTACATCCAACGCAACAGCTTTCTCAGCACTCATCAAGAGTACTGCCGCAGCACCGTCGTTTAGACCAGAAGAGTTGCCTGCAGTTACTGAACCTTCTTTACGGAAGGCCGGGCGCAGGCGGGAAAGGGACTCCATCGTGGTGTCGCGGCGTGGTCGCTCATCGGTATCAACAATGACGGGATCACCTTTCTTTTGAGGAATACTTACAGGAATGATCTCTTCGGCAAATTTACCTGAATCTATGGCGGCGATTGCACGTTGGTGGCTTGCTAAGGCATATTCATCCTGTTGCTGGCGGGTTATCTCGGGCATCATCTGGGCGATATTCTCAGCAGTCTCACCCATCGATTCCGTCCCATAAAGTTCTTGCATCCTGGGGTTCGGATATCGCCATCCTATTGCGGTATCCCAGGCCGTCAGGTTTCCAAACGCAAACGGTTGCTCAGCTTTTGGAATTGAGTAAGGCGCACGAGACATAGATTCAACGCCCCCAGCTATAAAGACATCCCCTTCACCAGCACGGATGGCACGGGAAGCCTGGTTGATGGCATTCAATCCAGAGGCACATAAACGATTGAAGGTTACAGCTCCAACTTCGACGGGAAAGCCTGCCAAAAGGGTTGCCATTCGAGCAACGTTACGATTATCCTCACCAGCCTGATTAGCACAACCAAGATAAACTTCCTCAACCAATGCAGGATCCAGCTTGTTTCGGACGATTATTGCTTTTAGGACATGTGCGGCCAGATCGTCAGGCCGCATGGAAGCAAGTACACCACCAAGGGCACCAATGGGGGTCCGAATGGCATCAATGATCACAGCGGTAGGCATATATTTTCTCCTTCAAATTTGATGATATACATGGAGGATTGGTCTGTAATGATTTTACCATTCCATCGTTAATTAATCCGATAAGGGAATCTTATGGGTATTTGATTTCGGTTTTCGGATGATTTAGACTTGCGTATTGGCTGTTTTTCCAGTATCCTTATAGCTGGACCAGAAAAATTGATGTGAGGAGAGGAACATGCAAGAACGGAGAAAGTATCCCCGAAAAGACTTGCTCTTATTTGCTAATGTATACGAATCGAAGAGTGGGCGGATCATTGGGACATTGCTGAACATCACTTTGGAAGGTGCCATGGTGTTAAGCGAGGACAAGATTGATTCAAATAAGAATATGGAATTGCATATCAAGTTACCCGAGAATTTCGTTCAAAAGAAAGAGCTTATTTTTATTGCCAACAGTCGGTGGTGCGCACCAGATATCAATCCAGAGTTTTTTGATGTTGGGTACCAATTTGCAAATGTAAGTGAAGAAGATGGTCAAATAATCCAGGCAATTATCGAAAAATATGGATTTAAGGAATAGCTCTTATAGATAATAAATTCCTGCGAGCATCAACTCGCAGGAATTTATTATCTCAAGCCTGCTCCAACTTTAGTAACCAAGATTTCAAATTTATCCCTCCAGGGCCAGCATAACCATGCAGGCTCCCGTCGGAACCGATGACTCGATGGCAGGGGATAATAAAGGGGATTGGATTAGTGGCTTCCACCCGACCAACTGCACGGGCGGCGCGTGGATTACCAATACGGGCAGCGATTTCCTTATAGGTTGATGTCTGTCCATAAGGAATATCCGAGGTGAGCTGGAGCACTTGCGACTGAAACGGGGACATCCTGGTTAAATCTAGGGATATAGTGAATTGGCGGCGGATACCAGCAAGATATTCAGATAATTGATGTAATGATTCTTCAGTACGGGTTTTATCATAGACCACGTACATGTTGAAGCGTTTCTGGAGCTTGTGGGTGAACTCAGATTGGGTCATGCTCCAATCGACTACCATGAGGCCCATATCTGAAAGTGCCACCCACAAGGGACCAATCGGGCTGGATGATAGCATGCCAATAGCTACCGGCTGCAAAGCCTGGTTGGAAGAATTGGAAGAGTTTCCAGCACTTATCATCATGAGTTTGTAAGTATTTCTTTCCAGCAATAGACTAGTAGTTCGTCACCATGTCGATCAAGCCACGTTCCTGGGCGACATGTTCGCAATATCGGAAAAGAAACCTGGCAATGATCCCAAAAATAATTGTAAGACCAATCAGGATACCCAGGAGTTGTTGGTTACTCAAATTTTGAAATGTTGGAAATGCCTCAGCTACTGAGCCGACCATTGCGCGGCGTAATAATTCCAGCCAGTATGTAATTGGATTGATATACCCTAATGGTTGTAACCAGACAGGTAAAACCTCCAAGGGAAAAATAGCACCGCTAAACAAGAATAATGCGCCTGCTACAGCATCTCCGATAAACCACACATGATTGACAATTAGCAAGCTGACTCCAGCCAGGATCAAGCCCATCATAGCCAACATAACTACACCGATTGCCAGTGAGATGATGAAAAGAGGCCAAATAATGGCCGCCGGGTCAACGTCGACATGGAGAAAGAGCACACCGAAGACAATCGTGATGAAGACTGAAATAGAACCGACCAGGAATTTGGCGACCCCGCGCCCAATGAGATAAGCAGGGATGTTGATCGGGGCAACGTACATATATTTAAGCGTCTTATAATGCTCCCGATCATCCAACACTGCCCAGGAAATCCCGGACATTACAGCGCCTACATATAAATAAAAGGCGTTACCCAGGTATATATAGGTGAAAATGGGATCGGCGAAGTTCCCATTGGTGATGACACTGTACATAACAACTAAAATAGCAGCCCCCGCGAGTGGTTTGATGATGGAGTAGATGGCGAAGAGGAATGGATCGGTCCAGTTGGATTCGATCTGCCAACCCAACCATGCAGCAACACGGAAGGAACGAGAAAAGACGGAAGGATTATTCCTGGTTGTTTGAAGATCGTTTGACTGCATAAATAGCCTCAGAATTCTCTACCGGCGATTCTCGGTGAGACGGCCTTCCCGGATGGCAAGTTTTTCCATATGGGCGAGCATCAGACGGGCGGCAAATACAAAAACAATGCTCAGGATAAATAAGATTATGATCTCTACCTCCACCGTGAGGAAACCAAGGGACGGACCGCTTTCAAAAACAAGCTGGCGCATGGCATCCAAACCCAATGTGAGGGGAATAAACGATGCGAATGCAGAGATCCAAAAGCCAAAATTTTTGATCGGAAAGTAAAAACCCGAGAATAAGTAGACTGGTTCCTGAGCAAGACTGGATATATGCCAGGCTTCGCGGCTTAGGAGGAGATATAGTGATGCTGCCATCATTCCCAACCCATATAGAGCGATCATGGTTAATATAAAAACAGCGAAAAGCTGTGCAAAGCTGCTTACAGCATATTGGACATGGAAAAACAGACTGCCTAATATAATAATCACCAGAGCGCGTAAAGTGGTAGCAAGCAGACCACCTAAAGCCATACCAAGCAAGATTGCCATCATAGAAGTAGGCGTTATGATGAATAACGCCAGGTTACCCTGCTCTTTTTCCCAGTAAAGCTGACTGGACATACTCCACAACACGTTCATCCAAAAGGCGATCATTGCCCCACCAACAACTACGAATCCGATATAGTCTTCGGGGGCATCAATTGCCTGGTAGACAAACACATAGGCACAAACGGATAAGAGGGGAAGCAGAATATCGAAAAACAACCAGGATTTTTCACGCTGCTGACCGATGATGCGCGGGTATGCCCGGGCAACCACGGTCTGGAGATATAACTTCCAACCGATGTTTTTATGCAGGCGATCCGCCCAAAGTGGTTGGGCACCATTCTGGGGAGAGAGGACCTGGGGAAGTGAAGGTGTGTTATTACTCACCTGTATCGCCTTCCTGCTCAATCTCCTCCATACTCTGGCCTACAAGTTTCACAAAAACATCCTCCAGAGTGGGCTCGTTCTTTTTAAGGTTCAACAAGCGGATATTGGCAGAATTCAGGGTATTAATCACACCTGCCAGGGCATGCTCTTCTTCAAGGATAAGGTCAAGCGATTCAAAACCATCCTGAGGGGAATGGGTAACATAACGAACCCCGGGTAGGGCTTCGAACTTCCCGGCATTCAAGCTTCCATTGAAAGGGCTTAATTCCAAGTGAAAGATGGCATCTTGCTGTAGGTTGTGTTTCAAGTTGGCAGGTGAATCACATGCAAGTACACGCCCCTGGTTGATGATGGCTACGCGATCACACAATTCATCAGCTTCGACCATATAGTGAGTGGTAAGCAGTAATGTACGGGTGGGGTTGTCATCCACCCAGGAACGGATGAACCGGCGAACCTCGCGGGATGCACCCACGTCCAATCCTAGGGTAGGTTCATCGAGGAAGAGTACATCCGGATCTGTCATGAAACCACGCACTATGTTCATTTTTTGGCGTAGGCCGGTAGATAGATCCGATGACTTAGCGTTTATCCGGTCGGACAATCCGACCACCTCGAGCAGGTGTTTTATATTGCTATTCGCTACAGATGAGGAAAGACCGTAGAACTGCGAGAACATCCATAAATTCTCACGCACTGTGAGCAAGCCATAACCTGATGTTTCACCACCGGAGACCATGTTGATGCGCGGACGAACTTTTTCTGGCTCATCAGCTACATCATAACCCGCCACCCAGGCATGGCCGGAGCTCGGTGCAAGCAAGGTGGTGAGGATTTTAATCAGGGTTGTCTTGCCGGC
>Ga0315273_10003990_pt1 | contig 17926 bp, 14 predicted proteins | sample YL17G02_0_MG_FD_205753 | JGI IMG/M metagenome (GOLD analysis project Ga0315273, IMG submission 205753) | Sediment microbial communities from Yellowstone Lake, YNP, Wyoming, USA - YL17G02_0 | ecosystem: Environmental > Aquatic > Freshwater > Lake > Sediment | place: USA: Wyoming | collected...
TCCCACAACACAGAGTTTGGAGGACGACGTCGTTCGCATTGCCGAAGTGGTCGCCAAACGCCCAACTGATGTTGGGAAGAGGATTGTGGAGAACTATGAGGCTTCGGCCAGAAAGACTCCTGGAGGATTGTGCTATGCCGCCGCACTAAAGCGAGTGAAGCAAGCATATGTGGACATCCTCGGACAGGATCTGACTGAGTCTATGCCCAAAGGCGAGACCAGGAGAGCATTTGACGTTCTTTGGGGCAGTCATATCAAACCCAAACGTGATTGGCTACGGCTGCCAGAGGAATATCGTGGCAAAGGGTCAGCTGGCGCCATGGCGTATGCAGGGAAAGGTACTATCGTTGAGCAGGGACAAATATGGTCTGGGGATCTATTGCCCGGTGCCACAGTGCAGACTTGGGTGTTCAGTTCGGATTTCGACAGAGTGAAAGAGGGTAAGAAACCTCAGGTCGGATCTGCTCATTATGGCCACTCATTCATCTTCTTGCGCTACAAACGCAAGGGCGACAAACCAGACGCTGAAATTGAAGGCATGGAGATTGCGGATCAGGGCTATCAGTCGCAAGGCGTAGTGGGCAAAGCTGCCTATGGGTATTGGGTAGCAGCGAGTGTCTCTGGCAATCTTCCATATGGCCGAGGAAAGGGTGACGAGAATCTCATTCGCTCACTGCTTTCTGGGAGGAACAAGATAAGAGGGGGTGAGTCAGAGGCCACTAATTTCAACCTTCTGGGTGGCAAGAGGTTCAAATTGGATGCTTGCAGAGTAGTCTCTGAAATCAAGAAGGGAGCAGCAGAAATCACGGATGAGGACATCAAGAAAGCTGTCAATAGTCTGAACCCGGATCGTTTTAATGTGTATTTCACTCAGTTGGTTGCCCTCTACCAGCTGGGCTTGGGCATGCGGGTTGATGGACGTTTTGGCGATGGTACAAGCAAGGGACTTGTTGGCAAGCCGAGAAAGAGCGCACGATCCCTTCAAGCTACCTCCGTGATGCCATCCTCACAATCTGTGCAACGCCAAGTGGAGAACGGTGCCGAAGCTCAAGTTGGGAAACACACCAACACGCCTAGTGAGTCCGGTGTCAATGTAAGCGGGTCCCTATCTGCGACAACGGTGGCGCTACCGCCGAATGCTTCAGTGCTGAATGGTAGCGCGCAACCCGGAGGCAATGGGCGGGGGCAGACCAAGCCGCTGGCTCAGCTGGACAGGAAGCTGGAAAAGAAAGAGGAGCAAGTTCAGGCCAAAGCCGCTTCAACCAATGCACTGCCATCTTTGGGGGATGAGAGCAGAACCATCCAGCGCGTTGAGGCCAAGGTCCAGAACGCTAGCGGCGGCAAACCTGCAGCGAAGGAACCTGGCGATGTCGGCACCGACCTTTCGAGAGAAACGCTGAACGGGCAGGTAGTCAGCGGACTGCAAACCAGCTACGGCAACGCTTACGTGCAGCGAGTAGTCAATCAGATGAGGGGCAGGGAGTATACCGAATACGCCCGAAGGACGCCAGGGCATACCGATATTCAGCGGAGCCCCGATACGGAGGGCGGCGATAAGAAGCCTGCCGAATCTAATCTCCTCAGAATGCGCTCCGAAGGGCCAATCGCGGACAAGACATCTCCCATAGGGGAACTCAGGCTGAAACTGAAATCCGAGGCGCTCTTCATGCCTTCCCCCGAGTTATGCGAGGAACTGGCCAGAAAATCGGCCTTGACTTGGATCATCCTCCAGAAGTTCCCCGAGCCTGAGGAATCCGTCATGAGCCAGTTCATAACTGCGCTCAAGGGAAAGGTCAAAGATTCGGCTTCAAAGGGACAATCAGACCTGACCGATCCCACACTTATCTACGAGTTTGCCCAGCTCGAGGCTTTTCTTGCCGTCTTCAAGCAAGGCGCCAAGCTGGGGAAAAAGGAAGACCTGTCTGCCAAAGAGATGAAAGAGGCGAAGGACAAACTTACCGAGGCTCTGGGCAAGGCTCTCGAGTCGACCAGATTCTTTGCCAAGTGGAAGAACAATATTGAAGCGAAAGCGAAAGAGTACTGGCCGGAGTTGCTGGCCGCAGGTGTGGCGGTCGGAGGGATTATGGTGGCACAGGCGGCCCAATCAGGTCAATGGGAGAACGTCAGCGCCTTGGCCGATAAGCTTCCTGGCCTGGTCGATCAGACGATTGACATCGGTGACAACTGGAAGCTGAAGCTGTCATTGAAAGAATCCAAACCGTTCGGCGAAGAAGGAAAGGGCACCGTCATTGGGCTTAGTCCTGCGGTCGGCCTGCAATACACATACGGAGACGGTAAGACCATTGAACTTGCGGGGACGGCGAATCTTCGTTTTGCCACAGAGAAAGGCGCGCCGTTTGGAATGCGGTATGGCGCATTTCTTGGATTGACGGGGACTTTCTAAGTAGGGGAGCAGGTGCAAGAACAATAGACGAGCACCATGGATTCAGATGGATGCAGGGTGATGGCCGATGATCAACGATCTTGACGAAACAATGAGGCGGCATTTGGCTTGGAAGAGCAATCTGCATTTCCGTGAAGACCGCTGATTCCCAAGGATGCGAAAAGGAAGATGGTAAATGCAGCAACAGCGAAGGGCGCAGAGACCGCAGACACCACAATGAACGTTGCTGCAGAAGGGGCTCAGAACCCATGCGGGAATTGTCCCGGCCACTGCTGCTCGGAGAACCTGATCAACCTCTGTGGCTACGACGCGTGGCTCATAGCCACCGGGCTGAGCGTGGAGCCTACCTCCTTTCTGGCCTTTGCCCAGATGGGGATAGACAGCCCCTACCACTTCAGGCTGGATAGCTCAGAGGAAGCCTACTGCCTGGCCATGAACATGAGACAACAGCCCGATGGCAGCCGCCACTGCGTCTTCCTGATGGAGTTGCCCGATGGCCAGACCCGCTGTGGCATCTACGACCTCCGGCCTATTGCCTGCCGTGCCTACCCGCTGGCGCTGACCGATGAGGGGGTTGAGGTCAAGCCCTGGGCCATGTGCCACCACATCTGCATCGCTCCAAGTGGCCCAGACGCTGACCTCTGGCAACGAGAACTGGAACGCCATGACATGGAGTTCTCGATCTACGCCCTGGCGGTGCAAACCTGGAATCGGAATGTCATGGGGCAACCGCGTCTCAGAGAACTGAACTTTCGACCGTTCCTGGGTTTCCTGATGGATGTCTATGGTCGACTGGAACCGGCTCGAAAAGCCGTCCCTGAGGAGTCATGGCCACTGATATGGAGCCGCTGGCGCCGATTCACGGCGGAGGGCCTCGACCCGTTGTTGGCGCGGGCAGATGATTCACAGGCGGAGGAGGGCTGGCAGGGTTGGTTGCACGAAATTAGAAAGGCTGTGACAGATTCCGCTGAGCTTTTCGGTGCAAACAGAGTTGAGTCTTCGGATATCTGCAAGGAGACGCTCGTATGATCAACGATCTGGATGAAACCCTTAAGAAACTGCTGATCAAGAAAGGCGGCCTGAATCCCGCGGAGATCGATATCTCCTTCGACATGCCGGACCGGGAATGGTCCTCATCGATCTCCAAGCCAACGGTGAACCTGTATCTCTATGACATTCATGAGAACCACGAACTGCGCAACAACGAATGGTGGACGGTGACCCGCGAGAACGGCATAGCGACCAAGAAGAAACCGCCGCTTCGGGTGGATCTCTCCTACCTGGTGACCGTGTGGACCAATGATACAGCCGACCAGCATCGCCTCCTGGGGCAGGTCGTGAAGACGCTTTTCCTCTACCAGGAGATGCCGGAGGAGGTGATGTGCGGGGAACTCAAGAAGCTGGAGTGGCCGCTGCGGACGTTCACGGCCCAACCGGACGGCGTTCTGAGAAACTCCGCCGATTTCTGGAGCGCGCTGGACAATCAGCTCAAGCCTTCTATCAGCTATGTGGTGACCATACCTATCGATCTCGACCTGGAGACCAGTGCCGCGGAGGTCAAGACCTCGATATTCAAGTTCCGCAGCAATGGAGAAGAGCCGGAGGAATCCGTGAGGATAGCCGGCACCTTGCATCGAAAGGGAAAGCCCGATGAAGTTGTACCCGGGGCGACCATCCTGGTGAAGGAGCTGGAGATGACGGCTACCACGGACCAGGATGGCAGGTATGGACTGCACAAGCTGGACCTCGGCTCGTACACTTTCAAGATCATGGTTCCCGGACAGAAGGAGCGCCAGGTAAAAGTGAAGGTGCCGAGCCCGAATTATGACCTTGAGCTGTGATCTTTCTACCCGCGTCGGCTGAAGAAAGGAGGAGTGTGACATGAGGGGAGCAGGCTGAGAGAAGATGGCCTTGGTATAGATGCCGCGGCGGGGCCACCCAACCCCTGTGCGGATAAGACACAGCGACCCCTGGCCAAGATAAGAATTCGAAAGGAGGCTTTAGGATGTCACCACAGTATCTATCCCCAGGCGTCTATGTCGAAGAAGTCGACAAGGGATCAAAGCCCATCGAGGGTGTTGGCACATCCGTCGCGGCCTTCGTTGGCTTCGCGGAGAGGGGGCCAATGAACCAGCCCACCTTCATTGCGAACTGGGGCCAGTTCGTCAATGTCTACGGTGGATTCCTGCCAGGCGGGTACTTGGCTCATGCCGTGTATGGATACTTCAACAATGGAGGCGGCAGCTGCTACGTCAGCCGTCTCCCCGGGGTTGAAGGAGAAGGAGGCGGGGCGGAGATAATAACCCAGGCAGCGCTGCCCAGCAAAGCCCAGCCTTCCATCGAGACCTTCATTGTGAGCGCGCTGGAAGCGGGCGTGCCGGCGGGCGAGATGATCGTTGAGATCACGAAGGCCACAGGTCCAGATATCCCGGAAGACCGCTTCAACCTCATTGTGCGCAGAGGCGGAAAGGAAGAGGTCTTTGACAATCTCTCCCTGAAGAAGGGCAAAGGTGTCCGGAACGTCCTCGATGTGGTCAACAAAGAATCACAGTTGATCAGGATAGCCGAGAAGCCAACACAGCTGGGGACCGCGGAGAAGATCCCAGCCGAGGGCAAGTACGCCCTGGCTCCAGTGAAGACAAGGGCTCTCATGGTGAAGGAGATCACTCCGGATGCCCTGGTCGGGGATGCTGCTGCCCGTTCAGGTGTCGCCGGATTTGAGCTAGCCGATGATGTCACCATGCTGTGCGTCCCTGACCTGATGGCCTTGTACCAGGCGGGCAAGGTATCCGGAGAGGGAGTCAAGGCAGTGCAACTGGCTATGCTGAGTCACTGCACCAACATGAAGGACCGGTTCGCCATCATCGACTGTCTTCCCAACATGAATCCCCAGCAGGTCAAGGACTGGCGAATGAACGATGCAGGGTATGACTCCAAGTACGGAGCTTTGTACTACCCGTGGATAAAGGTGACCAATCCTCTGGGGAATGGAGAGAGCATGTTCATACCGCCTTGCGGGCACATGGCCGGAATCTATGCCCGCAGCGACACTCAGAGGGGGGTCCATAAAGCGCCAGCCAACGAAATCGTCCAGGGGGCACTGGGACTGGAGATGCAGATCACGAAGAGCGAACAGGACGCCCTCAACCCGGTAGGGATCAACTGCATCCGTGCTTTCCCGGGACGCGGCATTCGGGCATGGGGCGCGCGGACCATTTCCAGCGATCCGTCATGGCGCTACATCAATGTGCGCCGACTCTTCAACTTCGTAGAGAAATCGATAGAAGTCGGCACTCAGTGGGTGGTCTTCGAACCCAATGACATGGATCTCTGGGAGCGCATAAAGCGGGATATCACAGCCTTCCTCACCAGAGTCTGGCGTGATGGAGCTCTATTCGGTGCTACCCCGGGCGAAGCCTTCTACGTCAAGTGCGATGAAGAACTCAATCCGCCGGCAGTGCGTGACGTCGGCCAAGTGATCATTGAGATCGGAATGGCCCCGGTAAAGCCCGCCGAATTTGTCATCTTCCGCATCAGCCAGTGGGCCGGCGGCGGAGCCGTGGCGGAATAAATCAAAGGAGGTAAACGACAATGCCAACAGGAAAGCGCATAGATCCCCTGGTCTCAGTCAACTTTTATGTGGACGTAGGCGGCAAGGTCACGGGGATGTTCAAGGAATGCAGCGGACTTGGCTCTGAGAGCGACGTCGTCGAGCACAAGGTCGTGACCAAGGGCGGCGTTCCAACTGTCATGAAGGTCCCTGGACTCATGAAGTGGCAGAATGTGGTCCTCAAGCGGGGCGTCACCAACGACATGGAAATCTGGAACTGGCGCAAACAGGTCGAGGAAGGCAAGGTGGTGGAAGCCCGCAAGGACGGCTCCATCACCATGTATGACCAGACCATGAAGGAAGTAGCCAGGTGGAACTTCTTGAGTGCCTGGCCGGTCAAGGTCTCTGGACCATCGCTGAATGCCGGCACGAACGAGATCGCGGTGGAGGAACTGACCATATCCCATGAGGGCATGAAGAGGGTCAAGTAGGGCTCTCAAGTCTTGGCGGGAGGCAACGAAATGGCTCTTCAAACGGAGTTTGAGTTCAATCTGCCCCGAGGTTACGTGGACAAGGACGGCAACCTTCATAAGAAGGGGGTGATGCGCCTGGCCACGGCTGCCGACGAAATCTTCCCGCTAAAGGACATGCGGGTGAAGTCAAATCAAGCCTACTTGGTGATCGTCCTGCTTTCCAGGGTGATCACCAAGCTGGGCACCATGGAGGACATCAACACGGGAGTGGTGGAACAGCTCTTCTCTGCCGATCTGGCATACCTGCAGGACTTCTATCGCCAGATCAATGAGAATGGCACCAGCCTGATCTCGGCAACGTGCCCGCAGTGCAACCATGGCTTCGCGGTAGACATGAGCCGCCTGGGGGGGGCATATCAGGCTACCCCCTCGACCGACTGTACGAAGAGGTAGCCTATATTGCTTACTACTTCCACTGGCCGCTCCAGGAGATCCTGGAAATGGAACACTCCGAGAGAAGGCAATGGGTGGAACGAATTGCGGAGGTTAACAACAGGGTAACTGAAGCAACTGCAGCGGGGTGAACGTGGCTTTGAAGTTGGCTCTCTGGAGAGCGGGGAGTTCTGCTCCTGTTGTCGCGGTCTCGCATCGTGCGGGGGCGAAGCCGGGAGAGGAATCGGTGGAACGTGGCAAACGAGGCTGAAATGAGGGGAAGCCAGGATATTGCACGAGCGAAGCGCAGGTCTGGCTTCCCTGCAACGGCGGAGCGATCTGGAGAGAGAGACGTCCTTGTCCTGTGGCTTCAGCGCATTCTGGGCGCGGGCAGGCCACTGGATGAGGCTGCGCGCCGCCGCGCCGAGTCTTGGTTTGGGAGAAACCTCGGCGACGTCCGCATCCACGATAGCCGCCAGGCGGCTGACCTGGCCAAGAGACTGGGAGCTGACGCCTTCACAGTGCGGGGCCATATCTTCGGTCCCGCGGAGAAGCTGAGCCAGATGACTCCTCAGGGAGGCGGCCTTCTGGCCCATGAGATTACTCACGTTGTGCAGCAGACGGATCCTCAACATCTGAGCCAGGAGGGTGACGGTGCGCCCCCGTTTGAGGAGGGGGGATCGGCGTCACTAATCGGTGGATTGGGGCCGTATGAGTCAAGACCACTGATAGGGTCGCGTATCGAGAGGCCGCAGCAGCCTCCCGCACTGAGCGTCGCCGCGTCATCGCCCTCGGGGGGGAATAGCCGCATATCCCTCGAGGTGAGTCAAGACGTGCTGCAGCGTAGTGCAGAAGAAGAGGCCCTGGCCAGCGAACAGGTTGTGAGCCGGGCCTTGACAGGCCAGGGGGAAGCTGAGAGGCAGAACTCCGGCGCTGGGACCCAGATAGACCCGGAGGAGGTGGCTTCTAGAGTCTATCGACTGATGCTGCAGGACCTTGTCCTCGAAAGGGAGCGGGGTGCTGTTCCCGGTTAGAAAGGAGAGAGCAGAATGGCCGCAACTGGTGCACGTGTCGATCCCTTGACCACCTACAGCTTCGCTGTTGAGGTGGGGCAGATACAGCACGCGCTCTTCAGCGAATTCTCCGGACTTCAGGCCGAGGTGGAGGTGTTTGACTATCAAGAGGGAGGCTGCAACGACTTCGTTCACAGACTCCCGGGCAGGGTCAAGTTTACCAACATTACCCTGAAGCGTGGCGTGGCCTACAGCGACGAGTTGTGGCGGTGGTTCGAAGACGTAATCAATGGCAAGGTGAAGCGCCAGGATGTGTCCGTGGTCATATACAGTGCCAACCATAAAGAGGTGAAGCGGTGGAACTTCTCCAGGGCCTACCCGGTCAAGTGGGTCGGTCCTGCCTTCAAGGCTGGCGAAAACGCCATATCGATTGAGACTCTGGAACTGGCCCACGAAGGGATGCGCGTCAGCAAGAAATGAGAGTGACACCTAGAGGAGTCATCTAATGGAGACAGTTGGTGGTGGTGGTCTGATGGGGCCGCAGGGTCCAATGGGGGATGCGGGCGCAAATGGCGTCCAACCTGGAGGCGCCGTCGGACAGCCTGGGATGGGGCTCCACGCGAACGGAGCCTTGCCTGAGGTCACCGCCGATCTTGCCTCTCGCATTGCCAACCGGCCCCGTCCACTGGTGGAACAGTTGACCCGTTGGCTGCATTTCAATTTACCAAGCCAGCAGTGGCATCGCTTGCCTATCTGGAAAGCACGCGACACGAGTCTGGTCATAGATCAATGGGTAGAACGGATGCTTGCCCCTATCCAGAGTACTGTCCTGTTCCTGCGAAGCAGGCTCGAGAGATCGCCACAGCCGAGAGAACCATTTGAGTTCACCTGGGCTTTGCCTCCGGAAAGGATGCCCGCCGGCCAGCCGTCTTTCGAGCACTATAGCGATGACGTGCATGACACCGGGCATCTCGGCTGGGACGGCGGAGCTCCCCCTGTTCCAGAGCCTGATCAGATGCCCGGAGAAGCTGAAGGGCCTGATGTTAAAGTCCTTACTTCTCCCCCCGGACGGGAGAGGTCTTCTCCTCGTGAGTCACTTTCGGAGAGCCTGCTCGGACTGAACACGCTGGCCCAGGATATTGTGCGGCGGCTCAGCGTCCCGGGAGAGGCCGAGATCGATCGTCTCCCAGCCACAGTCGATAGCAGGGAAGCATCTTCGGGCACGGGTTACCCCCAGCCAGACCACGCACTCCCCTCTGCCGATAGACCAGTGCAAGGGCGCTCAGGCGAAGTGGAGGACGCATCGTCAAGGGCCGAGCCGGAGGCCATCCACGATCATGGTCGTATTGACACGCCGCGGCCAGTGGGCCTTGCAGGTCAAGCATCTGTCTATCGGAACGTGTCGGCGCGGGTATGGGAGAGGGCTCAACAGGCAATGGGCCTCAGCAACCTGTTGGAACGCTTCATCGGAGAGCGGAGAAGTGCCAGGCCGCTTCCCCAGAGAGGGGCAATAGCGCCGCCGCAACCGCGAGCTTATCGCGCGGAGCAGCGCTTGCTAGGGACTCGTCCATCGGAAGCTCCTCCAAGCGGACCGCAGGGCATGATGACGATTCATCCACCGTCGGCAATGATGATTAGAGCGAACCGCGATATCTTGGCCGACCGGGATGCCCAACTCCGTCCGGCGGAAATCCCGGGAGCCGGCCCGCGGCTGAGCAGGGTGGAAGATGAGCGATCAGCTGAAGAGGCATCTGCTGTTCCGGACGCACTCAGCGCAGCGCCACATGATGCCGAGGTGCCAGTGCCGCATCCTCGGCTGAGTCAGGCAGAGGAGAAGAAAGCAGTCGGAGAGCCTACTTCCGTCCCGGACACTCCCAGGGAGGCACCACATCGTGGTGCGGAGACGCCGCTACTGCACCGCTGGCTGGGTGAAGCAGAAGGGACGGGAACAGGCAAGGAGTCATCTGACGCCCCCGACGTTCTTTGGATGGAGCCGCATCATGGCATGGAGATGCCGGTATTGCGCCGTTGGCTGAGCGAAGCAGAAGGGACAAGAACAGCCGATGAGGCCTCTGCCGCCGCGGAAACTCTTGCCACGGAGCCACGTCATGGCTCAGAGACCCCAATGCCGTTGCCGCAATTGAGCCAGCCGGAGAAGAGCAAGTCAACTGAAGAGGCATTTGACGTTCCGGGCATTCCGAGGGGGGGGGCACATCGTGGTGCTGAGATGCCGGTATCCCGGCCTTGGCTGAGCCAGGCAGAGAGAGTAGCCGATGAGACCTCTGCCAGCCCGGACGCATCTAGGATGTCGCTGCACCGTCGGGCATACATGCCTTTCTCAACTGAGGTTGTTCGCAAGTATCACTTCCCTGCGCACCGGATGCGGATGATGGCGGAAGAGGGGCCCGATGCGTTCGCCGTAGAAGGCACTCAGACAAGGTGGCCGGAAGGCGACACGACCGCGGGGCCAGGAATGCCGGAGTCACCCGAGCTAGGTCGTTCGATGCCAATTCTGCCGGCTGCGGGCGGGTCTATCGGGGGATCTCTGGAACCAGAAGTAGCGAGCGGAGGAATGGGAGCTGCAGAGAAGTGGTCTGCATTCCGGCCGGCGAGGCGATCCGCTGTCCGTTCCGAAGGTGGTTTTGCCTCAACCAGACCCTTCTTGATTCACCCGGACCTTCTCGACTTTGTTCACAATGAACCCGAGCCATCGGAAAGCCTGGTCACTGAGATGGATGATTGGGAGTACCCTTCCGCCGCGTTCGAATCGGCATCTTGGCTAGACACGCCTCCGTCAGCAAGGGGTTTCGAGCCTGCACTCCAGTATCTGAGACCGCCGGCCCACCACGACGGATCGAGAACACCGGGCGCAGAGTCCCCAGTCGCCGCCCTGGTTGGGGCAGTCCGGCAGGGTGGTTCGGAGTCCGCCGGCATTGCCAAGGCTCCTCTGGACAGGCCAACAGTAGGAGCGGGCGGTGTTCCATCCGTCTCGGCAGGTGCCGCGACGGGGACTCAGGGCAGCCCGTCAAATGTGGACCTCGATTCTGTGGCACGGGAGGTTTACCAAATCATTAAGCGTCAGTTGGTTTGGGAGAACGAACGCCATGCCTTTAGCAGAAGATAGAAGGAATCACCCGAGATCAATATGCACCAATGAAATGAGTGTCTCCGTGGATGGTAGATCTGGCACAGACTGCTCCCGGTCTGGGCAGAACAGACCACGTTTGAGAAAGGGGTGAATCATGGCCATCATGCCTGGCGTCCCAGGGGGAGGTGAGCAAGTTACACAAGGCGTCCAGAGCGCCGCTGAAGGTCTGTCGGAGCAGGTGAGAGAAGCCAAAGAATCCGTTGAGACCGCCGTTGAGAATCTGACAGAGCCGGCAAAGGAGGTCAAGGAAGCTGCTGAGAGTGCCAAAGAAGCTGCTGAGAGCGCCGTCAAAGAGGTGTCAGAGCAGGTGAAGGAAGCCAAGGAAGCTGTTGAGGGCGCCATCGATGCAGTATCAGGGCTGGGGTCGGAAATCGCATCAGCCGTCATGGCTGCTATTGGTCCATTGACCAAAGCAACCATCAAGAACCTGGACACAGGGGTGACAATCCCGTGCATGTTCAGTCCGAAAGAATACAGCTTCACCAAGACGAACCGGTGGAGTTCCAACACCGCCCAGGGGCAGAACGTGCCCGACTGCATCTTCAGCGGAGGGCAGGCCATGACCCTCACGATGGAGCTCTTCTTCGATACCTATGAGAAGAAGAAGGATGTGCGCTCACTCACCAATGAGATCTTCAAGCTGATGAGGATCAATCCCGACGCCATGGACAAGAATTTCCAGTCCAGGCCCTACCTTTGCGAGTTCCAGTGGGGTTACACATGGTCATTCGTGGCGGTCGTTACCTCGATCACACAGAAGTTCACCATGTTCCTTACCGATGGAACGCCGGTGAGATCGACCATGAATGTTGTCTTCCAGCAGGTGTCCGATGAGGGCAAGTATCCCGGACAGAACCCGACAACCATGAGTGCGCCGGGCTACAAGACGCGAAGAGTCAAGCAGGGCGATACGCTCGATTGGATTGCCCACGAGGAGTACGGTGATTCATCACTGTGGCGTTTCCTGGCGGATATCAATGATCTTGAGGACCCCTTAAAGCTGACGGTGGGCCGGGCATTGGCTATACCGCCAAAACCGTGAGGAGTAAGGACTATGCCGCTAGTGCCAGTAGCAACAGCACGGCTTCTCTCCGGAGTGTACATCAAGATAGATGGCACCCCCGCGTCTCAGGAGATCATGCACGGCCTCATCTCAGTGGAAGTGGATGACAGCCTGTTCTTGCCTGACATGTTTGCGGTGCACCTCCGGGACAAGGGCATCAAGTGGGTCGATGCCGACTCCTTCGCCATTGGCAAACCAGTCGACATATCGGCCCAGAGTGGGAAGAGCGAGATCACGTTGATTTCTGGCGAGATCACTGCCATTGAGCCGCGTTTCAACCCCGTCACTGGCCCTACGCTAGTGCTCCGCGGCTATGACCAGTCCCATCGCCTGAATCGAGATAAGAAGAGTCGCTCGTTCGTCCAAATGAAGGATTCTGATATCGCCCAGAAGATGGCGAGTGAGGCCAGCCTGCAATCCAAGGTAGATTCCACCCAACAGGTGCACGAGCATTTACTTCAGGATAACCAGACGGACTGGGAGTTTCTGATGGGCCGTGCCCGTCGCATCGGCTATCGTCTGTTCATCAAAGACAAGGTTCTGAATTTCGTCAAAGCCCCAGCCAACTCCGGTACAACCCCAGCAGTGAAATGGGGCTTCGACCTCCAGGAGTTCAGTGCCCGGATGACCACAGCGCTGCAGGTCTCAGAGGTGGTGGTGCAGGGATGGGATCCCGCCACGCAGCAACAGATAATCGGGAAGGCCGCCACGCCTCAGGATGTGCCGCAGATCGGTGAGACCCGTCAAGGGGGGCAGGCCGCCCAGCAAGCCTTCGGCATAGCAGCCAAGCGGATTGTGGTGGATCGTCCCGTGGCCAACCAGACTGAGGCTCAGGCCATGGCTCAGTCCATCTGCAATGAGATAGGGCGGGGTTTCATCGAGGCGGAGGGTGTCTGCTCCGGGAACCCGGCTGTGCAGGCAGGCGCCATGGTGAAGGTGGAGGGTGTGGGCACTCGTTTCGGGGGTACGTACCGCGTTGTTCACGCGCTGCACCGCAATGATGAGTCTGGATACAAGACTCATTTCACTGTCGGCCGCTACGCCAGCACGTTGAGTGACCTCCTGATGCCTGCCGAACGAAATGGAACTAGCAGCCATTGCCCGATGCTGGGCGTGGTGACCAACAATGATGATCCGGACAAGCTGGGCCGGGTCAAAGTGAAATTCCCCACGCTGACCAATTCTCATGAGAGCACCTGGGCCAGACTGGTGGCTCTGGGGGCCGGCAAGGATAGGGGGCTGGTGTGGATCCCCGATGTTGGAGACGAGGTGCTGGTGGTCTTCGAACACGAGGACATCAACCGCCCCATCGTCATCGGCGGCCTGTGGAGCCAGAAGGCACAGCCTGCTGACTCAGCGAAGCTCGTCGCCGGGGGGAAGTCCATCGCCATTCACATCGATACTCACGAGAAGATGGGACTGAAGATAATGGACAGCTCTGACGACACGTCCATCAAGCTCGGGGATCAGGACAACCTTCTTGCCTTGAGTAAGACGAAGAGGCAGGTCAGTCTGACATCGGCTGACAAAGTGACTGTCGAGGGGATGAACATCACCGTCTCAGCCCAGAGCAACCTCGAGATCAAATCGAGCGGGAATATCAAGATCGAGGGCGGTGGCGTGGTAGAGATAAAGGGCGCCATGATCAAGCTCAACTAGATGAGGAGATGACAGATGGGACAACCCGCCGCTAAGCAGGGGGACCAGGTCACGGCCACCGATACTCATATTATCATGGTGCCATCACCTGGTGGCCCGGTGCCGACGCCAATGCCTCTCCCCTTCGTCGGAATGATTAATGGAGGCCTGAGCACGGATGTATTCGTCCTGGGGGCACCCGCGGCTACCGTTGACAGCATTGCCATGAATATGCCCCCTCACATCCCCGCCGGGGGCCCTTTCCAGAAACCACCCAGCAACCAGGGCAAGATCATAATGGGCAGTCCAACGGTCCAGATCAATGGCAAGCCGGCAGCCAGGAATGGCGATACTGCCATGACCTGCAATGACCCCGCAGATCTGCCGATAGGTCAAGTCGTATCGACTACCGCAACCGTATTCATAGGCTAGCTCAAGAGGAGATGTGAAGATGACGAAGACGAGAGTCGAACCGGTGGACGTCCTCGGCACCGGGTGGCACTTCCCTGTAGGGGTGAATGGGCGGGGGGGGCTGGCTCTGGCCCGTCGTGAGAACGATATCCGGGAGTCTATCATCACTATTCTTGGCACCGCGAAAGGCGAGCGACGCATGCGTCCCGACTTCGGCTGCCGGATTCATGAGCTGATATTTGCCCCCAACAATGCCTCAAGCTGGGGCCTGGTCAAGAAGTACGTTGAGGAGGCGCTGGGGTGGTGGGAACCACGGATCGAAGTGACGGATGTCGATGTCCGCTCCGATCCTGCAGACACATCCCATCTCCTGGTAGGCATCAAATACAGGGTGAAGGCCACTAGCGATGAGCGTGCCCTGATCTACCCATTCTACCTGTCCCGCTAACTCTGATAAGGAGGCTTGAGATGGCATTGCCTGCGCCGAAGCTAGATGAGAGAACCTTCCAGGACCTCGTGCGGGAAGCCAGGTCCATGATTCCGCGGTATTGCCCCGAATGGACCGATCATAACTTGAGCGATCCCGGCATTACACTTATCGAACTCTTCGCCTGGATGGTCGATATCCTGCTGTACCGCCTTAATAGAGTACCGGACAAGAACTACATCAAGTTCATGGAGCTCATCGGGATCAGGCTGGCTCCGGCACACCCAGCCGCTGCCGAGGTCACCTTCCGCCTCTCAGCTCCACAGCCGGCTCCGGTCACGATCCCGGCTGGTACGGAAGTGGCCACGGTCCGAACGGAGACCCAGGACGCTATAGTCTTCACTACCGATAGCGACTTGAATATCACAATACCGGACCCCATCCACTTTCTCGTCACCAGGGATGGCGTCAACTTCGTCGACTTCCTCAACGAGCTGGGTGGCAAGGCGACGGACGTGTTCAGACAGGTGCCTCAAGTGGGCAACGCCTTCTACCTGGGTTACAGCCATTCTCTGGCCAATAATGTTCTGGCCATGACCCTGGACTGCATCCCGAACAGAGCCACCGGAGTGAACCCGTACGACCCGCCTCTGGCCTGGGAGTACTGGGACAATGACGTGCAAAACTGGCGGGCCTTTGAGAGAGCCCCCGAGGCTATTGCCTGGCTGGAGCGCGACGGCACGGGTGCACTGAACCGTGCGGGCGACATCATCCTCCATCTGCCGCGTTCATTTGGCGCCGCGGAGGTAGGCATGAGGCTGGCCTATTGGATACGCTGCCGGGTGGTAGCTCCCAGGCCGGGACAGCCGACGTACGATGCTTCACCCGCCGTGCTGTCTATCACATCGAACTGCGTCGGCGGCAGGGTTCCAGCCACCCATGGCATCCAGATTGAGAGGGAGGAACTTGGCACCGGTGATGGCACGGCCGGCCAGGTCTTCCGGCTGATCAACAGTCCCATTTTCGACCTGAGCGAAGGGAACACGGTGGAGGTCCAGGTTGAGGGCAGCAAGTATGAACGATGGGTGCAGGTGGTGGATTTCTCCCGGTCTCGACCGGAGGACAAGCACTTCACTTGTGACCCCAGCACAGGAGAGATCCGATTTGGTCCGGCCATCAGGCAGCCGGATGGACAGATGCAGCGATACGGCAGCATACCTTCGAAGGGCAAGATCATCCGGATGTCCTCATATCGCTTCGGCGGCGGAAGTACGGGTAACGTCGGCCGAAATGCGTTGACCGTCCTCAAATCCTCCATACCGTACGTGGCCGGAGTCACCAACCGTCGGGCGGCCGCCGGCGGCGCTGACCCGGAGACGTTGGAGAGCGGCATGATGAGGGCCCCGCAGCTATTCAGAGCCCATGACCGGGCGGTGACTGAGGCCGACTTTGAATTCCTCGCCTTGGAAGCTTCCCAGCACATTGCCAGGGCCAAGTGCATTCAGCCGCGCGAGACCGGCCGGGCTAATGAGCCGCCGCCGGGCGTGGTGCTGACGCTGGTTATTCCGACAGTGTCGGCCACGGCCGGACGAATACCGCCGGACCAGCTAGAGGTGCCTCACGAGATAAAGCAGGCGATATACAGCCATCTCGACGAGCGCCGGCTCCTTGCCAGCCGGCTCATCGTATCGGAGCCGGATTATGTCTGGGTATCGATTGAGGCCAAGGTGCGGATGAAACCCAAACTCGATGCTGCCAAGATGAAGGCCAGCGTGGAAGAGGAGCTCTACCGCTACTTCAACCCGCTCTTCGGGGGTTCCGCAGGAAAAGGCTGGCCCTTCGGCCGAGATATCATTGTCTCCGAAGTATATGCCCGTATTCAGAGTGTAAGCGGCGTCGAGTATGTTGAGGACGTTCGCATCTACCCCATCGAGTTGTCCACAGGGAAGCGCGGCGAGCCCACTCAGCGCATTGTGCTTAGGAGATCGGCCGTTTTGTGTTCCCATGAGCACAGCGTGTCTGTCCTGGCGTCTGAACAGGTTGAATAAGGCCGGAGGCAGGAGGAACAGAGATGACCACAGGAACTCTGCCGCAGCAAGAACAAGGAACGGGCGTTTACGACCCGCCCAGCAGCTACCTCAAGCATCTGCCCGCCATTTACAGTGAGGACCACTTCCTGGGGCGTTTCCTCAACATCTTCGAGAATGTTATGACGCCCATTGAGCAAACTATTGACCAGGTTGACCTCTACCTCGATCCCCGAATGACACCGGAGGGCCTGCTACCATGGCTCGCGTCATGGATAAGTCTCGTTCTCGATGAGGAATGGCCCGTGGACAAGCGCCGTCAGTTGATCACTGCGGCAGTCCAGTTATACCGATTGAGGGGCACACGCCGCGGCCTGCTGGAGTACCTCCGAATATATACGGGGGCGCAGCCCACCATAACTGAGCACTACGGTGGGATGAGGCTGGATGGGGCGGGTCAACTCGGTCTGAACACCGTTCTCGGCCAGGGATCGGGGCACTGTTTCACCGTGACCCTTGAACTGCAACCTCATTCAGCCTTCGACCTGCGGAAGGTCAAAACCATCATTGAAGCCGAGAAGCCCGCTCACACAGCCTACGATCTGCTGGTTGTAAACATGGAGAAGGGCGATGCCGCCAGTGAATAGACCAATGTGCTGCCGCCTTTTAGCGGCAACACACATATCAGGAAGAACGTCTTAGCGGGAGGTAAACGATGCCAGTACGCGACTTGAGTAGATACCAGCGAAAGAGGCTCAGCCCTTTCAGAGGACTCGTCATAGATGTCCCTGTCTGGAATGACGCCCACAACTACCATCGCGATCAGCACCGGCTACACACGATGTCATCGCATAGCTGCGGGGTAGTCACCGGGTTGGAGGTAGTGGCGTGGAACCCTCCGGACAACTCCGTGGTGATATACCCGGGGGTGGCCGTGGACGATGAGGGCAACACCATAGTGCTGCCCCAGGCACAGCGTTTCTACATCAAGACCGAGGAAAAGGGACTGGCTCTTATCACTGCACGGTACAGCGAGATTGCCCCCGAGGTAGCCGCGAAAACCGTTGAGGAGGAACTGCAGCCGGCATACACCATCGAAGCCTATCGAATTGAAGAGCAGCGTCACCGCCCTGCCGACGCTTTCATCGAGCTGGCCCGCCTGGACATCGAGGGCGACAGCCGTACCATAAGAGACCCGGCCGATCCCTATACGCCCGGCCATAATGAAATCGACATGCGCTATCGCACTGTCTCCGCGGCAAAACCCGCAGGTGAGATCAGAATCGGCCTTCTGCGCTACCCGGTGGGCGAGAAAGCTACCGCCTGGAAGAGCCACGAGA
>Ga0315273_10003991_pt1 | contig 17921 bp, 24 predicted proteins | sample YL17G02_0_MG_FD_205753 | JGI IMG/M metagenome (GOLD analysis project Ga0315273, IMG submission 205753) | Sediment microbial communities from Yellowstone Lake, YNP, Wyoming, USA - YL17G02_0 | ecosystem: Environmental > Aquatic > Freshwater > Lake > Sediment | place: USA: Wyoming | collected...
GGAAGTAAGTTGTGCATGTCCTAACACCTCTAAGTATGTGGTTGGTTAAAGCTTCAGGCAAACTGAAGTTTATTGATCCGCTTTTCGAGTGGCGGGTGCGTCGAGATCAGCGCCATAAACCCGCGCTTTTTCGTCGCGGAAATCTTAAACGCTGCCATTGACTGCGGTGCGTCTTCCTCCACTTGCACTGCGTTCTGAAGCGACTTCAAAGCGGCGACCATTTTCGGTTTGCCTACGAGATTTGCACCACCGGCGTCCGCGCGGTATTCGCGGTGCCTGGAGAACGCTGCGACGACCATCATGCCGAGCAGTCCGAAGGCGATGTCGAAGACCAAGACAGCTACGAAGTTGATGACGCCTCTATGTTCCTCCTCGACGAACTGGCTGAGACTCCACGCGACGATGCGGGCAAAGAACATGACGAAGGCGTTTACGATTCCTTGAATCAACGTCATGGTCACCATGTCGCCGTTGGCGACGTGTGCGATCTCATGGGCGAGGACACCTTCAACTTCGGCGCGGTTCATGCGCCGCAGTAGACCCGTAGAGACCGCCACCAGCGCCCGAGCCTTAGTCGGACCCGTTGCGAAGGCGTTGGGGTCGTCGCTCTCGTAGACGCCGACCTCGGGGACTTTCGGCAGACCGGCGTGGCTGGAGAACCTGCTTACGGCGTCCAGAAGCCAACGTTCCTCGGCGACTACGGACGAGGGGTCGATGACCTTTACTTTCATCATCCATTTCGCCATGACCCTAGAGACGGCAAGCGAGATGAACGCTCCGCCGAAGCCCCAGACCAAGCAGAAAGCAGCAAGCGACTGGTAGTCGATGCCCTTGGCCGTTAGATAGGGTTGGACGCCGAGCAGGTTGAGCACCACCGAGATGCTGACTACGATCAAGACGTTGGTCAGTAGGAACAGAAGTATTCGTTTACCAATAGCCATAGCGGCACTCCCTCCATTTTTCTCTGGTTAGCCGTTTAGAAGCCAACTTGCACAGGCAGCGGGACCGTTGGCGGTCGTCGTGCTCCCGCTCAGGCTCTTATTGAGATCCTGAAGCTGCGTCGTCAACGCTGCGTCAGTGACCGTCCGCTGGACGTAGCCGACGATCTCCGTTGGGCTAGGTCCCCCAAGCGCATCGAAGCAGGAGAGCCCGTTCTTCAACTTGGCGACCTCCCCGCTTGCGGCTCCTTGCTGTAACCAGCCACTCGCCACGTTGAGGACGACGTCTTCTACGAACCCTGAGGCTTGAGCAGGCAGCTCGGAGACTCCAGGCTCCAGGGACTTGAGCTTGTCGGTGGCGAAGGAAGCGGTCTTGTACACGGCGTAGCCTGTGCCCACGACACCGAGCATCAACACAGCACCCATCACCCCCAAGGCGACGATGACCGGCTTGCGATAGCGGCGGATGATCTCTTGGACGTTGTTCGAATCCATCGAAGGCTCTCCCCTTTAAGGCGGGAACACCCGCTTGATGGACTTAGTATCGCCAAAACGACTGGTTTGCTAAAATGGATAATAAGTATCATCGACTTTGCTTTAAGCAAAGTGGAGCAAGTATGGGACAGAGACCTTGGGTGAATGACCATCACCTGCTGCACTTCAAGACGATTGCGCAAGACGTCGGCATTGCGAAAGCCGCGAAGAAGCTACGGCTTGTGCAGCCAACCATCTGGTCAGCACGAGCACGGTGGCCTGCACGCCTTGAAGCGGGACTAGCTAGCGCTCTCAGAGCCCTCGACGGGAACGGCACTACGGGGCGGTTCCTGTCCTTTTTTTGTGAAAATTAAAAGTACTGGTGCATAGTTCTAGAAAGATGAAGTTACACCTCACTATAAACAAGTTGTCTGTATTGCAAATAGCCTGTTAGAAAGATCTTGTTAACAACACTTCTGTTAAAAAGGTTTACAATTATGAAAAAAATCATCGGATCGATCTTTGCTGTCGTTGCCTTAAGCTCGGCTCCTGCTTTCGCCAACGACATCTTCTGCCCATCCTTTAGCGCTGGCCCAGAATTCTGCAATGCCCAGCTGCAGTGCGCCTGGGACTACTCGACGTCTGAGTGCGTGTTCCAATAACGGCAATCCCGCCAGCTCCTAGCCTCAACCTCGGCTAGGAGCTGGTCGTCCTGCGCGGCGCCTCAGGGTTGCCGCAGCCGTTTGAGCTCGGTCACGAGCTCTTCCCAGCCTTTGCTGCCGCTGCTTGGCGCCTGGGTGCTTTGATGCTTGTCCAAGTGATGAGCCCGGATCTCCCGGTCCGCATTGAAGGCGCGAAAGCACCCTGAGTGATGGATGTCATTCCACAGGGCCACCGGAACCATGGCTGCAGAGCCATCGTCGTGGTGCCACCCATGACGGTAGAGGGCCTCGCAGGCTGCAGCGCGAATGGTGCCCGTGGCTGGCTCGGTGCCGGTGGTCTCCGTGGCCTTGATGATCTTGAGCAGGGATTCAACCAAGGCCGTTGGGTTGATGCCTAGCGAGTCGAGCCACTCTGCGGAGAGCTCGTCGGCTTCCTGCTCCGCTGTAAACCAACCAAGGTTTTGCTGGATCGCTTCGCTATAGAGTGCGTTCATCATCGTCGCCTGCTTTGCCGCTGCTTGCGGTATCGCCAGCTCCGAGAGGGTCAGCAGGAGTCTCGTGAGTGAGGTGGCGCTGGGCATTGGCTGGATAGCTTGGATCAGGCGATGGTCCTCTCTGCCGAGTTCTCGCGTCAGCGCGGTGACGACGCGGTCGTCGTCAGGACTTAGCTGGATGCTGCTAGCGCAACCCAGGGCTAGGGATTCAAAGCGCTGGTAGGCTTCCCGTTCGGCCTGCTGGGTCATCGGTCGGTAAGGAAAGCCGGTGAGCAGCTGTGCTGCGGGTTCTTGCGCAAAGAAGTGGTTGAGGAGCTGGCAGTGGTCGGTACCGACGCTGGCCGCCATGGTGCTCAGCAGCGGCGCCATGGCGCGCAGCGGCAGGTATAAGGACGAGTGCAGTCGTTGCTGCGGCATCGGCTGGAATACCGTGAAATAGACCATCCTGTGGATGGCCGCCATCAGGCGCTTGCCTAGCTCAGCGGAGACCGGATCAGACACCGGCTTGTGGTCGGGATTGACGGCGTCGATGTGGTAGAAGATGCCGTATTGCGCCGCTGGGGTCACGCCGTGGGCCATATAATAATGACCAAGCTCGTGCGCTAAGACCGCGGCCATCTCGTGCTCGGACATCAGCTCCAGTGTGGCCGAGAAGATGGTGACTTGGTTCGACACCGCCGACATCACCAGGCGCCTTGGTCGCGTTGATAGCGGTGCTCGTCCAGGCATGCGCGGGCAGCCTGCCGACAGCGTTGCAAGGTCGCCATTGACGGTGACTTTGCAGTCGGGTAGATCGCGTAGATTCCACCTGAGATCATCCACTTGCTGCGCGAGGCTCAGACCTGACTTGACACAGTTGAAGCCACCGCTCGCGGCGCCATGCTCCCCGACCTTCATCACCGCAAATTCGCCAGAGTGACGGGAAAAGGCCCATGCCTCAACATCAGTCGATGGGCCAGAGCTCTCATCGCCGCCGGCGGAGCCTTCAGCACGCAGGATGATGGCCTTGAGCTCCAAACAAACCGGGACGGTGCTGACGAATGCGTTGACGCCGTTGCTGAGAAACACTTTGGCCCTAGGCCGCGGCACCTGCGCCAGGTCGCTGCCGTGGGCTTGGCGCAAGGAGGCATCGACCTGGTCGAGCCAGAATTGCATGCGCTGAGTGACCGGGTGATCTGCGGCCAGGAGGTTGCCGCGATTTAGTGGGGCCTTTGGCCGGTCGTCGCGCACGCCGACGAGGGCTGGGTATAGGTCGTCGGGAACGTCCACCCATTGAAAGGCTGAAGGGCTGTTGATGGGGCGGCCCAAATCGTGCTGCAGCTTGCTGCTTGTCGGCTTAGTACCGCAAGCGGCAAGCAAGGCGGTAAGCAGCCATAGTCTCGATGTCGGCATGATGATCTCGCTTGGGTTGCAACGGAATATCGGCATGTGACGGCATGATGATTCTGCGAGCAACCTAGAGGACTCAGGATAGAATCGTAGAAAGGCCCGGCGAATATTTGATGAAGTTTTGGTAAAAGCAACCGGGTCGGGAGGCGGCATCTAGGGCTAGAAGTCTCCCCCTTTTTTCGACACTTGGCCAGCTCCGGGTCTCAAGTAAATCGCCAAGATCCGAACCGCCGGTGACGGGCCCGCGCTTTCGGCCTCGCTTGCGAAAGTTGCTGTCCTTAAAATCTAGAGAATCCACGATCTGACCTTTTAGGCCCCTAAGCAGGGAGGCGTAACTAATGAACATCATGAATCCGTGGCCGTAATCAAGTCGTCTAAATACTCACCAGAGGTATTTAGTCGGATATCTTCCGTCTAAATACACATACCAGGTACTTAAACCATTCGATTGATTCTAACTACCCATCCTAGGTAGATAGACCCGTCCGCAGCCAACTCTGCCACGGAGCAAAGGGCGGCGGATAAGGAGCAGTCAGCGCAGCGGCCAGCGCAGGCATCGGCGACAGACAGGTCAGCGGCAAACCTTCTCCACTGGATCTCATACGCCTCAATGCGTCCTGGCACCCGGCAAAGGCCCGCTGGCTCATCAAGACGGTCCGTGTATGCACTGGACTCGTCCGCCAATAGCGCCGCTGACCAGCAAGGATCAAGGACGTCACCTGATCTTTATAGATCAACAAATGATCGTAGGGCGTGACGATCAGATCTTCGTTGTTGATGCTGGTCATATGACGATACTCAAAGATCATCTCTTCGATACTATCCGGTGCGTGCAGGCAATCACTGGCGACCAAGTAGATGAAGTCAAAACTGCGGCTACCAGCCAATTCAACCACATCGACCTCGACGTCCGCAGCAGCACTGACTTCGTTTGCGGCAAAAGGGCAACGACGCAGCAGCGCGCCTAAGGCATCGGTATCCACTTGGTCCAGAGGTGACCTGATGACCTCCAAATGAACATCCGCCACCACTCCAGAACCTAGAGCTTTGACTAGCGACATGATCAAAGCACCGAGGCAACGCAATTGGACGGACGCATCAGGACGTTCTAGCTGCCCATTAAAAGCCGCGTTGCGGTTTGACCGATCGTCGCCGCCAAAGTCTAAGCAGAACAGGACGTGAAGTTGCATCTGGAGTCACTCCGTGAGTATTCGCTGGAAACGCTATGTTTAGCTCAGTCAAAATCCTAGGTCTTCGCAACCTCTGCATGCCGGTCCCACCAGGTACGCCAGTCGATAAACGGATCCTGCTCCGTATCGTATTGCAAGTGCAGGGCCAGCGAGGGAATCGGTGTAAACAGGTGAAGACCGCGCCGAATAAACAACTGGTTGATCGAATCATCCTCCATAGTCGGCGATACCTCACTGCTGCCAAAGCGTTCGAACAGGTCCCAATGCGTGCGGATGACTTCGTGATGCGTCATAAAACAAGACGCGGTGTGGTAGTTCGTGCGCCAGTGGCGGTCGCCGCCGCGCACGATGTGCACATTTTCGCCGACGTTGACCGGCAGGTAGCGATACGGGTCATTAAACGGATAGATCGAGACGTACTCGCCGAGGTTGGTGGAGAATTCTAGACTTTGACGCAGCATTATGGCGATCGCCTCGGGCTCATAGAGATAATCATCCTGGACGAAATAAACCCAGTCTCGGCCGGCCTCTAGTCCATGACGGTAGCATGCGAGAATCGAGGGCATGATGCCGCGAGTCTCCAGAGAGACGAGTTCATGGGGACACTCCGCTTGACGCAACACCGCACGGAGGTTTGCCAGCGAGGCCTCGTCGGAGTGATCGTCGAACACCATTAGCTTAATGGTCAGGTCATCCATCACATCTAAAGCGACGTTTATGGAATGCACCAGCGAGGCGACACAGCGACGCATGACCTCAGGCTTAGCGGCCTCACAGTAGCGCTGCTTCTTAAGGTAGTGCTGTGAGTCGCCGAGCGCATGGGTTTGGAGCACGACTAGACATTCCAAGAGACTGATCCTTTACGAAGGAGTCTAACATCCAGTGTTACAACGACGATTCCGCCTCGCGCTGCACCGTACCCCCAACGCGACGCGGCGCTTCCTGCGGCGCTTCCTGGCTAAGTTGCCACCAAGCTGCTGCTGGAATATCGGCCGGCACCGGCTCATCGCCGTAGAGGGCCAGCGCCAGCGCTGGCGTTGGCGCCAAGCACGGCATCAGCCGGTGCATGGCATCCAAGTCATTGCCCACGGCTTGACGCCCAGCGCGCCAGCGCCGCGAGTCGAAATCAAACACCTCCCAAAACCGCTCCAACACCGCTGGCGTCAGCATCAACGTCCGACTGCTACGCTGCAGGGTTCGCCACTGCAAGCCAGCCCCGTCGTCCGCACTCAACTCCCCGCCCCCATCGCCCTCTCTGGCCGCCAGCGGCGTCAGGATCAAGTCACCAGCAACCAGGCTAGAACACCTTTGATACGCCGACACCAACGCCGTCACACTGTCAGGACCATGCAAGGTCGAGCTTTCCACCATATACAGGAGATCGGCTTGTTGGCCCTTGGCAATGCCGCAAACCCCTCCCTCCAGCTCCGCCACCATCGTCGGCACCAAGCGCGTCGGGTAGGTCGCACGGCTTAGGAGACGTCGGACCGCGTTGAATTCTTCGTCAAAGCCACCGGCAAGGACCGGCATGACGCTCGACCCCTGTCCCATCACCACCGTCAACGAGGCCACGCTCAGCGTTCCGGAGGCAAAGGCTTGCTGCAGCGAGCCCATCAGCGCAGCTAAACAGCGACTATTGATCTCGCCGCCGTGAGCGCCTAGGGCGCGTGTCCGGACCGTTGCGCGGGGAGCCGGGGGGAGCAGGTGAAAGACGACCGCTACATGCATCGAGAACCTCGTTAGTGAGTGGCATCCTGGCGCTTTAAGATGGTGAGGCCATGATTGTGCTCATGGACCGCTTCGATCGTCCACTCCGGCCTCGCGGCCAAGAACTCAGCGACGGCAAAATTCAGCCCCTTATAGACGTCGTCGATACTATAGCCGCTGTCTTCAGCCACCTTGATCAAATCGCTTTGCCAGCGTACTGCTTCGCCAAAGCGACCATAGACGTTGGTGTCATGCATGATGATCCATTTGCGCACCTGGTTGTGGTGCTTGGCCAGCTCGCGGCGAAGATGACCGTAGCAGTGCCACGAGTCGATAAACAGCAGGTCGACCTCAGGCAAATCGATGGTCGCCGAATTGGCCTGGACAAACTCGGCGGGTATACCCGACGAGCGCGCCAGAGCCAAGGACTTCACTCCCGAGCAGTCGGCGATGTCGACACACAGGAGTCGGCGCTGCGCCTTGCCGTTTTTGGCCAAGCCCAAGGCAAGTGCCGCCGTCGAGATCCCGTCGCGCACGCCGAGTTCGCAGGTGGACTCACAGCGCTTGGCGTAGTCGAGGAGTGTAAACAGATGTTCGTTGACATCCCCAGGATAGTCCACCAGTTGATAGAGATACTCGGTGAGCGGCTGCAGGTGATCCATGACATGCTCCTATAAGCTTAAATCTGCTGCTGACTGGGCCGGACGCTGCCCCTGCCGCGGCGCTTGACCGTGCAAGACCGTCGCATCTTGATGCTGCGCTGGATGTCTTAGATGCTCGGCGGCAAAGGCTTCGAGCTGTGCTTTGACCTGAGTCATCGGCGTCTGCCAGTCGTCAAACTGCGTCTGACGAAACAGTCGCACCGACGGGTACCAAGGCGACGTGGCGCCCGGAGTCGCCCAAATATAGTACGGGCTCAGCGGACTGATGATCCACACCGGCTTACCTAAGGCGCCCGCCAGATGGGGCACGGAGGTACAGGACGAAATCACTAGGTCGAGGTGCATGATCGCTGCTGCCGTATCGTCCCAGGTCTCTAACTCCGGACCGAGATCAATGACTCCAGACTCAGGCCTGAACTGTTCGCTGCCCTCATCTCGCTGCAGCGAATAGAAATCGATCCCGGCCACCGCGGTGAGCTGTTCCATCAGGCTAAAGGGAATAGAGCGCCGCAGATCCTGATCATAGAGCGCATTGCCTTGCCACCGAAGGCCGACCTTCAGACGTCCCGGCTTGGCGGGCAAGCGGCGACGCCATTTGTCGAGATAGTCTGGTGCGGCCCGCAGGTAGGGATCATGCGGCAGTTCATGCAGGTCTAGTTCGAGCAGGTGCGGCAGATCCATGGCCGGCGCCCAGTAATCATAGGCTCCCAGCATGGCGACATCGCGAGTCACGACCCGTTCGACGCTTTGCGCGCGACCCAAGATCGCCGCCAGGCTTTGGCTTGGCAGCCATTGCGCGCGTCCACCGCGCGCCTGGATCACTTGGGCAAAGCGCACGTTGATGATCTCATCGCCGGCTCCACCCTCGCCGCACAGTAGGACGGTTTTGCCTTGGACATCGGTGCCACGCTCCAGCTTGGGCCGTGGATAATTGGACGCAGCAGCACCCCAGATGCGCAGACTCCGACCGATACCGAGGTAGCCCATCCCGCGCTTAAATTCACCGCGCCGAATGTAGTGCCAACCGAGATTAAAGCGCACCACGGCCGAATTCAGATCGCTTTCTGGCACCACCTCTAGAATCGACTCAAGCATCGCCCAAGCTTCATCAAAATGGCCCTGCGCCCCGATGTACACGGCTAGGTCGATCTTCGGATCGATCCAACTTGGCCTGGCCGCCACGACGCGCGCCATCAACTTCTCGGCGGCAGCCGGGTTACCCGCAGAATTTTGGCATTTCGCAGCATTAAAGGTCGCCTCGATCGAGTCGGGCAACAAGGCCAGAGTATGCATGGCCTGGGTCACCGCAGTCAGATAATCCTTGCTGCGGCAGTAGCCAGAGGCGAGAAAGTCCGAGGCCGCCGCATCATCGACTGGCAGCACCCGACCAATCGCCCGCAGCAAAGCCTGGGCTGCCGAATACTCCTCGCGTTGGATCAACCATTCCAAGGTTTCCTGAAGCTGCTGCGGAACGGGAGCCTGGGCTGCTCCCGGATAACCGGCTCTGGGCTGCTGCATGGCGACTCCTCTAAAAGGACATGAGTAATTGTTCCGGTTCAAAATGCCGCCCGTGGAAGCCAAAGCTCTGGCCGAGGTTGAGCGGCACTTCATCGATGGGCAGCTCACAGGCAAATCCCGCCGCTAGCTCCAAAGGCGCAAAGCGTATACCACGCTCCAGCCAATACTCGCGCATAACGCGGCAGATGACAAAATCCTCGGGCAGCGAGCCAAACGGCGCGTAGTCGACGTCGGCACACGCCGCTAGGAGGCGATGACTGCGCAGGCTAAAGCCGCCATTGCCAACCCGCGCCTGGTTCGACAGATCATGGATGGTGTAATCGGCACCACCCCGGATCGCCGTCGTCTTTGGCCACGGCGCGCCGATATAATCATAGTCGAGAAAGTCACTGCGCCAGGCCGCCGGGTTGACGACAAAGCCATCGGCTTGCACAAGTAAACAATGAGATGTTTTGACGAAGCGATGCAGCTGCGAAAAGATAAAGCGCGAATACGGCCCCAGTCCATCGAGAATGGGTCCAACGCGGTGCTCGACACGTGGATCAAGATGCACCGGCCGCTGCGGCGTCACCAGGTGCACAGCGCCAAAATCGATCCCCAACATCGAATAGCACAAAGCCTTTTGCGCCATGTCGATAACAAAGCGCTGCGGCCGTCCATCGATCGCGACCAGCGTCACGTCGGGTAACTGCAAGCGTGGTGCAGCCGCCAAAGCCGGCGCGATATTGGTAGCTGAAGCGGCATCACGAAACATCGGCGGCTCCTGATTCTAGAGGCCAAAACCGGCCTCCTGCAGTCAAATGGTGCAGCTGTGCCTCCAGTTGCAAGAGCGGCTCTTGCCACTGGCCAAAATACGTCTGGGTCATGACCTTCATACTGTCATACCAGGGCGAGCGATGGCCATAAGCATCGCCGTCCATAGGCGGCATGCTGAAGGTGATCCAGCCAAAGAAGCGATTGAGTAAACACACCGGTACGCCTAGGGCACCCGCCACATGCGCTGGACCAGAATCGACCGAGATCAGCAGATCGAGGCTGTCGATGTGGCCAGCTAAATCGCCGACCGAGCCGATGTGCTGGGTCAGGTCGCGCAGCCGCGGATGCACGAGACGGTTGTCTCCTTCCCACAACTGGACCTTGTACCAAGACACACCGTCGATCTTGTCGAGGAGCGGCGCCAGGAGTTGAGCCGGGAGGCTGCGCAGATGATCTTCACAGAAGTCCTTGCGCCCTTGCCAACATAGTCCGACGCGCAGTCCTGGACCGTCGACCAAGGAGCGCCATTTCGCCTGCGTCCTCGCATCGACCGAGAGGTAAGACGCTCCAGCCAATTGTGAGGGCTCAAGCCCCAACAGATGCGGCGCACTCAGGGCAGGCAACCAGGCATCGAGCAGCACCCGGTCGGCGCCGCTACGGTCGATCAGAAAGGACGCGCCACGGATGCTACGCAGGAGTGGAAACATCTCAGGATACGTCGCAAGCACCACCTGTGCCCCACGCGCCGCCAGATCGGCGGCAAAGCGTGCAAAGCAAACGACGTCGCCGACACCACCCTCGGTGGCTAGTCCGATCGTTTTGCCAGCAGGTGACTGGCCGTCCCATAGCGGAGCCGTCGTTTGAATCGGGGGATCGCCAAACAGGGCCGCCGGACGCAGCGCATCGAGGATTTTTAGTCCGAGTTGAAAGTGGCCGAGGCCGATGTGCAGACGGGCAATGGTATGCCACAAGGCATCGTCGTCCATCCCGCCGTGCACCAAGGATTCTGCAAGGGCCAAGGCTTCCTTGCTCCGTCCTTGTCTGGCTAGCACTTCCATAGCGCAGCGCCGCCAGTGCAGCTGGTCCCCGTCGCGGCTGCGACCGCGCTCGATGAGATCCGCAGCGTTGTCTAGATCGGCCATATTGATGAGCTGCATCACCGCGCCGATCGCCACTGTAGGCTGCTGCATCAGCCCATCCCCACAGGACTCTCGGCGGCGCCGGACTCAGGCACCATGCGCGGCTGACTCCAGCCCGCAACGATCGGCGCCGCCCGCTCCCACCAGGCCCGCCAGGGGACAAAGGGCGAATACATCCCCTCGTGCATATGCACCGCCAGCGACGGCATCGGTGATAAGCAGGGATGCTCTTGATAAACCAAATTGATCGAGTTGCCTTCATTCACCGTGGGGTCGATGCCATAAAGGGTGAGGCGCTGGTAACAATCCCAATGCGACTCAAGGACCGCCCTGGTGATCATAAAGGTCCCGGTACTCGAGGTAACGACCCGCCAGTAGCGCTGCGGCGACAGGATCACCGGCGAGACCTGAGGATGGCGGTATAGATCGGGATAGTCACAGGGAAACACCGCCACGTCGCGGCCATAGAGCTGCGTCCCTTGGACATAAGCGCCGACCATCTCGTGGATCGCCTCGGGCGCATGCAGGTAGTCATCCTCCACGAAGTAGATCAACTCCGGTGCATGCTGCCGTGCCTCACGATAAGCAATGCCTAGGGACGGACCATTGCCGGTCTCGGTCATAGCGATCAACCGCGCCGGAAAGGGACTGTGCGTCAGAATCGAGGTGAGCGCCGCGACGCATTCGGGATCGGAATGATCGTCGATGAGCGTTAACGTCGCTTCCGTCAGTAAGCCCACCGCTAGAGCCTGGCCTAAGGAATCGACCACGGTCGCCAAACAGCGTACGGCAAGCTCTGCCTTCGTCATACCCGCCGGGCGCGGCGTCCCATGAAAAGAAGCCACGCGGGAGCAGCTGCGAAAAAAAACGTCGAGACGCATCGGACTCACCTGATGCTAAATGGGAATTTGTGAGCCCACGGTAGCATGCTCAATCGGTCGCGGCAAAGCCCAGATTTGGCGCCAACCTGGGCTGCACGGCGGCAAACACCCGATCGGCGGACTGTGCCACTGTCTGATCGACGGTCGTCACACGCAGGTCTGGGGCCGCAGGCGGCTCATAGGCCTGGTGAACACCCGTCAACGATCCCAGCGCGCCTTTCCTAGCCATAGCGTAGAGGCCCTTAGTATCGCGCTCGGCGCAAACCGCCAGCGGGGTATCGACGAAGATCTCGATAAAGTGCTGCGCCCCGATGATCTCGCGCGCCCGCTTGCGATCGACGGCAAACGGCGAGATCAACGCACAGATCGCGACCACGCCCGCTTCGTTGAGCAGTCTCGCGACCTCCGCAACGCGCCTGGCGTTCTCCGCTCGGTCTTCTGGCGTAAACCCCAGGTCGCGACATAAACCAGCGCGCACGGCGTCGCCGTCGAGTACCAGCGCACTGATACCAGCATCGCGAAAACGCCCTTCTAGCGCGTAAGCGACAGTGCTCTTACCCGCTCCAGAAAGGCCAGTGAACCATAGCGTCAAGGCCTGCCGCCTAGGGCCTGGACCCGGTTGAGCTGACTCTACCTTAGGGCTCATGGCGCTAACCCACCTTTCAGAACGGCAAATCAAACTGCCGAAAATGCTCGACCAAAGTCGCCCCTAGTAGCTCGACCGGCGCTCGACTCGTCGCCTTCAACTCTGGCCGAATATCGTGCAAGCCTGTCATTCCCCAGCCCTCAAGATCCTTCTCCGGCGTCAGATTGCGCAGCTGGCCGAAGTTGAAGTCATCATAGCTGTCGATCCCGGTAAAATCAAAGATTCGCTCCAGCACCTCGAGCGGCTTTGTCACCAGGTCGGCATACGTGATGCACAGCATCTGCCGCGGCGACGAGCGCAGGCCAGCCAGCATGCTTTGGTAGGGATCCTGCACATACTCGTCCCACAGCAGCTTCGCTCGGTTTTCGATCGTCAAAGGTAGTTGCCGCTCATGCAGGAGCGCATCGACAAAGTTCGGTTCGTTCGGGTGCTTCAGGATCACCGTAATATAAGACGCGATGATCTCGGCGATCGGCCGGACCGTGCAGATGATCTTTGGGTCTTGGAAGAAGCGGCTAAGAACCGGCGCGTTACGCGGCCAGCCACGATGTTTATCAAACACGATGGGCCGGTCGATATGGGCATAAAAGCTCTTCAAGATGCCGTGGTACAGATTAAATTCCTGATCCGCACGGTCGAGGACGTATTGCTGCCGCAAGGAGTTTAGGGCGCGATCGGTTTCGCACAACAAATCCGCTAGGGGGCTAGTCCCCGAAGCGTGGATCTGGGGATGCTGATTCAGAATCGACGCTAGCAGCGTTGAGCCGGTCCTAGGCAAACCGGAGAGAAAGAACAGCTGGGTCATGGAACGAGCCTTTCTGACGGGGCTAAGCTAAGCTGCGGGACGCCGGGCGTTTAAAAGCTAGTCTAAATGATTTCGCTTCGGAGTAAACGGCACAATCATGGAGCTGATAAACCACTTGCTCTGCGGCCGAGCAGTGAGCAAGATCTCTTGGTGGGGTCCGACAAACTTCTAAATTTCGGATGATTACTGTGTCTCCAACCCTGCTATAGAATTCGCCTCTATGTCCACAACATCATGGTCGAATTGGCGTATCATGGCTTGCGCGACTCGACGACTGACTCGCCGCCGCTAAAGTTTTCGTGTAACATGCCGATAGTATCATTGGTGTCAACAATGAGGCTGTCATGAGATTTCGTAAAGCCCTGAAAACACTAGACACAAAGACCCGCGAGGAGCTCATCTCCCTCTTCGATCGGGCCGCCTGGACGCTGGGCTTTTCGTCGCTTTCGACCCAGGATAAGGAGCCGCTCGATGTTGAAGCAGCGGTGGTACTCGTCGCCTTCATCGTCAGCGCTCGCGAGCTCAGGCTCGGGCGCTTTTTACCTGTCCTCATCCATTGGCTTTCCGTCCGGCACCACCTGCTCAACGCGGCCAAGTTGTTAAAGATGGCGAGGGCAACGGAGGCTACACTCGGCGAGCTTCCGGCCTTACGCCTGGCCATGCATACACTTCGAGCTGCCGACCCAAAAAAGTTTCAAAACTTTCGCCCCGCACCGCTTTCGATGCCATTTTATACTGAGCCGCGACTCGCCGCGCTTGTCGACCGGAAGATCGCTTCCGAGGGCTTTTTCATCGACCTCATGGAGACAGATGGATTTCGATTGCCAAAGTCTGCATTCCCGCGCCGAGCAAGCGATCTAATCTCCGAGAAAGCATTACTCCAGCGGAACGAACAGCTCCGTACGCGGCTACTCCACGGGCCTAGTTATCGCGCCGACGCCATCTTGCTGCTTAGAGACAGTCCAGACATGAAGGCGTGTGAACTTTCTGACACTCTGATGCTTAGCTACGAGCCGGCGCATCGCCTCGTCAGTGAGGTTGCACATTACCGCTCCCTTGGGTTTGCGCTATGAAAAGATCTATAGACATCGGATTGATTGAAGAATTTGACAAGAATCTGCAGGCGAAGGGTAGAGCCTCATGATCGTCATCGATACCAGCGTCTGGATCGCTTTTTTTCGTCAGGGCCAAAGGTTGTCAAAGCAGTCACCGCCGATCAACTCGACCGGGATTTGGTGCTTATGACACCGTTTGCTGTACTCGAGATATGCGCTGGAGCGCGAAGCAGCGAACAGCGCCGTTTGCAAAACGCATTTTGAGGCCTTGCCAATTGTATACCCAACTCCTAGCACCTGGAGTCTCGCCCAGAAATGGGTCCAGGTTGCGGCCGCCTCTGGCCAGCGGTTTGGAGCTATTGATCTTATGATTGCTACGCTGGCCAAAGAGCACGGTGCCGCTATTTGGTCGCTGGATGCGGACTTCCGTCGCATGGCTACACTGGGATTCGTTACGCTATTCGATCCTGACACCTAGGACATGTCTGATGATCCGGGAGGTGCGTCGCGGAGTTGGACACGTGCAGAACCACCAGTTCACAATTTGGTCATCGTTTCACGAGAATCGACTGACCCTTGCAGATCGGGAGGTGCAGATGGAGGCGCTGTCACTTGTCACCAGTATTCACATCGTCAACCATGGCAAGGGCCGCGCAGATCATCTTTTCCGTGGCTAAGGCCCGAGCGGGATCGATCAGATGATTGAGCACGAGGCAGGGATTCTTGTCGCCTGTGCCTAAGTAGTAGAGGTTCTTATCAGGTACGTACTTGTTAGCCACCCGACCCTGATCTGTATAAGTGACGATGTGATACTCAGGATGTTCCACACAGAACGCAAACAGTTCCGGCAGACACCTCGCTCGAAAGGTGCCTCCGAAGCTTTCCGTCTTGAAGCCGAGCCACTCCAACTCAAGATGGGAGCTCACCAAGCCAACACGATTGCAGAACTCGTTTATATCAACGATCAACTCGATGTGATCTTCCCGCCCCGTCGCGCTCATGTGCCCCTCCGGAGGCAAAACCGCCTTTGTTCTGTATCGGTCGGGTCCTCGGATATCTGAAAGCGCGCAGTACCGCTCGGTTATTGGCGACGGCAAGCCGCTGCTGAAATTTCCCTGCAATCCAGCAGCAAAGGTCATTGTTATCCGGAGGCTATGGGAACGTCCAACAGTCGACGATAGGACAAGGTCGTGCTAATCCCGACAGGCTCAAAAGCCACGCACATGTCCTTGGACACCATGACCCACGATTGTTAAAAGACGCCGCTATGACCATAGGAGGATTCCTTGACCCATGCCCGACCCCAAGATTTCCAGTGCGTTACTTAAAGTGCCTGACCCCAAGATTAAGAAGGTGCATAAAGATGCCACCTACACTCTTGATCTAATGTCCCTTTTATGGGACATTAGGCCGTCGGAGGTGCGCTATGGCCCAAGAGGCGCTTAGACCGGTCGAAATGTATGAGCCGGTAAGGAAGTTGATCCGGTCCTGGCCGCTTCAGGCAAGGCAGGAGATTGGCGCCATCTTGACCAGGCTGCAGCGTAATGAATTAATTGGCATGCCTGATATTCGTGCGATGCCGTCCGTAAGCAAAGGGGTCTACGAGATGCGAGTTAGAATTCCTGACGGCGCTTACCGGGTCTTCTATGTTGCCAAAACAAATCGGGGAATTTTCGTCTTTCATGCGTTTACGAAGAAATCCCAGCAGACTCCGCAAAAGGAAATCGAAATTGGTCGCAGCCGTCTCAATGCATTCGTTCGCGACTAAACAGGCAGGAGTATCGATTATGAAGAAGAAAGCCAAATCTCGAGTTAGGCATGTAGCCAAGACCCCGCGCGCGATTGCGTCACTCCTTGGACTTAGCGAAGGCGAGGCCGCATTAATGGAGTATAAGGCCGATATTTCCCGCATAGCTGTCAAGTCTATTGAAGAATCCGGACTTTCGGTCAATGAGCTGGTTGAAAAATCCGGCGTTTCTAGGTCTAAAGTGTCCGCCATTAAGAATGGGGCGACCGCGTCGGTATCTATCGATTTGCTGTTTAAGATTATCGCGGCCACTGGAACGAGATTAGAAATTCATGCCGCCTGACGAGTTGATCGATGTGACCCGCCTGATTTTTAGGCGCGAGTAGCTAGAGCATCCTCTTCAGCCTTCTTGGGAAGAGCAGCATGGAGTAGCCGTAACCTCACCCGAACCATGAATCGCCGTAGCCGCTGCGATGTCAAGCATACCAGCGTGAGCCGTGGTGCCAATCCCGACATGTCCAAAGATCAGGTACATGTCGTTGGACGCCATGGTTCACGATTGCTAAAGACACCCCGATGACAATCGGAGGATTTCATGACTCAAGTGGCGCAGCATGTCGGAGTCACGCGCAGCGGCAAGGCAATACAGGCACTACTCTTTAGCGAGGAGAAACAACCCGAATTACCAGCGGCGTGTGCCTTATATACAGCAACAGATTACTTTGACGCCTACGCGGTGTTCGAATATCTCGTATCAAGGGAGCTGCGTCGCCGTACGGCCGACACTCGCGCGATGGATATGTATCAGTGGTTGAGTGTCCACCACAACTCAATGCTCGATGACAAGTGGCGCCAGGCCGAGCGCCTAGCCCTAGGTTTAGCGACGATTTTTGATATCCTGGAGCATGGAAAACGTCTTACAGATGGTATCTTCAAAGACTAGATGCCAATCAAGCGCAAGAAACGGAAACAAGACCAAGTTCGGATCAGGGTCCCCATCCGCGAGGAAATATTGATTCCTTGGCCCTGAAACGAACCGATTCACGCACCGATCCGGCCCAACAAACGTCATAATGTGATAGGCAGGATCGCGCTGGACAAAGTTCAGCAGGATGCCCTTTTTCTCGTTAAAAAATCCACCGCCCACGGTGTCCGGCTCCAGGCCGAGGCAAAGAAGCTCGCGCCAATCATTAAGCCGCCCGGTCCGCTCACCAAATGCGACACCGTCGGTGTATCGTTCGGGGGATGGCTTGGCGGTGGCTGCCACGTCGATAGCCTCATAGGGTAAAGCACGGACTGATACGCACTCATCGGCGGAATCCCTCGTCTGCTTTAGGAGTCTCTTATACGCTGGCTCATCACGTCGACGCCCACGCGGTGTTCGAATATCTCATCTCACGGGAACTGCGACGCCGCACGGTGAACACTCGGGCGTTGGAAGCGTACGAGAGTATGAGCAACGCGCGCCATTCGATGGTTGATCGCGATTTGCAGCAGGCCGAGCGCTTAGCCCTAGGTCTGGCTACGATTTTTAATATCCTTGAGCATGGCAAAAGTCTCGCAGATCGCGTCTTCAAAGACTAAATGCCAATCAAGCGCGAGACATGGGTCGCAGACTAAATTCGGATCGGCGTCTCCGTCCGCGAGGTCATATATCGTGTTTCGTCCTGGCTCGAACTGATTCAGATAGCGATTCGATGCAAACGCTATGATGTGATAGGCAGGATCGCGCCGGACAAAGTTCAGGAGAATGTCTGCCTTCACGCTGAAAAAACCACCCGACATGGCGTCTGGCGCCAGACCAAAGCAGAGCACCTCATGCCAACGATTTAACCTTCCGGTTCGCTCTGCAAACGCA
>Ga0315273_10003992_pt1 | contig 17920 bp, 12 predicted proteins | sample YL17G02_0_MG_FD_205753 | JGI IMG/M metagenome (GOLD analysis project Ga0315273, IMG submission 205753) | Sediment microbial communities from Yellowstone Lake, YNP, Wyoming, USA - YL17G02_0 | ecosystem: Environmental > Aquatic > Freshwater > Lake > Sediment | place: USA: Wyoming | collected...
TCCGGAACTGGAGCGAACTCCACGCCCGTGGAGCCCCGCCTTGCGAGCATCGGCGCCGCCGCGCACCGGCGGCGCCGATGCTCTTCTCACTCGATCCCGCATTCCCGTGCAGCGCAGCAGACTTTCGCTTCCGCACCGGAATCGCCCGGCTCCTTCGGTTCGCGGCACCGCGCTTGCAGTGGTCACGCGTCGAGTCGATGCCTGCGGAGCGGCACGAGACGCGCGCCGGCTGGCGCAGGTGAGTCGCACGCCGCGATCAGGGAGGGGACGATCATGAAGACCTCGTGGATGTCGAAGGCGGTTCTCGCGACAGCGATGGTGCTCGCCGTCCGTCCGGTGCCAGCGTCGGCGCAGGGCTCGGATCTGCAGCTTCGCAACCAGGTCGTGCTCGCGGAGTCGGGGCCGGCCGGACCGTCGCCGCAGCTTCAGCGGAGCGGCTGGAGCGGGCCGCGCATGGGTCTCATGATGGCTCCCGGCGACGGGGCGATCGCGAGCCGGTTGAAGGATCACGGTCTGGGTAGCGTCGTGAGCCAGTTCGGCTGGCAGTTCGAGCGCCGGGTCGTGCCGTTCGGGGGCGGACCGCAGCTCGTGACCGAGGCGATCCCGCTTGTCGGCGGGGTCGAATACGGGAAGTTCGTCCCAAGCCTCACGCTGGTCATGGGGGTGCGGTCCGCAGCGGGGTTCGAGTTCGGCATGGGGCCGAGCTTCACCGTCGTCAGCGCGACCGGCATCAACTCGGGGCTCGTCATCGCCGCGGGCAAGTCGTTCAACTACGGCGCCGTGTGCATTCCGCTCAACGTGGCCGTCTCGACCAATCCCAGGGGCACGATGGTGACGCTGATCGCCGGCTACGCCATCGACCAGGCCGCGCGCTGAGATGCGCTCCAACGCGCGATCGGCTGTGGTGCGGGTGCTCCTCGCCCTGCTGCTGTCCCCGATGCCCGCAGGGGCCGCGACTCCGGCCCCGGAGACGACCGCGGACGCGGATACGCTTGGCCGCACGTCCACGGTCGGCACTGGCTCTGCACTCGCTTCCGTACAACCGCCAGCGCGGAAGCCGTTGTCGCCTGGCGCCGCCCTCGGCGTCGGGCTGGGGTGCTCGGTTGCCCCGATCATGATCGCGGGGCGGCTGGATCCTCCGGTGAGCGACTAGGACCTTGCGTGGGTGGCAGCGGTAAGCGTCATGGTCGGGCCGTCCGTCGGACTGTGGAGCGGAGGGCGCGGCGACCTCGCCAGGCGCGGGCTCATCCTGCGCGGCATCTGCGTCGGAGGCATCGCTTTCGGGGCCGCCTTCGGGGAGGCAATCAATCCCACCACGACAGACGGGCTCCTGATCCTCGGCAGGGCCAGCGTGCTCGTGACCGCGGTGAGCGGGGTCTACGATCTGGCGATCACGCCGTCGGCGACGGCGCGAGGTCCGGCTCCCCGCGCGCAACTGGGCGTGCGCCCCGATGGGCGGATGGCCCTGAGCCTGAGGTTCTGAGGTGTGGCCACGACGCGCCCGCTCAGAGCCCCCGCCGGTAGATGGCGTACCGCTTGCTAACGTACGCCCCCATCCGCTCGAGCGCCTGGCGCATCGGGCGGTTGTTGCCCATGACGTACGAGGCCTCGGCGGTGCTGACGCCGTGCCGGCGTCCGACGTCGGCGATCTCGGCGTACATCAGGAGGTCGAGGCCGAGGCGGCGGTAGCGGGGGACGACCCCGAGGTTCAGCACCCGGATCCGGCCGACCTTCTGGATGCGGCGGAGCTTGAGGAAGTTGAAAGGGAGCAGCCGGCCGCGCCGGAATGAAGCGAAGACGCGGTTGGCGTCGAAGAGCGCCACCGCGTAGCCGATCCGCTCCCCGCGGTCCTCGGCGATGATGGCCAGCTCCGGGATCGAGACCCGGCGCAGATCGCGAGCCTGCTCCTCGAACTCGGCGCGGCTGAGGGGCATGAAACCCCAGTTGTCGCCGAAGATCCGCTCGTAAAGCGGGTAGAGCCCCGCGACCTCCTCATCGAACCGCGCATAGTCGATGGACCGGAGCGTGATGCCGCGCGCGGACAACCGCTCCCGCAGCGGCGCCGCGAGCGCGTCCACCACCGTCGGCCGCGACGGGATCTCCCAGGCGTCGAGCCTCATCGCCGGCGTGTAGCCGTTCGCCTCGACCAGCGGCGGCAGCCAGGCCGGGTTCCACGGCATCATGACGGCGGGCGGCAGCTCGAAACCGTCCGTGAGCAGGCCGCAGGTGTCGTTGGTGGAGAACTCGATGGGCCCGAGCACCGCCTCGCAGCCCTCGGCGCGCGCACGCGACTCCACCGCGCCGAGCAGCGCCCGCACCGCCTCGGCGTCGTCGGCCGCGTCGAGGAAGCCGAAGAACGCCTCGCGCCGCCCGGCATGGGCCACGTGCCCGCGGTGGAGGAACCAGCTGACGCGCCCGACCTCGCGCCCGTTGCGCCGCGCGAGCCACGAGGTCTCCTCGCCGTGCGCGAACCAGGGGTTCTTCCGCGAGAACTGCCATTCCTGCTGCACGCGGAGGCGCGGCACGTAGGCAGGGCAGTCCGCGTAGAGCCGGTGCGGCAGGTCGATGAAAGCGGCGCGCTGCCGTCGGTCTTCGACCCGAACGATCTCGAGCGCCATGGCTAGAACACCAGCGGAATGTCGTTGCGGCGGACATGCTGCAGGTAGCGTAGGTTCACGAAGAAGGCGAGCAGGTAGGCCCCCGGGTTGCGCGGCAGGTGCGGGTTGAGGAGCGTGCGCCGCAGGATGGAGCCGAGCGCGTAGACCCGCTGGTTGAGCGCATGGTAGCGACGCGAGAGCTCATCGCCCGTCATCCCGGTGGGCTGGTGGACGCACTGGTAGCCGGTGTAACGGCTGAAGTCCTCGTGCAGGAGCCGCCCCGCCTGCTTGAGGTGGGCGAAGAGCGCGGTGCCGGGGATGGGCGTCATCACGTAGAAGCGGGGGAGGGGGAGCCGCTCGCGCATCACGAAGGCCTCGGTCTCGGCGATGGTCTGCGCGGTGTCCCCGTCCAGCCCGAGCATCATCTCGGTGGAGGGCAGGATGCCGGCCTGCGCCACCTTGCGCAGCAGTGCGCCGTGCTCCCCGGCCTTCATCCACGGCTTGCCGACCGACTCGAGGCCCGCCTGCTGCACGGTCTCGATGCCGAAGGAGAGGATCCGGCAGCCCGATGAGACCGCGGCGCGCAGCAGCCGGTCGTCCCGCGCGATGTCGATCGAGCACTGGCTCGCCCAGGTCATCCGCAGCGGCCGCAACGCGTCGCAGAGGGCGAGGAAGTAGCCGGCGTCGCTGATGATGTTGTCGTCGATGAGCAGGAAGCGCCGGCAGCCGAGCGCCCGGACGGCGCGGACGTCGCGCACCACGTCTTCGATCGGGCGCGTCAGGTAGCGTCCCTGGTGGAGGGCCGCGATGGAGCAGAAGCTGCAGCCGTGGGTGCAGCCGCGTCCGGCCTGGACCGGGAGCATGCCGCCGATCCGCTTCTCGACCAGCAGGTCGTAGCGTGGCACCGGCAGGCCCGCGAGCGATTCGAGCGGCTCGCGGTAGACCGGTCGGATCGGGCGGCCGGCCTCGAAGTCGCGCAGGAGCATGGGCAGCGCCCGCTCGCCGTCGCCCACCACCACGGCGTCCGCCTCGGGCGCGAGTAGTTCCGGCACCAGGGAGGCCATCATGCCGCCGAAGAACACCTTCACCCCGCGCCGGCGGAACTCGCGCGCGATCTCGATGCCGCGGAAGAGCGCGTGGCCCATGCCGCCGATGCCGACCAGGTCCACCTTGGCGTCGTAGTCGATCCGGTCGATGACCTCGAGCGCGAGCCGCACCCGCCAGCCCGGCGGCACGGTCGCGGCGAGCAGCGGCAGGGCCAGCCCCGGCAGGTGGAGGCGGCGCTGCTTCACCAGCGTGCGGCCGTCGGCGCTGTACTGCGTCGGCTGGATGAGCAGGAGGTCAGGCACGGGCGCGCGCGTCCTCGCTAGCACGGCGGTACTGGCGGTCGATGCGGGCGAGGCCGCGCAGGATGCGCCACTGCATGTGGAGCGCGTATTTTCGGTTCTTCCAGAGGTTGCCTGGCCGCCAGATCATGCGTCGGTAGAGCCGCATGGTCTCGGCGTAGAAGTCGGCCACCGGGAGCCGGGTCGGCCGGACGGTGATGTGGGCGAGGTCCCACTTGGCCCAGTCGGTCCGGTGCTCGACCAGCCGGGCCTCGTCCACCTGGTACTCGACGCCCGGCAGCGGCGTGAGCGGCTGCAGGTTCGCGAAGCGGATGTGCAGGTCCGACATGAACCGGTCGAGCCGGGCGAAGTCGGACCGGTCCCAGTCCGGGGAGAGGATGAAGGTGGCGTAGACGTCGATGTCGTGCGCCTCGAGCACCTCCATCGCGCGGAGGTTGGCGGCGGCCTCGGCCCGCTTGCCGTACTGCGCGAGTTCCTTGTCGTCGAAGCTCTCGAGCCCGACGATGACCACGGTGAGCCCCGCGGCGCGGAAGCGCGCGATCACGTCCGGGTTGGCCGCGATGAAGTCGGCGCGCCCGTAGACCTGGAAGTGTTTCTTCACGCCGCGCCGCTCGAGCCCCGCGACGAAGGCCAGCACGCGCTCGGGCGAGATGAGGAAGTCGTCGTCGACGATGTAGACCTCCTCCTCCGCGAGCGCGGCGATCTCGTCCAGCACCTCGTCGAGCGGGCGGGTCACGTACTGGCCACGCGTGAGCACGCGGCAGGCGCAGAAGCTGCAGGTGAACGGGCAGCCGAAGGATGACTTCACCAGCGCGACGTGGTCCTGGTACAGGTAGAAGTAGCGGTGGCGGTAGCGCGCCGTGAGGTCGCGCCGGGGGGTGGGATAGGTGAAGTCGAAGGCAGGCAGCCGCGCCTCGTCGAGCGCCTGCCCCGTGGCGAGCACGCCGGCCGGCAGCGGCCCCTCGCCCTTGAGGTGGGCCACGAGTCGCGGGAATTCGGTGGTGGCGTTTCGCACCACCCTGAAGTCGATCGAGGGCACGTCGAAGTCCTGGGGGTTCAACTCGGCGTGCGGCCCGCCCACCACCGTCGCCGTCCGGGGCGACCAGCGCTTCACCCGCGCCGCGAGGTCGCACAGCACACCGACGTTGGTGATATATCCCGTGAACCCGACCAGGTCGGGCCGCTCGCGGGCCAGAAAGCCCTCGAGCGGCTCCTCCTCGAGCATGAGGTCCACCAGCACGACCTCGTCCGGCGCCACCACCAGCGCACCGATCACCTCCAACTCGAGTGGTTCGACCACCATCAGGTGCTGCAGGCCGATGGTCTCCACGGGCTGCCGGGAGCGCACCAGGAGGAATTTCACGGCGCGCCTTCTTCGTCGCGGAACACGTGGAAGCGCGGGGCGCGCCCTCGGAACTCCAGGGCGGGCCGCACCCGGCGGAGCAGGCTCTGCACCCAGCCACGACGGTGGCAGAGGTACATCTCCTTCCCGACGAGCCGGCCGCCGAAGCGGAGCTTCGGCTCGTCGGCGGTCTGGCCGAGGTCGAGCAGCGGCGCGCGCCGCGCGATGCCCTCGCGCACGACGCCGGCGAGGCCCACCAGGTAGGCCTGCGTTTCGGCCAGCAGGCCGTAGTCCATGCCGCCGAAGAAGTACATGAAGAGGTCGCCGTCCGGGACGGTGATGGTCCACGAGACGAGCCGCCCGCCGCGCCGGTAGGAGGTGAGCGCGAAGCGCGGCGGCAGGTGGCGGAAGAAGTCGTGCGTCAGTATCTCGAGCTTCGCGGCCGCGCGACCGTGGACCTGCCGGTAGAGCGCGTAGTGCGCTTCGGTGAAGGCGTCGCAGCCCGTGGTCGTCGCCTCGAGCTGCGCGCCCCGCGCCAGCAGCCGCCGCAGCCGGCGCCGGTGGGGCGCGCGCATCGCGCCTTCGTACGCGGTCCAGTCGGGGAAGCGGAGGTCGAGGAAGATGGTGGGGATCATCCGGCAGCGCACACCGATGGGCAGGTCGTCTCCGGGGTCGGCCGTGAGCACCACCAGGAGCCCGCGCTCGGCGCCGGCCACGTGGCGCAGGAGTTCGTCCCGGTCCGCCGGAGCGCCGAAATAGCCGGGGGTCGCGATGCCGACCGGCACGGCGAGCAGGTGCATCGTGACCGGGCTGGGGACGCGCAGAAAGGTGAGCAGGTCCAGCCGGAGCGAGTAGGCGATGGCGCCGGCCAGGACCCGGTCGCCGTCGCGCAACTGGTAGTAGCGCTGGCGGCAGGGGTTGTAGCGCTCGGCGTAGGCGAGGAACTCGCGCTGGCGAAACCACGATCCCGCGGCGTCATCCCAGCCGGAGGCGAGCGCCCCGGCGGCGGCGCAACGCTCGATGGTCCGCATGTGCCTCCCCGCAAGGTCGATGGGCTGTTGCCGGCCGCGCCCTGCCCTGGTCCCCATGTTACCGCGCGGCCCTGGGAGCGACAACTCCGCGCCCACTCCACGCGGGCGTCGGGCGGCACCATCCCGCTTCCGACCATCGGTCGTTCCCGCCCGCGCGCGGGTGTAGAGTCCCCGGATGAAGGTGCTCATCGTCAGCGCCTGGCGCGACCGTCACCGAGGGGACGAGCGGGCCCGCGGGTTCCCATCGCTCTCGGCGATCCACCTTGCCGCGCTCTGCCCGCCTGGCGTCGAGGTGGAGGTCCGGCACGAGCACGTGCGTGCCATGGACCCGGCCGCGGTGGACGCCGACCTGGTCGCCATCACCAGCACCTCCGGCGGCTCCGGCCGGATGTACGAGCTCGCGGACGCGGTCCGCGCCCGTGGCCACGCCGTCATCCTCGGTGGCCCGCACGCCTCGCTCTGCCCCGAGGAGGCGCTCGCCCACGCCGACGCCGTCGCCGTGGGGGAGGCGGAGCGCTCCTTCCCGCGCATGCTGGAGGACTTCGCGCGCGGCACGCTCCGTGGCCTCTACCGCCAGGAGCCGGGCCTCTCGCTCGCCGGGCTCCCCACGCCCCGCTACGACCTGCTTGAGGACGCCTTCCGCTTCCGCTGCTTCGTCCAGGCGACCCGCGGCTGCCCTTTCCACTGCACCTTCTGCACGCTGAAGAGCCTCGATGCCGGCTTCCGCGTTCGGCCGGTCCCCGAGGTGGTGCGCGACATCGAGGCGTGCGAAGGACGCACGTGGCTGCAGCGGAAGATGGTCTGGTTCTGGGACGACAACCTCACCGGCGACCGCGCCTACGCGCGCGCCCTCTTCGCGGCGCTCCGCCCGCTGCGGCGCTGGTGGTGGACGCAGGCCTCCATCGATATCGCCAACGACCCGTCCCTGCTCCGCGATGCGGCGGCGAGCGGCTGCCTCGCCGTCTTCGTCGGGCTTGAGAGCTTCACCGCCTCGAACCTGCTCCGGGTGGGGAAGAGGCAGAACCGCGTGGCCGAGTACAAGCGGGCCGTCCGCGCGTTTCACGACGCCGGCATCGCGGTGCAGGCCGGCATCATCGTGGGGCTGGACGACGACACGCCGCAGACACTGCGCCGGGTGCCCGACCTGGTGCAGGAGATCGGGGTGGACCTCGCGTTCCTCAACCTGCTCACGCCATTCCCCGCCACCGGCCTGCGCGCCGAACTCGAGCGGGAAGGCCGGCTCCTCCCGTGCCCGTGGGCCCACCACGACGCGGCCCACGTCACGCACCGTCCCGCCCGGATGACGCCGGCGGAGTTACAGGGGGTCTACTGGGAGGTCTACCGGGATCTCTACGCGCCCTTGCGGACGGCGCGCCGCGTGCTCGCCGGCCTCCACACCCGCCGCCTGCCAGCGTTCCTGCTCAACAGCTACGTCGACGGCCTCATGGCGGTGCAGAACCTCGTCCGGCCGGACCGGCCGCTCGACGGTGAGGAGAGCTCGTGGTCGGGCGCCGCGCTCGAACCCGCTCCGCGGGAAGGGGCGTGACCCTGCGTCCCGGGCGTCACCGCAACCGACGGCGCACGGCAGCGAGCGCCGTCCGCGCGCGGGCGCGGTACACGTCGTCCCCGACCCAGCCCGTCGGCAGCGCCAGCGCGCGCTCCAGCACGGCGGCGGCCTCGCGGTCGTGGCGTTGGTCGGCCAGTGTGATGCCCAACTCCACGGCATGCGGGACCGCCTCCGGCCGCAGCGCCACCGCCGCGCGCAGGTGAACGACCGCCGAATCCAACGAGGCCTGTGGCAGCCGACCGTACAGCACGGTGGCGAAGAGCCGTTGCACTCCCGGCAACTCGGCCATCTCGCGGTTCCAGACGCCGAGGACGTCGTGGGCCACGTCATCATTCGGGTCGAGCGCCAGCGCTCTCCGTGCCTCCGCCGCGATCTCGTGGGCGAGCCGCACCTTCTCCCGGCCGCTTACGGAGAGCGCCAGCCTGCCCAGCGCGATCGCGAGGTACGCGTGCCCTTTCGCGCCCGCCGGGTCGAGCGCCACTGCCGCGCGCGCCAGCGGCACCGCCTCCTCGCACAGTCGCCTCTGCTCCTTCGCCGAGGTGCGCATCGTCGCCGCGTCGGTCAGGACCCGCGTCAGCTTCCACGTGGCTTCGTAACTCCCCGGCGCCGCGCCATGGGCCCGCCGGTAGAGCACCGTCGCCGCGTCGAGCTCGAGGCGCGCGTACGCCGAGTCGCCGGCGGCCAGCAGTCCCGCGGCGTCCAGTTCGTCCTCCGGAGTCGCGGTCGCCGCGCGCACAGCGCACACGCCAAGCAGGATCGCCGCGAGGATCGGCGCCAGCACACGCCCGCGCCCACCGGGTCCACCGATGCCAGCCTTCAACGCGTCCTCCACGACGAGCCCAAGGGTCATTGCCTCATTGGACTCACCCTACACCCGCGCATCGCCGGACCGAAGCCTCGTGACCCGGGGCCAGTGTGCCCACGGCGCCCGTGGCTTGCCGCAAGGGGCTCGAGATCGGCAATACCAGTGACCATGAGGTAGATTCCCACGATGCTGCTGACTCCCGTCAACCGTCCGGGCCTGTACGAGATCGTCGCGCGGCGCAACCGCGTTGCTTTGCCATGACGAATCCTCCGGAGGAGCCCAATCCTTCGCACCAGCGCCGGCCTCGCTACCCCGGAACGCATCCGCGCCGCTTCGAGGAGAGGTACAAGGAGCTGGCGGCGGACCAGTACCCGGAAATCGTGCCCCACGTCCTCGCCAAGGGCAGGACGCCCGCCGGCCGGCACGTGCCGATCATGGTGGAGGAGATCCTCGAGGTCCTCGCCCCGGCGCCCGGCGAGCGGGCGGTGGACGCCACGCTGGGTTGGGGCGGCCATGCCGAGCGCCTGCTGGAGCGGCTCGCGCCGGGCGGGCAGCTGCTGGGCCTCGACGCGGATCCGATCGAGTTGCCGCGCACCGAGGCGCGCCTGCGCCGGCTCGGGTTCGACGAAGACACGTTCATCGCCAGGCGCACGAATTTCGCGGGGCTGCACGCGGCGCTGATCGGCGCCGGCTGGAACGACGGCGCCGACGTGGTGCTGGCGGACTTGGGCGTCTCCTCCATGCAGATCGACAACCCGGTGCGCGGTTTCACCTTCGGCGCCGAGGGTCCGCTCGACATGCGCATGAACCCGAATCGCGGGCCCGCCGCGGCCGCATGGCTCGAGCGCGCCTCGGTGGAACAACTCACGCGCGCGCTGCGCGACAACGCCGACGAGCGCTTCGCCGGGCCGATCGCCGCCGCACTGTTCGCCCGGCGCGGCGCCATCCGCACCACGCAGGCGCTGGCTGCCGCGGTGCGCGCGGCGCTGGCCGGCACGACGAGCGACGAGGAGATGGATTGGAGCGTTCGGCGCGTGTTCCAGGCACTGCGGATCGAGGTCAACGACGAGTTCGGAGCACTCGACGCTCTGCTGCGAGAGTTGCCCCGGTGTCTTCGCCCCGGGGGGCGCGTCGCGGTGCTCACGTTCCACTCGGGCGAGGATCGCCGGGTGAAGCACGCCTTTGCGCAGGGAGGGCGCGAGGACCTCTACGCGAGCGTCGCGCGTGAGGTGGTCCGCGCTTCTGCCAGGGAGAGGTACGACAACCCCCGCTCCGGTCCGGCGAAACTGCGCTGGGCACGGCGGGCGGGGTAGCGCGCACCGCTGGACCCGGCGGACCACTTGTGACGGCCACGGAGATCACGGCGGACCATTCGTCCGGACCGGCAGAACTCATGCACCCGGCCGCATCCACCGATGAACCATTTCCCGCACCAGCATGCCGGCATCCTTCGTCTCGCAGCAGCGTACGCGCATGCCCTCACCCGGAGCGATCCTTTCGCCGGCGGATATAGGCGTCGCACTCCCGGCTGGCGTTTCATGAATCATCCGGGCTACACTGAGCAGCCACAGCGACCCGGAGGCCGCTCCTTGCCCGACTTGGCGCAGCGCCTGAAGGACTCCCTTTTCGTCCGCTACCGGATCGGGCGCGCGCTCGGCCGGGGCGGGATGGCCACGGTGTTTCTCGCTGAGGACCTCAAGCACGGCCGCCGCGTGGCGATCAAGGTGCTCGACCCCGAGGTCGCGGCCGCCATCGGAGCCGAGCGCTTCCTGCGCGAGATCGAGACCGTCGCCCGGCTCACCCACCCGCACATCCTTCCCCTGCACGACTCCGGGATCGCTGACGGCCTGCTCTTCTACGTCATGCCGTACGTCGAGGGCGAGTCGCTGCGCCACCGGCTGACCCGTGAGAAGCAGTTGCCGCTGGAGGACGCGTTGCGAATCGCCCGCGAGGTGGCCGGCGCGTTGAGCTACGCCCACAGCCGAGGACTCGTCCACCGGGACATCAAGCCCGAGAACATCCTGCTGGAGGAGGGGCACGCGGTCCTGGCCGACTTCGGTGTCGCGCGGGTAATCGCCGCAACCGGGGACCAGACACTGACGCACACCGGCGCAGCCGTCGGGACGCCAGCCTACATGAGCCCCGAACAGGTCGCGGGCGGAACTCCGGACACGCGCAGTGATATCTACGCACTCGGCTGCGTGCTCTACGAGATGCTGGCGGGGCAGGCGCCCTTCACCGGTCCCACGGCCGAGAGCATCGTCTTCCAGCATCTGAACGCCGCGCCGCCGCGCGTGACACACCTGCGACCCTCGGTACCCGGCCGAGTGGAGCAGGTGATCACGAAGGCACTCGCCAAGACCCCGGCGGACCGATTCGCGACGGTCACCGAATTCGCGGATGCCACCGGCCTGCAGGGTGATCGGACGAGCGCCCGCACATCTGGTCCCGCCGTGGAATCCGCGCGTGCTCGAAAGGGGCCGCCCTCGGTGGCGGTCCTGCCCTTCGTCGACATGAGTCCCGCGAAGGATCAGGAGTACCTCGGCGACGGGATCGCCGAGGAGTTGATCAATGCCCTGGTGCGCGTCCAGGACCTGCGCGTCGTCGCGCGAACCTCGGCGTTTGCCTTCAAGGGCGCGAAGGTGGACGTCCGTGAGATCGGCCACAAGCTCAACGTCGACACCGTGCTGGAAGGCAGCGTGCGGACATCCGGCAACCGACTGCGGGTCACGGCCCAGCTCATCAGCGTCGCGGACGGCTTTCACCTCTGGTCGGAACGGTTCGACCGCGAACTGATCGACGTCTTTGCGATCCAGGACGAGATCTCCCTGGCGCTGGTCGCGAAGCTCAAGGGCGAGCTGCTGGCGGGGGAAGCGGCGGCCCTGAGCCGGCGCTCCACGACTGACCACGAAGCCTACGACCTCTACCTCAAGGGGTTGCACTTCCTCTATCGGCCCGACCCCGAGTCCCTTGCCAGGGCGTCGAGCTTCTTCCGCGATGCCGTCGCGAAGGACCCGGCCTTCGCCCTTGCCCATGCGGGTATGGGCACCGTCTACGCCAACCTGGGCATCATGAACCTGTCGCCTCCGGCACAGGTGCTGCCCAAGGCGAAGGCGTCGCTGAAGCGCGCACTCGAACTCGACCCGGATCTCGCCGAAGCGCAACTGGGCGCCGCCAGCCTGGCGTTCTGGTTCGAGTGGGACTGGGACGAGGCAGAGCGCAGCCTCGAGCGCGCGCTCGCGTTGAATCCAGGGAACGCGACGGCTCACGGCCTGCACGCCTGGCTGTGCCTGCATCAGGGACGGTTCGATGACGCGATCCGCGACATCGACGAGGCCCTCTCGCTGGACCCGCTCATGCCGATCTTCTATGCGTGGTCTGTCGCACTTCGAACGGCCAGCGGGAGACTCGATGAAGCTCTGGCCGAGTTCGCCAGGGCCGTGGAGCTCGATCCTCGCCTCGGCCTGGCCTACTTCCATGCGGGAGTGGCCTACCTCAAGATGAACCTCCTCGACGAGGCAGCGCGAGCGCTTGAAAGGGGAAAGGAGTTGGTCGTCTTCCCCGGCTGGGCCGAGGGCCTCCTCGGACTCGTCAGGCTGAAGCAGGGCGACACGGAAGGGGCCTCCCGGATCCTCCAGGAGATGCTCGAAGCCAGGAAGACAACCCATGTCTCGGCCACGTCGATCGCCTGGCTGGCCGCGGGGTTGGGACGATACGACGAGACGTTCGCCTGGTTCGACAGGGCCTGCGAGGACCGCGACACCGTGATGCCCTTTCTCCACGTCTACACGGAGATCTTCAGTCCGCAGGTGTGCTCCGATCCGCGATACGAGGCCGTGCTGGGGAAGATGAGGATCGCGCGATGAGCGCCTGCGACCCAGGACACCGGCGCGATTGACGGGCGGGGCGGCTCGTGTAGTCTGAGTCGGTCTGTCTTGGCCTCGTTCCGCTGCGGACGCCGAAATCGGGAGAGAGTCGATGCTGGCCTCAGGTATGTCGTTCGGACCGTACAGGATCCTCCTCTTGCCCGGGGTCGAGTGCACAGGCGGATCTCTTCTCGGCCACTGCCTCCACAAGGAGCCGCGTCCATGAGCCTTCAACGGGTTCTCGCGATCTTCTGCCTGCTCGCGATCGTCGGTGCGTCGTCCGCCCCCCGCGTTCACGCCGACGTCTTCCGCCCGGACGGCCGCTACGATCCGCGCGTGCCATCCCCGGCCTCGGTGCTGGGCTTCGAGCCGGGAGTCAAGCCCGCGCGCTACGAGACCGTGTTGCGCTACGCCGAGGCGCTGGCGGCCGCGAGCCCCAGGGTGCGGCTCCAACGCTATGCGCGCTCCCACGAGGGGCGCGACCTGTTCATCCTCATCGTCTCGAGCGAGGCCAACCTCGCGCGCCTCGATGTCATCCGTGGCGACCTGGCCCGGCTCGCCGACCCGCGGCCGGCGATGGCGCCCGCGGCGGTAAGCGAGTTGATCGAGCGGACGCCGGCGGTCGCGTACATGGCCTACGCCATCCACGGCGACGAGTTCTCGAGCACCGACGCCGCCTTGCGCGTGGCGTACGAACTGGCGGCGGGGGAGAACGACGACACCAGGGCGTTGCGCGAGAATCTGGTGGTGCTCATCGATCCGATGGAGAACCCCGACGGGCGCGAGCGCATGCTCGCGATGACCACGGCGTATGAAGGCGGTGTGCCCAACCCGGATCCCGACGCCCTGTCCCATTCCGGTTTCTGGCCGTGGGGCCGTGGCAACCACTATCTCTTCGATCTCAACCGCGACTGGTTCGCACTCGTCCATCCCGAGAGCCGGGGGCGAGCCGGCATCCTGCGCACCTGGCGCCCGCAGTTGACGGTGGACAGCCACGAGATGGGCTTCGAGAGCACCTATCTGTTCAGCCCGCCGCGCGATCCGTTCAACCCCAATCTGCCGAGCAAGGTGCGGGACTGGTCGGAGCGCTTCGCGGCCGATCAGGCGCGGGCCTTCGATCGCCGCGGCTGGAGCTATTTCACGCGCGAGTGGAACGAGGAGATCTATCCGGGCTACGGCTCGTCGATCGCCGCGTACCAGGGAGCGGTCGGGATCCTCTACGAGCAGAGCGGCACCGACGGCCAGCCGATCCGCAAGCCCTCGGGCCGGGTGGTGAGCTACGAGGACGCGGTGGCCCACCAGTACACCAGCTCGATGGCCAACCTGACCACCGCGGCGAGCCATCGTCGCGAGCTGCTGAGCGCGTGGCGCGATGCCCGCGCCGAGGCGGTGGCCCGTGGCACCCGTGGGCGCGCGCGCGCCTTCTACATCGTCCCGCGGCCCGACCCGGCGCGCGCGGAGCGGCTCGCCACCCGTCTCGCGATGCTCGGCGTGGAGGTGGAACGGCTCGAGACGCCGGGTTCGCTGGGCGGCGCGCGGTCGCTCTGGGACGACGCTGTGCACGAGGCACGGCTCCCGGCTGGCACGTATCGCGTGAGGCTCGACCAGCCCGACGGGCTGCTGGTGCGAGCGGTGCTCGAGCCGCACACCCCCTTGCCCGACTCGTCGCTTGCGGAGGAACGCGAGCACCTCGAGCGCCAGAAGGACTCGCGCGTCTACGACGCGACGGCGTGGTCGCCGCTCCTGGCCTCGGGACTCGAGGCGTGGTGGACGCCCAGCCTCGATGGCCTGCGCTGGACGCGCGTCACGCCCGACCAGGCGCCCGCGCCGCCGGCGGGGGGCATCGCGGCCGGGCCCGCGACGTACGGCTGGGTGTTCGACGGCAGCACCGACGCTGCCCTGGTGCTGGCGGCACGGCTCTCGTCGGTCGGATTCGCGGTGCGCGCCGGCGAGAAGCCGTTGCGCCTCGGGGCGCGCGCGTTCCCGCGCGGGAGCTTCCTGCTGCGTGCCGAGGAGAACCCGCCCGCAGCTGCCGAGACGCTGCAGTCCGTGGCGAGGCAGGCCGGGGTGGCGGTGACGCCGGTGGCGGGCGCGAGGATCCCCGACGGCCCGGACCTGGGCGGAGACTACTGGCAGCTGTTGCAGCCGGCGCGGATCACGATCCTCGCGGGCGCCTCGCTCGATGCCAGCAGCGTCGGATGGGCCTGGAACCTGATCGACCGCGAGTGGGCCGTGAGGGTGAGCCTGCTCGACATCGGCCATGTCGCGGACACCGACCTCGCGCGGTACAACGTGCTGGTGATGCCGAACTCCCGGGGCGGGGCGGAGGCCTACCGGCGCGCGCTCGGCGTGGGAGGACTGCGGGCGCTCCGGAGCTGGGTCCAGGGCGGTGGCACGCTGATCGCGCTGAACGGCGGGGCGGCGTTCGTGGCCGACGACTCGACGCGTCTCACCGCAGTGCGCCTGCGCTCGCAGGCGCTCAAGGACTTTCCGGCCGCGCAACTCGGTCTGTCGGAGGACGCCATCCGCGCCCTGGAGCGCATGCAGGGCATGGGCCTCGGTCCCGGCGCCAAGCCCGTCACCTCCTGGGGGCCTTACGATGAGATGGACCGGGGCCAGGCACTCGGCATCCCAGGGCCCGGTTCGCCGCTGCTCGGCCCCGGCGCGCGCGCCTGGCTCGGGATCCGGGAGACACCGACCGCACCGACCGCAGCGCCCGCCGCGCGGAAGACCGCTGCCGCCAAGGATGAGAAGGGCCCGAGCGATGAGGAACGGCAGAAGGCGCTGGCCAAGATCGACGCGCGGCTCCGGCGCTTCATGCCGAGCGGCGCCATCCTGCGCGTGGACCTCGATCCCGAGCACTGGCTGGCGTACGGTTGCGGCGACCGTGCGGCCGCGATGACGCGCGGCGATGACGCGCTGCTCGCCCGCGATCCGGCGGTGACCGTGGGTCGCTACGCCGCCCCCGGCGTGCTCCACCTCGGCGGGCTCCTGTGGCCCGAGGGCGCCGGGCGCATCGCGCAGACGGCATACCTCACGCGGGAGGCGTCCGGCCGTGGGCAGGTCATCCTGTTCGCAGGCGATCCGAACTTCCGCGGCTACTTCTGGGGGACCGAGCGGCTGTTCCTGAACGCCGCGTTGCTCGGACCGGGGCTCGGGGCGACTCACACGATTCCGTGGTGAGTCCGCAGAGCAGGCCGCCGCGCGGGGGCGCGCACTCGCCCCCAGGGTCGTGAATCGAGACCGAAGGAAGGGCGTCGTGACCCTTGATGGGACTGCGGTCTGCCCTCCGATGGATCTCGGAACCCTCTGACGTGAGCCGTCCCGGGACCTCGACTGCGGCGCCACGGACCCGCTGGAACCCCACCCTCAGGACCGCCGGGCTCACCGCCCTGGCGATGCTGGCTTTCGCCGCCAACTCGCTCCTCTGCCGCGCCGCGCTCGCGGGCGGCCACGCCGACGCCGCGAGCTTCACGGCGCTGCGCATCGTGGGTGGGTGGGTCGCTCTCGGCCTCCTCGCGCGGGCCGGCGGAAGCCCGCGGTCCAGGGGACATCTCGCATGGGGCTCGGCCGTCGCGCTCTTCGCCTACGCGATCGGATTCTCGCTTGCCTATCTGCGGATCCCGGCCGGAGCCGGGGCTTTGTTGCTCTTCGCCGCCGTGCAATTCACGATGATCGGTGCCGGCCTCCTCGCCGGTGAGCGGCCGCGGCTCGTCGAGTGGGTGGGACTCGGCCTCGCGATCGCCGGGCTCGTCGTCCTCACGCGACCGGGTCTCGCGCGACCCGATCCCGTGGGCGCATTTCTCATGCTCGGCGCCGGAGTAGCGTGGGGCGTGTACTCCCTGCGGGGGCGGCGAGGCGCGGACGCGATGGCGGCAACCACGGCGAACTTCGTGCGCGCGGTGCCCCTGGCCCTGGGCGCGTGCGGGCTCGGGGCCCTCCTCGGTGCGATGCGCCTCGATATCGCGGGCGTGCTCCTGGCACTCGCCTCCGGCGCGCTCGCCTCCGGCCTCGGCTACGCCGTGTGGTACGCCGCCCTGCGTGGCCTCACTGCCACCCGCGCGGCGATCGTCCAGCTCAGCGTCCCTCCGCTCGCCGCGATCGGCGGGGCGCTTGTACTGGGGGAGGGCTTCCCGCTGCGGCTCGTGGTCGCGAGCCTTCTGATCGTCGGCGGGATCGCTCTCGCCGTGAAGGGCCACCGCCGCCGATCGCCGGGCGGAACGTGAGATCCATTCGGACTGCCGAGGAACAGTCGCGATGCGTCGGAATGAACCAACTGACTCGCTGGCCCTGGCCGGGGCGCCCGGGGTACGGAGCGCGGCCTCGGCGTCAGCGGCGGGTGCTGTCGGAGGCCGCCCAACGCACCACGCGGGCCTCGCCGACCAGCCTGCGCCCGGACAGATCCTCACTCAGGCGCGCCGCCTCAGCGCGGCTTGCCACCGGGCCCACCACAAGGCTGTAGACCTCGGCGCCGTCCTGGAGGGAGGTCGCGATGCCGCAGGGCAGCGAGATGCGCGCGGCCAGCCGATCTCGTTCCTCCAGCGCGCGGCTCTCGACGATGAAGGTCGCGACCTCCACCCCGTAGCGCCGTGCCGGTGGCGCCGGCGCGGGGCCGAGGGCCGCCGGCACTGGCGAAGGCGTCTGCGGCACGGGAGTGATCTTCGGAGCGGAGGTGGGGCGGACCGCAACGAGCGCCGGCCGCACCGCCGACGCGTTCAGGGTGCGCGTGCGGTCCACCTTCCCGGCCGTGGTCCCGATCTCGGCCCGGGCGGCGGGTCGCGCCCGCATCAGGCTCCGGCCCGAGGTCGAGAGCACGAAGCCTGCGACGGCCACGAGGAGGAGCGCGCCCGCCATCCGGGGTGCGTTCCACCACGCGTGGCCGCCGCGCGAGGCTCTCCGGCGGGGCAGGGCCCCGCGCGCGTGCGTGTGCCGCGGCCGCGCGGGCACGGCCTGCTCCTTGTCGCCCGCGCCGCCGGTGCGGGCCTCGAGCGCCGCGGACGCCATCGCCTCCGCGGCCAGACGCGAGCCGATCCTGGGCGGTCCGTCCGGGCCACGGAAACGCGCGAGCCACGCCGCCACTTCGGGGTTCTCGAGACGCGCAGGCGTCACCCCGGCGGCATCGCCCGCCGGAGCAGTTGACGCCGTCAGGGGATCGCCGGAGGTCACCGGCTCGGGGATCGCGGCCGCGGCAGGCGGGGACTCCACGGCGCATCCCGCCAGCGACGCCTCACACGATGCGGGGGCGGAGACCTTGGCCGATACCGGAGGCCCCGCCTCGGGCTCTTCACACTCACCGGCGCCGGAACCGGCGTCAGCGCACGGCACGACCTCCACCGCGTCCATGTTGGCCGGCGTCACCGTGTCCG
>Ga0315273_10003993_pt1 | contig 17918 bp, 12 predicted proteins | sample YL17G02_0_MG_FD_205753 | JGI IMG/M metagenome (GOLD analysis project Ga0315273, IMG submission 205753) | Sediment microbial communities from Yellowstone Lake, YNP, Wyoming, USA - YL17G02_0 | ecosystem: Environmental > Aquatic > Freshwater > Lake > Sediment | place: USA: Wyoming | collected...
CCGCGGTGGAGAAATCGGCGGGCAGGTTGCGGACCGGACCCCAGTACAGCGAGTCCTCCGGCCGGGCCACGATGTGCGCGTCGAGTTGCGGCAGCACGCGTTCCGCCAGCACCTGCGGCAGCGTGTAACCCCTGGCGACACCCTCGCGCATGTTGACGATGGCCTGGTCGATCCAGGCGGCGAAACCGTCCACGCGCTTCAGGAAATCGTCGTAGTCCTTGACCGTCTTGAACGGTTGCAGGCCGTTGCCCGACCCGAGCTGCGCGAAGCTGTTCGGCACCGAGTAGAACTGGTTGAGCGGAATGAGCTGGTCGGGGAAGCGGAATCGCCCGATTTCACGCTCGCGCGCCGACTTGAAGACCTCGTAGGACAACAGGTCCTGGCCGGCAAGCCGGCTGCGATCAACGGTGCCGATGCGCACCAGGTAATCGCGCACGAGCTTTTCGTCGGCTGCGCGTCCCGCCGGGCTGATCGAGACCACGAAACGGTCGTTGTAACGCGGGTCGCCGATCGAGGTCGCCAGGATGGGATTGAGCTGGAGGTACTCCTCGAAGTAGTCGTCGAAGACGCGCTGCAGCTTGACCGACTCGGCCGAGGCCGGCGCGGCCGCGGCCGCGCCGGGCGCGGACTGGGGCGCACTGTCCGCTTGTTGCGTTGCGGCAAGAGCGCTCAGGGCCAAGGCCATCAGGCCTGGCACCCAGGCAAAGCGGCGCATCGGTATTTCCCCCCGGGGAGCGTGTCGAAGCCGCGCACTTTAGCCCCATTCGGAGCCACGCCGAAAGAGGTGCCCGTGCGCCGGCCCCCACCGCAGCGGCATCCGTGACGACACGGATGCCAATTTCCGCCCGTCCGGCGCATTTTGGTGATCGCCGGGCCGGCAGGTCGTGCCCGGCGGGAGGATCATGTTCCAGGTACGCATCCACGGACGCGGCGGTCAGGGCGTCGTTACCGCCGCCGAACTGCTGTCGGTCGCCGCCTTTCGCGAGGACCGCCACGCGCAGGCATTCCCGAGTTTCGGTTCGGAGCGCACCGGCGCGCCGGTCGTGGCGTTCTGCCGCATCGACGATCGGCCCATCCGGTTGCGCGAGCCGATCCTCGCACCCGACGCCCTGATCATCCAGGACCCGACGCTGCTGCACCAGGTCGATGTCTTTGGCGGGCTCGTGCCCGACGGCTACATCCTCATCAACACCAGCCGCACCTTCGAGGATCTCGGGCTCGGGGATTTCGTACGCGACTTCAGCGCGGCGCAGCTGTGCACGGTGCCGGCGACCGAGATCGCGATGAAGCACGTCGGACGACCGTTGCCGAATGCGGCACTGCTCGGGGGCTTTGCGGCCCTCACGGGCAGAACGTCGCTCGAGTCGGTCAATTCCGCCATTCGCGAGAAGTTCCCGGCGAAGGTGGCGGAAGCCAACGTGCTGGCCGCGGCCGCGGCGTTCGAGTACGTCGCCCGGGAAAAAGCCGAGGTTGCCCATGCTTAAACAGATCGAGGGCTCGGCGGCCGTGGCGGAAGCCGTGGGGCTTTGCCGGCCAGAGGTGATCTGCGCCTATCCGATCTCCCCGCAGACGCACATCGTCGAGGCGCTCGGCCGCATGGTGAGCGCGGGCAAGCTCTCGCCGTGCGAATTCATCAACGTCGAATCGGAATTTGCCGCAATGTCGGTGGCGATCGGCGCCTCGGCGGCGGGTGCGCGGGCCTACACCGCCACCGCGAGCCAGGGCCTGCTGTTCATGGCGGAGGCCGTCTACAACGCCGCCGGCCTGGGCTTGCCGATCGTGATGACGGTGGCCAATCGCGCAATCGGCGCACCGATCAACATCTGGAACGATCACACCGATGCGCTCAGCCAGCGCGATTGCGGCTGGATCCAGTTGTTCGCAGAGGACAACCAGGAGGCGCTCGACCTGCACATCCAGGCCTTCCGCCTTGCCGAGGAACTCTCGCTGCCGGTCATGGTATGCATGGACGGTTTCATACTCACGCATGCGTACGAGCGCGTGGATATCCCGACGCAGGCGCAGGTCGATGCGTTCCTGCCGCCCTATGAGCCGCGCCAGGTGCTCGACCCGGCGGACCCGGTCTCCATCGGCGCGATGGTCGGGCCGGAGGCGTTCATGGAGGTGCGCTATCTCGCGCACGCCAAGCAGCGGCAGGCGCTGGAGCTGATTCCGGCGTGGGCCGACGAGTTCCGCCGGATCTTCGGACGCCAGAGCGGCGGGCTGACGCACGCCTATCGCACGAGCGACGCGGACGTCGTCGTCGTCGCCCTGGGCTCGGTGCTCGGCACCATCAAGGACACCGTGGACGAAATGCGCGCCGGCGGCATGAAGATCGGCGCGCTGGGCATCACGTGCTTCCGGCCGTGGCCGCTGGCCGCGGTGCGCGAGGCGCTGGCTGGCGCCAAATGCGTCGTCGTGCTGGAGAAGAGCATCGCCATCGGCATGGGCGGCATCGTTGCGAACAACGTCTCGGCGTCCTATGCCGGCCGTCCGGACAGCGTGCACACGGTGATCGCGGGACTCGGCGGCCGTGCCATCACGAAGAAGTCCCTGCACAGGGTGTTCAGCCAGGCGATGGAGGGCATGCTCGGCCCGCTGACGTTCATGGACCTCGACCACGCACTGGTCGAGCGGGTGCTCGCGCGCGAACGCGAGCAGCGGCGCTCGGGACCGATCGCCGAAGGCATCCTGCGCGACCTCGGCGTCGTCGGCGCAAAAATCGGCTGAGAGAGGCCATGACGTACCAACCCATTCGTTTCTACCAGACCGGCACTTTCACGGTCGGCAACCGGCTGCTGTCGGAAGAGCAGCGCTCCGTGCAGGCGAACATGCGCCGCACGAACTCGCTCAACTCCGGCCACCGCGCCTGCCAGGGTTGTGGCGAGGCGCTGGGTGCCCGCTACGCGATCGACGCGGCGATGGAAGCCACGCACCGGCAGCTCGTCGCGGCCAATGCCACCGGTTGCCTCGAAGTGTTCTCGACGCCCTACCCCGAGACGTCCTGGCAGATCCCTTGGATTCACTCGCTGTTCGGCAACGCGGCGGCGGTCGCCACGGGCATCGCGGCGGCAATGCGCGTGAAGGGACGTCACGACGTGCGCGTGGTGGCGCAGGGTGGCGACGGCGGCACGACGGACATCGGCTTCGGCTGCCTCTCCGGCATGTTCGAGCGCAACGACGACGTGCTCTACATCTGCTACGACAACGAGGCGTACATGAACACGGGCGTGCAGCGCTCCTCGGCGACGCCGCCGGCCGCACGCACCAATACGACGATGCCGGTCGGCGATTCGTCCGGCAATCCGTTCGGCCAGGGCAAGAACGTGCCACGCATCGCGATGGCGCACGACATTCCCTACGTCGCCACCGCGACGGTGGCGGAACTGCGCGACCTCGAGGCCAAGGTGCGCCGCGCGATGGAATTCCGCGGTGCTCGCTACATTCACATCCTCGTACCCTGCCCGCTCGGCTGGGGCCACGGCTCGGCCGAGACCATCCGCATGGCGCGGCTCGCCAAGGAAACCGGCCTGTTCCCGGTGTTCGAGGCCGAGCACGGCGAGGTCAAGGGCGTCTCCAGGATCAAGCGAAAGCTGCCCGTCGAGGAATACCTGCGGCCGCAGACGCGGTTCGCCCATCTCTTCAGGGACCCGGTCAGACGGGACGTGATCGCGCACATACAGGCCAACGCGGATCGCAACATCGCGCGTTATGGACTGCTCGACGAGGAAGCCGCGTCATGAAGCCCAAGCCGTTTGCGATCACGCTGGATCCGGGCTCGAGCCTCGCCAATCACACCGGCTCGTGGCGCACGGTGCGTCCCGAGTACGTCGACCGTCTGCCGCCGTGCAATCACGCCTGCCCTGCCGGCGAGAACATCCAGGGTTGGCTGTTCCACGCCGAAGCGGGCGAGTACGAACAGGCGTGGCGAGTGCTCACGCGCGACAACCCGCTGCCGGCGGTGATGGGCCGCGTCTGCTATCACCCGTGCGAGACCGCGTGCAACCGCGGCAAGCTCGACTCGTGCGTCGGCATCAACGCCATCGAACGCTTTCTCGGCGACGAGGCCCTGCGGCAAGGCTGGAAGTTCGATCCGCCCCCCGTGACGACCGGCAAACGCGTGCTGGTCATCGGCGCCGGGCCGTCGGGCCTGTCGGCCGCGTTTCACCTGGCGCGCATGGGTCATACCGTGAGCATTCGCGAGGCCGGTCCGCTGGCCGGCGGCATGATGCGCTTCGGCATTCCCAAGTACCGCCTGCCGCGCGAAGTGCTCGATGCCGAGATCCGGCGCATCATGGACCTCGGTATCGACCTGCAGCTCGACACCAAGGTCACGGACGTCATCGCGACGATGCGCGAGGGCCGCTTCGACGCAGTGTTTCTCGCCGTTGGCGCGCACCTTGCCAAGCGTGCGTATCTCCCCGCGGGCAGCGCCGGGAAGATGCTCGACGCCGTTTCGGTGCTGCGCGGCATGGAAGGCGAGGAGAAGCCGCTGCTGGGCCGGCGCGTCGTCGTCTACGGCGGCGGCAACACCGCACTCGACGTCGCTCGCACCGCCAAGCGGCTCGGCGCCGAAGAGTCGATCATCGTCTATCGGCGCACGCGCGAGAAAATGCCGGCGCACGAATCGGAACTCGAGGAAGCGCTGCAGGAAGGCGTGCTGGTGAAATGGCTCTCGACCATCAAGCAGGCGGGCGAATCGTCCATCACGGTCGAGAAGATGCGCCTGGACGCGCAGGGCATCGCGCAACCCACCGGCGAGTTCGAGACGCTGGCAGCCGACTCGGTCGTGCTCGCGCTCGGCCAGGACGTGGATCTCTCATTGCTCGACGGCGTGCCCGGCCTCGAGATCACGGACGGCGTGGTGAAGGTCGGCCCCGACATGATGACCGGGCATCCCGGTGTGTTCGCTGGCGGCGACATGGTGCCGGGCGAACGCACGGTCACCGTGGGCATCGGACACGGCAAGCTCGCCGCGCGCAACATCGACGCCTGGCTGCGCAACGCCAAGTGGGTGCATCCGGCCAGCCACGAAATCGCGACGTACGACAAGCTGAACACCTGGTACTACTCGGACGCGCCGAAATCACAGCAACCGGTGCTCGACATGATCCGCCGGCAATCGACGTTCGAGGAGGTCGTCGGCAGCTTCAACCAGGAGACCGCACAATTCGAAGCGCGCCGCTGCCTGAGTTGCGGCAACTGCTTCGAGTGCGACAACTGCTATGGCGTGTGCCCGGACAACGCCGTCATCAAGCTCGGGCCGGGCCGCCGCTACGAGTTCAACTACGACTACTGCAAGGGCTGCGGGCTCTGCGTGAGCGAGTGCCCGTGCGGGGCGATCCGCACCGTGCCGGAGGAGATCTAGGAACCGGAGGCCGGCGTAAGAGCCCTCACCCGGCCTGCGGCCGACCTCTCCCGCGCAAGGCGGGAGAGGTGGTCTTAACCTCTCCCACTTCGGTGGGAGAGGTCGGGCGCAGCCCGGGTGAGGGCCTATTCCTGGCCCATCCCCGACCTGTTTCTGGCCTACTTCTTCGGCTTGACGAACTTGAGCGTCATCCGATCCGACTCGCCGATCGCGACGTACTTCGAATGATCGAAGCCCTTGTCTTCCGGCTTGTCGGACATCTCCGGCGTCGAGCGCAATGCCGGCGGCAGGGTCCAGACACCGAACGGATGATCCTTCGTGTCCTGCGGATTCGCGTTGATCTCCGCCTTCGCCGCCAGCTTGAAGCCGGCCTTCTCGGCCTGCTCGATCACATACGCCTCGGTGACGTAGCCGCTCTCCGCATTCGGGTCCTGCGGGCCGGGATTCGCACGGTGCTGTTCGACCGCGAGGATGCCGCCGGGCCTCAGCGCAGCGTGGAATTCGCGGAACGTCTTCTCGACCATGCCGGGCGTCCCCATCCAGCCGTGGATCGACCGCGCGGTGAGGATGAAGTCGAACGTCTCCTTCGGCAGCGGCGCGGACCTGGCGCCCCAGTTCACGACGTTGACCACCCCGTAGATGTCGGGCTTCGCGGCGTAGCGGGCCTCGAGGTCGGCCCTCGCCTTGCGCGATGCCTCGGGCAACTCGGGATTCGCGAGGTCAGCGCCGGTGGCATAAAACTTCCCACCGGTGAGTTTCGCGTACGGTGCGAGGATCTCCGTCCACCACCCGCCACCGGGCTGAACCTCGAGGATGGTCGTGCCGGGCTGCAGGCCCCAGAACGTCAATGATTCGATCGGGTGGCGGTACTGGTCGCGAGCGGTGTCCTTCGGTGTGCGCCAGTCGCCGGCCACGGCCGCCGCAAGCGCCTTGTCCGCGCTGGCAGGCTGGTCCATTGCGACGACCGGCAACGCGGGCAGCACGGCCAGTGCGGCGGCGAGAACGAGGATTCGATTCAACTTCATGCGGGGTCACTCCTTACAGCCGGGACGCCGGCACGGACGGCCGGTCGCAGGTAAGTGCGGGATTCTACTCGTGCCGACCGATTAGCCAACCGACCCGCAACAAATGCACCGCCCGTGCCGTCGCCAATGAAAAAGGGCCCCGGTGCTTGCGCACCGGGGCCCCTGGCAGGCCTCGCGAGACCCGCAAGTCGGTTACATGCCCGAATCCGTGCGGATCAGCATGACGCGACGGTTCTGCTGGCGGCCTTCGTCGGTCGCGTTGTCCGCGATCGGCATGGTCTCGCCCTTGCCCACCGAGCTCAGCCGGGCCGGGTCGACACCACGCGAGGACAGGTAGTCGAACACCGCCTTGGCGCGGCGATCCGACAGGGCCAGGTTGTACGCATCGGAGCCCACGCTGTCCGTGTGGCCTTCGACCAGGGCCTTCGCGAACGGCACGTCACCCATGAACGTCACTACGCGCTCGAGTTCCGTGAGCGACTCGGGGCGCAGCTCCGCGCTGTCGAAGTCGAACAGCAGCTTCAGCGTCTGCTCCAGCGGGCAGCCCGCCGAGTCCACCTTCACGCCAGCGGCGGTGTTCGGGCACTTGTCGACTTCGTCGCAGACACCGTCGTTGTCCGCGTCACCGCACTTGGCGGGCGGCGGCGGCGGCGGCGGGGGCGGCGGCGGCGGCGGCGGGGCAGCAACCGGCAGCGGCGCCGGGGCACCCCAGCGGTAGCCGATGTGCATGCCGTATATCATCGGGTTGAGTTCGACCTTGTCCAGCCTTACGCCGTTCAAGTTGGCATCGGCGGCCATCTCGATGTAGCGCACGTCGAGGTTCAGGAACCAGTCCTTGTTGAAGCCGATGTCCATTCCGACGTCGCCGGCCGCGCCCCACGAGTCTTCGAGCGAGAGCTTGTTGCCCGCCAGCGGGCCCCGCGTCTCTTCGCCCGAGAACGTCGTGTAGTTGAAACCGGCGCCGATGTACGGACGGAACATGCCGTTCGGGTTGAAGTGCCACTGAATGCTCAGGACGGGCGGAAGGACATCGACATTACCGATGCGAACCTTGCCACCCGAGTCGGGCCTCAGGTCCACGCCGTGCGTGAACGGCCAAGCGGCCAGCAGTTCGGTACCGATGTGATCCGTCAGCATGTACGTGACGTTGAAGGTCGGCGACACGTCGTCGTCGACGGAAATGGTGCCGACACCGCTGACGTACGCGTTATCGTGCTCCGGGTTGATCTGGGAAAAACCAACGCGGAACAGCCAATCGCCCTTCGCTTGCCCAGGGTACGCATCGGCGTTCGCTGCGACCGGCGCAGCCAGGGCGGCCGCGACCGCCAGCGAAATCAGGATACGGGATGACATTGCAGGTCTCTCCTTGTGGCTTTTGTGCCATGCATTACTTAAACAGATGAAGCGGCCTGAGCCGCTTACCCGCGCCGCTTCCCACCCCGGCAGCACGGTATTGACTCAGTCATAGTCAGGTCCGTACCCGGCTACGATTGGCGCAATTGTAGCGCGCCCGATCTAATTTTGCCGGAGTGAAAGCACTTAGGCCAGTATGGCGGGACTTTCGCGTGCCCGCCGAGCCTCCACCTGACGTAAAAACGCAACAGACCAGGCCCGCCCGACCGCCCCAATTTCTGGACGGAGACTGAGATCGTGAAGCTTTTCCTCACCCGCCTCCTGCTCCCCGGCATCGCCTTCATGGCGGCCTCCGCCCTGGCCGACGAGCCTGCTCAAGGCGCTCCTATCTCATTGATTCCATATGAGAAATTCCAGCTCGACAACGGCCTGACGGTCATCGTTCACACGGACCGCAAGGCCCCGCTGGTCGCCACCAACGTCTGGTACCACGTCGGCTCGAAGAACGAGAAGCCGGGCAAGACTGGCTTTGCGCACTTGTTCGAGCACCTCATGTACCAGGGCAGCGAAAACTTCAACGACGAGTACTTCAAGCCCTTCGAGCAGGTGGGCGCGACCAGCATGAACGGCACCACCAGCTTCGACCGGACGAATTTCTTCCAGAACGTGCCCACCACCGCGCTCGACATGGCGCTTTGGATGGAATCGGACCGCATGGGTCACCTGCTCGGCGCGATCGACCAGGCACGGCTCGACGAGCAACGCGGCGTGGTGCAGAACGAAAAGCGGCAGAACGAGAATCGTCCGTATGGCCGTGTCTTCGAATCCGTGTTCCGCGCGAGCTTTCCGCTGGGGCATCCGTACCACTCGCTGCCCATCGGCTCGATGGAAGACCTGAACGCGGCCTCGCTGGACGACGTCAAGGACTGGTTCCGCTCGTATTACGGCGCCGCCAATGCGGTCCTGGTGCTCGCTGGCGACATCGACGCCGCAACGGCGCGCGCGAAGGCGCAGCAGTATTTCGGCGACATTGCGCCGGGTCCGGCACTCACGAGGCCCGGCACCTGGATCGCGGCGCGCACGGAGAGCCGTCGCGACGTCATGTACGACCAGGTCGCGCAGACGCGACTGCAAAAGTCCTGGAACACGCCGCCGGACGGCACGACGGACGCGGACCTGCTGTCATTGGTCGGCGAAATTCTCGGCGGAGGCAAGACCTCGCGACTGTATGAGCGGCTGGTTTACCGGGAGCAGATTGCGGACAGCGCCAGCGCCGGCTCAATGCCACTGGAAATCGCCGGACTCTTCTTCATTACGGCGGACGTGAAGAAGGACATCCCTGCGGCGCGCGTCGCACAGGCGCTGGCCGAGGAACTGCAGCGTTTCATCGACCAGGGGCCGACCAAAGCGGAGATCGAGCGGGCCCGCACCACGGTGCGCGCAGGGTTCCTCCGCGGCCTCGAGCGCATCGGCGGCTTCGGCGGCAAGGCCGACGTGCTCGCCGCGTGCGAAGTCTTCGAAGGCAACCCGGCCTGCTACCAGCGATCGTTCGCCGTCATCGACGCAGCGACGCCGCTGCAACTGCGGGAGACCGCGCGGCGCTGGCTCGCGCAGGGCGATTACACGCTCGAGGTCCGGCCGAATGTCGCGTATCGGGCCGCGGCGGCTGGAGCGGTGGATCGAACCAAGGGCGTGCCGGTCACCGCGAATTTTCCGGACGTCGCCTTCCCCGACCTGCAGCGTACAAGACTGCGCAATGGCCTGCCGGTGGTCATCGCGAACCGGCCGGGCGTCCCCATCCTGCGGATCTCGTTGCTGTTCGATGCCGGTTTCGTGGCCGACCGGGGGCGCAAGCTCGGCACCTCGAACTTCGCCATGGCCATGCTGGACGAGGGCACGCAGACGCTCGGCTCGTTGCAGATCGCCGATCGCGCGGAACGTCTCGGCGCGGAAATCGGCGCTGGCTCGTCGCTCGATTCGTCTTTCGTCGCCGTCTCGGCACTGCGTGAAAATCTGGACCCCTCGCTGGCATTGTTCGCCGACATCGTGCGCAACCCGGCGTTCCCGCAGCCGGAGATCGACCGCGTGCGCAAGGAGTGGATTGCAGGAATCGCGCGCGAAAAGGCCAACCCGGACGCCCTCGCCATGCGCGCCCTGCCGCCGCTGCTGTACGGCGAGGGCCATCCTTACGCGATTCCGTTCTCGGGAACCGGGACGGAGGCCGCGATCGCCGCGCTGCGCCGCGACGACCTGCTGGCGTTCCAGCGCGACTGGCTGCGTCCCGACAACGCGACGCTCATCGTCACGGGCGATGCCACGTCGAGCGAAATGCTGCCGCTGCTCGAGAAATACTTCGGCGACTGGACGCCGCCCGCCACGGCGCGCCCCACCAAGTCGCTGACCGCGGCCCCGGTCGCCTCGATCCCGCGCGTGTACCTGCTCGACAAGCCCGACGCCATCCAGACCACCATCCTCGCCGGCGTCCTGATGCCGTCGAGCCTCGCGCCCGACCGTCTCGAACTCGAGACGATGAACAACGTGCTCGGCGGCACCTTCTCGTCCCGCATCAACATGAACCTGCGCGAAGACAAGCACTGGAGCTACGGTGCGCGCTCGAGCCTGCCGGACGCGCTGGGACAACGGCCGTGGCTGCTCTCCGCCCCGGTGCAGACGGACAGGACGGTCGAGTCCCTGCAGGAACTGCGTCGGGAGATCGAGGAATTCGTCGGCAGCCGCCCGGCCACGGCGGACGAGATCGCCAAGATCCGCAACCGCGACGTGCGCGCGCTGTCGGGCCGCTACGAGACGAATGCCAGTGTCAGCGGTGCCATCGCGGAGATGATCGTGTACGGCCGCCCGGACGACTACGTGCGGACGCTGAAGTCGCGCATCGAGGCGCAGACGGACGACGGCGTGCGGGCCGCCGCTCGCGCGGCGCTGCAGAGCGCGGCCATGACCTGGGTGATCGTCGGCGACCTCAAGAAGATCGAACAACCCATCCGCGACCTGAAGATCGGCGCGGTGCAGGTACTCGACAAGGATGGCAACGCTGTCCGGTAGCCCCGCTCTCCCGCCACAGGTGGGAGAGGGCTGGGGTGAAGGCTCCGGCCCCCTCTCCCGCCACAGGTGGGAGAGGGCTGGGGTGAGGGCTATGATCCGCGCACATCACGCGGCGGAGTGGACACCATGTCAGTGTTAGTGCGCGCCACGGCAGTCTTGTGCGGGCTCGCTGCAGCGGCCGGATGCCGCTCGACGACGGATGCGCCGTCGCCCGCAGCGCCATCGGCGCCCTCCTCTGCGTCGGCCGCACCCGCGTCCGTCTCCGCCGGTCACTGGTGGAACGACCGGGTCTTCTACGAGATCTTCGTGCGCTCGTTCGCCGACTCGACGACAGGGCCGCTCGCCAACGATGGCATCGGCGATTTCCAGGGCCTCATCGACAAGCTCGACTACCTCAACGACGGCAATCCGGCGACTACAAGCGACCTGGGCATCACCGGCATCTGGCTGATGCCGATCAATCCGTCACCCAGCTACCACGGTTACGACGTCACCGATTACTACGGCATCAACCCGCAGTTCGGCACGCAGGACGACTTCCGCCGCTTTCTCGCCGAGTGCCACCAGCGCGGTATCAAGGTCATCGTCGATCTCGTGCTGAACCACAGCTCGTCGCAGCACCCGTTCTTCAAGCAGGCGCTGGCGGGCGACCCCCAGTACCGCGACTGGTACCTGTTCGTCGATGCCGACAAGGTGCCGCAGACGCGCGGCCCCTGGGGCCAGCAGGTCTGGCAGGAGGCGCGCGGCCAGCATTTCTTCGGCATATTCTGGTCGGGCATGCCCGACCTCAATTACCGCAACCCGGCCGTGACGGCCGAGGCCTACAAGGTGGCGGACTTCTGGCTCCAGGACCTGCACGTGGACGGGTTCCGTCTCGATGCGGTCCGTCACCTCGTCGAGGATGGCGACGCGATGAACGACACGCCCGCAACGCTGGCGTGGCTGAAGGGCTTCGCAGCGCAGGTCAAGTCTGTGCAACCCGACGCAATGCTCGTCGGCGAGATATGGACGAACACCGAAGTCGTCAGCGACTACGTGCAACAGGGCTCGCTCGATCTCGCTTTTGAGTTCGACCTGGCCGGCGCGATTGTCGACGCCGCGAACACAGGCACGAAGGCGAAGCTTGCCTACGCGCTGGACAACGTCGTCGCCAGTTACCCGGCGAGTCAATTCGCCACCTTCATGACGAATCATGACCAGGATCGCGTCGCGAGCGTATTGCGCGAGGATCCGGCCAGGCTGCGCCTGGCGGCGGCCTTGCTGCTGACCGCGCCCGGCGTGCCGTTCCTTTATTACGGCGAGGAGATCGGACAGGTCGGCGCCAAGCCGGACGAGATGATCCGCAACCCCATGCCGTGGACGAGCGGACGCAACGGCGGGTTCACTGCCGCCACCCAGCCCTGGGAGCCGCTGCAACCCAACTACGAAAAGCGCAACGTCGCTGCGCAGCATGGCGATCCAGGCTCGTTGCTGAGCTTCTATCGCCGGCTGATTCGCCTGCGCCAGTCCGAACCCGCACTCGCGCGCGGCGATTTCCGGCTGATCGAGACCGGCCGCGACGACGTGATCGCCTGGCGGCGGAGCCGCGACGGGCGACAAATTACGATCATCGCCAACCTCGGGGACAGCGAGTTGCGCGACCTGCGGATCGCCGGGATCGAGGGCACCCTGCACGACCTGGTGAGCGGCATGGCGATGAGCCCCGGCGAGGGGCTGTTTCTCGCGCCACGCACGGCGTATGTCCTCGCCGCGGCGCAATAGCACGTGGCCATGAGCATTACGGGACAGATCGCCGTGTTCCTTGCGGCGACCGTCATCGCGGTGCCGCTGTTTCGCCGCTTCAAGCTGAGCGCGGTGCTCGGCTATCTCGCGGCGGGAATGGTCATCGGGCCGTGGGGCCTCGGCCTGATCGAAGACGTCGACAACCTCATGCACTTCTCCGAATTCGGCGTCGTGATGCTGCTGTTCGTCATCGGGCTCGAGCTGCAGCCGTCACGGCTCTGGGTATTGCGCCATGCCGTGTTCGCTGGCGGCTTCGCACAGGTGGCCGTCGCCACCACGCTGCTCGCGCTTGCGATCCGCTGGCTCGGCCAACCCTGGCCGGCCGCCCTCGTCATCGCGTTCGCGCTCTCGCTCTCCTCCACGGCGCTGATCCTGCAGGTGCTCGCGGAGCGAGGCGAACTCAACACTCGCCACGGCCGCTCGGCCTTCGCCATCCTCTTGTTCCAGGACCTCGCCATCATGCCGGCCCTCGTGCTGCTGCCGTTCCTCGCGGGCGGACCGGAGCGATCGATGTCGTGGCAGCAGATATTGCTGCCGGTGCTCGCCATCGCGGTAACCGTCGGTGCGGGCCGCTACCTGCTGCGCCCGGTGCTGCGCATCGTCGCCAGCACGCGGGCGCAGGAAGCGTTTACGGCCGCAGCACTGCTGGTCGTGGTGGGAACGGCGCTGCTGTTCCAGGTCACCGGACTGTCGATGGCGCTCGGCGCCTTCATCGCCGGGGTGCTGCTCGCGGACAGCGAGTATCGCCACGAACTCGAGGCCGACATCGAGCCGTTCAAGGGGCTGCTGCTCGGTCTGTTCTTCATTGCGGTCGGCATGTCCGCCAACCTCGGCGTGCTGGTGTCGTCGCCCGGGCGCGTGAGTGCGCTCACCGTCGGTTACCTCGCCGCCAAGGCGCTGGCCATCTGGATCGCCGCACGCATCACGCGCCACGATGCCTCGACGGCCTGGCGCCTGGCCATAGCGCTCGCGGGCGGCGGCGAGTTCGCCTTCGTGCTCTTCACCCTCGCCACTCGCGGTCGATTCATCGACCCCGAGATCGCCGACCTGCTGGTGATCGTCGTCACCGCGTCCATGATCCTCGCGCCGCTGCTGATCGCGGCCGCCGACGCGCTGGCCAGGCGTTTCGCACCGCCCCCGAGCCCGCCGCCGTTCGACCACATCGAGCCCGCAGAACCGCGCGTGCTGATTGCCGGCTTCGGCCGCTTCGGCCAGATCGTCGCGCGCGTCTTGCGGGCACGGCAGATCCGTTTCACGGCCCTCGAGATCAGCCAGGCGCAGGTCGATTTCGTGCGCCGCTTCGGCAACAAGCTCTACTACGGTGACGCGTCGCGGCTCGAGATGCTCCGCTCGGCTGGTGCCGAGCACGCGGACGTGCTCGTGCTGGCCATCGACGACGTCGAGGCTTCGGTACGCACGGCGGAGATGGCGCGGCGCCACTTCCCGCAGCTGCGCGTGCTCGCACGCGCGCGCAACCGGCAGCACGCGTTCCGGCTGATGGATGCCGGGGTCACGGAAATCTGGCGCGAAACGCTGGCGTCGAGCCTGGAGCTGGCGGAAGCGACCCTGGTTGCGCTCGGCACGGGTCGCGAAACGGCTGCCACGCAGGTGCAGCGTTTCCGTGCTCACGACGAAGAGACCTTGCGTCAACAGGCGACCGTCCGGAACGACGAGGAGAAACTCATCGCGACGGCACAGGCGTCGGCGCGACAACTCGAGAAACTGTTCGAGGCGGACGCGGGTTGATCCCGCGGCGGAGTCGCTTGATGAATAGAACGATGCGCATCCGGCTGACCGCGTGGGCCATCGCCGGCGGGCTGATGACCGCCTGCGGCACGGCATCGGCCGTGCCAGCCCTCGACGAGGCGGCGACTGCGCGCTTTGCCGATCTCGCGCTCGCCTGCGTGCATATGGAGTACCCGAACAAGATCTCCCACACGCTGCAGAGCGACGCGGACGCGCGGCCGCCGCACGAACTCACCGCGGCGTTCTACGGATGCTACGACTGGCACTCGTCGGTGCACGGCCACTGGCTGCTCGCACGGCTGGCGAAGTCATTTCCCGGGACGCCGCTGGCCGCGCAGGCGCGCGCTGCGCTGTCGCGTACTCTCACGCCGGAGAACGTCGCCGGCGAGGTCGCCTACCTGCGCGTCCCGGGACGCGCGTCGTTCGAGCGACCTTACGGTCTCGCCTGGCTGCTCGCGCTCGCGGCCGAATTGCGTTCCTGGGACGACCCGCAGGCGCAGCAGTGGGCTCGTAACCTCAATCCGCTCGAGATCGAAGCCGCGCAGCGCGTCATGGCGTGGCTTCCCAAACTGCGCTATCCGATCCGGGTCGGCGAGCACAGCCAGACGGCCTTTGCGTTCGGCCTGATGCAGGACTGGGCGGTGGTGTCCGGCGATGTCGGCATGACTCGACTCCTCGACTCGCGGGCCCGCGCGTATTACCTCGCGGACCGCAACTGTCCGCTCAACTACGAACCCTCCGGCGAGGATTTCCTCTCACCGTGCCTGGCGGAAGCGGACTTCATGCGCCGCCTCCTGCTGCCCGACGAATTCGCGAAGTGGCTGAAAGCCTTCCTGCCGGCGATTCCGACCAACGGCAAGGCGGGCTGGCTGACGCCGGGCGAAGTCACCGACCGCAGCGACCCGAAGCTTGCCCACATCGACGGGCTCAACCTGAGCCGCGCCTGGATGCTGGAGGGCATCGCAAGCGGGCTGCCCCCCAGGGATCGCCGGATCGCCGCGTTGCACGCAGCTGCCACCGCACACGCGGATGCCGCACTGCCTGCGGTCACCGGCGAGCACTACGAAGGCGGACACTGGCTGGGCACGTTTGCCGTCTACCTGACGACCGGCGCCGGGCTGCGACGAAACTGATCGGCGCCGCGCGACCCGCCAGAACCACAACCCGGGAGCTGCAAACCGCATGGATCGCCTCGAACGCTTCTACCGCATGCAGGGCATGCTGAAGAACCGCCGCTTCGTGCGCACGCAGGACTTCCTCGCCGAGCTCGAGGTGTCACGGGCCACGTTCAAGCGCGACCTCGACTACATGAAAGACCGGCTGCATGCACCGATCATCTACGACCGCCACCACGAAGCGTATCGCTTCGACGATTCCGTCGCGGACAGCGAGCTGTGGCAGCTGCCCGGCCTGTGGTTCAGCGCCGACGAACTGCGGGCCCTGCTCACCATGGACAGCCTGCTCGGCGACCTGCAGCCCGGGGTGCTCGCGGAGCTGACCGGGCCGATCCGCAAGCGTCTCAAGGAACTGCTGCAGTCCGGTGAGCATTCGGCGGAGGACATCGCCCGGCGTATTCGCATCCTTGCCATCGGGTCGCGCAAGATCGAACCGGCGCACTTCCGCGTGCTGAGCACGGCCGTGCTCTCGCGGCGCCGGCTGACGATCCGGCATTTCCGCCGCCATGACGGCGACGTGCTGGAGCGCGAGATCTCGCCGCAGCGCCTCGTGCACTACCGCGACAACTGGTATCTCGACGCGTGGTGCCACAAGCGGCAGGCGTTGCGCTCGTTCGGGGTGGATGCCATCGAGAGCGCGGTCGTCATGGACAAGCCGGCCAAGGAAGTGGCCGACGAGACGCTCGACCGACACTTCACGAGCGGTTACGGAATTTTCGCCGGCACCGAGACGGAGCAGGCCGTGCTGCTGTTCAGCGTGGAGCGTGCGCGCTGGGTGTCGCGCGAAGTCTGGCATCCGCAGCAGGAGGGCAGCATGCAGCCCGACGGCACGTACCTGCTCGAGTTCCCGTACTCGCAGCAGCCGGAACTGGTGATGGACGTACTCAAGTACGGCGCCGAAGTGGAGGTGCTGTCGCCGCCATCGCTGCGGGCGTCGGTCGCGCGTGAATTGCGTGCCGCTTGCGCCCGCTACGCCTGAGGCCGCCGAACGGAGCAGGCGCGCTAATGCAGCTTGAATTGCTGCGGCTGCACGCCTTCGACCGGGGGCAGAGTCACGCCGGCGCCGACGTAGAGATCGACCGGGCGCTCGAACTCCAGCGTCCCGTTCACCACCGCACCCGACTCGATCGTGACGCGCGGATTCTTCGGCTGCCTGCCCCAGTTCCAGCCCTGGTTCTTCTCCACGTGAATGCCGCCCTCGATGCGCGAGCCAGCGGCCACGTAGACATCGCCGTTCACCGTTTCCGCGGACGCGGCAGTCGAGAGTTCCTCCAGGCGCACCGAGCCGTTGACGGTCTCCACGTCTTGCACCTGCGAACCCCGCCCCACCGTGATCGAGCCATTGACGGTCGAGACGTCGCCGGCCTGCTGGCCCGCTTCCACCACGATGCTGCCGTTCACCTTGCTGATGTCGGCGGACGCCCCGAGCGCGACGGCCGAAAACGCAAATGCCAGTGTTGCAATGTAACGGAACATCGTCGCTCTCCCTTCGCCGGATCTCGAACCTGTTCCCGTTGGATGCAGCAGGCCCCCGGAAGGTTGCAGTGAGCCGGCGGTGTCGCACCGGTAACGGTTTGCGCTAGGCTCTGGTGCCCGACTTCCGCCGCAAAGGTGCCCCATGAAGACCCGTGCCGCCGTCTGTTACGAAGCTGGCAAGCCACTGGTGATCGAGACCGTGGACCTGGACGGGCCTCGCGCCGGGGAAGTACTGGTCGAGATCAAGGCCACCGGCATCTGCCATACCGACGAGTTCACCCGCTCGGGGGCGGACCCGGAAGGCCTGTTCCCGGTGATCTTCGGCCACGAGGGTGCCGGCGTGGTGGTGGACGTGGGGCCAGGCGTGACCTCCCTCGCCAAGGGCGACCACGTGATTCCGCTCTACACACCCGAATGCCGGCAGTGCAAATCGTGCCTGTCGCACAAGACGAACCTGTGCACGGCCATTCGCGCGACGCAGGGCAAGGGCGTGATGCCCGACGGCACGAGCCGCTTTTCGATCGGCAAGCAGCCCATCCATCACTACATGGGTTGCTCCACCTTCGCGAACCACACCGTGCTGCCCGAAATTGCGGTAGCGAAGGTACGGCCCGACGCGCCGTTCGACAAGATCTGCTACATAGGTTGCGGGGTAACGACTGGTGTAGGCGCCGTCATCAACACGGCGAAGGTCGAGCCGGGCGCAAACGTGGTCGTGTTCGGCCTCGGCGGCATCGGCCTGAACGTGATCCAGGGGGCGCGACTCGCCGGCGCCAACATGATCGTCGGCGTAGACATCAACCCGGCGCGCAAGCCGCTCGCCGAGCGCTTCGGCATGACGCATTTCGTCAACCCGAAGGAAGTCGGCGGCGACCTCGTGCCGTACCTCGTCGCGCTGACGGACGGCGGTGCGGACTACAGCTTCGAGTGCGT
>Ga0315273_10003995_pt1 | contig 17917 bp, 11 predicted proteins | sample YL17G02_0_MG_FD_205753 | JGI IMG/M metagenome (GOLD analysis project Ga0315273, IMG submission 205753) | Sediment microbial communities from Yellowstone Lake, YNP, Wyoming, USA - YL17G02_0 | ecosystem: Environmental > Aquatic > Freshwater > Lake > Sediment | place: USA: Wyoming | collected...
TGAATATTGAGCATATCCATTGATATATCTGTATTTTCTGATATAACACTTAAAGGAATATGATCTCGAGCTCTCATAAGATTTATGGCCATATGATTTTGACCAGAACATATGAAGCAGCCTCTGCTCTTCTTCACATACTTTCCAAAATAATCCGTATTTTCTACAGTAGCAACAGGAGCAGCTACAGTAGTAACAGGATATGATTCCGAAACGGAAGTATCAGATTCTTCTGGTTCTATACTTGAGCCATACTCATCAAGTTCATCGTCAATATCATTTATCATCTTTTAGAACCCGCATTGTTATTATTCTTATTCTATTTCCAATGTAAGAAGGATCTTTTTCTGTTGATAATATTATTTTATTTTCTTCTACAAGAGGATACACATCTATAAAAGAAAACTTTGATTTGTCTATATCTGAAATATGTTTACATACAGTTAAAATATCTTTTATGGATATATCTTTCTTATCCATAAGTCCTAGAAAATCAGAAAGTGATAAAAATACTTCGTCTTTGCGTTCTAAAAGGATTTCATACTCTAATTCGTTTAAAGCTTTGTTTTTTTTATTTATATCATGAGATAGTCCTGCTATCTCTTTTATCTGAGATGAGAATTTTACTTGAGATTTTCCGCTGTTTTTAAATTTCTTAAAAATTGGAAACATCAGTTCTCTTTAGTTATGAGTAGTACATTTTTTATTCTAGGATTATCTATTGGAAATACCGAGAAAAAATTATTAAGAAGTATTCCAAAGTATTCCACAAGAACGATTCTTGTTGCCAGGGCCTGAACTATATAAATATTATTGTTTGGAAACATTTTCATAAGATCAGTAGAAACAATGGTTGTATAGTATCCAAAAAAGTATCTCAAATAGTTTGATATAACAGTTACAGGAAGAGGTTGTAGAGAAGAAGATAAATGGTTTACAATAGTATTGCTTTCAATATTGTTGATAGTAGCATCAACATACGTTTGAGATTGCTCAAACTTTAATTGTTTATCAAGAGACTTAGATTTTAGATTTTTTAATTTTGATTCAAATCCAAGAAGCTCTTTAAAAAGATGGTCTTGCTCTGAATTTAATCCACTTATTTTATTTTCAATACTAGAGATGTCTGTGTCTTTATAGGTTTCAATTCTTTGAAGTTCCTTACTTAGTATCTCCATGTTAGAATTTGAAGTCCTTGTAAGAAGAGATATATCTTTGAGAGTTTTTTCTACAGATGTTCTATCGTGATCAAATATTATTTTTTTGTCATGAAGGTATCTAATCTCCTCATCATTCCCTCCACGATCTACCATAAAAGAAAGCTCAGAATCGATGTCTTTTATTATGTTGTTAAGTTGGGCTAATCTTTCTTCATAGTTTCTTCTGGATTCAGAAAGCATTTGATTTTCTATAGCAAATTTTTCCCTTTCTTGCAGAAGGGAATCTCTGTTATTAACACTATTAAGTATTTCTCCTTTACTGCTTTGAAGATTTTCTCTCTCCATTTTGATATGTTCTATTTTTGTTAAAGTCTGATTTGTTTTTTCTTCAAGAGATTCAATCATAACTTTCTCAGCAATAATGTCTTTTTGAGATATTCCTTGAGAAAACACATCCGTTTGAGAGGATTTCAGTTCAAATTTCTTTTCAAGTGCAGGAAAAATATTTTTTATAGGTGTTTTGAATTTTTCTATGAAACTAAAAATCTTGTCGTACTCATCAAAAATATCTCGAACCGGGTGCGTCATAAAAAATAAAGTGAAATATTCTTTTATAAAATAAATCTCATCAGGAATACTCGTTCCTTCAGAATTACAAATTATCATGTGTTCTTTATCTTTATAGGATAACCCAATAGTCACAACAACGGATTTTGGAAGAGTATAGTAGTTACCAAAGGAGTTCTTTATAAGCTCTATAACATAAAGCGGGATTGTTTTGTCTTTTGAAAAATTAATAATCGAGGAGGTGTCTGACTCTTTATCACTGTATATAAAATAAAGCCAATTTATATCGTTCAATCTATAAAGATTTTCCTCTATTTTCCCAAAAATAGTCGCATAAACAACATCGGCCAATCCTGTATGTTCACGAAAATCCTTATAAATATTCGTTTTTATCATATAGTTTAATCTCCACTTAATTTATATAACTACATTCATCTGAATTCATATGAACAGTTATTAGATTAGGAAATGATTCTGCATCTTCCGTATGGGTAATAACTAGTATTTGATTAAAGTATTCTGATATTAAAGTCAATATTTTTTTAACAAGGGACCGGTTTTCTTCATCAAGAGCCCCAAAAGGCTCGTCCATAACAATAAATTGGATGTTAGATTGCGTTTGCTGGGATATAACTTTAGAAAACCCCAGTCTTAAACCGATATTTACTATGGTTTTCTGACCGCCAGATAACCTTTTATAGCTCCTGTATTTTCCATTTTTTTCAAAACCAATGACAATAGGACTATTCTTTTTAGAAGTGTCCTCATATATTTTAACAGAAAGGCTCTCTATTGCGCACTGAATAGTCTCATTAGCAAATTTTTCTATAGAGGCTATAGAATCGTTAAATATGTTTTTAGGTATCTCAATAAAAATCTTATAAAGCTCTTCGTTAATAATCTTTTCTTCTCGATAAAAATCAAGTTTTTCATTTTCTGCGTTAACAAAAGTGTTTAATTCTAATTTAATTTTCTCCTGTTCTAAAAAGGATCCCAATTCCAAGGATAGCCTATTTATATCTTTATCCAATTTAATAAGTTCCTCTGATTTTAATTTGACATCGTTCTCGCTGAATTTTACTTCTTTCACTTTATCTTCAAGAAGTTCTATTTCCTGAGCAAGAACATTTATTTTTTCTATTTTTTGTAGCTTGCTCTTTTCATAAATATCTAATTGTTCTATGCAATGCTCTAAGTTCATTTTGTGAGAGGATTGATCTAACAAGCACTGATTTCTTTTATCTTCTTCTGTCTTTATTTTCTTTCCTAAATTCTCTATGGACTCCATTAAATCTTTTTGAGCCATTACAGCATCTTTATGTTTTTTATTTAATTCTAGTATTAGTAGATTATAAGGATTCATTTCTATATCAAGATTTTCTATTTGTTTGGATATTTTGTCGTTTTCTTCTCGAAGGTGTTCTTCTGTTACGTCTTGTTTACAAGTAGGGCAAACACCAGAAGTTATATTAAGTTTCTGATCCTCTAAGTTTCTTATGTTTTGAAGGATACTTGCCATAGAAATCATAGCTTCGTTTTTTTGATTTGTTATGTTTTTTTCATTTAAGTTTTCTTCAGAAAGTTGTTTCTTAATATCAACTAATTTATCAATATCGCCATCCAATTCAAATTTATCATTATTTATACTGAGTATGTTTAACTCTGAAGTAAGATATTTTATAGTATTGTTAGCTGCATTTATTTTGCTTTCAATACCTTCTAGATCTCTCTTTTCTGAAAAGAGAAGAGGTGTTTTTATATTAAGAGTATCAAAATAGGATTTATATGTATAAAGCTCCTGAATATATTTATTAACAGCTTCTTTTCTATTTTTAAATTCTTCTATTTCTCTTTCAACGAAGTCCTTTCTAACTAAGAAGTCAGATAGCGTTTTTATTTTATCAGACCACTCTTTTATTTTATTTTGAGAATCAAGAATAAGATCTGTAAATTTTTTAATATCTTTAAAAATATCTTTTCCAATAATTCTCCACATCTCTATATCAAGAACCTTGTTTATATAGTTTCGTCTTTCTTCTGGACTTGTTTTTCCATTATCTATAAACTTATCCATATTCATCTGTTCAAAAAAAACAGACGCTGTAAACATATCATAGTCCATTCCCATAATACGATTTACGTGTTCTTGGGTAGTTGCTATGTTGTCTCCGAGCCTGTTTTTGTTTTGATATAAATCAAGATAAGAAGACCCCTTATTTATTCCTCGTTCACAAATATAATCATTACCATCCTTAACAAATTTTATTCTAACAAACATGGATTCGGAATTATCATTAATAAACTCTGATATTTTATCAGCTTCACCTTCTCCATATAAAGCATATATAATAGCCATTACAAGCGACGATTTTCCCACTCCATTGCTTTTCCCAGCAATACCATCACACACACCAACAACACCAGTAATTCCTTCAGGAATTGAGACCTGAGTGTAATCTTTATATGAACTATAACCTTCAAGTTCAATAGTATCTAATCTCATTTTTAATTTCCTTTGTTGATCCCGGCATAAGCTTCTATGCGTTTAATGCCGTAGTCTATTAATTTAGATTTAGAAACTGTAGTCTCATAGTTATTAACATAATCTCGAAATATATCATAATTACTTTTTTGGGTATCTATAAAAATGTTATCTTGAATTGTACTGTCCTTCTTGCTTCTCTTTTTAATGTTTCCTATAAGGCATTCTCTATCCTTAAAAAATTTATAAATTTCCGGTAGATTTAGTTTTTCTTCAAAAAAGTGATCTATAAAAATAACTGATCCCATAAGTATACGAGAATCTCTAAAAAATTCTAAAGGATCAATTCCATCGGGAATTGTGTATTTCAAAAATTTTCTTATTCCAGGAATTTCTTTAAAGTAAACTGCTCCGTCTTTATCAATAAGACGAAATCCTTTTTTAAGGTTCAAGTCTGATTCATCCATAAAAGAAGTAGAGCCGGGATAGATAATAGTCGAATTTCCTTTTACATAGCTTTGCATTGTATGAATATGACCTAAAAGAAATAAGAATTTTCGATCTTTCAAAGTATCTGCATCAAAAAGAGAAACTCCTCGAGAAAGCATTCTGCTTTCTGAACCTATTTTACAAGAGGATTCCTGAACATGGGATACAATGATAGTTTTATCTTTTGATTCTAAAATAGCCTCTGCCAATCCACTATTCACAATAGCATCTTTATCTTTAAGAGTTTTGTTGGGTACATAAGGTATAAAGCGAATAGTCCAATCATACCACGGTTCAGAATACGTTGTTTCATAAATAAATTTTATATTTTTTAAATTAAGAGATTTTCCAAAAATCATTCCGTGATGATACATAGAAGTATCATGATTCCCGGTTATAATAAACACAGGCTTATTAAGAGAATCCATTCTTAAAAACCACGATATTAAAAATCCTACATTAGGTGGTGTTGGATGATTTGTATGAGTCATATCCCCACCAAATATTACCATTTCAATATCTTCAGATTTGCTTCTTTCACAAATATAATCAAGAGCCTGCATTGCATCTAATTCTGCAGAATAAACTCCATTCGAGTCTTGAATAGAATGAGATCGTAATCCTAGATGAACATCACTAAAAAAAAGTATCATTTATATTTCTCCAACAAAGTAAGATTTATTCTTTTTATTTGCTTTAGAATTCCTGGATTTGGAGTAGTAACTACCAGTTTCTCGGATTTCTTAATCATATCTATTAGAACAGCGTAGTAGTATTGAAATAATTTTGATGTATAAATATATTCTTTCGTTTCAGAATCATAAAATTTTATTTCTTTTTTTACTTCATATTTTATAACTTCTCTTTTAGTAATACCTAAGGCAGCGGCTCTTCTTTCAAGGTAGTGCTTACAATAATATTTTTTATAGGTATAAGCCAGATCATATCCTGATAGAACGATACAAATAGGATTCAAGACAGAAGCTATTTGAAACATAGTATTTCCAACCCAACCCTTATTCTGAAGGTACGGATATTTTCTTGTTTTGAAAGTTATTTTTCTTAGTACTATGTTTTTGAATTCAATAGAATCTGACTGATTAAAAAAAAGGATTTTACCTTTCCATGCTTTCAAAGCTTCGGGATGTAGTGTTGTAGAAGAAACTAAAGTTAAATCTGAAGTATCAAGATCGTGCCAAAAAAACTTAATCAATATAGAAGGATCTAAAGAAACCACAAGATTTGGTTTTATTTTGTTTTTAAGGCAATTATAAAGAACAGCATCTTGACATATTATAAAAAATTTATGGGTAAGCTTCTTTATGCTTTTTAGATCTCTATCGAGAGAAGGTCCATCAGCCAAAAGAATAATAGGTAAATCTTTAGATAACAAATTAAAGATAGTCTTAAAAGAATCAACCCTTGTTGTTGTTTGAAATATTTTAGAATCTGTATTTCTTTTATAATTGTCTTTCCATACCGCTATAAAAGGATCTTCTTTCACAAATTTTATTTCTTGTGGCAAATTGATAATCCATTTAATAAAATTAACAAAAGCGTTGTTCCTCAAAAACATAATAATTCGTTTCATGCGTTACTCCAATCTAGAGAGGATTCACAAAAAGGGCAACTTGTCTTCCACGGATCAATAATATTTCCACACTCACAGGTGTAATCCCAATTTAAAAATTCCATTCCCAGTCCTTCTCTAACCTTTTTATATTTCGTTGGCACTATTGTTTTTGATATTTGTGATTTTATTTCATCTTTCTTATAATATTCTTTTGAAGATTTCTTTAATTCAAATCTCTCGGCAACTGCTGTAAAATATTTAATAGAGTGCGTTGTTACGGTTCCATTATCCCAATCCTTTTGAAATTTTTTAATACACTCCAAAAATAAATCTTTATTTTTTAATTTTAAAATGTTTGATATATTTTTTATTTTATCATCCTTACTCAAATGTTTCGCAGCACCTTCCTTTCGAAATTTTTTTGTATCAAAAAAGTTATTATAAAAACTGCAAACAACTGTACCTTCCTCTTTACCAAAAGTCTCCTGACAAAATTCTTTAAAATGCTCATTTATTTCTATCACAACATTTTCCTCAACTTTGTTTAGTTTATTTTGAATGTCCTCGCCGCCGGAATTTTTTTCCGGAATTTTCTCTTTCTTAAGAAGTTCTAAAGGATTTGGGTTGGGGTGAAAGCAACCAAGCCCCGAAGGGGCGTTACAATCGAGTCCCGAAGGGACGGAAGCATTTTGTTTCTCCCTTAAGCATTTGTCTTCTTTTTCCCTTAAGCATTTATATTCTTCCCTTAAGCATTTGTGGTCATTTGAGCCACCCACCGGCTCAAACGGATACTGGCTCAAACGGACACTGGTCAAACGGACACTGGCTGACTCTTTTTCTGACTCTTTTTGTTGGATAGAACTGAGTGGAAAAGAGGTAATAATCTTCATGTATGGTTTTTCTTTAGTTCCATTTGCTCGTTGAAGAACTGGGAGAGGTTCTACTAATTCAACACTTTTTAGGAGCTTCTTTGCTTTATAGAATCTTTCTTTAGCCCATCCTAATCCTTTTATCATGTAGGAATCGTTGGCCCACGGTTGATTTGTATTTTGCATCATTCCTGTGTACATGTAATGAAAATAGACAATAAAGGCATCTTGAGATGTATTGTAGGTTCTTGTTTTATGCTCTTCTTTTTTAGAAAGACTGTGGAATAAATTGTATTTAGCAAAAGTCATGGGAAAATTTCTGTTAATTCTTTCTGTAGCGAGATCTTCGATAGACATTGTGGGAGTATTCATACGTACCTCTTTGAATATTTTAAAATAGAAATAAAAAACCTTCAGAACATGCCACCTGTTTACAGATTCCGTCTAGCAGTTCTGAAGGTTAGTCAAGAGCAACAATACTTTTAGATAGGGACGGTTACTACCTAAAAGTACTATCGACCGATTTTAAATGTTAAAAACAGTTTTGAATTGAATATAATGAATAGATTTTCTTTTTGTTTGGGAATTCTTTTAGAAATACTCTTCATTTTGGTTCATATTTAATATTTTAGGGAATTTGTTAAGATGGACAATATTATTAATAATAATTGTGTCAATATAATTTTTTTAGGTCTTTTGAAAAATGTTACACTATTGAGCTTAAACTGTATTTCTAAGGTTAAAATTTTAGCTTATTTTAACAATATTATAATAAACGCAATCATCCTAATATAATATTTAATACACGAGGTTTTATCATGGCTGAAATAGTAAAAATAAATTCTAAGAAGGGAATGGTATCGCTTACCCAGAAGGATATATCAGAAAATGATCTGGCTCCCTGGCTCCGAACCAATTCTAAAGGATTTGGTCATTACTCTTTTATCAATCAGCAACCATTTGAGAGAGTTGCAGCGAAGCTCTTTGTGGATAAGTATCCTTCTACTCATGTCAAAGTAGCAGAGAGCATTGTATGTACGAAAGAGGGAGGTGTTAACGTCTTTCTTAGAATCACTGATGATTTTTCTAAAGGCAACTACAACACTCATCCTACAAAACTTGTATTTAATAAGGGCAAACAGACTGTTATAGAGGATATTGCTAAACACGGTTACGATGAATTTTCTTTTGAAAAACTAGCAGAGGATCTTACTGGTGTTGAAGATATTTCGGAAGAAAATTCTGATGAAGGGTTTTATAGTGAAATAGAAGATTTTCTTAGTGAAGTGAAAAATCTTTCTGAAGAAGATCTTATAAAAAAAGTATCTCCTGAGGAATTGGAAAACATAAGCAAGATGCTTGATTTAGATTCTGAATCAGAAGAAGATGATTTTGATGATGTTGAAGGTGAAGATGATTTTGAAGGGGACGAGGGGGATGAGGGGGACGAAGGAGACTTTGATGACCTTGGGGAAGATGAAGGGGATCTCGATATAGACATTGAGATAGAAGGTGATAATGATAATGAAGGAAACGAAGACGGGGAGTTTGAAGATAAAAGTCCTGGGGAAGATGTTCTTAAAACTGTAAACCTCGACGATTTCTCAGAAGAAGTTAAACCAAAAATTCTTGATATAAAAGAAGTAGGGCCAAGCAACAAAATTCCAGAAGATAAAACTCTTCGGAACATCATAAAAGAAATATTGGGTTAGTATTATGAATATTTATAGGAATGTATTTTCTGAAGTTAAAGATTATTTTGATAATGAAGGTTTTATAGAATTTTTTACAGATATTATTAATGGGAAACTTCCTTCATCAATAGATCCTAAGGGGGATCTTGTTCCTAAAATACTAAGTTCTTTGAGAAACAAATTTCCAAAAGAGACACAGCAAAGATTTAATAAAGATGGATTTATAGATTTCTTGAAAAAGAAGAGACGTGCTCTTGCAAAAGCTTTTGCAAACAAACACGGTCTTGATGAAAAAAACACTGACAGCGTATTAGATTTTTATCTATCCAGTATAAGTGGTTCCTTTCCTGTAAATGCAGCATCAGTAAATTCTTATAATAAAAAACGTAGCAAAAATATTAAATTTGAGGATATAAAAAGAGATTTAAAAGATCTAGGCATGATTGCACTGTTTAAATCCGTTTATAAGAAGAACGATAAAAACGGAGGAGAGGTAGAATTAATAAACAGTGATATTCAAAAATCTTTAAAATTCTTTTATGAGTTACCAGGAGGAGAGGATCCCACAAGTTCTAGTTTTAAAATTTTTAATAAATCTAACAATTCTGATATAACTCCTGAGATGTATGCAAATATTAAAAATGTTATAGATCCTCTTTACAATTTATGGAATTCAAAATTTAAGGATACATATTCCATGATAGTTAAAAACAAGAAACCGAGGATGTTTGAGAAACCCAGAACATTAGAAAAGGAAAAAAAACCAGGATTTGAAAATCAAATTCAAGAGCCTATAAACATAGAACAAGAATTTGATCATAATTTTGCAACAGAATCAAGTATGCCTGTAAAATCAGAAGAAGAATCTAAAGCAGTTGGTGTAGTATTTAAAGATCAATTTGAAAATGTTCTTAATGTAGGAGATTTGTTTTTTATACCTGAAGTTAAAAAGGCATTCATTTTAGAAAATTGGATAAAACTTGCGATTGAACAAGATGTTGCAAACAATAGATCTGAAGTATGGGAAGAATATGGATTTCCTTCTTATAGTTCCCCTAAAGTTACAGATACCCAGAAAGACGAAATTAAGGAAACACCAGTAACATATCCAAAATCTCCTGTGCAAGAATCTGAAAAACCAGAAGAAAAAGAAGATATATATTTAAGAGATAATACTTTTACGATAACAAAAAAGTTTATGAGAGGGAATCCGTTGTTGCGAGAATATAAGCCTTTGATAGAACTATTGAAAAAAGAAATACCAAAAAAAGAAAATGAAAGCAAAGAGGAAAAGGAAAGAAGAGAAGAACGGACGCAAGAAAATATTAGAATAAGAAATAAAAACGAAGAGAGAAAACAAAGAGAAAAAGAAGATCTAGCGTTGAGGGAAAAAGAACGAAAGGAACAAATACCTTGGATTGAAGGAGTTAATACTAGAAATAAATCTTATATTGTACGAGTCCCTGTTTATCTTGTTTCTAAAATACCCGGACCTTTTAAAGAAACACAACCTTCAAAAAGGGAACAAAACTATCTTATTCCTCCTAAGAAATTTAGTGAGGAGTTACATAACGAGTTGAGTGAAGAAATATTTATTCACGAGGCAATTTATGAGTCTCTTTTAGATTTAATTAAAGAAGCTCAAGATGATCCTATGGAAAAACCTTCTCAAAAAGTTTTAAGTGAAGGAAAAGTTAAAGCAATAAATCCTGAAACAAACGAAGAGATGTCTCTTACAAAAGAGAATAATACTATCAAGGTAACTCCTGTAGCAAAAGAAGGCGATCCTAGTAGTTCAGAATACTATGATCAAAATTCACCAGAAACTCAAGAACTTGATAATACCTTAAAAGCAATTCGTTAGGAGACTGATGATGACTCAGATAGATCTTTCTATATTTGACAAAGAAGAAGATGTTGCTCTTCTTTTAGATATTTTAAAAGAAGAATATTTCTTTAGAAAAGTAAGCAGTATTATTCCGAAGTTGGGTAATATTTCTGATGCAGAGCTTGATGAAGTTGCAGATGTAATAGCTTCAGAATTTATGAAATTTGCAGCAGAAGCAGAAGATGCTAAAGATGGTGCTACATCAGAAGACGCTGCTTCTGGAGAAGATACTTATTATAATGTATCGCTTTCAGGATATGATGTTAACACTTGGATGGATTATTGGTTTGGAATATCAAAACCAGGGGAATCTCTTAAATCAAACGGAGTATTTTTTACAGTTAGTAAAGAAAGGATGGGTCTTATTAATGAAAGAATAAATAAACTTTCAGGTTTGTTTGGTTATGAAGTAGAACATCCTGCAGATTCTCCGGGGCAATCTGTTATAAAAGGAACTCCTTTTCAATACTTAGAAGGAATGTCTCAAGATTTTAAAAGTATTAAAGAAAAAGGAAATAAAGAAAATGTAGCAGCCTTTCTCAACAAGTACCAAGATAAGTTATTTAGACAGCTTAGAATAGATCCAAAAGAACCTGAAAGAGCAAAAATAAAAACTGATATTATAAACTACATCAATGGAAAGATGAGAACATATTCAGAGGAGCTTTCTTCTGGTCAATATATTTCTAAGATTATAGATTTCTCACAACCTAAAGGTGGGAAGAATAAAGAAAAAGGGGAAGGAGTTACTACTATTGGTATTGGTGGGGAACTTGAAATAAAGCAAGAGCTCAAAAAAGAAACCACCGATGCTATTAAAAACAAATCTATCGAAGCGTATACTATTATAGATGCCCTTCAAAAAGAAATAAATGATTTAACGTCTGAAAAAAATGAAATAACTAAATCTCTTCAATCACAAGCTGTTGATCAGGATTCTGCAACTACTCGTTTATCTGAAATAGATAATAAGATAAAAGAAAATAATATAAAAATAGAGAATGTAAGTAAAGGAATAGAGGATTTATATTCCTATAGATCCAGGAATGTATCTTATTTAGAGAAAGCAAAAGAAGATAGAATTTATTGGATACAGCGATATACGCAAGCTCTTGAAGCAATGAGCAAAGGTCCTGATCTTACGGAAGAAGATTTTAATATAGAGGCTGTTGGAAATATCATTTCAGGTCTTTATGGACCTTATGGCTATGATTTAGATACTAAGAGAGAATACATGAGAGGATTTCTTTTTGAGGCAGGTCATTTTAAAGATGAAGAAGAAACCTTCATGAAATTTTTAGAGGATTCTAAAGGAAATGTAACTGATATTCCTGATACTATGTTTGATGTAATAAAAACAGAAACAGAAAACTCATCTAGCAAGCACATTCAATTTGCAGAAGCTCAAAAAGTTGCTTCGGATGCCATACTCAATAGGATTTTGGAGTACTTTAATAAAATACAGATACAGTATGTAGAGACAGAAAGATTTGTTGAGGCCATAAAGAATCAATATATTGATCAAATAAAAAGATTTAATGGTGACACGTCTTTTAAAAAGACTATGTACACTCAATTGCTTAACAGCGCCAAGCACCATAACAAATACAAAGAATATAGGGATCAAGGTCCGGCTTCTTTGGATAAATATTATGGGAAGGCCTTTAAAGTAGCATATCCGTTGTTTACTCAAAACAATATATTTTCTGACAAAGAAGTAATTGATGATCTTAATAAAATAATGGTTAAGACTCGAGAAGTTGTAAATCCTGTTACAAAAGCGAAGCAAACTAAAACAACCGCTGATGTTGCTTACTGGGGGGGCAGCAAGCAGGATCACCCTCTTCTTAGAAATGAATACATGAATCTTTTTACTGTTATAAAATCTTTAGTGAATCTTTATAAAAGCAGATCTCCTGAAAAATCCGGAAATATATCCAGAGAGGATATCAATTTTTATAGAAGTTTGAAAGAAAAGACAGATGAGGCGTATAATATTCTTAGTTCCTTTCATCAAGGGGTTTTGAAGAAAATAGTAAGTCATCCAAATTACAATACCTTGTCGGGTCATACAAAAGAGATGGTTCAAAAATATCAAGAAAAAGTGGGACAGATTGTAGATATTCTCCGGGATGTTCCTGTTGAGGCTTTTACTATAGAGAACACGGAAGATCTTCCTAGAAAAGTTGAAGGAGAAAAATTATTATTATCTGTTCTTAACTACATGAGAGATAATAATCAATTTTCCATTAATGATTTTAGTTCTATGATTAAATCTTTTAGTGAAATTCCTCAATATAAAGATGTTATTGATATAAATTATTATCTCTCGCTTGTTAATAAAGAGAAAATACTTGGGAATAAAATAGTAAAGAAGATAGAAAAAGCTATAACACCTTTGAAAAAAATTATGAGTTCTTTTTTACAGAAAAGAGAATACGTGGAAAAACCAAAGGAACCTAAAGAAGGAGAACCACCTTCAGAAGAAGCAACCCCAGAAAAACCTATAGGGAAAAAACCAGAAGAAAAAAAAGAATCTATGGAGAAGCTGTATGGAAAGATGTCTTCTGATTTAGAGGAATCTCTTAAAAATTCTATAGGGGAATATACAGATTATTCAAAAGATGCTCTTAATGATTTATTCCTGGCAGAGTTTTCCAGTCGAATGATTCAAAGTCCTAATGATGTAAAAATGAAAGATGTTACGAATATATTGGATCAGGATCCAATCTATGCTTCTAATTTTAATAACCTTAAAAAGATTCCTACGTACACAAGAGTTTCTAAGGATGAGATGGCATCAAAAGATTGGAATTCATTATATATTTTTAATGATTGGAAGGCCATGATAATCCAGTGCTTAAAATCTCTTCAATCATGTCGTAGGAGTGAGAACGAATCTTTTGATCCTACAAATTCTCCATATTCTCCAAATGTTAATTATTCAAACATGAAGGAAGAGGCAGCGAAAACAAAGAATATCTATTATCCTGGTCAGCGAACTGAGCAGGAAGAACTTTTGGCCGGGGTTAGAAGATTTCAAAATACGGTATCAGGAGGATCTTTATCTTTGCTATTTTCTGACAAATCTCGAGAAAATAGAAGATACTCTTTAGGAGCTTTTTTTGAAGATACTTTAGAAGAATATCTAAAATTATTTGGAGAGTATAGGGAGAGATTTAAAGAAAGAAGCGATTTAATGGGAATTTTGAATAAGTGCTCTTCTTATTTTGAATCTCTTCTTTCAGTAAAAGATATTGATTCGATAGAAAAAAGCAAAGAATCTATACGAGTACATCTTGATAAAATTTATGGTATTTTAGAATCAATATCAGTAACACCAGAGGAAGATTTATATAGATCAGATCTAGAGAGCATATTTAGGGATATAGAATTACTGAAAGTCTCTGAAATAAACAAACCTGGTAATTTATTGGTTTTTAAATATTTATACACTCCAGAACAGTTAACAGACGAAGAAAAAACAAAATCAGAAGAAATACGAAAGCACATGAAGCAATATTCTTATGTTCGATAAGAGTATCTTAAAATGAATTTTTTCCGGGGACTGCTTTAAAATATATTGCATGTTTAGTTCATTAGTGGTACTTCCTAAATATTATAATGAATTTGTTGTTATTTAAAATGTGGAGGAACTTGTGTGGCAGATGAAATAAAAAATGAAAAAGGTCCTACTTCAAATTATGCTGATAACTTTGATCGTCTTTTACCTCGAGACATACATTCCGCTTCGATGCAAGAAGATCGTGAAGATAAACAAGGAAGTTCCTCTTTTACTGGTACGGTAAATACATCGGCTTTTATGGGAATGCAACCCTCTGCAAATATTCTCAGAAATCCTGCGAGAAGATTTTATGATCCGGAAATTACGACCACGGCCATTTACCTTCCTAAAGATATAAAACGAAATAACAGATGGTGTCGTTGGTTTTATGATCATGATGAAATGATAGGAGCTATTTTAGATGTCCATGCAGAGCTTCCTTATTCTCGTGCCAGAATGAAAGTCGATGATCCGGTCATTCAAAGGGTTATTGATGAGTGTATTGATAAGACAAACTTCTTTTCGATGCTTCCATCAATAGATCTTGAATACATGAAAGTTGGGGAAGTTTTTATTTACACGCATTGGAATGAAGCATTAGGAATGTGGGATAGTATTGTACTTCACAATCCTGATTTTGTTGAAGTTCGATATTCGCCTTTTGCAGATAGAGAGCCTGTTTTAGAACTTACACCAAACGAAGAACTTCGATCTTTGGTTCATTCTACAAAACCAGAAGAGCAGCAACTCAAGAAACGCCTTCCTCAAGATATTATTAAAAGGGTTCTTACCGGAAGAAATATTATACTCAACTATAACGAAACAACTCACATAGCGAGAAGAAGCAATCCCTATGATCTAAGAGGTACTTCTATACTGCGAAGATTGTTCAGATTGCTCCAATATGAGGACAAACTGAGGGAAGCACAACTAACAATAAGCGATAATTTTATTTACCCATTGAAAATATTTAAACTTGGTGATGAAAATAAAGGATGGATACCTAATGCGAGTCACCAGAAAGCTCTTGCACAGATGTTACAGCAGGCAAACTTCGACCCAAATTTTAGTTTAATATATCATTATGGATTAAAAGTAGATGTTATAACTGTTGCAGATAAATTATTGAAGATGGACCAAGAGTGGACTGAAATAAATAAAAAGAAATGTATGGCTCTTGGTGTCAGTGAAGAGTTCTTGACAAAAGGTGAGAGCTACGCGGCTGCGAATGTTGGTCTGCAAACACAATTAGCTCGATATAAAGCAAAGAGAGATCTGTTTGAAATAAAATGGATTAGAGATAAATTTTTTAGAGTTATGGCAGAGAAGAATGGCTGGTACAAGAGGGACGCGAGAGAAATTGTTGGCCACTACAGAGTAACACGAAAGGGAGAAGAACTAAACAAAAGAATAATTCTGCCTAATATAATCTGGGACAAGAAATTAGTTTTGAGAGATGACCAGCAGTACCTTACATTTTTAAATAATGTTTATGCAAACGGAAAAGGCCCGGTCAGTGTATTAACATTGCTTATGGCAATGGGACTTACCCTGGACGAAGAACTTTCGAACAAAGAAAAGCAAAAAGAATTAGAAGAAAAATTTGGATTAAAAACAATTACGCCGGTGCAGGGGGGTGGGGGAGCCCCTATGGGGAATCTTGCATCGAAGGTCATGGATAAATTAAAATTTGGAAAGAAAAAAGAAGATCTTCATGAAGAAGCAAAAGCTTCTGAATATGTACGACCTGATGGTGATTTTGTTAAACCGGACAACATAGGAAAATATGGATCATATACCGAGGCTGACGAGAATAAATACTCGGTAGAGATATCAAAGGACCTTGTTTTGATAGATGATCAGGATTGGAAGAACAGCCTCAGATCTAAAAATATACCCCAGGAAGTTATAACCATACTGGGAATATATAATGATAAACTGGAATCGATATTTAAAAGGAGCAACGGGAAATTTGCTTCAGAGGTACAATTAAGTTCTAAAGATCTTACAGATATTTTAGGAAAAATATATCTGCAGGGGAAATTATCGGCATATGAGTCAACAAATTTCTTACAGGTATCAAGGAATATATATGCAAAAGAGATAAAAGACTTCTCTGATATACTTTTAGTGGAAGAATTTGGGAATTGGATCACTCTTATGACAGAAGCTGAGATGGATAAGTCAGCAATACTAAAAAACTTGCGAACATTGGGAAATACCTGCTTTGGTTATGGACAATTGAAGGGATATCAGGAGCAAGATATTGAAAAAGTTAAATTAAGTAATGTTTTAGAAAACGATGGAATGAAATACGAAATAAAAGATTTATTGAGTAAAAGACACAATCTTTCTTCGTTGATATCGCCTCGAGGGGATATTGTAGTGCTTGCTGCTTGTATTGAGGAGAGTGAAACTGTAGATTCTCATATAGAACGCTACAAAGATTTTATATCAAATGGCATACGAGTAAGTAGCTGCCCGGTGGAATTCATACGGCCTACGAAACAGTATTTAGAAAAAGTAGGAAAAGTTTTAAAGAAAAAGTATGATAACATTATATTTGTAAAGGATATTGTAGATTTGCCAGAATGGGAAGAATATACTAAAAAAGGAATAGAGAAAGATCTTTCTGGTTTGGATAGAGATTCTAGGATGCTGACACTTTCTTCGTCTTTAATGTATGAAAAACTTAAAAAACGAGGAAATCTTGCCATATTTAATAATAACAAGGATTTATACATAGCGAATTGGATAGGTACTCAAGACAAATCAATTGTGGATAACTTTATAAAGAATATTGATATATACCAGGATGTTGAGAAATTAATAGATAAAGCGTTTGAAAAGAAAGCATATGATCTTACCAGAAATGAATTGGAAACGTATCGGGTATTTGGATATATAGAACCGGTATTAAGTAATTCTGAAATAATGGGATGGAAAGCTGCAGAGTCTCGGGAGACAGTATCGAATGAAAAAATACGATTAGGAAAGATTTGGAATGCGGAAGGCATCTGTATTAATAATAATGACAAGGATTCTAAAGCGTTCTTCTTTGATAATTTGAAATTGTGGATAGAATATACGCATAAACTTGATGAACCTACGGTTCAGAGTTTTAATAAAATCTTTTTTTAAAGTAATGAATTATAAAAATTACATACAAAGAAAAATAGGATCCCTTGTTAATAAGAGAAACAACAATGCTCTTAAAACAAAACATTCTTATACCTATCAAGGGCTATCAAGCAATAAAGAGAAAGAGATTATTGTGTATCTTCGAAATCAGAGAGATATGGATAAGCAACAGCTTATTGATTTTTCGGTAAAAAGATTTAATATAAATGATAGGGATGCTGAAAGGCTTTTTTATACAGCATACCCGGACGGTTTAGATCTTCAAGAAGATAAATCTTTATGCGATCTTGATAAAATGCTATCTACTTTAGATTGTTTACCGAAAGAATTTATAGATAAAATATTTGAATCTCTTTTAGAAAAAAGAAACGTAGATATAAAAGAAATAAATCCTGTTATCGTTGATACTACAAAGATTATAGTATCATCACTTCTTCACAGAAGGAATCTAATTTAGAGGTTTTTTATGAATGCATTAGGAATACTTGC
>Ga0315273_10003997_pt1 | contig 17913 bp, 18 predicted proteins | sample YL17G02_0_MG_FD_205753 | JGI IMG/M metagenome (GOLD analysis project Ga0315273, IMG submission 205753) | Sediment microbial communities from Yellowstone Lake, YNP, Wyoming, USA - YL17G02_0 | ecosystem: Environmental > Aquatic > Freshwater > Lake > Sediment | place: USA: Wyoming | collected...
GACCACTAATTTCAATTATTCCCAGGAAGGTTGGCGCATTGAAAAACATCCTCGTATGGTGGCGGATGTAAACGGAGATGGAAATGCTGACCTGGTTGGGTTTGGCTACAATGGAGTTTGGGTTGCCCTCTCAGATGGTGTTGATGGTTTCGCCCCCATCACCATGTGGACAACCAATTTTAACTATTCCGGGGAAGGTTGGAGGGTGGAAATGCATCCTCGTATGACGGGAGATGTAAACGGAGATGGAAAGGCTGACCTGGTTGGGTTTGGTTACAATGGAGTTTGGGTTGCCCTTGCGCGATAGATGCCAGGCCTAAATTTCGCACTTTCAAATCAAATGAGAGCCAGACACGTGTCTGGCTCTCATTTGATTCTTTGCACTAAGTGTGGGTGGGGAGAAACGAATTACAACATGCTTTCGATGAAGCCGTGTTGAACACGCATGGACTGGAGAAGCCGTGAAATGTTTAATGAGGGATTGGTGGTCAAATGGCACTTCACCCTACTGTAATCTCAACAGCACTTTCCCATCGTTCCATAACTCTTCGAGATCATAATAATTGCGTTGATCCTGCGAAAATAAGTGAGTGATGACATCGCCATAGTCCACGATGATCCAGCCGTCTCGGGCCAGTCCGCTTTTGAGGCCCTTCTTATGATGTTCCTTGCGGATGCTTTCGGTTGTGCCGTCTGCAAGTGCGTCCAGCATCCGGTCACTGGTGCCGGTGCAGATGACAAAATAATCGGTAAATGAAGCAATATCTTTTATATCGAGCAGGACGATATCTTCAGCCTTTTTATCTTCCAGGGCATTGACAATGGAGCGTGCAAGTTCAAGTGCGTTCAGAGTTCACCTCATGGAGTTTTGAGCGGTGCGGATGATAATTGTGTGTAGGCCGAGCCGGTGGGTTGCATGTCGCTTTTGTACAAATGCACTGCATTTACTTTTACAGTGCCCAGCATGCCTACATGATTGGATGTAAGTGCCGTGCGCAACTTTTGCATGCCTGCGTCCGTTAAGTTTTGGCGTACACGGCCGATGGTCAGGTGAGGGGAGAAGTCACCTGCTTCTGGCGTGTAGCCAAGTCGAGCCGCGCCAGACTCAACCGCCCGCTGTAGTTTGTCGAATTCCGCCGGGGCCTGAACTCCGACCCAGATAACGCGCGGCCGCTTGGGGGTCGGGAAGGAACCGAGTTTTCCAATTTGCAGGTCAAAGGCAGAGTGCTGGGCACATTCCTGAGTCAACATCTGTTTGATGAATTGCAAATTGGTGGTGGATACGTCGCCGAGAAATTTCAGGGTTAAGTGAATGTTGGCGGGCGCAATCCAACGAACAAGTGCAGAGTCCGCGCTGGAGCGCAGATTGAGGGTCTCTTTTTGAATTGCGATTTGAATCGATTCGGGAATTTCAATTGCAATGAAAGTGCGCAGAATGGTCATACGTCTGTGCTGATTCAGTTTGCCAATACGGTTTCAACGGCTTGTTTGAGGTCGCGGAAGCCGACTGGTTTGGTGAGATATATGGAAGCGCCTGCATCCAGTCCCGTTTTGATATCGGATGGCATGCTCTTTGCAGATACAACGATGACCGGGATCGTGGCAAGCGCAGGTTCGCGGCGCATGTAGCGTAATACTTCCAGGCCGGAAACATCGGGCATCATCACATCTAAAATGATCAGGTCTGGTTTTTCCTGAGCGATCATGGGGATCGAGGGGGTGGAGCTGAACATCTTTATTACGCGGAATCCATTGACGCGCATCATCTCCGCGAACATTTCAGCTGTATCGGGTTCATCTTCTATGATCATTACTGTTTTTTGCGCGGAAATCATTTTAATCCTCACTACTAAAATAGCATAATACAGGCGAAATGGCAAGGGCATTTTTATTGCAAGGCATGGTTTTCACAAAGCCGCAATCTTTCAAACGAACGAATGTCGATTCATTTTTTACTCCGTGTTTCATACCAACCGGTGCGCACGTCTGTGCGCAGGTCAAAATCTGGTATATAGGGTTTGATATCGAGCAGGGGAGTTCCATCAAGCGTATCCAGGCCTTCAACGGTCAGGGAGTTTTCCTTCCGGGATAATAATTTAACAATCGACATGCCAAGCGGGTTGGGGCGGCAGGGATGGCGTGTGGCAAATATGCCGTGTTCCTGATCATCTAAAAATGGTTTGACTTGCAGTGTATATCCATTCGACTCATGGAAGACATATAAAAGATAGATGTGAGAGAGAGCCTCTATATCTTTCAATCCATCTGCGAACTCAGGATAGACTTCCACCAGACCAATGGCTTGCGAACGTGAGGCTTGAAAGGGAGTTTTGTCTTTTTCAGTGAATGGCGAATGGATTACGCCGATAGGGTGCATGATAATTTCCATTGCGTTATTTCACTTCCTTTTCACGGACGAATGTTAATAATTTTACTCCATTCACCTGACGAAAAGATGCAATTGTGGGATAAAAGGGAAGTGACCGCGATCAGGGCGACGTTCTTCCCCCGCCCGAGGCTGGTCAGCGCTTCGGATACATTCATCTCCCGAGCAGTGGATTCGTCCACATCCAACATCCAACATTGAATTGATCACGGTGGCGCCAGTTTGGTGATCATGGCTGGCGCGCAGATGCAAGGCTTATCTTAGAGCAAATACCCGCCTATTACCTTATTCAAGTTTCAACACACCGTCGAATTATGAAGCGGCCAACACCTGCCGCACTCCCTCTGGCATGGAATCCATTCCATCGAAGATATCCCACGTCTCAGCATGCACCACCGAATCGCCGGGGTTCAATATCCTAAGCGGAGCAAGGCTTTCGAGCTCTACAAATTGATCGTTGCAGTATATTTCTGCATTGCAATTGTTATCGGGATGAGGTATGCCAGGATGGACTTCAAATGTTTTTCGGAACAGGATACCGTCCACCCAATACGCCAACCAGCCATGCGGATTAAAATAACCCATCTTAAACGGTGGGAGCAATGCATCTGCTTTGAACAGGATGAAATCGTCGCTCCACTTTACACGCGGATCATTGATGCGCGCATAGGGCCAGAGGGAAAACTGACGGTTGTGAAGCAGTCCCGCCGGATCAGCCTTCCCTACTGGCATGGGCAGGATGGCTGTGCCGCCGGAACGAAGCTGGGTAATTGCCCAGGGAGCCAGTTCCACGGGCCAAAGCCCATCGTTGATAAGGGTATGTGTCAGTATCGCGGAAGGTTTATCTGCAGCGAGACGGATTTCGATCCGCTTGCGGATGCCTGTGCCGGGTTCGGTCTTTCCCTCTAGAATCACACCATCGGACAGATCGGTTATGGTTATCTCACCGTTATCTGGGATGTAGGAGCGCGGCATGGCTTCGGGGGCATGCCATAAGCGATGTCCACCAAGAAAATGGTAGTCACCATAGGGTGTGATAACTGGCGCGGCGTTGCTCAAATCAGCCATTAGATTGGGCTTGTCAGCGGGCATAAGTCCAGTGACGCGCAATGAAGTAGTCAGATATTCAATTTGCAAAAAGTCGTTTTTCAAAATGCGTTTGTTCATGATGAAGTCCAGTCATTTCAAAAGTAGAAGTCTACCAGTAATTATGTACCAGTTCGCGGATACGGTCATTATAAATCGCGCGGACTTTGTCCATCGTGACGGCATCCAGCGCGGGCATGTCGGCAGATTTGACATTGTCCCCGGCCTGGGCAGGATTTTTCGCGCCGGGGATTGTGCAGGTGACCGCATCGTACATCAAAATCCAGCGCAAGGCAAACTGCGGCATACTCCAGCCGGCGGGGATGAGTGCGCGCAGTTCATCGACGGCTTTCAATCCGGTTTCATAATCCACACCTGAGAAGGTTTCGCCGCGGTCAAAGGATTCACCGTGACGGTTGAAGGCGCGGTGGTCGTCGGCTTCAAAGCTGGACTTGGCGGTTAACTTGCCGGTCAGCAATCCGCTGGCGAGTGGCACGCGCGCCAGGATACCAACCTTGCGGCGAATGGCTTCGGCAAAGAACAACTCGGATGGCCGCTGGCGGAAAATATTAAAAATAATCTGCACGGTCTGCACGTTGGGATATTCAATGGCCTTGAGCGCTTCTTCCACTTTCTCAACGCTTACGCCGTAATAGCGCAGCTTGCCAGCCTTGACGAGATCGTCCAGCACGCCAAAGGTTTCAGGCATGTAATAAACTTCGGTCGGAGGGCAATGCAGCTGCAACAGGTCAATGGCTTCGGTATTCAGATTTTTCAGACTGCGCTCAACGAAAGCTGTGAGATTTATCCGATTGTAGCCGCCCGCCACATGCGGATCGAGCCGCCGCCCGGCCTTGGTCGCCACATAGATGGTTTCTTTGCGCTCCTTGCGAAGCTGTGCCACCAGACGCTCCGAACGCCCATCTCCATAAACGTCGGCGGTGTCAATGAAGTTGACGCCCAGGTCAATGGAACGGTGCAGGGCAGCCAGCGAGTCTTTATCATCCACGCTGCCCCACGAACCGCCAATCGCCCAGGCACCAAAAGAAACAGTTGAAACTTTCCAGCCAGTACGTCCAAGTTCACGATATTGCATAATTAATTTCCTTGAAATCATATTCTCTTGAAGTTGAAATACAAACTCCCTCAGTTCGTCATTGCGAGCCGCCGCTCTTGTACTCCTGCGGCGAAGCAATCTCCGTATCGTTGAGGGGATTGCTTCGGGCAAGAACGCCCTCGCAATGACGGGAATCTGAGGAGATTGTGGATAAGGGTAGCGGGTTATAAACCCTTTGAAATATGATAGTACAAATCGTTCCAGCGGAGTTTTTCCTTGAACTCCTGCACGCGGGTATTTTCATCGATTAGCATGAACTCAATACCTGCCATATCAGCAAAATCCTGCAAGTGTTCGGCAGTGACTGAATAGCTGAAGCTGGTATGATGCGCGCCGCCGGCATATATCCAGGCTGCTGCAGCAGTTTTGAGATTTGGACGAGGCAGCCACAAAGCACGCGCGACCGGTAACTTGGGAAGCGGCTCATCGGTCGGCACAACATCCACTACATTGGCAACCATGCGGAAGCGCTGGCCCATATCCATGATGGACGCGCCAATCGCGGGGCCAAGATTTGAGTCGAAAATCAGGCGAACGGGATCAGCCTTCCCTCCTATAGAGAGCGGGAGGATTTCCAACTTCGGCTTGTTCGAGGCAATTGATTCGCAAATTTCGAGCATGTGTGCGCCCAGCACTTTGTCGCCGCTGGCGCTGAAGTGGTAGGTGTAGTCTTCCATGAAGCTGACACCACCCTTCAATCCCGCGCTCATCACCTTCATCGCACGCACTAACGCGGATGTTTTCCAGTCACCTTCCGCGCCGAAGCCATAGCCATCGCGCATCAAACGTTGGACAGCCAGCCCCGGTAATTGAGCCAGTCCATGCAGATCTTCAAACGTTGTTGTGAAAGCTTTGAAGTTACCCGCTTCCAAAAAGTTGCGCATGCCCACTTCCATGCGCGCGCCATCCACGAGTGACGCGTGCTTTTCCCCTTTTGGTTGAAGCGCGGGAACCACATCGTACTCATCAAGATAGGTTTGCGTCATCTTTTTGATGTCGGCATCTGCGGCTTCGTTTACCGCCTTGACCAAATCGCCCACCCCGTATCCATACACATCATATCCAAGTTTAATTTGCGCCTCGACCTTATCGCCTTCGGTCACAGCTACATCGCGCATGTTGTCCCCAAAACGTGCAACTTTCGCGCCCTGCCAATCAGCCCACGCAGATGCAGCCCGCGCCCACACGCCCAACTGTAACTGCACGTCATCATCCTGCCAGTGACCAACAACAACCTTGCGTTCCAGTCTCATGCGGCTGCCGATGAAACCAAACTCGCGGTCGCCGTGCGCGGACTGGTTCAAGTTCATGAAATCCATATCAATCGTTGCCCACGGAATTTCACGGCTGTATTGCGTGTGCAAATGTGCGAACGGCTTCTTGAGCAGACTCAACCCGGCAATCCACATTTTGGCGGGTGAGAAAGTATGCATCCAGGTAATGAGACCGATGCAGTTTTTGGACGAATTGGCTTCCAGGCACAACTCACGGATTGCCTCCGGCGTGGTGAGAACCGGCTTGAAGACCACCTTCACGGGCATATGCGTTGAAGCGCCAAGCGTTGCGGCAATTTCACGAGAATGCTCTGCTACTGTTTCCAATGTTTTGGGACCATACAGATGCTGACTGCCAGTTACAAACCAGACTTCATATTGCTTTAGATCAATCATGATTATGTCTCCTTGTTTTTTCACTATGTCATTGCGAGCCTTTGGGAAGCAATCTTCTGTTATGAGGAGACTGCTTCGTTCCTCGCAGTGACATCATTGCCCATAAACGTTGGTGTATCGCTGATGCAATTTATCCACATCTTCCTGCGAGATCACATCCGGCGTGCCGATTTGCAGCGCCATCCAGACCGTGGCAGCGGCATCCTCGGTCATCACTGCCGCCTTGACTGCCGCCTCGGCATTTTTGCCGACCGTGAACACGCCGTGGTTTTTGAGCAGCACTGCCGGGGATTTGCCAATGCTCTCCACAACGACTTTGCCAATCGCCTCGTCGCCGATCAATGCAAATCCGCCGCACGGGATGGGACCGCCAAACTCATCGGCAATCGCGGTCAACACTACGGGAATAGGTTTGTTAACCGCCGCAAAAGCAGTCGCGTAAACTGAATGCGTATGCACCACACCACCCACATCTTCGCGATGTTTGTAAATATACAAATGGCTGTAGATATCCGAGGATGGTTTGTAATCCCCTTCAACCATCTTGCCATCCAAATCCACGACCACCATGTGTTCGGGGCGCATCTCTTCGTAACGGATGCCTGATGCCTTGATCACAATCAACCCCGTCTCTCCATCACGTGCACTGACATTGCCACCCGTCCATACAACGAGGTTGTGTTTTGGTAATTCCAAATGTAATTGAACCAGTTCTTCTTTTAGTTTTTCAAGCATATCAGTCTCCCAGGGCGCATAATCTCATGGTAGCGCCTCCCCACGACCAGCTACAAACAAGTGATACCATTCTTCACGTGTCAGACTGATTTGTTCCGCTTCGCAAGCGGCAAGCAAACGCTCTGGTTTGGTCGTACCAGGCAAAGGCTGGATTCGAGCGGGATGACGGAGAATCCACGCGATCATAACTGCCTCGGGGTGAACACCTTTTTCCTTTGCCATCTGTGCCACCAGATCTGCTGCCTTTTGAATGTGCGCGCCATCATTAGTATGTGAGTTTCCAGTGAGCTTTCCGCTAGCGAGCGGCGCCCATGCTTGAAGCGCGATGTTATGCAAACGACAATATTCGATCACACCTTCGTTCCGCGTAATCCGTGGGTTATTCTGATTGAACACAATACCTTCGTCAAGCATTTGTGTATGAACAATACTGAACTGCACTTGATTAGTAACAATCGGCTGGTTTATGTACTTTCGCAAAAGATCCATTTGCGCCGCAGTATGGTTGCTTACGCCAAACCAACGCACCTTTCCCGCACTCTTTAACTCGTCAAATGCGCGCGCCACTTCTTCAGGTTCTACAAGCGGGTCGGGGCGATGGAGCAAAAGCACATCCAGATAATCAGTTCTGAGTCGGCGCAGGCTCCCCTCTACAGACGTAATGATATGTTCGTAGGAAAAGTCAAAGCGGTGAGGAGGGTTAAAAAGGATTCCACACTTGGTTTGCAAATAAATCTGTTGGCGTAAATGTGGTTCAGTCTTCCAAAGATCAGAAAATACTTCCTCAGATTTCGTGTTGCAATAAATATCTGCATGGTCGAAAAAGTTAATGCCAGCATCGAGTGCCGTTCGCACTATCTTCATAGCGCTCTCGCGGATCGAGTCGGTCAGCGGCGTATCGTCCCAGGCATTGCCAATGGACATGGCACCATAACCGATTCTCGAGACGTTCAGATCTGATGTTCCCAATTGATACGTTTGCATCTTTTTTCACTTCCTTATAGTAGGTTTTCTACTTCAGCGCATCGACGGCAGCTCGTTCAATGACAATGCCTTTTTTGTAACGCTCCATGAACGATGCAAAGCCTGTGACATCTTTCGCATCAGGATCGACCGTCAAGCTGTTTTCACTTGCAAAAACCTTCGCCGACAGATAATCTTCCAATGGCTCATTCCCTGCCTTGTTGAACATGTACGAGGCGAGCAGTGCAATGCCCCACGCGCCGCCTTCGCCTGCGGTCTCCATCACCGAGACGGGGACATTCATTGCCGCCGCCATGATCTTTTGACCCACTTCCTTGGTTTTGAAAAAACCACCGTGACCGAGAAGCTGATCAAGCTTCACTTTTTCTTGCTCAAATAGAATATCCATTCCGATCTTTAAAGCGCCGAGCGACGAGAACAGATGCACACGCATGAAGTTTGACAGATTGAAGCGGCTTTCGGGCGTACGCACGAACAGCGGGCGTCCCTCTTCAAGGTGTGTGATATGTTCGCCCGAAACATAATTATAGGCAAGCAATCCGCCCGCATCCGCATCACCCGTGAGCGCTTTTTGATATAGCGTTTCATATAGTTTGGACTCACTCATCTCCACACCGAGCGCCTTGGTGAATTCCTGGAATACATCAACCCACGCATTGAGATCGGATGTGCAGTTGTTGCTATGGACCATGGCAACAGGCTTGCCTGTGGGCGTCGTCACCATGTCGATCTCGGGGTATAACTTCGATAGAGCCTTTTCCAAAACTATCATGGCAAAGACGGATGTTCCTGCGGAGACATTACCCGTTCGTACTGCAACGCTGTTGGTCGCCACCATGCCCGTGCCTGCGTCGCCCTCGGGCGGACAGAACGGGATACCTGCTTGTAGTCCTCCCGAGGGGTCAAGCAGTTTTGCGCCTTCTGTGGTCAGAACGCCTGCGGCATCTCCTGCCACAAGGACTTTGGGCAGGATGTCCTCGAGTTTCCACGAGATATTTTCCGTTTTGAGGCGCTCGTTGAACAGCCCGAGCATACGTTTATCGTAATCATTGGTCATGCTGTCGATGGGGAACATCCCTGATGCTTCGCCAACGCCCAACACTTTTTGCCCCGTCAGTTTCCAATGGACATAGCCTGCCAGCGTGGTCTGATGGTTGATGTCTTTGACATGAGGGTCCTTGTTTAATATCGCCTGATAGAGGTGTGCAATGCTCCAACGCTGGGGAATGTTGAATTGAAACAGTTCAGTGAGTTGCTCCGATGCTTGTCCAGTGATGGTATTGCGCCATGTGCGAAACGGAACGAGTAGGTTTCCGTTCTTATCGAATGCCATATAGCCGTGCATCATGGCGCTGAAGCCGATGGCGCCAATGGTCTTGAGAGGGGTGTTGTACTTCTCAAGGACCTCACTGCTAAGTTTTCGATAGCTTTCCTGCAAGCCCGCCCAAACATCTTCAAGACTATATGTCCAGACGCCGTTTTCGTATCGGTTCTCCCACTCATAACTTCCCGATGCGATCGGTTTGTGGTCCTCGCCGATCAGCACTGCCTTGATGCGAGTCGAGCCGAACTCTATGCCAAGAACAGTTTTTCCGCTCTCAATTGCTTTTTGAGTATTCGCCATTTCACACCTCAATCATGATTTTCAAACCTTCGCGCTGCTCCGCCACACGAAACGCATCACTTGCCTGCGTCAACGGAAAACGATGCGTAACAATCGAACGCACATCCACCAAACTTTTCGACACCAACTCGATCGCACGCGGATACGTATGCTTCATGCGGCGCACAAGTTTGATGGTCAACCCTTTTCGACGCGCAGTAGATGCTGAAAATGAAGTTTTGTCATCGCCTGGAATACCTGCCAGAATTACTTTTCCACCGGGGATAGCGGCGGCGATTGACGTATCGACAGCATCCTGCACCCCGGCGACCTCGAACGCGACATCGACTCCTCGTCCCCCGGTCGCTGCCCGGATCTCTTCAAGCTCAAGGCTGTCTCCTGCTAAAAAGGCATGACTTGCCCCGTAAACTTTTGCCGCTTCCACGCGATGGGCTAGTTTATCCGTCGCGATGATATTCACCGCGCCCGAAAGTTTTGCCAGTTGAATGATGAGCAGTCCAATCGGGCCACATCCGAACACCCCAACCATCATCCCGGTTTTGAGATGTGCCAGATCAACGGCATGAATTGCCACCCCAAGCGGTTCAAGCATTGCTCCATCAGCAAATGTCAAAGAATCAGGGATGGGGAACATGTATTTCTCATCCCATGTCATATACTCGCGCAACGCGCCATCGATATCGCCATGCCCGGCAAAACGGACATCCGGACACAGGTTGGGGTGACCGTGTTTGCAGAATTCGCATGCCCCGCACGGAATCGCTGGGTCAACCGCCACGCGCTGGCCGCTTTCGGTGGTTCCAGCAAACTCATGTCCCAGTATCAAGGGGTGTTCAAGCTGCGCATCGCCAATCCCGCCTTCTGTAAACCAGTGCAAATCCGATCCACAGATACCCACGGCCTTAACCTGCAATATTTTCTCACCTGCGCCGGGAATCGGATCAGGCTCATTGTGCAGGCGGATGTCAGAGCGGGTATGCAGACGAATAACCTTCATGGAATTTGCTCACCTTGGGTATCATAAGAGTGCTCAGTTAAAGAATAGCCGCATCAATTGCCAATTCTTACTCAGATCGTAAATGGCGACCCCGACCAATAGCAGGCCGCCGATGAAATTGACAACTCGGCTATGGCGGGCGAAGAGGATGGTCAACTGGCGTTGAAGCACACCGGAGAGTAGCGAAAGTATCAATAGGGGCACACCAAGTCCCAATCCAAACCAAAGGAATACCCATAATTGGCTGAACGCTTCCCCGCCCGTGAAAGACAGGGCGAAGATACTGACCACCATAGGACCGGAACAAGGAAGCGCGATTGGGCCATAAAGCAGGCCATATACGTAGGCATTGATGAATGGGTGACGCAACGCCGGTAACTGAATTTGCGGCAGGGTTTTGAAAGGATTACGGTTCAGCAAGAGCAGAATTCCCAGGAGAAAAATCAAAAGATCTGCAAGTGGGAGGATATAAACCAGAACACTACCGACAGGAATAGCCAGCAAGGCGATCAGACCTCCCAGGGTGAGCATCATGGTCAGCACCCCGGCAAGCACGAACAGCCCCAGGAAATATTTTTGCCATCCCATTTCATTTTGACCGCTCAAATAGGCTAAAAAGCCGGGATAAAGCGGCAATATACACGGGCTGGTGGTTGTCAAAAGGCCGAGTAGCAGGGATGTAATCGCAAGATTATCCACTGATACTCATTTCTCCAGGTAAGGCTCAACGATCTTCCGGAGCGCTTCAGCTTTCTTTAAGCCATATTCCAATTGATGAACATTCCCTTCGCGGTCAATGATCAGCATGGGTGAGAGCGGTGGATTCAAATACTGCGCGCTATACAAGTTTCCAAGAGCACGGGCAACTTCAAGCGGCGCGACAGCAAAATGCCAGTCGAAGCCGTAACCCGAAGCATATCCCTTAAGCGAAGCCTCGTCTTCGTTAAAGTCAACATCCAGGCTGATAGAAATCAGATCATCCGGATTTCCAAGTAACTTGTGAAGGTTTCTCACCTCATTTCCTTGGACGACGCAGTTGGGACACCAGATTGCCATGGTTTCGACCAGGACAACCTTCCCGGCGTAATCGTTCATGGTAAATATTTCGCCAGTTTGGGCATCGGTCAACTCCATATCAAACCAATCTGGGATTGTAGCTGTGACGACGGCGGCAGTTGATTGTGGCACAGGCGTATTGACTGCTTGTGCAGGTGCGCAGGCAGTCACAATTAAAGCGAAACCAAGAAAAATCAGTGCAAAGTAAAAAAGTCTCACAGTAAAATCCTTATATGGTTGGATAGATAATGTTGTTTGCACAAAACTTAAAGCGTCGAATTATCTATTTATCGCTGATATCAAGAGCATAGTTTACATAGGTGCGCGGCTTTTTCGACTCGACGCTAAGCAGGATGTAAAAACCTTTGACATCTTTCGGAACGGCAACCTCGGTCGTCCATTCCATGTTTGCTTTTGCAGCGGTAAGTGGTACAGACACCATATCCAGGCTCTCAAAAAAACCATAGAGGATGCCATTTGCACCGATAACCGGCGGAATGCCGATATGGGTTTTTAAGGGGAATTTGGATGGGTTGAAATTCTGCCATTTGAATTGGAAGCCAGTATCCGTGCGCTGAACATCGAGCAGGGTGACGACATTCTCGCTAAGCCCAGTGATGCTGATCCCTTTATCTTGAATCAAACCGTCAACCGGTGAAGCGATCGGATATGTCAAATCCGTGATAACCTCGTCAAGATTCAATTCCAACACTCCCTCTTTTTTGTTTGCCTCTGGATCAAATTCATCAAGAATACCGTTAAAACTTACAAAATCAATCGAGAGTTTGGATCCGGGGGCGGCAACTGCGCCCTTGCACTCCACGTAAATAAGTTGGGTTTCCATTTCAGCTTTTTTCCCGGCAGTATATCCGCGCGCTTGAAAACCCGGAGCCAGACGATGACCACCGGTGCCAACAAAGACAACATCGCAATTCGTGGTTTTCCCATCGCTGGTAGTGAGCACAGCAGGCTTGTCTGCCACAGCGTTCATCGTGCTCCAATCGCCAGTGTTGTTCTGAATCGTGATGTCAATGTGTAAATCTCCCGCATCAGACTTGCCCACATTCGTCGCGACAGCATTCCAAACTTTCAATTCTGAACCTTCCTGCACTACCTCCGGGGTCGCCAAACCTTCAGGTAATACGACATAAACGCAGGCAAAGGTAAAAAAAGAACAGACCAGGAGGGCCAGAATTCGCATTTTCTTAACATTCATCTTTCCTTCTCCTTTATAATAAATTCCATTGATAGAGCAAAAGCCGCTTCCTTTCGCCATAGTAGGAAAACACCGGAAAACCCTTTGGTCCCCGGTGTTTCAAACCTCTTATGGAGCAGGGTTAATTACTGGAAGCAAAGGTCTAAGATCTGATATGGAAGACAGATAAAAAGGCGGCAAAGCCGTTGTGCCATCCGTCCCCGTTGCACCCTTCACTTGACCATTGTAGGAAACGAGGATGTAGTGTACAAAGCACTGCCTGCATGGGGTAAGAAAAGTGTCGTATATCTCAGCAGTGAACCATTGGTTATCCACGGCAATGGAAGTGAGCAACTGCTCCACCTCGGCAGGGGTTGCCTGATTCTCCACCTTATTCACGCCATCGGTACCGGTAACCCTGCCATCGGGATAGAACCCAAACAACTCGTCCACACAACGGGGCCCGGCAACCCGCTGATAAGCGATCACAGCGCCATCTTTTATCAGGTTTGCGGCATCTTCCTTACGGAATGGCGCAACTGTGCATTGGGCAGCAGGCTCCGGTGCATATTTGAAAAGTAAGTTGACCGCAAAAACCAGCGCCACAACCGCTATTCCAATTCCAAAAGCCTGCATTAGCTGTTTTCGGCGAACAACCTTCATTTCCTGCGGTGTCAGGGCGCGGCTGGCCTTCCGGTTTGCCAAAACAGACTGCACACCGATAAAAGTGAGCGTAAGCGCGCCAATTACGATTTTTGTCCACCAGGAGCTGAGTGTTCCGATAAACTGGATCAGGGCCTGGGTCACAGCGAGAACCAACACACCAAAAAATGTGCCGAACACATAGCCTGCGCCGCCGCTTAGCATCGTACCGCCCATCACCACCGAAGCGATGGCATCCAATTCCATGCCGGGGGCATATAAACCATGCCCGGAAAATACAAAGACGCTGAACGCAATGCCTGCCAATGCCGAACAAAACCCGTTGAACGTATACACCATCAATTTGATTCTATCCACGGGCAAACCCATTAAACGGGCAGACTGTTCATTCCTGCCTTCATTACCGCCGATGGCATACACACTGCGGCCAAAACGCGTATAGGCGGTAATGAAGATGGTCACCGCCAATAAGATAAATCCAACAGCCACGGGAATGGTGATATAAGGCGGCTGAGTCCCTTGTGCTTCAGCGAGTTCTTTCAAACCCGGGATCAGGAGTTTTGTTTTCCCAAGAACTTGAAAAAAAGGATGGTCAATTTGGACCGCATTGTCACTGACAAAGAAACACATTCCACGCGCAAACCACATGCCTGCCAGGGTGGCAATAAATGGCTGTACCTTCAAGCGAACGATGAAATTTCCCATGATGAAGCCAATGGTCATACCCATGGCCAGCATGAGCAGAATAACGACCCAGGGATTCCATCCCTCTCGAAGCAACACAGCGGACGAGACTGACGTCAATGCCACCACACCGCTCACCGAAAGGTCAATCCCTCCCGTTAGAATAACGAACGTCATCCCGATGGCGCTGATCAGGAGATAGGAACTATTCTTGAACAAGTTAAAGAATACTTGTGGATTCCGCATGCCAACGAAAAAATATGCTCCAACCCCATAAGCGGCCAAAGCCAGGAACGCCGTGGACAGCATTGGAATGAACTTGCGAATCTTCGAAAAGAAATTGCTTGTTTGTTGCAGCATGGCTACACCTCTTTCTTCGGCGCAGTGATATTTCGGACAAAGCCCCTGACCTGTTCCGAATATAAGAGGATCACAAGAATAACAACCACTGCCTTGATCGCCTGCAGGGCAAACGCCGGTACACCCACCGCATACATGGATTGGGTGATGGCCTGCATCACCAAAGCGCCGATCATACTGGCCAGCAATGAGAAACGCCCGCCAGCCATGGAAGTCCCGCCGATCACCACAGCAAGAATGGCATCCAGTTCGGTAGCGAAACCAAGGTTATTGGCATCCGAGGTCTTGATGTTCGAACTGGCAATCAGCCCGGCGATCCCGGCGCAAAAGCCGCAAAACGTGTAGACCACCAATTTAATTCTCTTTTCATTGATACCGCTGAAAAAACTGGAACGGAAATTGGTGCCTACCGATTCGATGAACATCCCGATGGCAGTCTTGCGGGTCAAGAGCCAGGTGAGGGCGAATATAAAAGCCACAATATACAAGGAAAACGGCAGGATAACCCAACCCTGTCCAATGTATGCGTATGGTGCGTAGGTGATCTGTACCCTGACTCCGTTTGTGATCAACTGGGCAATCCCACGGCCGGAAATCATCAAGATCAGTGTGGCCACCATGGGCTGAATTCTCATGTAGGAAACCAGAAGCCCGTTCCACAGACCACAGATGATGGCCACCACCAGCGCCGCCACAATCACCAGCCAAAGCGGTTGAAATGTGTAATAGGGATCCGTAACGAAAAACACTTCGTTTCTGAGCGCAGCTGGATTCATCAAAATTCCTGCCATCGAAGCCGAAATCGCCATGACGGCGCCCACCGAAAGATCCACTCCGCCGGTAGCGATGACCAGTGTCATGCCAATGGCCAGGAGCATCACGGTCGAGCCATTTCGAAGGATATCGATCAGGCTTCCACGCAGGTCGCCATCTTTGCTCTCGATGGCAAAAAAACCGGGGATAAAGATAAGATCAAAGAGCAGAATGAGCGATAAGGCAACAAGCGGAAAGAAGAGCCTGCTCTCTGTAATACTTCTCAATGTGAAAGATGGTTTGGTAAACTTTCTCATGATTCACTCCCTGCAATCGCTTGCATGATTTCATGCGCGCCCACATCACCGGGGAACTCAGACACCTTTACCCGGTCTCGCATCACGACGATCCGATGGCTGGTGCGCATTACTTCGTCCAACTCGGAGGAAATAAATACAATCGCCTTGCCTTCCTCCGCCAGCGATAGCACAAGTTTTTGAATTTCGGCTTTTGTACCCACATCGATACCACGAGTGGGTTCATCCAGGATCAACACTTTTGGATTCGTTGCAAGAGAGCGCGCCAAAATCACTTTTTGCTGGTTGCCACCGCTCAGGTTTTTGACCGGCTGATCAGGCGAAGGAGTCGCAATTTCCAGCAGCTTGATATACTTTTCCGCAATCTCATATTGTTGTGGCAAGCTTAGAAAATTGAACCAGCCGCGGCTGGACTGCATGGCCAGGATGATGTTTTCCCTCACGGTCAGGTTATCCACGATCCCATCGGCTTTCCGGTCTTCCGGGCAAAGCGACACACCACGCAGGATCGATCCAAGGGGGGAATATTCATGAACAAGTTCGCCGTTCATCGTGATCGAACCATGATCCGGCCTGTCACTCCCAAACAGCAGGTTGGCTGTTTCCGTACGCCCCGATCCAAGCAGACCAGCCAGACCAACCACTTCCCCGGCATGCAATTCCAGGTCAAACGGTTCAATAGCGCCTGCACGGCCAAGCCCATCAGCGTGCAACAGCGCCTCACTTTTTATGCGTTTTTTGATTTCCCGTTTGGTCTTCGTCAGATCATCAAACTCGGCCAGGCTTCTGCCGATCATTTTTGTAATCAATTCGAGGCGTGACAATGACGCGGTATAGTATGTTCCGACCAGTTTTCCATTTCGCAAGACAGTAATCCTGTCAGAGATTTGGTAGACCTGGTCAATAAAATGGGTGATAAAAATTATGCCCATACCTTCATTTTTGAGCCTTCTCATCACACTAAAAAGATGTTGAGTCTCATTGACATCCAGACTGGATGTAGGCTCATCCAGAATTAGTATTTTCGAAGATGTAATATAGAGCGCCCGTGCAATTGCCACCATCTGCTGGATCGCTACCGTATAAGAACCCAGCGGCTTGGCGACATCGATATCAACTCCCAACAAGCGTTGAAGAGTGTCGCTGGCCAGTGCATTCGTCTTTGTCCAATCAATCCGACCCATTTTGTGGGGTTCATGCCCGATGAGAATGTTTTCTGCGACGGTCAGATTGGGGCACAGGTTGATTTCCTGATAAACGGTGCTGATTCCCAGAGCTTGACCTTCTTGTGGGGATCTAACATGGACTTCTTTGCCATTGAGGGTGATCTTGCCAGAATCCGGATGGTCTACCCCAGTCAGAGCCTTAATTAAGGTAGACTTTCCAGCACCGTTTTCTCCCACCAAACAGTGAATCTCGCCTCTTTTGAGCGTAAAACTCACGTCATCAAGCGCCTGTACACCAGGGAAGGCTTTGCTAATACTTTCCATTGCGAGTATGTTTTGATCCGACTCGGACATGCTTGCCTGCCTTTTGTAAACAATCATTTTGAAGGATTGGGAAGCGATGTCCTCCATCGCTTCCCAATCAATTATATTATATGTCTCTGATCCGCCATTTTCGAAGGTTCAGCAGATCGGATTCAAAATTTTAGTACTTGCGGCCAGCGGCAATATCCTTCAAATTCGGGTCGTCCATGTAGAATACGCTTTCCTGTGAAGGAATCCACTTGGGCAGTGTCGTGTCGCCATTGAGGGCTGCGAGCGCGGCTTCGTAAACCTGTGGGGCAAGCAACGGATTGCATTCCACGGTCACGTTCAGAGTACCATCAAGCATGGCCTGGAAAGCGCCTGCGGTGGCATCGACAGAGATGATCTTAACATCCACAGCGGGTACGAGACCAGCTTCCTTGAGGGCCTCGATCGCGCCGAATGCCATTTCATCATTCTGGCCGAATACACCCTGGACGTCCTTGGTTTCCTTCAACCAGGCTTCTGTAACCTGCTTGCCTTCGACGATGCTCCAGTTACCGGTCTGGCTCTTAGTCACTTCGATACCGCATTCCTTCGCGGTCTCGCGGAAGCCCTTGCCGCGGTCAATCGCGGGAGCGGCACCTACGTTACCAACCAGTTCCCAAACGTTCTTCGAAGCACTGCCTTCGAGCAGTTTGCACATTTCAGTGCCGGCCTTGCGTCCTTCTTCAATAAAATCAGCGCCAACGAAGGTGACATAATAGTCTTCAAAGCCATCGATGCGGCGATCTGAGAGAAGTACGGGCTTGCCAGC
>Ga0315273_10003998_pt1 | contig 17913 bp, 21 predicted proteins | sample YL17G02_0_MG_FD_205753 | JGI IMG/M metagenome (GOLD analysis project Ga0315273, IMG submission 205753) | Sediment microbial communities from Yellowstone Lake, YNP, Wyoming, USA - YL17G02_0 | ecosystem: Environmental > Aquatic > Freshwater > Lake > Sediment | place: USA: Wyoming | collected...
AGAATTATACTTGGTGTTGGTTTTTGAGCGGGGTTAATTTATTATCGAATTGTTAACATCAACAAAATGATAAAACTGTTTAAAAATGCAGGATAAGTGTTTTGATGTCACAATTTGTGATATCAAATAATTTATTAATGAAGTGGGATTGTATTACCTGCCTTCACTTTCTCCTTTAGTACGGCCCGATAAGGGCGACTTTGATGAAAAATATTAATAAATTAATATATATTGCAATCCCATACCCCGCACATCCGACATGGGGAGGGATTATTTAGTTTTACTAAGCAGTTAAACTTTGCGCCACTTTCTCCATTTCCTGTTTGAATAGTGTGAGCCTTTTGACCAGACTATTATTGCTGCTACTATATGCAGCCAGAACCACGGATTCTGCCAGCCCATATTGTCATAAATGTAGATGACCATAAGCACACGTGGAAGAAAAACGTACAATAACAGGTCGCCTATGAACGGAATATTGTTGTGGGGTATCTGGTGGCCGAAATATGCAATTAATAAAGTGATTCTTGGTATGAATAATGTTAATACTAAAATCCAGGTTTCTATCATGATAGTTCTGTTTAATACAGTTTAAATTAATGTACAAAGTTAATATTTTTCTACTATTAATTAAACATAATTCAACATGAAAAATATAACGATACTCATAATTTTTCTTACCGTATTTTCAATTAATTCTCAGGATTTAACTACCCCATTTGAAAATGATAAGCTTTCTTCCACAACTTATGACGAGTGCATTGCATTCTACAGGCAGCTTGATGAGAAATTTGAGAGCTTAAAAATGTTTGAAGCGGGTGAAACCGATATCGGCAGCCCGCTTCACGCCGTTGTTATTTCAAAACAGGGGTATTTTACACCCGAAGAAGCGCACAGATACGGTAAAGTTGTTTTGTTTATTAATAACGGAATTCATCCGGGCGAGCCCGACGGGGCAGACGCATGCATGATGTTTGCAAGAGATTTGCTTAAAAATAATGTGTTACCGGATAATGTTGTCATCGTAATTATACCTGTATATAACGTGGATGGTTTTATAAACAGGAATAATTTTACACGTGCAAACCAGCTCGGTCCGAAAGAATACGGTTTCCGTGCCAACTCGCAGAACCGTGACCTGAACAGGGATTTCATCAAATGCGATACAAAAAACGCGCGTTCATTTGTAAAATTATTCCGTCAGTGGAAGCCGGAAATATTTATAGATACACACACTTCAGACGGAGCGGACTATCAGTATATAATGACATACATTGCAACTCAGCATAATAAGCTCGAACAGCCAATTTCCGGTTTCATGACACAGGTGATGATTCCTGACCTTGAAGAAACGATGAAGAAAAAGAATTATGAAATGTGTCCCTATGTCACAACTTTAAAAAGCACGCCTGACTCTGGAATTGTTGAGTTCCCCGAGACTCCCCGCTACTCTACCGGCTATGCATCGCTTTTCAATTCGATCGGCTTTGTTACCGAAACTCACATGCTGAAAACTCATGAGCAAAGGGTTTTATCGCAATATGAATTTCTCACCGCTTTACTTAATTTCATAAATACAAATCACGAAATAATAGTTAAAAACAAAAAAACAGCTGATGAAAAGGTCAAATCAGGAAATGAGTTTGTATTAACGTGGAAGCTTGACAGCGTAAACACAACTCCATTGCTTTTTAAAGGATATGAAGCAAAATACAAAACGAGCGTAATTTCCGGATTTGACAGGCTGTATTATGACAGGAATTCACCATACGAAAAAATCATTCAGTTCTATAATAACTATGTTCCCGATGTTGTAATAACGAAACCTGTTTCTTACATAGTTCCCCAGGGCTGGTGGCAGGTAATTGAGCTGTTAAAACTGAACGGAGTTGAAATGGAAAGATTAAACGAAGACAAAACGATTGAAGCAGAGTCGTATTATATAGAAAAATTCGATACCCGCATAGCGCCATATGAAGGTCATTACCTGCACTCAAACGTTAAGCTGAAGAAAGTAAATCAAACCCGGAAATTCTACAAAGGCGATTACATTATTTACACAAGCCGGGAAAGCAGCGGTTTTATTGTTCAGGTGCTGGAACCCCAGGCAGTTGATTCATATTTCAACTGGAATTTCTTCGATGCAATACTTCAGCAAAAGGAGGGTTTTGATGCTTATGTTTTTGAAGATATTGCCGATAGCCTGCTGAACAGCAAGCCCGGTTTGAAGGAAGAGTTTGAATGGAAAAAATCAGAAGATGAAAAATTCCGCAATGACGGGCAGGCGCAGTTAAAATTTATTTATGATAACACAATACTCGAACCAGAGTTTATGCGTTACCCGGTGGGCAGAATTGTGAAATAGTTGATTTATTGATTAGTTGCTAAATTTTTAACAAAAAAAGAGTTTTCGGAATAAAAAGGTTAATAGTTTGGATTATGTGATTACCCGCGACCTAAATGTTGTGACAACAGAAAAAAACGAGTTTGTGTAATTTCAGAAATTCAGTATTATCGGGTAAACCTGTTAATAATATCTTTATTCTTTGGAAATAAAACAATTAATTTTTCCCTCTCATCCATCTCAAAATCATCGAAGTGAAAGCCAGGAGATATTGTGCAGCCAACAAGCGCAAATGAATCCGGCTTGCTGAGATCTCTATGCAGAGTAGTGTACTGTGAACTGAAAAATAACCCCCTCATTGGCAATTCTGTCGGGATTTCAAAATAATGGTAAAATCATTGCTTAAGTTATGAAATTTACGTAATTTTGTGGAGTTAATATTTAATATTAACACAATTAATGTGTAACTAAAACCGTAAGTTCCATGAAAACAATAGTCAGAGAAATTGAAAAAAAAATTATAACAAAGCTCCCAAAAGGAAAAGTTATTGTAATACTGGGACCTAGAAGAGTAGGTAAAACCTTTTTAATAAACCAAATTATTAGTAAAGTAAATGAAGAATATTTGTTAATTAATGGTGAAGATTTAATATATAACGAACTGCTTCAGAAAAGAAGCATTGCTTCATACGGCCAACTGATGGGAAATAAAAAACTGCTAATTATTGATGAAGCGCAAAAAATTCAAAATATAGGCAGTGTTTTAAAATTAATGATAGATAATATAGAAGGAATTAAAATAATTGCAACCGGTTCATCATCATTCGACCTGAGCAACAGAACGGGTGAGCCATTAACAGGCAGACAGTATATATTTTATTTATATCCATTCTCCCAATCAGAACTGAACCAATATGAAAATTTTATTACAACCAATTCCATGCTTACAGAGCGGTTGGTATATGGTTCATATCCTGAAATAGTTCTAATGAAAGACCGAACGGAAAAAAAAGAATATTTGTTGAATATTGTCAATTCATATTTAATGAAGGATCTTCTTGAGCTTGAAAACCTCAAAAGTTCTGAAAAATTATACCAGATGCTTAAGCTCCTGGCTTTTCAGACCGGTTCACAGGTTTCATTCAACGAAATATCGCTAAAAGTCAGATTAAGCGTAAAAACCGTCGAAAGATACCTTGATTTACTATCGAAGGTTTTTGTTATCTTCAGGCTTGGTTCGTTCAGCAGGAATTTAAGAAAAGAAATTACCAGAAGCTCGAAATACTATTTTTATGATAACGGGATAAGAAATGCTTTAATAAACAATTTTAACGATGAAACATCCAGGGACGATACCGGAAAGCTCTGGGAAAATTATTTGGTTAGTGAAAGGATAAAATATCAATCATATAATTACTTATTTACAAACAATTATTTCTGGAGAACCTATGATAAACAAGAAATTGACTGGATTGAAGAAAAAGACGGAAAAATTTCCGCATACGAATTTAAATATTCGGATAATAGGGTAAAAATTCCGGGTGGGTGGAAAAATAATTATCCTGATTCCGAATACCGGGTAATAACAAAAAATAATTATCTTGATTTTATAACCTGAGAAGTATTGCTGCACGGAATATCTGAAAAGGTATCTGTTTATTTCGTTAACCGTGATAATATTCCTTTATGCTGTGGATATAATTCAGCCAACTTTTCTCTTACCCCCAATTCAAAATCATCGAAGTGAAAACCGGGAGAAACGGTGCATCCGACCAGCGCAAATGAATCAGGCTTGCTGACTTCTGCAGCAAACCATGTTGAGTGAGGCACTGTAAACTGAAAAACTTCCCCGTCATCTGCATTTTTTCCCAGCTTAGCAGAGGAATAATTGCCGTCTGAATCTATCATATGTATAATAATAGCTGAGCCTTTATAGAAATGCCAAATCTCATCCGACTTTATTCTGTGAAATGCGGAAAATCCCTGTCCTGAGCCTGTCGAAGGATCACCTGATTTAAGCAGAAAATAAATTGAAGTAAAGTGATGCCGGTCACCTGAATATCTTTCCGGTAAACGTTCTTTCTTAATCAATTCACCTGATTTGTAAACTTCCCTGTACCAGCCGCCTTCGGGATGCGGTATAAGATCAAGTTTGTTTATCCAGTATTGCGGGTTGTTCATACATCACCCCTTACCCCTCTCCAGATGGAGAGGGAATTAAAATTCACATTTCATCCGATAATACTGCCACATAATAAGTATTTTTTTCAATTAAATTTAATTCGCATATTAACGGAACAAATAATAAAAATGGCAGTAAAACATACAAAAATAAGACTAATTGAAAACAAAATGAACCTATTTATTGCCATATTACTGAATATTTCACTTTCCTTCACGGGATTTAACTGCACAAAAGATGTTAGGTCAAATGACCCGCTGCCGGACGCCCGCCCCGAAAAGCTTGTTATTGAATACCGCGAGGACGGGGGAATGTTATATTATTCCGAAGCGCTGTATATTTCTGAAGACAGCTCATACTATACAGTGAATGACGGAGGGGCAATCAGCAGGGTGAACTTTAAGCTCATCGCACAGGAATTTGATAACCTGTATAAAATATTTACGGATAATAATTTCGACAGGATAAAAACTTCCGAAGAAAAAGTATATGACCGGGGCGGTAACTCGGTTTATATCCGCTGGGGAAAAAATAAATACGCATCTGTTTCAAATTCAGGAATGTCGTTTGTTAAAGATAGCTGGCAGAAAGAATGGAATAAATGCGTTCATGGTCTTTTAGACATTATTAAAACTCAATCGGAACAGAGCGCAAAGAACTACGAGCTCGGGTTTGATAAATCAATGTTCGGGAAAGAAATTTTAATTTATATAAAGAACGAACAGGTAATACCCAAATCAACGCTTATGGCGGAGCATGATTATGATGAATATATAACAAAGACCGTAAAGCTAATGCCGGGAAAGCACAGGCTGGCTATGAATTTCGATAAACAATATAACAGCTATAATATTGATTGCGATAGTACAAAGGGAATTAACTTTTTTTTGAAAAATGATTCACTGAATTACAAGTATATCATCCGATAGTATTTATCCAATAACTGTGATAACAAAAATTAAATATTCCCTCCCCCAACCCCCTCAGCGAGGGGGAATTACAGCTGAAACTGAAAAGCACTGTTATAAAGTTACCTATACTATATATAAATTATGAAAAACTTCTTAAGCAAAAACAGCGAAATCGGAATCCTGGTACTAAGATTGGGGCTTGGCACGGCTTTTTTATTTGTGCATGGCTGGGAAAAGATAATGCAGGGGCCCGAGATGTGGGCAAAAATAGGAACATCGATGTCCAATCTCGGAATAACGCAAATACCTATGTTCTGGGGATTTATGGCATCTGCTGCTGAGTTTGGCGGCGGTATATTATTGATACTGGGGCTGTTTACAAGATACGCCTCATCATTCTTAGCTTTCACAATGGTGGTTGCGGCAATTCAGCATCTTTCCAAATTAGACCCATGGAACAGGATTATCTACCCGATAGAAATGCTTTCGGTAATGATACTTTTGATATTTATTGGAGCCGGAAAATACAGCCTGGATAATTTACTGTTTAAGAAGAAATAAATTTATTTCCCTGCCGTATAGCGCGTTGATGCCGAAAGAATTGTTTTCCTTAAGCGGATATTCTTAGGCGTTACTTCCACCAGCTCATCATCATTAATAAACTCAATTGCTTTTTCAAGTGTCATTGGCGTAACGGGTGTTAATATAATTCCTTCATCCTTGCTTGATGCGCGCATGTTTGAAAGCTTCTTTGGCTTGGTTGCATTAACATTAAGATCATTATCCCTGTTGTGCTCGCCAACTATCATGCCTTCATAAACTTTTTCGCCGGGTTTTACAAATAACACTCCCCTGGGTTCAAGATTAAATAATGCGTAACCCTTAGTTTCACCTTTGCGGTCAGATACAAGCGAACCCGTTAAACGCAATGGATAATCTCCCCTATATAGTTCATATCCCTGCAGGTAGCTGTTCATAATGCCGGTTCCTTTTGTATCGGTTAAAAATTCGCTTCTGTAGCCTATCAGTCCGCGAGAAGGAATTGAAAACTCAATCCGCACTCTGCCCGTACTGTGGTTAACAAGATTTATCATCCTGCCTTTTCTCTGTGAAAGCTTATCGGTTACTATGCCTACAAAGCTTTCACCGCAATCGATAAATAAGTGCTCTATTGGCTCGTGTTTTTTCCCGTTCTTTTCTTTATAAATTACATTTGGCCTGCCTACGCTAAGCTCGTAGCCTTCCCTGCGCAGAGTTTCAATTAATATTGCCATCTGGAACTCACCCCTGCCTTTTACAATAAAAGTGTCCGCAGTGCCTGTTTCATCAAGTCTTAACGCTACGTTCCGCAGTGTTTCTTTATACAATCTTTCACGAAGCTTTGCTGACTGAACATACTTCCCTTCCATGCCTGAAAACGGCGACGTGTTAATTGAAAACATCATTGAGATTGTCGGCTCATCAACAGCTATGCGTTTTAATGCTCTTGGTGCTGCCTGAGTGCAAATTGTATCGCCGATATGTACGTCATCAATTCCCGCAAGAATTATTATATCACCCGCTTCTGCTGATTCAATATCTTTTAATGAAAGCCCTTCATAAGCCTGCAACTTCGATATCTTCAACGGCGTTACTGTTTCTTCCTCATCTATGCAGACAAGATTTTCATTTGTTACCGCGGTTCCGTTTACAACTTTGCCTATTGCAAGCCGGCCGACATAATCTGAATAATCAAGATCAGCCACCAGCATCTGGAAAGGCTTACCCGGATCATAAGCGGGTCCCGGGATGTGTTTTATAATCGCATCAAACAGGGGTTTTAAATCTGCATTATCATCCGTTAAAGAAGTCTTTACAATTCCTTTTTTCCCGATTGCATACAATACGGGAAACTCTATCTGCTTTTCGGTTGCATCAAGATCCATGAACAATCCATAAATTTCATCCAGCACTTCTTTAGGGCGTGCATCTTTACGGTCAATTTTATTTACCACAACAATAATTTTCTTACCGCCGTCAAGCGCCTTTTTCAGTACAAATCGTGTTTGCGGCAACGGCCCCTCCGAAGCATCAACAAGCAGTATAGCGCCATCAACCATCATTAAAGCGCGTTCAACCTCTCCGCCAAAATCAGCATGACCGGGTGTATCAATTATATTTATCTTAACTCCATTCCAGGTAACAGAACAGTTCTTTGCGGATATTGTAATACCTCTTTCGCGTTCAAGATCCATACTGTCCATAACCCTGTCTTCAACTTCCTGGTTGGCTCTGAACAAGCCGCTTTGGCGGAACATAAAATCAACAAGCGTTGTCTTACCATGATCAACGTGAGCAATTATTGCAATATTTCGCAGATTTTCGTTATTTATTAAGCTTTTTGTCAAGTTTTCCTTTAATTTTTAAGCAAAATACCCGTAATTCTTTTCAGTTGATAGGTATTTCATAAAATCGAAAAGTGAATATGAATAGATTATTCGTGCCACGACTTCGAGTCGTGGCACGATTTTGACAGGGCATGCTTTTGCCCCCCCGCCTTCGCGGGGGGGCACGCTTTTGGCTTTTGAAAATTACCTTTTCACTCTTTCTTTGTAATATGAAATTAAAATTATATATAGAGTATGCCGGGCACAATTACTCCGGCTGGCAGAAACAAACGGGACAATCAAAAGTAAAAACCGTGCAGGGGACGCTGATAAACGCTATCCAAACTGTGCTGAAGAACTCGAAGGCTAACACGGAATTTAAAGAGCTTTACGGGGCGGGAAGAACGGATGCGGGCGTTCATGCAATTGAACAGATTGCCCACCTTGACTGCGAAACCATGCTCGCACCGGAAATTCTGAAAATGAAAATTAATGATGAGCTTCCTTCGGATATTAATATACTTGAAATAGAAAAAGCGCCGAAAGATTTTCATGCAAGGCATGATGCAAAATCACGCCAGTACCTTTATGTTATTTCAAAAAGAAGAACGGCATTTGAAAAACGGTTTGTGTGGTGGATAAAAGATTCACCTGATGTGAAGAAAATGAAAGAAGCAGCGGAACTGTTTATTGGCATGCATGATTTTAAAAACTTTGCGGAGAAAACCCCAAGCCCCACCCCCCTAACCCCCTCCCCGAAAGAGAGGGGGAGTCAATTAAAGGAAGGAAACTTGTCAACTAAATGCAAAGTTGAATCGCTGATCATTACAGAAAAGGGAGACAAGATATTTATCAGCATCAAAGCATCACACTTTTTATGGAAGATGGTGAGAAGAATTGTTGGAACGCTTGTTGAGGCTGGAAGGGGAAATGTTAAAGCAGGGGAAATAAATTTTTTATTGGATAATAAAGCACCGCTGCTTTTTAAGGATAAGTCAAAAGCTGCGGCACTTGACCCGGCAAAATTAACCGCTCCGCCATCAGGTTTGTTTCTGGAAAAGATATATTATTAAAATGTAACTTATTATTCATCCGTTGACACTGGAGTCATCGGATGAATAAAATTTTACTTTTGCCTTTTCACTTATATAATAAATTTCGCCATCAATCCAAACGTATCTTCAAACAGCGATTTTTTATTCTCCGCCCCCCATATATCAAGCTCAAGATCTGTATCTGCACTCTGTCCCGTCGGCTTGAATAAAACTTCATCTCCCTCAACTTTACAGCTTACGTCTTTTACACATGATGAATGAGAGCGGTCAAATCCATCGGCAATGCGGAGAATTGCTGCAAGCTTTGTTACGATGAGCTGGTCCTCGATGCTTAATTTTGCAAAATCAGTATGTTTGGGCTTTGGATGGCTTTTCCTGTGATAACGGGCAGCGTTGGCAATAATTTCTTTTTCATTTTCGGTATAACCAAGCATTTCTGAGTTACGCACAAGGTAATATGTATGCCTGTGGTGCTGTGAGTGTGAAACAAAAATCCCCACCTCGTGCAGTATCCCTGCCGCTTCGAGGTATTCACGCTCAAGTGAGTCTAATTTATGGACAGTTTTAAGCTGGTCAAATATTTTAAGCGCCAGCCCGGTTACATGCAGCGAGTGCTCCTTGCCAAACCTGAAATTTTCTGCCACATGCATAACGCTTTTAAACCTGATATCATGTAAATGCTCGCTGCCTGAAATAATATAATCTTTTTCAATCGTATCAAGCAAAATTCCTTCCCGCATCGCATACTCGGAGTAAGTCATTTCCTTAATCTTAAGCTCAATAAATATCTGCTCAAGTATCAGTGCGCCTGCGGTAATAATATCGGCTCTATCCGCATCAAGCCCCGGAATTTTCTGCCGTTGTTTAAGTGACTTTGCTTCCGTAATCATTTCAACTGTATCAAAAAGCTCTTTTGCAGTGAAAGAAAAATTGTTCAGTTTGGTTTCAGCATTTCCGCCGCGCGAAAAATTTATAATGTTAACTATATTGCCTATTGTGCCCGATGAACCAACAGCAATTTCGAAGTTATATTTGCTGCACTCGCGGGTTACAGGTGCCATATAATGAGAAATAAACTCCCGGCAGGATTTTATGGATTTTGAATCAAGATCTTTGCTGTCAAGGAACCGCTGTGTCATTCTGATTGCGCCGAGCTTTAAGCTGATATCGTAAATAATCTCTCTCATGCAGCCAATAAGAAATTCCGTGCTGCCGCCGCCGATATCTATCAGCAAAACCCTTTTATTGAATACGGGCAGTGCCTGCAAAATGCCGAGATAAATATATCTTGCTTCTTCAACACCGGATGCGACTTCAATTTTAATTCCCGTTGCCTCGCGGACCCTGCGGATAAACTCGTTTTGGTTTAATGCTTCACGTACTGCACTTGTTGCAATTGCCCGGGTTATTGCACCTGCCGAATCTGCCATTCCTTTAAACCGCTTCAGCACTTCAATGCCGCGTGCCATTGCATCTTCCAGCAGGTATTTCATATCGGTTGAGCCGGAGCCGAGACGCACAAGCTCTCGTTCACGGCCTAAAATTGTGAACTTGCCTGTTTTAGTATCAGCCTCGCCTATTATCAGGTGAAATGAGTTTGTTCCGATATCAATAGATGCAAGCCGCGGTTTATCCATTGGGGTTTTTGCTGATTAACATTAACTGCTTTGGCTGCATAAGCCAAACAAGCCGCCCGGATTTTTCAGGCGGCAGCTTATCGATATCTATTCTGCAAATTGCCCCTTTTTTAAGCTCAATTACAGATTCGTCCTGTCCTATAAGCATTGAAGCGATATATCCCAGTTGGGGTTCATGTCCTGTTATGCAGATTTTATCTGAGTTATTAAACTGCTTCAGAAATGTAAATAAGCTTCTTTGCGGACTCCCCGGCAAAAGATGATCCGTTACTATTACTTCTTTGGAATACATAGTATGTTCAGCAAGGATTTTAGCTGTATGCAAAGCTCTTACCAGCGGGCTTGAAATAATAATATCAAACCTGCCTGCAATTATATTAATTGCTTTTGCACAGGAAATAAATTTTTCAATTCCTTCTTCGGTTAAAGGACGGTCATCAGTAGGATAACCCGGCGTTCCGTGCGGTATTGCTGTGGCATGTCTTAAAATAAATAATTGCATATTAAAATAATGTAAGGTCTTGATCAGAATCTAACTTTTTAACTATAAAAGAAAATATTTGCTTAGCTGTCATATAAGCATCGTCAGCCTCTTTTAAATCCGGCATTACAAAATCCTGAGGGTAACGGGTTTCTACCGCATATGAGGATAAATTTCCTGTATCAATATTATCAAAATCCGGTTCTATATCTTTACAATTCTTATACAAATACTCAATGCTATGCGTTTTCGGAAATGAAATATTTTTATGTATTAAAAAAGCTTTTAAAGATTTTTCAACACATTGTTGTGGGTGAAAACAGATTTGAGCCGTTTCTTCTTTAGCGTATGCCATTCCCAATCTTGCTATTTTTAAATCGCTCATAGCATACTTTAACCACATATTTACTTTGGCCTCGGTCAAAGGGTAACCCCTTCTTTTATTGCATAGTTAATAACATTCCCTATCTCATTTTGGGCGATTTCAACATATTCGCTTGATCTTATTATAACATCAGCAGCAATATATGCATCAGCCAGTTTTTCAAGCAATTTATGCGTTAATTCTCTTCTTTTCAAATATGTTAAATTTTCCTTTACGGATATTAATATATCATAATCACTATCCTCACTATAGACCCCTCTTGCTCTTGAGCCGAAAAGTATAATCTTCTCAATAGCATAATCCTTTAATGCAGATTCTATTATTTCCTTTATCTTATCGTTCATTAATGCAAAATAATCAAAAGTAATTACTTTAAAAATAAATTACAGCAGTCTTAATTTTTTAGTGTTAATAATCATACTCCATATGTTCTGCGGTTTTTTTGCCGTGGTCGCCGCCAATTAATTTATCAATAACGTACAAAGATGCGTTAATCCCTGCCGATATACCCCCGGCTGTTATTATTTTCCCGTTATCAACAAATTTTACATTTTTAACAAGCTCAATATCGGGGAAAGTTCTTTCAAATTCATCATATGAACCGTGGTGTGTTGCTGCCTGCTTAACGTTCAACACACCTGCTTTTCCTGCAATAAACACACCTGTACAAACTGTGAACAATAGCTCAAGTCCATCAAACACATTTTTAACCCAGCCTGTTATTACTGGATTTTTCATCTGAATTTTTCTGCCCTCTCCGCCCGGTATTACCAATATATCAATATCAGGACAGTTATTTATTGTATATTCCGGTTTAACATTATATCCAAATTTTGCCAGAATATTATTTTCATCTTCTGCAACGGTGAAAACTTTGAACAATCTTTCCGTATTTATCTCGTTTGCAACGTTGTATACTTCAAACGGCCCTGAAAAATCCAACACCTCAACATTATCAAATATTAATATTCCTACATTTCGTGTTTTCATTTAACAAATTAATAATATTTTTTCAAATAATTTAACCCACTTGCCGTTTTGTTCTGAATACTGCGCTACCTTATAAGCACATTCCACTGTAAAATATATATTGGCAATATCCATAGATTCATTAAAATAAATATCTTCTACAACCGGGTCCGATAATTTCCTGTACCTGTAAAGGGCGGTAGGGTCAACAAAACCCTTACCGGAAATTTTAATATACCCGTTTAAAAAAGAAACTTTACTGCAGTAATCTTCAATTAAGCTTTCAGGATTACCCGGCCCGGGAATGAAGAAAGCGTTAAGTGTATTTTTATAAACTTCATTTTCATACAATATTTTTGTGTTACCAATTTTATTAAAGGGATGGAATCCTGCAGCTTTTATTTCAATAAAATAAAGTGAGGTGTCTTTTAATATTATATCCGGTGGCAGCTCTTTTAATTTGAAGTAATTATAGACTACCGTGTCAGCCATTATAAAATACCTTGTTGTATCTGATAAAGGACTGTAACCGATTGCTGACTTATTATTAATAAAAGAAGAATAAAATTCGTTCAAAATATTAAATAATTCTTTTACTGTATCGTTTTGATTAATAATTTCTGAACTGCTAATCTCAAATGAGTGTTCCCAATTCATGAAAAACTCATTCAAAATAATTTTTGAATGATGTTTGTATGCGCTGATTAATGAACTATCTATCGTTTGTGAATAAATTGTAGATGAACTGATAAGAAGAGCTATTAAAAAACCTGTTATTTTTTTCATTTATAAATTTATTTTTTAATACCCCGGTTTTTAACCCATTGGCAATAATTACAATATTAATCCGGCAATTATTAAGGAACGCATACTCAATGTTTGACTGCATTATTTATCCTTATTGAACAATTATAAAAATCGGTTATGATAAATTTATGAAAATATGCGTTCCCTACGAAAGTTTTTTTTGACTTTTAGATCCTTCGCTACGTTCAGGACGACTTCATCGCTTTTCACTTATTGATGGTTACCCTCCGCACTATCCATCCCGAAACTGCATCAAGAAATCCCGGCAGAAATTCTTTTTTAAGATTTGTATATTCCGTTGGACTTCCTGTTAATGATTCCTGGAATAAATGATTTGCTTTCGGCATGATATTTACCGTAAAATCTTTATTGCCTGCTTTTGTTAATGCATCAACCATTGTTTTTTCATTTTGTGCAGGCGGCACCTGCAGGTCGTTTGAACCGAAGAGCATTAATACGGGGCAGGTAGTTTTTGTTAAAGCAATTGCAGGGTCGTAATCAATAAAATACCGCATCCAGTTTGATTTAAACACCTTTATAGTTGTGCTTGCCTGAGTGTTTATGTATTCGTCTTTATCTGTTATATATTTCCTGGTTTCCTCAGGTAACTTATCATAATTTTCTTCTATGTTCTGCTTTATCTGTTCCTTAAGCTCATCCCATCCTGAATTTCTTGAGGCGGTTTCATATATCAGGTCAAGCATTTGCATATATCCTTTAATTTCGTCATCAGTTGTGCTGTCAGCTTTCATTATAAGCTTCGATTGTTCCTTTAATATATCAATTCCTTTAACACCTGTTCCCGACATCAGCACCATGAAAGCAATTTTATCATATTTTGTGAAAGCAAGGGGTGCAACAATACCGCCTTCGCTGTGGCCGAATAAACCTACCTGTTCCGGGTTAATATCGCTTCGTATCTGCAAAAACTTTACTGCTTCAACAACGTCGCCTGCAAAATCATCAGTAGTCGATTCACTTACCGTTGAACCGGTTGAGCCGCCAACGCCCCTATCATCATAGCGGAGGACAGCAATTCCGTTCTTTGTGAGATGATCGGCAATTATGCCAAATATTTTAAAACCGAAAATTTCCTCATTCCTGTCCTGCGGTCCGCTGCCTGTTATCATTACAACTGCGGGGTGTTTGCCGGGCGTTTTTGGTGTAGTCAGCGTACCGGCAAAAGTAAGCGTTCCGTTATAAAATGTGACCTCTTCACTGTTATATGGCAGCTCTTCCTGCTTAATTTCGCCAGTCTGTCTGTTCCTTAATAAATAGAACGTTCCTTCGGCCCCTGCCTGTTTAAAAGTGCCGCCAATTGAATCGCCGGTTATCTTACCCTCAAAATACGCTGTCGTTTTTCCTGCAGGAAGCTCAAATGAAATTTTCTCCGCTTTCTGTTTTATATTGGTTAAGGTAAGGTTTTTTGCGGATTGCTCAACAATATCAATAGTTCCTGTAGTTGAGTTGTTTTCATTTTTGAAATTTACGTTTATTGTCAGGGTAATTCCCGTTACAAATATTTTCCCTGACCAGGCTCCATCAATTACCGGCTGCGAAAAAGCCGAAGCGGTAATCAGAAATATTATTATAAAACATAATTTTTTCATTGTAATAAAATTATAGTTGGCTAAAATATAAATTTAATGTGAATTTATTGTGAATCTATATGCCTCCTGCAGTTTCAAATTTACTTACCCTGGTCAGCCCCATAGATTTCATCAGCTTTTCCTTAAATTTCATTCGTTCCCACTCACTAAGCCTTGTGCATAATAATTCATACATCTCTTTTCTTTTCCCCTTCAGTCCGTTAATGATATCTCTTAGCGGTTTTGTTGTTATCTTTTCTTTAAACAAAGGTACTCTTTGGTTGAACATCCTTATTTGGCGAAGGTGGGAATTTAATTCCGGTATCATCACGTCAGCATCGTGAATTTCTCCCATAAGTTCAACCGTGTTTTTAATATCCTCAAGGCATGATGTAAATTCCGCACCGAATGCAGTTTCGCCTATTTCCATTGCATAACGCAGCGGCTTGCCTGCAATCCTCATCCTGTGCAGCGTGTTCTTTGCCATCGGTTTTGATACAACATGGCTTTTAAGTATCATCAGGTCATCATACATAACGGGTAAAATAATCTGAATATTTTCCTTTAATGATAATTTCTTATTTACAGGATATATTCTTGCCATTAAATTGCAGTTGTTATGAACCTCATGAAATTTTCTTTGTATCCTAACCGGTTAAGCTCGTTTATTGTTTTAACCATGATTTTCCGCTTAGCTTCACGTTCTACTTTCTTCCGGATAATTAGCATATCAATTGCGCGGTTATCATTACCTGTTGAGCCTGCACGGAGCTTTTCCATTTTATCGATGAAGACATCATAATCACGCACAACTCCAAGAGAGCGAATCAGCAGGCGAACCTGTTCGTATTCATTTTTATATAATTTCTTCGGGAATGCGGCGCGGAAGATTTTCAGAACTGCCTGCACACGCCGGGACGAAACGCGCATATCATGAAGGAACTCAATATCTTCGCCCCTTACTGTTCCCTCTTCAGATGCAGTCATTTCATTGAAGCGCGTCCGCAGGATTTTCTGCAGGCATATCCCAAGCGGCTGAGCGGGATTCAGGTATGATATTTTTTTTGCTTTTGCCAATTAATTTTTTCCACAAAAAAACCGGTTCTATAACCGGCTTTCATTATTTCCTGATTTCAATTTTTGATAAGTCTCTTGCGCTGTGAATTACGGTTAATATATAAACTGCATTGTTAATAACTTCATATATAATCCTGTAAGAATAAACAAATATCTCTCTTGTTACATTATCATCAATTTCAGGAACAATTCTTCCTGAATCCGGAAATAATTCTAATATACCGGTTCTTTCAATAATTTTTTCGATAACTCTTTCAGCGTAAAATCCTGAATCTAAAGCAATGTAATCATGTATAGCTTTTAAATCATCCCTTGCAGGACTTGACCAAATTACCATTTTGAGACTTCTTTTTTCAACTCATCCGATGAAATTACCTCACCTTTTAATACTGCTTCTTTTCCTTTCTTAACTTTATCTATTACATACAGCCTGTACATAATCTCATCAATATCTGTTTCTTCAGGAAGTTTAGAAATAGCTTTTATTGACTCTTGTTTTAAAGTATCCATATTTAAAATTTTGTTCTTCTAATATATAACAATATTAAAAAATATAATCCTCAATAATACAGCTTAAAAAACTCAAATAATTGATAATTTGCAGATTATAGTAGTTTTTAAAACCATTAAACCGCGGCCACAGAATTTTTTGCAGGCAGATTCCGGGATTCAGGTATGGTATTTTTTTTGCTTTTGCCAATTAAAAAATATTAACTTATTGTTTATTTTCTTTATAAACTTTTTTGATTTGTTTAATAAAACTGTTCAGTTCGTTTATTTTATTATCTGAATTCTGTACAATATTTTTTCTTAAATATTTTTCAAGTTGTTTTAAGCTAATGGTTTTATTCAAATTCCCAATGATTAAATTTCCTGACATCGCAAGCTCCCAGCCAATAAAATCTGTATATAAAGTAAACAATGATTTATCAAAATTATGTTTTTTATCGGCTATAATAAAATTAAAAGTTTCATTCGGATAATTATAAATCATTTTACCGCAATACTCTCCCATTGCTTCCGCCAATGCACCATCCGATTTTTTCAATATTTCATTGAATTCGTAAAAATATAGCGGGTTAAATATCCTGCTGCAGGTTAATGTATCTAATAACAAATATGTTAACGAGTCGTCGTTCGGAATTAAATTGCCGTTATAATAATCTATTGCGGGTTTAAACGTACCTGAATCATTTAATGTTTCCTTTCTGCTGTTTTCACTTAAATCTTCCCAATAAAGTGACTGGGAAAAAACTATGAGCGGACAAATGAAAAAGAAAATTATAACCCGTGATATTAAATTATCATTCACTTTCTGTAAGCAATTTAATTATTTGCTTCAATATGCAATTTACTATTAATTTGATATTGGAATAAGGAAAATATTTGGGAATCCCTGAACGAAGTGATCCGCGATTCTGCGAATCGGGATTCGCGGAAAGGGCCTCATCATAGTTTTCCGCAGAATCTTCCAGCGAATTGCGTCAGATCAATTCACGGGATAACTTGTGCTGCAAAGAATCTTACCCTAATACCTGGTAAGATTCTTTCCGCGAATACCGATTCGCTTCGCTCAGGAATGATTACATTCTCCCGCGATGATTCCCGTGATGTTTTTTGTGTTTTTTATCTTTTTTGTGTTTTTTATGTTTCTTTTGTTTTTTGTGCTTCTTGGGTTTCTTTTGGCCTGTTTTATCTTTGGGCTGGGTAATGTTTGGCTTTTCTTTCTGCTGCGCAGTAATATCTGTCGAAGGAACCCCGGCGAATGCGGCTAACAATAAAAGAATCAATGCTTTAATTATTTTTGATTTCATTATTTTAATATTAAATTCATAAGGTTTGACGTGTTATTGAGGTTTTGGTTTAATCATAATATTACTTATAACCGGCTCTATCCGTGCCACGGTTAAAACCCGGCAAAAAGCGCGTAAATTAAAAAGGATACTGGTTTTCAGGGTTTACATTTTAACACTCATCCGATGACAGCGGAGTCATCGGATGAGATTATTCCGCGGTATTCTGCTGAAAGCCCCGTGAGCTTTTTACGGGGTTATTCAGTGTTTTCCGTTTCACATTTCACTTTTCGCGTTTTTAATTTTCTTCTACAACC